>Ga0308159_1000896_pt1 | contig 52368 bp, 49 predicted proteins | sample PhyCR1_FD_201040 | JGI IMG/M metagenome (GOLD analysis project Ga0308159, IMG submission 201040) | Phyllosphere microbial communities from UC Gill Tract Community Farm, Albany, California, United States - DLSLC.R1 | ecosystem: Host-associated > Plants > Phyllosphere > Unclassified | place: USA...
AAAACCGTATCAACCGCCTGCGCGCCAGCGCCGCGGAGGAATAATTCATGTCGATCGAAGTGCGTAACGTCAGCAAGAATTTCAACGCGTTCAAGGCGCTGGACAACATCAGCCTGGACATTCAGAGCGGTGAGCTGGTCGCGTTGCTCGGTCCGTCGGGCTGTGGCAAAACCACTTTGCTGCGCATTATTGCCGGCCTGGAAACTCCGGATCAGGGCAACATCGTCTTCCACGGTGAAGACGTCTCCGGGCACGATGTGCGTGATCGCAACGTCGGTTTCGTGTTTCAGCACTACGCCTTGTTCCGGCACATGACGGTGTTCGACAACGTCGCGTTCGGTCTGCGCATGAAACCGAAAAACCAGCGCCCGAGCGAAAGCCAGATCGCCACCAAGGTTCATGAACTGCTGAACATGGTGCAACTGGACTGGCTGTCGGATCGCTACCCGGAGCAGTTGTCCGGTGGTCAGCGTCAGCGTATCGCTTTGGCCCGTGCTTTGGCGGTGGAGCCGAAAGTGCTGCTGCTGGATGAACCGTTTGGCGCCCTCGACGCCAAGGTGCGCAAGGAACTGCGGCGCTGGCTGGCGCGACTGCACGAAGACATCAACCTGACTTCGGTGTTCGTGACCCACGACCAGGAAGAAGCGATGGAAGTCGCCGACCGTATCGTGGTGATGAACAAAGGCGTGATCGAGCAGATCGGCTCACCGGGCGACGTCTACGAAAACCCGGCCAGCGACTTCGTTTATCACTTCCTCGGCGATTCGAATCGTTTGCTTCTCAGCGACGACAATCACGTGCTGTTCCGCCCGCACGAAGTGTCGTTGTCCAAACATGAGCTGGAGGATCACCACGCGGCAGAGGTGCGCGATATCCGGCCGTTGGGCGCGACTACCCGAGTGACGCTGAAGGTTGAAGGGCAGACTGATCTGATCGAAGCCGAAGTGGTGAAAGACCACGACAGCCTGATCGGCCTGGCCAAGGGTGAAACCCTGTTCTTCAAGCCGAAGGTCTGGCAGAAAGTCGCCAGCCTCTAAGATCAAAAGATCGCAGCCTGCGGCAGCTCCTACAGGGGTTTCGGTTGGTCACACATTTCGTGATCGACCAAACCCACTGTAGGAACTGCCGCAGGCTGCGATCTTTCAAGCGGCCTAAGCCGCCGCTTTGCGATTCGGATTGACCCGCACCACCCCCGCCCGCAACTCGATCTCTTGTTTCAATTCCTGCCGCATCCCCAGCAAAAACGCCAACTCGGCGACGACAAACAGCGGCCCGACAACCAGCCCGCTGATGTCATCGACAAACGCTGGTTTGCGTCCTTCATAGTGATGCCCGACAAACTGGATCACCCAGCCCACCACAAACATCGTCAGGCCACTGCTCAGCCAGACCATGGTGCTCTGCTGCGCCAAAACATGCCCGGCCCAGACCGACAAACCCATGAGCACGGTCATTAACACCCCCAACTTCATCTCGAGGCGCAGGTAAAACCAAGCCGACGCCAGCGCGACGACAACGGCTGGAGATATCCACAACCCGCCCAGCGCCCATTGCGGCCGAGACAGCAGAACAGCCACCGCCACCACAATCAGCGGAATGCCGATAAAGTGGCTGGCAATGTTGCGCGGGTCGCGATGATAGCTGGCGTATTGACTGAGGTGGTCGACGAGGCTTTTCATTGTTGTTCCTCCAGTGGGGTTGGATGCATCATCCCTCGGGATCCGCGTTCGCTCTGTCGGGCAGGCGACACTCCAGGAGTGGTTATGCAAATTCGTGCACGGTTGCTCAGCGGCCAGTGGTTCAGTCATCTGCCTGGATCTTTTCAGGATAGCCTGCTGGCGCTGGCCCGGGAGCGGCGGCTGACGGCGGGGCAACGGCTGTTCCAGCGCGGCGATGCGCCGTGCGGTCTGTACGCGGTGCTCGATGGCGCCGTGCGCATTGGCGCGGTGAGCGAGCAGGGCAAGGAAGCGTTGTTGAGCCTGGTGGAGGCGCCGCACTGGTTCGGCGAAATCTGCCTGTTCGACGGTCAGCCACGTACCCATGACGCCTATGCGGTCGGGCCGTGTACCTTGCTGAATATTGCGCAGGCGGCGTTGCTCAAATTGCTCGACGAACAGCCGCAGTATTGGCGGCATCTGGCGTTGCTGATGAGCCACAAGTTGCGCCTGGCCTTTATTAATCTCGAACAGCTGAGCTTGCTGCCGGCCCCGGCGCGTCTGGCCCATCGCTTGCTGATGATCGCCGAAGGCTATGGCGAACTCGACGCACCACGCCGGGTGCTGCAACTGCCGCAAGAGCAACTGGCCGCAATGTTGTCGCTGTCGCGGCAGACCACCAATCAGATCCTCAAGGATCTGCAGGGGCAGGGGATTATTGGTTTGGCGTACGGCGAGATCGAAATCCTCGATGCCGCGCGATTGCGTGCACTGACCACGATTTGACTAACGCCTCACATCAACTGCGGGATCGGGCTTGCTCGCGAAAGCGGTGTGCCTGTAAACGCATCCGTCGACTGACACTGCGCCTTCGCGAGCAAGCCCCCACATTTGATTGGCGTAGAGATCAAGAACCGCGATAGGTCGAGAAACCGTACGGGCTCAGCAGCAGCGGGATGTGGTAATGCTGATCGGTCTGCTTGACCTGAAAGATCACCGGAATTTCCGGGAAGAACGTCTCGTGCTTGATCTTCTGGTAGTACTCACCGGTCTTGAACACCACGCGGTATTCACCGGCTTCAAAAGTCTGTTTGGCCGGGAACAGTTCGGCGATTCGCCCCTGTTCGTTGGTGGTGCCCTGGGCCAATGGCTGCCAGTTTTCACCGACGTGTTTTTCCAGGGTGACGTTGATGCCCGGTGAAGGCAGGCCGTTTTCCAGGTTGAGCACGTGCACGCTCAGCGGGTTGCCGGCGGCCAGCGCCAGGCTGGAAACAGCGCTCAGGCCGAGCGCGGCGAGGGTCATGCGCAGGGTGGTCATGGTGGATCTCCTTATTGGGAACGGGTGATGGTCAGGCCGGCCTTGTCGGCGGCGGCGCGGGCGCAGTTTTCGTCTTGCTCACCGCCGCCGGAGCCGGCCACGCCCATGGCGCCGACCAGTTCGCTGCCGGCGAACAGCGGAATGCCGCCGCCGAGCAACAGCAATTCATCGAGTGTGTTGAGGTTGGCGGTTTCCGGGTTGCTGCGGGCGCGCTCGGCGAACAGCCGCGTCGGCGTCTTGGTCGAGAGCGCGGTGTAGGCCTTGCGCTGGCTGGCGGCGGTGTTGTGCGGGCCGACGCCATCACCACGCAAGGTCACCAGCAGATTGCCGCCACGGTCGAGCACCGACACTGTGCCGGTGCAACTGCTCATCGCTTTGTCGGCCAGCCAGCGAGCGGTTTTCAGGTCGAGATCGGCGTGGCGCGGCAGTTCTGGCGTGGCGCTCGCGGCGCCGCTGAGGCCGATGATCAGGCTGGCGACAAGGTATTTGACGGTCATGTGCAGGCTCCGTTTGGGAAGGTCTGCACCTTAACCGGCGCACTTCGTCAGAACCCCGTCAGGCGGATTACAAGTTTGTAATGGGCAACGGCGCCGAACACGCCTAGCCTGTGTACCTGATCAATCGAGGTGTGCCATGCGTTTGCTGGTCGTAGAAGATGAAGCCAAAACCGCCAACTTCCTCGCCAAGGGCCTGGGCGAGTCGGGTTTTGCCGTGGATGTGGCGCTCAATGGTCTCGATGGCCGCTATTTCATCGAGCAGCAGGAATACGACCTGATCATCCTCGATGTGATGCTGCCGGGCCTCAACGGCTGGCAATTGCTGCAACTGATCCGCCAGCGCGGCGCCACGCCGGTGCTGTTTCTCACCGCCAAGGACGCCATCGAAGACCGCGTCCGTGGTCTTGAGCTGGGCGCCGATGATTATCTGCTCAAACCTTTCGCCTTCGCCGAACTGCTCGCGCGCGTGCGCACGCTGCTGCGACGCGGGCCGATGCGCGAAGCCGAGTCGTACAGCATCGCCGACCTGGAAATCGACGTATTGCGCCGCCGGGTCAGTCGCGGCGGCCAGCGCATTGCCCTGACCAACAAGGAATTCGCCCTGTTGCAATTGCTCGCCAGCCGCCAGGGCGAAGTGCTCTCGCGCACGCTGATCGCCTCGCAGGTGTGGAACCTGAATTTCGACAGCGACACCAACATGGTCGAAGTCGCCGTCCGGCGTTTGCGCGCCAAGGTCGACGATCCATACATGCCGAAACTTATCCACACCGTGCGCGGCGTCGGTTATCAACTGGAAGCGCCGGACGATGTGGAGTAAATCGATCGCCTGGCGTCTGGCACTGGCGTTCGCCGTAGTCTGCGCGCTGGTGCTGAGCGCAATCGGCGTTTTTCTCTACCGCTCGCTGGCCTCGGAATTGGCCTTTCGGGACGACATGGCCCTGCTTGGTCGTCTCGAGCAAGTGCGCGCCTTGCTCGCCGACAGCGACAGCCTCGACGCCTTGCAGGCACGGCCACGGCTGTACCAAAACATGCTCGGCAATCTCGACAGCCTGCTGCTGGTGCGCCGGGCTGACGGTTCCAGCGTGATCGCGATCAACCCGCGCCAGCGTGAGTTGCCGGCGCTCGATGCATTACCGCGAGAGCAAATGCCGCAGCGCCGCGACGTGCTCACCTGGCAGGCGCACGACGGTGCCGAACTGGCCTTGCTGTCCGGCCAGGCGCTAGGCCCCAACGGTGAAACCCTGACCGTGATTGCCGGCAAGGTGCTCAGCGAGCGCGAGCAGATGCTCGGCATTTATCGCCTGCGCCTGTATTTGTCCGTCGGCCTCGGCGCGTTGCTCGCTTTTGCGCTGGGCCTGTTGTTGCTGCGTCGGGGACTGCAACCGTTGCATCAGTTGAGCGAGGCCGTACGCAGTATCGATCTGCGCAGCCTTGATCGACGCCTGCCGGTTGACGGCACGCCGACCGAGTTGCGCGAACCGGTGCACGCGCTCAACGCCATGCTCGTGCGGCTGGACGACAGCGTGCAGCGCCTGTCGCAATTCTCTGCCGACCTCGCCCATGAAATCCGCACGCCGCTGCACACCTTGCTCGCGAGCAACGGCCAGGCCCTCAACCACCCGCGCAGCACGGCTGAATATCAGGAAGTGCTGGCCTCGAACATGGAAGAGTTCGAACGGCTCAAGCGCATGGCCGAGAACCTGATGTTCCTCGCCCGCGCCGAACAGGCCGAACGCGCGCTCAATCTGCAACCACTGGACTTGCGCAACGTTGGCGACGAGCTCTGCGATTACTTCGAAGCCCTGGCCGATGATCGCGAACTTCAGCTGCAAAACCGCATGCACGGCAAATTGCTCGCCGACCAGCAACTGCTGCAACGCGCCCTCGGCAACCTGCTGGCCAACGCTGTCCGCCATGCCGACCCCGGCACCCTGATCAGCCTGCAACGCCGCGACGAACCGGATAGGTGCTGGCTGCAAGTGCACAACCACGGCCCGGTCATCGCGCCTGAGCATCTTGGCAAACTGTTCGACCGCTTTTATCGCGTCGATCCTTCGCGTGCTGAACCGGGGGATTCGGGTGGGTTGGGACTGGCGATTGTGCAGTCGATCATGCAGTTGCATGGCGGGCAGGTGCGGGTGAGGAGTGATGCTGACGGCACCGTGTTCGAGCTGGGCTTTTTGGTGATTTGAAGGACGCCTTCGCGAGCAAGCCCGCTCCCACAGGGGAATGCATTTCAAATATGGGAGCGGGCTTGCTCGCGAAGAGGCCAGTCGATGCACGGCAAATGCCGAGTTACTCAACGCAACCCATCGCGAAACTGCCCCGGCGTCATACCCGTCCAGCGCTTGAACGCGCGGCTGAAGCTGCTGGTGTCGGCGAATCCCAGCAGATAACTCACCTCACTCAACGAGCATTGCGGGTCGCGCAGGTGCAGCAGCGCGAGGTTTTCGCGGCTTTCGTTGAGCAAGGTGTCGAAGCGGCAACCTTCATCCGCCAGATGCCGTTGCAGGCTGCGCAGGCTCAGGTGCAAGGCCTGGGCGATGCGTTCGGCGCTCGGTTCGCCTTCGGGTAATTGTTCTTCAATGGCATCGCGCACTTTGCGTTCCCAGGTCAGCGGCTTGAGCTGGGCGAGGGTGCGTTTGAGCACCGCTTCGTTGTGTTCGGCCAGTTCCGGGTTGGCGTCGTCGAGGTGGCTATCGAGGTCGGCGAGGGCGAATTCCAGGCGATCCTCGGCGCAGCCGAAATGCACAGATGCGCGAAAGACTTTGTGCCATTGATGGGCATCGGTCGGTTCAGGGCGGCGCAGATAAACCGCCAGCGGCGCGTAATCACGGCCGAGTCGATTGCGGCAGGTGCGCACATAGATCGCGGCGAAGGCGTCGATGGCTTCGAAGGCCGGCGCCGGGTTGCCTGGGGGAATTTTCAGGCGGAATTGATAGCGGTCTTCGTGGCGGCTCAGCTCCAGTTCCAGCGCATCGCTGACCACCGGGTGATAACGCACGATGCGCTCGAACACCTCGCGCAAACTGCCGCTGGCTACCAGCGCATAACCGAGCGCGTGGAAGGTAGTCGGGCTGACAAAACGCGACACGCGCAAGCCCAGCGCCGGGTCGCCGCTGGCCTCGACGGCAAGCGCCCATAAACGCGTGGTGCCCGACAGCGGATAGCGCGCGTTGGGGTCGTCCATCAGGCTCGGGTCGAGCCCGGCCTGTTGGCACAAGGCAAAGCTGTCCAACCCCAGCGCGTCGAGTTGTTTGCGCAAGGCGCGGGTCCAGCTGGCAAGGGAGGTCGGTTCCTTCATGCGGATTGGCGCGTCCGGTCAACAGGTTGGCGTTCTTGGCTAGCGCGGATCGAACCACGGCGAGGCACGATGCATTCATCTTAGACCCGAGGATGGAAGCATGGACGGTACTTCTGCAAGCCCCGAACGACTGAATGCGGCGCAGCGCTCGGCACATATTCGCCAGGTGGTGCTGGCCAAAGGTGTGGAATTGCGTGAGCGCTACCCGATTCTTCAGCATCAGGATGCTCTGGGCACGGGGATTCTGGCGTTCGCGCTGGCCGGAATGATCGGCTCGGCGGCGCTGTACATCACCGGCCATATGGCTTGGTGGGTGTGCCTGCTGCTCAATGCGTTTTTCGCCTCGCTGACCCATGAGCTGGAACATGACCTGATCCACAGCATGTACTTCCGCAAACAGCGCGTGCCGCACAACCTGATGATGGCCCTGGTCTGGCTGGCGCGGCCGAGCACGATCAATCCCTGGATCCGTCGGCATCTGCACCTCAACCATCACAAAGTGTCCGGCACCGAAGCCGACATGGAAGAGCGCGCGATCACCAACGGCGAGCCGTGGGGTTTTGCGCGACTGTTGATGGTGGGCGACAACATGATGTCGGCGTTCATCCGCCTGCTCCGCGCCAAGACCTGGGCGCACAAGCTGAGCATCGGCAAACGCGTGCTCAAGGTCTACGCACCGCTGGCGCTGCTGCACTGGGGCGCGTGGTATGTATTTCTCGGCTTTCACGCGGCCAACGGCATCGCGCATTTGCTCGGCTCGCCCATCGAGTGGTCGGCCACCACGCTCTCGGTGATGCAGGTGATCGATATCGCCGCCGTGGTGATCATCGGCCCCAACGTATTGCGCACTTTTTGCCTGCACTTCATCAGCTCGAACATGCATTACTACGGTGACGTCGAACCGGGCAATGTGCTGCAGCAATGCCAGGTGCTGAACCCTTGGTGGCTGTGGCCGTTGCAGGCGTTCTGCTTCAACTTCGGCAGCAGTCACGGGATTCATCATTTCGTGGTCAAGGAGCCGTTCTACATTCGCCAGATGACCGTGCCGGTGGCGCACAAGGTGATGCGCGAGATGGGAGTGCGCTTCAATGATTTTGGGACGTTCGGGCGGGCGAACCGGTTTGTTCGGCAGGCTGAGATGGTGAATGAAGAGGTACGTTCAGCTCAGGCCTGATGGGTTGTTTTCAAGCGCCTCTTCGCGAGCAAGCCCACATTGGATCTGTGATCGACACACATCCCCTGTGGGAGCGGGCTTGCTCGCGAAGGCGTCAGATCAGGCAACGTCAATCCGGCTGAAACGGCGAAGTACTGAGGATCACTCCGGTCTCCTCGACATAGCGCTGCCAATGCCCGATCAGATCAGTAAGTTTCAGCGGCTGACTCAACGCCAGATCATGAATCTCCCCCGGATCGCTAGCCAGATCATAGAGCTGCCAGGTCGCCGGCCCGACAGGCCCGGGAATCCACACGGCCTTCCACGAGCCCTGGCGAATCGCCCGTCGGCCGAACAACTCCCAACCGGTCACCGTGTGTTCGTCATGCACCTGCGCGGTCTCGCCGGACAAAAAGCCCAGCCACGACTTGCCGCGCAGTGGCGCCACCGCTTTGCCTTTCCACTGTTTGCCCGGATGCCGCACGCCAGCCAGATCGAGAATGGTCGGGGTAATGTCCATCACCGTGCCGAAACCATGGCTGATCTGCCCTTTGAGTGGCAGTTGCGGATAGTGCAGCAGCGCCGGCACGCGAATCCCGCCCTCGGTGGTGAAAGCCTTGAACAAGCGCGACGGCGCGGTTGCCACTTGCGCCCAGTTCGGCCCGTACCAGACGTAGGAATTGGCCCGGCCAATGTTGTCGAGGCTGTTGTCGTAGTGCTGGTTCAGGTAGGTCATCAGCTCCGGACCGAACTTGGGGAACGCTTCCAGCAGCGCGCCTTCGGCACCGTTGTCGGACATGAACAGGATGAAGGTGTTGTCGAGCTGGCCTTGCTGGCGCAGGTAATCGACGACCCGGCCGATGTTCCAGTCCATGCGCTCGACCATCGCCGCGTAGACTTCCATGGCGCGTGCGGAAATCTGCTTTTGTTCATTGCTCAACGCGTCCCATTGTGTGCTGAGTTGTATCAGTGGATGCGGTTCGACGTCCGCTTCGATCAGGCCCAGTGCCTTGAGTTTTTCAAGGCGCTCGAGGCGCAGCACTTGCGGGCCAGCGTCATAGCGGCCGCGGTATTTCGCGACGATCTCGGCCGGTGCCTGCAGCGGCCAGTGCGGCGCGGAGAAGGGCAGATAGGCAAAGAACGGCCGGGTCTGATCGCGCTCCTTGAGGTACTGCAGCAGCTTGTCGCCGAAGGCATCGGAGGAATAGAAATCCTTCGGCAGCTCATCGACAAACTGATCGTCCTCGATGTACAGCGCCGGGGTGGATTTCAGCAGGCCCGGCGTTTGCTCATCGTAGGTCGGCTCGAAACCATAGTGGTTGGCAGCGCCCGGCAACAGCGAAAACGAACGCTCGAAGCCGCGCGCATGGGGTGCCAGTTCGGCCTTCAGACCAAGATGCCATTTGCCACTCATCAAGGTTTGATAGCCGGCCTCGCGCAGCAGCTCGGGCAGCGCGACGACGCGGTCGTTGAGGTAGCCCTCGTAACCGGGTTTGCCGATCAGTTCCGGGGTCAACGCTTCGGCCATGGTGCCGATGCCGGCGATGTGATGATCGGTGCCGGTCAGCAGCATCGAGCGCGTCGGCGAGCAGGTCGGTGCGGTGTGAAAATCGGTCAGGCGCAGGCCGTTGTCGGCCAGCGCATCGAGGTTCGGCGTGGCAATTTCGCCGCCGAACGCGCCGATGTCGGAAAAGCCTAGGTCGTCGGCCAGAATCACTAGAAAGTTGGGACGTTGCGGCATCGCGAAACTCCTGTTCAGCAGGCAATGAACGTCAGCGGCAGATCGCGGATCTGCACCGGTGCGCTCGGTTGGTAATGGTCGTCACTGGTCAACTCGTGCAGCAGTTCTTCACGCAACTGATGGAAGTCGTAACTGCTGCGCTGGCGCGGGTGCGGCAGGGCGATGTCGACCACTTGCTTGATCCGCCCCGGACGCGGCTCCATCACCACCACGCGATCGGCCAGAAAAATCGCTTCCTCGACATCGTGGGTCACCAGAATCGTGGTGATCTTTGCTCGCTCGCGGATTGCCAGCAGCTCGTCCTGCATTTGCTGGCGAGTCAGCGCATCGAGGGCGCCGAAGGGTTCGTCGAGCAACAGGATTCGCGGGCTGGCGACGAGGCCGCGCGCTATCGCCACGCGCTGCGCCATGCCGCCGGAGAGTTGATGCGGATAGGCTGCGGTGAAATCGCTGAGGCCGACCAGCTCGATAAAGTCTGTGATGCGTTGTTGTTTCTGCGCTGTGCTCAGCGGCTCATTGACCAGGCCCAAGCCGATGTTGTCGGCGACCGTCAGCCACGGAAACAGACGATGTTCCTGAAAGACGATGCCGCGCTCGCCGCCGATGCCACTGACGGCCTTGCCATCGACACTGATCTGTCCGCGAAACTCGGTGTCGAGGCCGACCAGCAGACGCAGCAAAGTGGATTTGCCGCAGCCGCTGGAGCCGACGATGGCGACGAATTCGCCCTCGGCGATGTCCAGGTTGAATTCGCGAATTGCCTCCAGTTCGAAACCGTTGACGGCGAAGGATTTGCCTACGTGGTTAAAGCTGACAATCGGTGCGTTCATACGTGTCTCCAGCGGGTCGCGCGAATTTCCAGGCGTTGGCCGATCAGGTTGAGCAGGGCGCCGGTGAGGCCGACCAGCAGCATGCCGGCCATGATCAGATCCATGCGCAGCAACTGTTGCGCGCCGATCATCTGGCTGCCGATGCCGCCATTGGACGGCATGAAATATTCAGCGCCGATGGTGCCCAGCCAGGCGTAGATCAGGCTCAATCGCAGCCCGGCGAAAATTCCCGGCGCAGCGCCGGGCAGCACCAATCGGCGCAGACGCTGGCCGAGGCTCAGGCGCAGCACCTGCGCGGCCTCGTTGAGTTGCGGCGAGAGGTTGACGACGCTGCGCTGGGTGGCGATGAACAGCGGGAAAAATGCGGCGAGCGCGACGAACACCCACTTGGCCAGTTCTCCGAGGCCGAACCACGCGGTCAGCAACGGCACCCAGGCGAAAATCGCAATCTGCCGCAGTGCGGCGAGTGTCGGGCCGAGCAACCGTTCGCTGAAACGCGACAGGCCGAGGAGCAAGCCCAAGGCGAAACCGAGGCCGCCACCGATCAGCAAGCCGCCGAGGGTGCGGCTCAGGCTCAGCGCCATGCCGTTGACCAGCGTGCCGTCGAGCAGTCCGTCCCACGTCGTGCTCAGCACAGCCGCCGGGCTGACCAGAATATTCGCGTCGATCCACTGCTGATCATTGGCCATCTGCCAAAGCGCCAACAAGCCCAGCGGCAGCAACCACGGTTGCAGGCGTTGCCAGCCTTGGTAGCGCGGGCCGCGTGTGATGTGTGCAGTGGCCGGGTGCGGCCAGTGCACCAGTTTGCGGTCGAGCAGACCGATGCCGCGATCCATCGCCACGCCGATCAGACCGATGACCACAATGCACACGAACACGATGTCGAGCATGAACAACTGCCGCGCCCAGACCATCAGATAGCCGATGCCTTCACTGGAGGCCAGCAGCTCGACCGCCAGCAAAGAGGTCCAGCCGGCGGCGAGTGCCAGGCGCACGCCGGCCATGAACGCCGGCAGCGCAGCGGGAAGCACCAGGCGACGAATCAGCAGACGCGGCGGCAGGCGCAATACGGCGGCGGCTTCGCGCAGTTTCGGTTGTGCATCGCGCACGCCGACCGGTGTGTGCAAAGTCACCGGCACCACGATGGCCTTGATCAGCACCACCAGTTTCAGCACTTCACCGATGCCGAAAAACACCATGAACAGCGGAATCCACGCCAGCGTCGGCACCTGCGCCAATCCAGCAAATGTCGGAAAAACCAGGCGCTCCAGACGTTGGCTGAAACCCAGCGCGGCGCCGAACACCGCGCCGGTCGAAACGCCTGCAAGCAAACCCAAGAACAGCCGTTGCAGGCTGATCCACAGATGGCTCCACAGCTCGCCATGCGCCAGTTCCACAGCGCTGCTCCACACCAGCGATGGCGCCGGCAGGATCTGCTCGCTCATCCACTGATTGCGCGCGGCCAGCCACCACAGGACGAACAGGCTGACGGGCAGCAGCCAGGGCAACAGGCGTTGATTCAGACTGGGCCAGGTGCGACGGCTTTTCAGCGGCGGCGCGGCCAGCGGCAGACGGAGCAGGGATTGACGGGCCATGGGTGACCTCCGTTGTCGGGTTGGATCAAGATCGAGTCAAGAGAGAAGATCGCATTCCGCCTGTAGGGGCTGCCGAAGGCGGTGATCTTTAGCGGTATTAGCCACGTTAAAACAGTTATAAGGGAAAATAATAAATATCAATTTGGGAATAAGCGAAGCCATTTAAGGCTTGCAGCCCTTAACGCATCCAATGCATTCGAAGAATATTTTCGATGCTGTTAATGCATATCCCGCTGCAAGCCGCTCACATCGTCGCTTAGCTCATAAAGATATAAAAATGTGCATTTATAGTATTTAAGTGAAGGTGCGCATTCAGCCTACTTTCGCCTCCTCAGCGATCAAGGAGCCGCACCCATGAACCTCCCTTTCAAACGAATCATCCGCCTGCTGACCGCCCCGGCGCTTGCAGGCTTTCTCGCGCTCAGCGCCCAGGCCGAGGAGCTCAAGGAAATCCGCATCGCCGTGCCCGACCTCAGCGCCGGCACCCAACACAGCGGCGGCGGCATTGTCGATGTGCTGCGCGATCAGCAGATCTTTGAAAAGGCCTTCGCCGAGCAGGGCATCAAGATCCAGTGGAGTTTCTTCAAGGGCGCCGGGCCGGTGATCAATGAGGCGTTTGCCAATGGCCAGGTCGATCTGGCCTATCTCGGCGACCTCGCCGCGATCATCGGCAAATCCAATGGTCTGGACACGCGCCTGCTCAGCGCCACGGCGCGCGGGGTCAAGCAATACCTGGGCGTTGTGCCGGGCTCGGGGATCAAAACCCTCCAGGATCTCAAAGGCAAACGCGTGGCGATCTTCCGCGGTACGGCGACGCAGCTGTCGTTCGATGCGGCGCTTGCCAGTCAGGGCCTCAGCGAGAAGGACGTGAAGGTCATCAACCTGGATTTCAACGCGGCGGTCTCGGCACTCGCGGCCAAGCAGATCGATGCCTCGTGGGGCAGCTCCGCGTTGAGTGCGTTGCAAGCCAAAGGCCTGGCGGAATTGCCGCTCAACACCAAAGACCTCGGCGGCGCTGGCAGCGTGCAGGCGGTGTTGCTGGGTAATGGCGAATTTGTCGACGCCCATCCTGAGGTCATTGCGAAACTGCTCAAAGCGCAGCAGCAAGCGGTCGAATGGCTGACTCAGGAGAGCAACAAGGACGCCTATGTGCAGCTGGTATCAGGGCTGGCCAGTTATCCGCCGGTCATTCTCGCTCAGGATCTCAAGGATCAGAATCTCAGCGAGATTTTCCCGTCGACGCTGGATCCGGTGTTCTTGAGCGGCCTGCAGGACAAGGTCGACCTGGCGGCGCAGCAGAAGCTCATTCGCAAACCGTTCAAAGTCAGCGATTGGGTGGCGCCTGAACTTTCTGCAGCCAGGCTTTAGCTTCCAGATCGTTCCCACGCTCCGCGTGGGAATGCAGCCGAGGACGCTCCGCGTCTTTGTGACGCAGAGCGTCACGGGATTCATTCCCACGCAGAGCGTGGGAACGATCGGCGTCTGCCAAAGGTTTTTCAGACAGCGACGCTGACGTCCTGCCGATCCAACGCCACCAGCGTCTCGATCATTGCCCTCGCCGCTGGCGACAAGCGGAATCCGGTGCGGCTGACGATGCCGCAGCGCGCATTCATGCTTTCGAGGTTCTGCGGCAGGTTGCGCCAATGCAACAGCACCAGCGAACCCTTGGCGACATCCTCGACAAACGCCTCCTCCGTGCCGACGCCGATCGCGTTGGATTGCAGCACCACTTTGACCAGCGCCGGAAAGTGCTCGGTTTCGATGGTCGGAGAGAAATCGATGCGCCCGCTGAGGTTCGCCAGCAGCTTGCGAATGCCCGGTGGAATCAGCGTCGCGGCCAGCGGATAGTCGAACATGTCGTTGGTCGACAGGCTTTCCTTGGCCAGCAACGGATGCCCCGGCCGGCAGAAAAACACGCCGCGCTTGGGCGTCAGCGGTTGCGTCTGGAAATTCGGGTCGGACTCGAAATGGCGAATGTCGGCGATGAAGAATTCGATCTCTTCGCGACTCAGCGCGCGGCTGAGTTTTTCCCAGTTATCCACCTGAAAACAGGTGCGTACTTTCGGGTGCGCGTTGATGAATTGCGCTACCGCATCCGGCACCAGTTTCACCGCCGGCGCCGGCCCGCAACCAAAATGCACTTCGCCGGCGTCGAGCTTGGTCATTTGCGTCACTTCAGCGCTGAGCAACGCTGCGCCCTGCACCAGGCTCAAGGCGTGTTGCAGCACCACCTGGCCCTCGGGCGTCGGGCGCAGATCCTTGTTGCCGCGATCGACCAACACGCAACCGAATTCCTGCTCCAGCCCCTGAATGCTGCGGCTGAACGCCGGTTGAGTGATGCCCATGGCGTCTGCCGCGCGGACAAAACTGCGGTGTTCGTTGAGGGCGATGAAGTAGCGCAACTGGCGAAGATCCATATGCTTTTCCGGCATCCTAAAAATAGCTCGAAGGCATTTGCGAGGAGGGTTGCTTGAGGTTTTAAATGCAAGCTCTTATTCCGTCAACGAAGCCTGTGAATATCTATTAGATATAAATGGAATATAGATAGAGCGTTGTTTCGCTGCCGTCAAAACCGCAAACCGTCGATGAGGGTCTTCCCATGAGCAATGCCGCACTCGCCGTAAAATCCGTTTCTCACGCGTTGGAAATTCACCCGGTAGCCGGTCGTATCGGTGCCGAAATCCGCGGCGTGCACCTGTCCGGTGAGCTGGACGCCGCCACGGTCGAAGCCATCCAGCAGGCGCTGGTCGAATACAAAGTGCTGTTCTTCCGCGAGCAGACGCAGCTCGACGATCAGCGTCAGGAAGCCTTCGCCCATCTGCTCGGCGAACCGGTGGCGCACCCGACCGTGCCATCGCGCGAAGGCACCCGTTACCTGCTCGAGCTGGACGGCGCCGAAGGTCAGCGCGCCAACTCCTGGCACACCGACGTAACCTTCGTCGACGCCTATCCTAAAGCCTCGATCCTGCGCTCGGTGGTTGCCCCGGCATTCGGCGGCGATACGCTGTGGGCCAACACCGCAACGGCATACAGCGGCTTGCCGAGCGAGCTGCGTGAACTGGCCGACAAACTCACCGCCGTGCACAGCAACGAGTACGACTACGCCGGTGCGAAGCCGGACGTCTCGGCGGAAAAACTGGAGCGCTATCGCAAGGTCTTCACCTCGACCGTTTACGAAACCGAGCATCCGGTGGTGCGCGTGCACCCGATCAGCGGCGAAAAGAGCTTGCTGCTGGGGCATTTCGTCAAACGCATCAAAGGTTATTCACAGGCGGATTCGGCACACCTGTTCGGCTTGCTGCAGAGCCACGTGATCCGCCAGGAAAACACTGTGCGCTGGCGCTGGCAGGCCGGTGATGTGGCGATCTGGGACAACCGCTCGACGCAGCATTACGCGATTGATGATTACGGCACCCAGGATCGCGTGGTGCGCCGCGTGACGCTCAAGGGCGAGGTGCCGGTGGGGGTGAATGGGCAGCGCAGCCAGACTATCAAAGGTCCGGATATCGTCGGCGTCTGAATGATCGTTCCCACGCTCTGCGTGGGAATGCCTCGATGAACGCTCTGCGTTCGCTGTTGGGACGCGGAGCGTTGTGGGCTGCATTCCCACGCGGAGCGTGGGAACGATCGCTTGAACCTGTGGGAGCGAGCCTGCTCGCGAAGGGTTTTCACCACACTCCGATCTGAACGACCTTCTCGGTTTCCGGCTCGCCATAACGAAACCGCTGCCCGCGCAAATCGATCTCTTGATGGCTGATCGTCGTACGCCGCTTCAATCCGCGCATCCATTCAAACAGATACCCCGCATGCTCCTCGCGCACCGCCGCGTACGCCGGGTCCTCACCCAGATCGCGCAGCTCCTGCGGATCATTCAGCAGATCAAACAGCTGCGGTCGAAAGCCGTCGTACGCCAGGTATTTCCAACGCTCGCTGCGCACCATGGTCATGCGGCAACGGTCGATCGGCTGGCCGAGGCGTTGCCGCGCCGGGGCTTGAAAGGCGTAGTCGTATTCGCTGATTGCATAGCGACGCCAATCGGGATTTTCCCCGTGTAGCAACGGGATCAATGAGCGTCCTTCCAGTCGATGTTCCGCACTCGGTAATCCAAGCGCTTGAATAAACGTTGGCAACGCATCGATGGTTTCCGCCAGCCGATCATCGACAGTGCCGCGAGTGACATCCGCCGCCGCCCGAGGATCGCGCACGATCAACGGCACGCCCACCGCCTGCTCGAGCAAAAACTCCTTCTCACCGAGCCAATGATCGCCAAGGAAATCGCCGTGATCACTAGTGAACACGATCAATGTGTCGTCCCAGCGCCCATTGCTCTGCAGAAAATCGAACAGCCGCCCCAACTGATCATCCACTTGCTTGATCAGGCCCATGTAAGTGGGGATTACATTCAATCGTACTGAATCGCGGGAAAAGTTGAGGCTTTCCTCATGCTGACAAAAGGCAGTGTATACGGGGTGTTTGCTGGCTTTGGAGGGCGCCGCGCGGACTGGCTGCAGGATCGATTTCGTACTGTACAAGGCGTGGTATGGAGCCGGTACGATGTACGGCCAGTGGGGTTTGATGTACGAGAGGTGTAAACACCAGGATTTCTCGCCTTGCTCAGCGATGAAGTCGATGGCGCGATTTGTAGTGTAGACAGTCTCTGAGTGTTGCTCGGGAATTCGTGCTGGCAAATTCGCATGACGCATTTTCCAGCCGCTGAGGATTTCCCCGTTCTCGCCTTCGGCGGCATTCGCCCAGTCATGCCAGGGATTGCGCCCCTCGAAACCGTGTTCGCGCAGGTAATGGGTATAAGGGGCGGATTCGCGCTTGTCGTCGAACAGCGTGTCGTCGGGATAGATGCCGTCGTGGCGCAGATAGGGTTCGAAGCCGACCTCGTTGAGCAATTCGGCTTGTGCGCTTTGCGGGTTGATCGCCAGGCGCTGCAAGGCGTCGACATTTGCCGTCGCATGGGTCTTGCCGACCAGCGCGGTGCGAATGCCGTGAGGTCGCAAGTAATCGCCAATCGTCAGCTCATCCAGCGGCAACGGCACGGCGTTCCACGCCACTTGATGGCTGCTGACATAGCGCCCGGTGTAGGCCGACATCCGCGACGGGCCGCAGATCGTGCCTTGGGTGTAGGCACGGCTGAAACGGACGCCTTCGGCGGCGAGGCGATCAATGTTTGGCGTGTGCAGATGCGGGTGTCCGTAGCAGGACAGGTAATCCCGGCGCAGTTGATCGCACATGATGTACAGCACATTGCGCACGGGGTTGGGCGGGGTGGGCATGGGGTTCACCGGTCAGTGGGACAGGTGAGGGTTTTCGCTGTCGGTGGGGGTTTTCGGCAAGTGCATTTGGGGAATGAAGATCATGCAGGGATTGCATCAGTGCCTGGCTGAAGCGATAGCGGTGGATCAGACGGCAAAATTCTCCAGCGAACACACCTCCTCATCCACCGCGTCAATCGCCTTGATCTGCTCGATCATCGCTTCGGCCAGGGGCGACAACCGATACCCGGCGCGGCTGACAATGCCATAGCGGGTGTACAGCTCCTCCAGGTCATCGGCCAGGCCTTCAATCTTCAAACAGACCAGCTCGCCCTTGGCCAGATGCAATGCGTCGGAATACGCGCCGACGATCCCGACCGCTTCTGATCGCAGTACCACACTCAACAGACTCGAGCCGTTTTCGCATTCCACATTCGGGGTGAAATCCGGGCGACCGCTGAGGTCGACGATGACCTTGCGCAGGTTTGGCGGGCGGATGCTGACCGCCAGTGGATAACTCAGCAACTGCTCGGCAGTGATGCGTTCAAACGCTGTCAGCGGATGCCCGGCGCGGCAGCAGAAATGCCATTTGCGCGCTTGTAAGCGGTGGGTCTGGTAATCCGGGTCGGCCTCGAATTGCCGGGTATCGGCGACGAAGAATTCGAATTCTTCGCTGAGCAGGCGTTTGCTCAGGCTTTGCCAGTCATCGACCTGAAACTGCACCCGCGCTTTCGGGTAGCGGCCGATGAACGCGCCGATCGCGCGCGGAATCAATCCGGCCGCCGGAGCCGGCCCGCAGCCAAAGCGCAACTCCCCGGCTTCGAGGCCGTTGAACTGGCTGATCTCGTTGGCCATCTGCTGCGCACCGCTGACCAGCCGCCGCGCATGTTCGAGCAGCACCTGGCCCTGTTTGGTCGGCGGCAATTCCTTGCGTCCACGGTCGACCAATTGGCAGCCGACGCTGTGTTCCAGCGCCTGAATGCTGCGGCTGAAAGCCGACTGCGACAGGTTCACTGCCTGCGCGCCGGCGACGAAGCTGCGTTGCTCAACCAGAGCGATGAAGTGACGCAGTTGGCGCAAGTCGATATGCATTTTTCACATAAAAAATATCCGGGAAATGCATTGGATATGCATTAGGTCGAATGCTTATAAAGGCAATCTCTTATGCAGTAAATATTTGTAAATCCATAAATAAATAACTGAAAAGAATATGCAGCTTTGAAAATGTCTGTGTGTTTTTTGACCAGGAGCCGCGTCATGAGTCCGTTGAATCTCGCGTTACCCCCATCTCCCCGACGGCTCAAACGCCTGCCTTTGGCGCTGTTACTGGCGGGCAGCGCCAGCTGGACTCACGGTTATGCTGCAGAAGCCGAAACCCCGCCACCGGTCCCGGCAGGCACAGCGGCGGCCAACGGTTCGCAGCTGGAAACGGTGACCGTTACCACCCGCCGCCGCGAAGAAAGCTCGCAAGATGTGCCGACGCCCATGAGTGTGGTCAGCGGGCAGAATCTGGAGACGCAACGGGTCTACCGAATTCAGGATTTGCAGCAACTGGTGCCCAGCGTCAACGTCGCCTACATGCATGCGCGCCAGTCCAGCGTGTCGATCCGCGGCCTGGGCAACAACCCGGCCAGTGATGGGCTGGAAGGCAGCGTTGGCCTGTACATTGATAACGTCTATCTAGGCCGTCCGGGGATGGCGGTGTTCGATCTGATGGACATCGAACAGCTCGAAGTTCTGCGCGGGCCGCAGGGCACCCTGTTCGGCAAGAACACCACTGCCGGGGTCATCAACATCAGCACCCGCGCGCCCAGTTTCACGCCCGAGCGCAGCATCGAAACCTCGGTCGGCGAGGACGGTTATTTCCAGACGAAGGGCACGATCTCCGGGCCGCTCAATGATCAACTGGCTGGGCGTTTTTCCGCGTATCGCACGCGCAGTGACGGCGACATCAAGAACGAATACGACGGCCACGACCTCAACGGCGGCTCCCGCGAGGGCTTTCGCGCGCAGCTGCTGTTCAAGCCCAATGAAGATTTCAACCTGCGCTGGATCGGCGATTACAACGAAGAAGATTCCAGCGCCGGCACCCGCGTGCTTTACAACACCGGGCCGACCATCAACGGCGTCAACCTGTATGAATCTCGGGCCAGCGCGGCCGGGGCGACGCTGGTCAACGGTCGGCAGCGCAAGGTCAATCTCGACAACGACCAGCACGTCACCGTGCATCAGGGCGGCACGTCGGTGGAAGCCAACTGGACCTTGCCGAGCGACTTCACCCTGACGTCGGTCACCTCTTATCGTTTCTGGAATTTCACCCCGCGCAACGACGATGGCCTCAACGTGCCGGCCAGTTACAACGCTGGCGTGTCGGTGGAAGACAAACAGTATTCGCAGGAATTTCGCCTGGCCTCGCCCAAGGGTGAGTTCTTCGATTACGTGGTCGGCGCCTACTATTTCGGCTCGGATCTGGACAACAAATCCTTTGCCTATTACGGCCCGCAGGCCGACATCTGGAACGGCACGCCGGCCGGCAGCCTGGCCAATGTCACGAGCGTCGGCAAGGGGCACATCAAGACCGACAGTTTCGCCCTGTTTGCCCAGGGCACCTGGCACCTCAGCGATCGCCTGGATTTCACGGCCGGGGTGCGTGGCACCTACGAAGAGAAAAACGCCTCGGTCAGCCGCAACGCGCCGCTCGGCGGTGTAGCGGTGGCGGGCGCGGCAGCCAATGCGCGCCGCGGGCGTGCCGGCGCTTACGATTCCGGTGACTTGAATCAGTACAGCTCCAGCCCCTCGGGACTGCTTAATCTGAGCTATCGCATCACCGACGACGTGCTTGGTTACGCCACGCTGTCCCACGGCGAGAAATCCGGCGGGGTCAACCTTGCGGTCGGCTCCGCACCTACCGCTGGCGCCGACTCACTATTGATCGGCACCGAGCGCGCCAACAACGCCGAACTCGGATTCAAAAGCACCCTGTGGGATCACCGTCTGCAACTTAACGCCAACGTGTTCTGGACCCAGGTCAACGCTTACCAGACCAACGCCTATGACGCCGCCAACCGCGTGCAATACCTGACCAACGCCGGTTCGGTGCGCTCGCGCGGCATCGAGTTCGAAAGCACCGTGGTGCCGTTGCGTGGCCTGACGCTGAACTTCAACGGCTCGTACAACGATGTCAGCTACCTCTCTTACAAAGATGCGCCGTGCCCGCCGGAAGTCAGCCAGGCCCCGGGCGCGCCGGCCTCATGCGATCTCAGCGGCCATCAAGTGGTGGGCGCGTCGAAATGGATCGGCAACGCCAACGGCGAATACAAATGGAATCTGGACAACGGCTTCGAACCCTACGTCACCGGCAGCTATGCGTTCCGCTCCAAAGCGGTGGGCACGGTGGAGGATTCCGACTACGGGCAGATCCCCAGTTACGCGGTGGTCAACCTCTCCACTGGCCTGCGCGGCGATTTCAATCAGGGCCAGTGGGATGTCTCGCTGTGGCTGAAAAACGCCTTCGACAAAACCTACTACACGACCCTGTGGACCGGCGGCAACGGCGGCTATGAAGGCCTGCTCGGCACGCCACGGACCCTCGGCGTTACCGGTCGCTACGACTTCTGATCGAGCTTTCAAGGAGCTGCACCATGTTGCCCATCAAAAGCGCTTTACCTCTGCTGTTATCCGGCGCAGTCCTGAGCAGCGGCGCCTTCGCCGCGCCCAGTGTGTACCCGACCGGCGTCACCCGTTATGACCCGGACAAGGCGTTCAACCAGTACGTGATCTTCAGCGGCGCCGACAAGCAGACGCACCTGATCGACATGAATGGCAACGAAGTGAAAACCTGGGCGCAGGCCGGTTTCCCTTCAGCCATCATCGACCCGCAACTGGTCGGCGGTAAACGCGGCCACGTACTGCTGCAATTGAGTGACAAGGATCCCGGCAAGCTCGGCTCGGCGGGCAATGGCTTGGGCAATCAGAGCGTCGGCGAACTCGACTGGGACGGCAAAGTCGTCTGGCAGTGGGGCGACAAGGCACCCGGTGGGGCGGCGCAGCAGCATCACGACCAACGCCGCTTGAGCAATGGCAACACCGTGGTGCTGGCGAACAAAGTGCACAAGGTCAATGGCTTCAAGGCGCCCGAAGTCATCGACGATGTGATCTACGAAGTCAGCCCCGACGGCGCAGTGAAATGGCAGTGGCTCGCCTCGGAACATCTGGGCGAATTCGGCTTCAGTGCCGAGCAGTTGAAACTGGTGCGCGCCAGTGACAACCCGGATTACCTGCACATCAACAACCTCAGTCTGGTCGGGCCGAACAAGTGGTTCGACGCCGGTGACAAGCGCTTCAGCCCGGACAATCTGTTGATCGATTCACGCAACGCCAACTTCATCGCCATCATCGATAAAAACAGCGGCAAAGTGGTCTGGCGACTGGGGCCGAACCTGCCGCTGATCAATCCGAAAACCGCGCAGAAACTGCCGCGCCCGGTCGATCAGTTCGTCGGTCAGCACGACGCGCACATCATCCCTGCCGGACTGCCTGGCGCCGGCAATCTGCTGGTGTTCGATAACCAGGGTTCGGCGGGCTATCCGAACGTCACCCTCGGCTTGATAGCCGGTTCACGGGTGCTGGAAATCGACCCGCAGCAAAACCAGATCGTCTGGCAGTACAGCGCGGCCAATTCGAAGCAGCCGGGCTGGGCGTTCTATAGCTCGTTCATCAGCAGCGCGAGGCGTTTGCCCAACGGCAACACCTTGATCGACGAAGGCATGAATGGCCGATTTTTCCAAGTCACCGCCAGCGGTGAAAACGTCTGGGAGTACGTCAGCCCGTATCTGGGCAAAGCGCCGGGCAGTGACGCAATCAGCAATTGGGTATATCGAGCGTTGCCAGTGAGCTATGACTGGGTGCCGGCCGGTACGCCGCGCTCGGAAACTGCAGTGATCGCGCCTACCGTCGGCGTCCGGCAAACCAATGCCAGTCGTTAAACGAGCGCGAATGAATGCCGTGAACGAATACTTTTCATGCCGTAAAAGCATGCGATTTGTCGTCGATTGCTGTAGCCCTTGTGGCGCGCGGCCTCGGTAAAAAAGAGCATTTTGTATATTCCTCGAAGGTCTATGCATAACGTCAAAGATTACTTTCGGTGATAAGCGTGCAAGCCCAATGATTACCCCATCGACTACGCCGTGGGGGCTTCAAGAATGGCGGGTTGATCGCTTTGGTTTGTAGAACGAAAGAGACCGCAGGGAGTTGAACAATGGGCAATGTCCAGACCGCCGCCAGCGCAGGGGAATTGCTGTGGCGGCAAACGCCGAGTGGCGAACTGGTCGATCTTGGCCGGCCGCACCGGGTGCCGTTGGGGCAGCTGCGTTTACAGCGTGCGCCCAAGGGCATTTTGAGTCGGCGCGAAACCCTTCTGCTCGGTGTGCTCGCGTTGGTCGTGCATGGCGCGGTGATTTACTGGGTCAGCCAGAAACCGACGCCAGCGCTGCCGGTGGTGCCGCCGGAAATTCCGCCGATGACCATCGAGTTTTCGCGCCCGGCTCCGCCAGCGCCGCCGGTTGTTGCGCCGCCACCACCGGCGCCGGTGGTCGAACCGCCACCGCCAGTGGAGGATGAGTTGGCGGTGAAACCGCCGCCGCCCAAGCCGATCGCCAAACCCAAACCGGTGGTGAAACTGCCGCCCAAACCCGCGCCCAAGGCACTAGAGCAGCCGCCAGCGCCAGCGAAATCGGCAGCGCCCGTCGCCGCACCAGCGCCAGCCGCGCCACCGGCACCTGCACCCGTTACCCCGGCGTCAGCCAACGCTGCGTATCTGAAAAACCCCGCGCCGCAATACCCGTCGCTGGCTCAGCGTCGCGGTTGGGAAGGCACGGTGTTGTTGCGAGTGCATGTGTTGGCCAACGGCAAGCCGGGCGAGATCCAGATTGCCAAAAGCAGTGGCCGCCAGCAGCTCGACGACGCCGCGCTCAACGCTGTGAAGCGCTGGAGCTTCGTCCCGGCCAAGCAGGGTGATGTCGCTCAGGACGGCTGGGTCAGCGTGCCCATCGATTTCAAGATTCATTAAACCGAAACCAAATTCGCGCGAAATGTTTACACGAGGGAACACATCATGACGTTACTGGCATCTCCACTGGAATCCATCGAAAGCGCGGTGATCTGGCTGCTGGTGGTTTTTTCCGTCGCCACTTGGGGCCTGGCTTTGCTCAAGGCTGTGCAGTTCGGTCGTTTGAAGGCGCAGGATCGGCGCTTTCATAAACGCTTCTGGGCGGCGTCGAGCCTGGATGCCGCCGCCGAGCTGAGCGAAACCCAGCCCGGTGCCGCAGCGCGGGTGGCGCAGGCCGGTTACGCGGCGATCCAGGTGGGCGAGGCGCCGCCAGCGAATGACCTGAGCCAGGCGATCAACCATCAGGATCGCCTCGAGCGCGCCCTGCGCCAGCAGATCGTCCGCGAACGGCGTTCGCTGGAAACCGGTCTGGCGGTGGTCGCGAGTATTGGCAGCACCTCGCCGTTCATTGGTTTGTTCGGCACGGTATGGGGAATCATGGAGGCGTTGAAAGGGATCAGCGCGGCGGGTTCGGCAAGCCTGGAGACAGTGGCCGGCCCGATCGGTGCGGCACTGGTCGCAACCGGCGTGGGTATTGCCGTCGCGGTGCCGGCGGTGTTGGTTTACAACTACTTTCTGCGCCGTCTGAAATTGACCGCAGCGGATCTCGATGACTTCGCCCACGACTTCTACAGCCTGGCGCAGAAGAGTGCGTTCCGCGTACTGATCCACCCGACCGCGCACAAGGTGGCAGCGCCCGGCAACGCGGCAAAAGTGAAGGAGGCGTCTTGATATGGCCTTCTCCACGCAAGACACGGATGAGGTGCTCAGCGAAATCAACGTGACGCCGCTGGTGGACGTGATGCTGGTGCTGCTGGTGGTGTTCATCGTCACCGCGCCGCTGTTGACCAATGCGATACCGATCAACCTGCCGAAGACCGAAGCGGTGGCGCCGGTCGAGCAGAAGGATCCGCTGGTGGTGAGCATTGACGGCGCCGGCAAGCTGTTTATCAACAAGGACGAGATTCAGCCTGACTTGCTCGAATTCAACCTCAAGTCGGCCAAAGCGAAGGACCCGCAAGTGCGCGTGCAGTTGCAGGCCGATGATGGGGTGAATTACGGCGAAGTGGCGCGAGCCATGGCTTCGATCGAACGGGCCGGGATCACCAAGTTGTCGGTGATCACTGCGCGGTGACAGATTTTGTTTTTCCGGGGCCGTCTCCTTGGCAGGGTGCGGCCCTTTTTTTATTCCGCAACTTTTGTCCCGCCAGGCAGCTCCTACACGGTTCCTTATATTCAATTCAGGTATTAATAAATAGCTTCTTATTCCTTAACGGATATAACTCATCTCCCTATACTCGACCCGGAACAGACACGACGCAGGAGGGCTCCCCATGCGCAACGAATCAATCCGCTACCTGATTGTGCCGGGCTGGCAAGGATCGCCAGAAGATCATTGGCAAACCCATTGGCAGAACAGCCTGCCGAACAGCGCGCGGGTCGAGCAGGCCGATTGGCTGGCGCCGCGCCGTGAGGACTGGGTCGCCGCGCTGGCCGAAGCGATTGCCGCCGACAGCACACCGGTGATCCTGATCGCTCATAGTCTCGGCTGCATCACCGTCGCCCACTGGGCGGCGACTGCGCCGCTGCAATACCTGCGTCAGGTGCGCGGGGCGTTGCTGGTCGCGCCTGCAGACGTCGAGCGTCCTGCGTGCGCGCCGGCGCTGCGCAATTTCGCGCCGATTCCGGCGGATCTGTTGCCGTTCCCCACTCAGGTCGTCAGCTCCGACAACGACGCCGCCGTCAGTGCGCCGCGCGCATTGGAACTGGCGCGCAACTGGGGCGCGGAGGCGGGGATTCTTGCCGGGGCCGGGCACATCAACGTCAAGTCAGGGCATCAGCGTTGGGAGCAGGGGTTTGCCTACCTCTATCGGCTGCAAAACCGCTTGGAACACCACGCCCGCCGTCGCGCCTGACCTTATTATTCAACGCCCCCGTCGGCTGGCGGTTTTGGGCGGGAGCCTGCCATGAGTTTGGAAACCTTCGGTCAGCCCTTGCTGACCTTTCCCGATGCGGAAAAAAGCCCCCTGAGCATTCGCGCCAAGGCGCTGGTGTTTGTCGACCCCCGCTCGCGGCAATTGCGTGAAGAGCTGGAGCAACTGGCACCGCGCTCGATCTCGATTTTGATCCGTGGCGAGACCGGCACGGGCAAGGAGTTGCTCGCCCGGCATATCCATCGCGCCAGTGACCGCAGCGGTCTGTTCGTTTCGGTGAACTGCGGCGCGATCAGCCCGACCTACGCCGACGCCGAACTGTTCGGCTACGCCGCCGGCAGTCATAGCGGTTCGGCCAGCAGTCGCGCCGGCTGGTTCGGTTCGGCCAATGGCGGCACCTTGTACCTGGATGAGATCGGCGACTTGCCGCTGCCGATCCAGATCAAATTGCTCGCGGCATTGGAAAACCACGAAGTCACCCGTGTCGGTGCGCATCAGCCAAGTCCGGTGGATGTACGCCTGGTTGCGGCGACCAGCATCGATCTGGCCCAGGCTGTGGATGCCGGGAAATTCCACGAGCGACTCTATCACTACCTCAGCGAAGGTCATCTCGAGCTGCCAGCCTTGCGCGCGCGCACCGGCGATATCCTCTCGCTCGCCGAATATTTCCTCGGCATCTACAGCCAGCGTCTCGACCTGCCCGTGCCGCTGATCAGCGAAGCCGCGCAGAACGTGCTTGAAGAACACAGCTGGCCTGGCAACACCCGCGAACTGGAAAATGTCATTCACTTTGCTCTGCTGGTCAGCACCGGCGACGAGATCCTGCCGGAACACCTGAACCTGCCTGACGCGTCTGCGCCGCAGGTTCAGATCGAACGTCTGGTCAGGCAGACCCATATAGGTGGTAGCAGTGCAGAGCGTAAGGCCTTGAAAGATTGGCTGATTCGCTTGAGCGAGGCGGTGTGAACATTTTCTTCAACATGAACAAAATGGAATATGAAGCTGAATAAACGTTATTGTCCGGGAATAAAAAATCCGGGTATTGTCCGCCTCACGCCAGCGATATCACTTCACTGGCACACGTATTAAATGCCGTCGTCGCTGACGACCGTGATTTTCGATAAGGACACTGCATGAAAAAGGTTCTGTTGTTTACCGCATTGGCGGCTGCGCTGACGGCTTCTTTCGCCAACGCTGGCGAGAAACTGGTGGTTGCCGCGACGCCGGTGCCCCACGCTGAAATCCTTGAGCTGATCAAACCGACCCTGGCCAAAGAAGGCGTGGATCTGGAGATCAAGGTGTTCACCGACTACGTGCAACCGAACGTACAGGTTGGCGAGAAGCGTCTGGATGCCAACTATTTCCAGACCCTGCCCTACCTGAACAGCTTCAACCAGGGCAAATACAAGGACGACAAATCCAAGTATCTGGTGACCGTGCAGGGCGTTCATGTTGAACCGTTCGGTGGCTATTCGAGCAAGTACAAGACCCTGGCTGAACTGCCGGACGGCGCGACCATCGCCATCCCCAACGAAGGCAGCAACAGCGGCCGCGCACTCATCCTGTTGCAGAAGGCTGGCCTGATCGAACTGAAAGATCCGAAAAACGCTCTGGCCACGCCGAAAGACATCGCCAAGAACCCGCACAACTTCAAGTTCAAGGAACTGGAATCGGCCCTGCTGCCGCGCGTGCTGAAAGAAGTTGATCTGGACATGATCAACACCAACTACGCGCTGGAAGCCAAGCTTAATCCGCAGAAAGATGCGCTGGTGATCGAAGGCGCTGACTCGCCGTACGTGAACTTCCTCGTTGCCCGCGAGGACAACAAGAACAGCGACGCGATCCAGAAACTGGCCAAAGCGCTGACCAGCCCGGAAGTCAAAGCGTTCATCGAGAAGAAGTACAGCGGCGCGGTGTTGCCGGCGTTCTGATCTGACGCTTCGTTCCGATATGAAAACGCCGATGGCCAGTGATGGTCATCGGCGTTTTTGTGCTTTTTAGAGAAAAGATCGCAGCCTTCGGCAGCTCCTACAGGGGAATGCGGTCTCCTGTAGGAGCTGCCGAAGGCTGCGATCTTTTGATCTGGCCCTTGCTTCAGGCCACCCGCGTTTTCAAGGCCCGGCGCAGCGCCCTCAGCAATTTCACGATGTCCTGCGGATCCAGCCGCTGCGGCACTTTTACGTCCATGTTGTTGTTCCTTGTGATGAATGGCCCGAGAGTCTGGCCAAAAGCTGTGGGTCCTTGGAGGTCTTTCGTGAAAAAAAGATATGTCCTACAACGCAAAGGAAAATAGCCTTCTTATTCCTTCCCGGCAAACCTGCAGGATAGTTTTTTGGGTGATATTTATATGCTTTAACGGTATTTAAATTCTTGTTTTTATACCTATAAAGTCAGTGCCTGCCGGACAGCCACCCGCTGTCCATGGATTGCATCACCGCCGCTTACCGAGCGGCGTCAGGACGCTTCATGACTTTCGACTACGCCTTTATCCTCAGCACCCTGCCGGCCTTTCTCAAAGCCGTGGGCGTGACCCTGCAGGTTGGTCTGATCGCGATCGGCACTTCGCTGCTGGTGGCGCTGCTCAACGCGACGATTCTGGTGTTTCGCACGCCTTACCTGCAAAAACTGGTCGGCTGCTATGTCGAGCTGGCGCGTAACACGCCGCTGCTGATCCAGTTGTTCTTCGTTTACTTCGCTCTTCCGGCTCTGGGAATCAAGGTCTCCGGTTACGCCGCAGCAATCATCACCATGACTTTTCTGGGCGGCGCCTACCTCACCGAAGTGCTGCGCGCCGGGGTCGATGCGGTGCCCCAGGCGCAACTCGAATCGGGGCGTTCGATTGGCCTGTCCCACGGCCAGTTGCTGCGCTACGTGATCCTGCCGCAGGCGGGGATCCTCAGCCTGCCGTCACTGTTCGCCAATTTCATTTTCCTGTTGAAGGAAACCACTGTGGTCTCGGCGGTGGCGGTGCCGGAAATCCTCTACACCACCAAGAGCTACATCGCGCTCTATTACAAAACCTACGAAATGCTCGCCGTGCTGACGCTGATCTGCGTGCTGCTGTTTTTGCCGCTGTCGCTATTGCTCAGCCGTCTGGAAAGGAGGCTTCAGCATGGCCAGTTCGGGTCTTGAGTTGCTTTGGGTGTCGTTGCCGCAATTGGCTAAAGGCGCCGGGCAGACGCTTTCAATCTCGTTTCTGGGCATCGCCATCAGCACGGTGGGCGGTGTGCTTTACGGTGTGTTGCGCACGTTGAACGTAACGTGGCTGAACGCGATTTTGCGCGTTTATCTGGAGCTGTTCCGGGCGATTCCGGTGCTGGTCTGGTTGTATCTGCTGTTCTTCGGTTTGCCGATTTTCTTTGGCCTGAGCCTGCCGAGCTTCTGGTGCGCGGTGTTGGTGCTGTCGCTGTGGGGCGCCAGTGAGGTCGGCGAAGTGGCGCGCGGTGCGCTGCATTCGTTGCCGCGCGGGCAGCGCGAAGCGGGGCTGTCGATTGGTCTCAATGCTGCGCAACTCTATGGCTACGTGCTGCTGCCGCAAGCGCTCAAACGCATGACGCCGCCGACCATCAACGTCTACACGCGGATCATCAAGACCAGTTCGCTGGCGGTGCTGATCGGCGTCGTCGACGTGATCAAGGTCGGCCAGCAGATCATCGAGCGCACCTACGAATCGGTGCTGATCTATGGCGCGCTGTTCCTGTTTTTCTTTTTTATCTGCTACCCGCTCTCGGCCGCCTCGCGCGTGCTGGAGCGGCGCTGGACGCAAGCATGAGCGCACTGATCGAGTTTCACGGTTTCAACAAATTCTATGGCGCGCAGCAGGTGCTCAACGGCATCGACCTGCAAGTGCAGAGCGGCGAAGTGATCGTCATTCTTGGCCCCAGCGGTTGTGGCAAAAGCACCCTGCTGCGTTGCCTCAATGGCCTGGAAGAAGCGCACAGCGGCAGCCTGAAATTCGTCGGACGGGAGCTTCTGGACAAAGCCACTGACTGGCGCGAAATCCGTCAGCAGATCGGCATGGTGTTCCAGAGTTATCACCTGTTCCCGCACATGAGTGTGCTCGACAATCTGTTGCTCGGCCCGCTCAAGGTGCAAAAGCGCCAGCGTCGCGAAGCGCAACAGCAGGCCGAAGCCCTGCTTGAGCGTGTTGGCCTGCTCGCCAAGCGCGATGCTTTCCCGCGTCAGCTCTCCGGCGGCCAGCAGCAACGCATCGCCATTGTTCGTTCGCTGTGCATGAACCCCCGGGTGATGCTCTTCGACGAAGTCACCGCCGCCCTCGACCCGGAGATGGTCAAGGAAGTGCTGCAAGTCATTCAGGACCTGGCCCGCGAAGGCATGACCCTGTTGATCGTCACCCACGAAATGGCCTTCGCCCGCGCGGTGGCCGATCGCATCGTGTTCATGGATGCCGGGCGCATCCTCGAACAGAGCCCGCCCGAGATTTTCTTTACGAACCCGCAAACCGCACGCGCGCAGCAGTTTCTGGAGAAGTTCTCCTTCGTTGCAACATCGCCAAAAACGAATCCGAAAAAGGAACTGGAACCGCTATGAAAACTGCCGCGTTGTTACTGCCTCTGCTCAGCCTCGCCTTACTCGTCGGTTGCGGTAAAACCGAAGAGCCGCCAAAGCCGAAAGTCGCCAGCGAAAGCGCTGCGCCCGCCGGTTATCTGGACAAGATCAAGGCCCGCGACAAACTGATCGTCGGCGTCTTCACCGACAAGCCACCGTTCGGCTTCGTCGATGAGGCCGGGCGCTACGTCGGCTTCGACACTGACATCGGCCGGCGTTTCGCCAAGGATCTGCTCGGCGATGAAAACAAGGTCGAGTTCGTCGCTGTCGAACCCGCGAGCCGCATTCCGTTTCTGCAAAGCGACAAGGTCGACCTGATCCTCGCCAACATGACCGTCACCCCGGAGCGCAAGGAAGCGGTGGAATTCACCAACCCGAACCTCAAGGTGGCCGTGCAGGCGCTGGTGCCGCAGGGCAGTTCGGTGAAGAAACTCGATGATCTGGCGACGCGCACCACGATTGTCACCACCGGCACCACCGCGGATATCTGGCTGACCAAAAACCATCCGGACTGGAAACTGCTCAAGTTCGAAAAGAACTCCGAGTCGCTGCAAGCCTTGGCCAATGGTCGTGGCGATGCCTATGCGCAGGACAATCTGGTGCTGTTCAGCTGGGCCAAGCAGAACCCGGGGTATCGCGTGCTTGAAGAAAAGCTCGGAGCCGAGGCGCCGATTGCGCCGGCCGTGAAAAAGGGCAATCTCGAGTTGCGTGACTGGGTCAACAGCGAGCTGGCCAAATTGGGCGAGGAGAAATACCTGCTCAAGCTGTATGACCAATATGTGCGCAAAGAGCTGAGCGATGACACCCGCCCTGAGAGTGTGATTGTTGAAGGGGGCAAGTGGCAGGGGTGATTACCTGTTGATCGTTCCCACGCAGAGCGTGGGAACGATCGGAGTGGGTTAGTCCGGCCAGTGCCACGCCGGCTCATCCAGCACTCGCTGGCCGACAATCCCGGTCTGCCCCAGCGTCTTCTCCAGCACGATGCAATTGCACTCCGGATCTTCCTGCAATGCCGAGATCAGCCGCCGCGCATGGGACACCACCCACACCTGGCACTGTTGCGAAGCGCGAATGATCAGCCGCGCCAGCGCCGGCAGCAGATCCGGGTGCAGACTGGTTTCCGGTTCGTTGAGCACCATCAGCGACGGTGGCCTCGGCGTCAGCAACGCCGCAACCAGCAGCAGATAACGCAAGGTGCCGTCCGACAGCTCTGCCGCCGACAACGGCCGCAGCAAACCTTCCTGATAAAACTCGATGGCGAAACGGCCGCCGGCCTGCGCTTCGATATGCACCCGTGCGCCGGGGAACGCATCGGTGATCGCTGCACGCATTGCGTCGCCGTCACCGATTTCGATAATGGTCTGCAGCGCTGCCGCCAGGTCGCGGCCGTCGTGGTGCAGCACCGGCGTGCGTGTCCCCAGTTGCGGCTGACGCACCGGCGCGTCGGCATCGCTGCGAAAGTGATCATAGAAACGCCAGCGGCGGATGAACTCGCGCATCTGGAACACTTCCGGCGAGCTGCGCAGGCTGCCGACCTGATCGAACAGGCTGTCGAAATTCGGCGTGTGCTGCGCCAATACATCCCATTGGCGCTCGGTACGTGCGCGGATCAGCGGGCCGTCGCGATCCACCAGCAGGCTGGCGGGACGGTAATGCGGGCCAGCCCAGATACATTCGCGCTTGATCTGCGGATCGAGGCCGAAGCGCGACGGGATCGGTCGCGAATGTTCAGGGAGCATGAAATGCCCGTTGGAGTCGGGCAGACCGAGGCTGATCGAGTAACTGAAATCCTCACCGGCAAATCCCAGTCGCAGTCGCTTCACCCCTTGGCGCACCGTCGGCTGGATCGCCACTTCTGCGTTGCGCATGCGCCGGCTGATGGTTTCCGGTCCGGCCCAGAACGTCGAATCCAGCCCGCCTTCGCGCGCCAGCGCATTGACCACGCCGCCCTGCGCGGTTTCCGCCAGCAGGCGCAAGGCGCGGTAGAGGTTGGACTTGCCGCTGCCATTGGGACCGGTGATCAGGTTCAGGCGCCCGAGCGGAATCACCAGTTTGTTGATCGAGCGGTAATTGGCCACCGCCAGGGTATGCAGCATGGAATTCCTTCTCTGTAGGTGCCCCTTGTAGGAGCCGCCGAAGGCTGCGATCTTTTGATCTTGATCTTTAAAAACAAAGATCGCAGCCTTCGGCAGCTCCTAAAGGGAAATGTTGTGATCGCTCAGGCGAACGTTGAACCCTGTCCTAAGCTCACAGTCGTATCGTCACTTGCACGTTCGTACACAGGAAGGAGTCTGCATGGCAAGTCCCGGAATGAAAACAGCGGTCATGCTGAGTCTGTTCACGTTGCTGACCGCGTGCGGCGACAAGAAACCTGCTGAGGAATATTTGCCACGGGTCTTTGTGCAAGAGGTCGAACCGGCCAATTACGCCGCAGCGGTGACCCTCACCGGTGATGTGCAGGCGCGAGTGCAGACGCAGCTGTCGTTTCGCGTCGGCGGCAAGATCATTGAGCGTAGGGTCGATGTCGGCGACCGCGTCACCGCCAGGCAGGTGCTGGCCAGACTCGATCCGAAAGATCTGCAGACCAACGTCGATTCCGCTCAAGCCCAGGTCGCCGCCGAACAGGCCCGCGTCAAGCAGACAGCAGCGGCGTTCGTCCGTCAGCAAAAGCTGCTGCCCAAGGGCTACACCAGCCAGAGCGAATACGATTCCGCCCAGGCGGCGCTGCGCAGCAGCCAGAGCGCATTGAGCGCGGCGCAGGCGCAGCTGGCCAACGCCAGGGACCAGCTCAGCTACACCTCGCTGATCGCTGATGCACCCGGTGTGATCACCGAGCGTCAGGCCGAAGTCGGCCAAGTGGTACAGGCCACCGCGCCGATTTTCAGCCTTGCCCGCGATGGTGACCGCGACGCGGTGTTCAATGTTTACGAATCGCTGCTGGCCGAGCGGCCGTCCGATCGTTCCATCGTGGTCAGCCTGCTCGATAACCCCGAGATCAAGACCACCGGCACCGTGCGCGAAATCACGCCTTCGGTATCGGCACAATCGGGCACCGTGCAGGTCAAGGTCAGCCTCGACAAGCTGCCGCCAGGCATGCAGCTTGGTTCGGTCGTGAGCGCCACCGCCAAAGGCACCGGCAAATCGGCGGTGGAACTGCCCTGGTCGGCACTGACAAAAAACATCAGCGACCCGGCGGTATGGCTGGTCGATGACAAGGGTGAAGCGCAGTTGCATACGGTCACGGTCGGTCGTTACCTGACCGGCAAAGTGATCATCAGCGAAGGCCTCAAGGGCGGCGAGAAAGTCATTGTCGCCGGCGGCCAGTTGCTGCACCCCGGCATGAAAGTCGAGATTGCCGAAAACACTTACAAGGATCTACAGCCGGGAGCGCAGCCATGAAGCGCCTGGGACTGTTGTGCATCGCGCTGCTGCTGGGCGCCTGCTCGGAAAAGGAAACACCGCCGGAACCGGTACGGCCGGTGCTGTCGGTCACGGTCAAGGCACTGAACGAAGAGAGCCTCGGGCGCTTTGCCGGCAGCATTCAGGCGCGCTACGAGAGCAACACCGGTTTCCGCGTCGGTGGACGTATCGCCAGCCGTAACGTCGACGTCGGCGCCGAGGTGCAGAAGGGCACCTTGCTCGCCACCCTCGACCCGTCCGACCAGCAGAACCAGTTGCGTGCGGCCCAGGGCGATCTGGCGAGGATTCAGGCGCAACTGATAAACGCTCAGGCCAACGCACGCCGGCAGCAAGCGCTGTTCGATCGCGGCGTCGGTGCACAGGCACAGCTGGATGTCGCCAACACCGAGCTTAAAACCACCCAGGCCTCGCTCGATCAGGCGCGGGCGGCGGTCAGCCAGAGCAAGGATCAATTGAGCTACACCGAGCTGCGCTCTGATCACAAAGCCGTGGTCACTGCGTGGAACGCCGAAGCCGGGCAAGTGGTGACGGCCGGGCAGCAAGTGGTGACGCTGGCGCAACCGGACATCAAGGAAGCGGTGATCGATCTGCCCGATACGCTGGTCGATCAGTTGCCCAGCGACGTGGTGTTCTCGGTGGCCGCACAACTGGACCCGAGCATCAACACCACGGCGATCATCCGCGAGATCGAGCCCCAGGCACAAAGCGCCACGCGCACCCGCCGTGCACGCCTGACCCTGACGGATACGCCGGACGGTTTCCGCCTCGGCACCGCAATCAGCGTGACCCTCAGTTCAGCGATCAAACCACGGATCGAATTGCCGCTGACGGCGCTGCAGGAATTCGACGGCAAAACCCGTATCTGGGTGATCGACACGCAAAACAAAACCGTCAACCCGCGAGACGTCAGCGTGGTCAGCCGCAGTGACAACAGTGTGGTGCTCGCTGGCGGCGTGCGAAACGGCGAGCGCGTGGTCAGCGCCGGCGTCAACAGTCTCAAACCCGGACAATCGGTAAAACTTGACGAGGACAGTCAATGAAAGGCTCTTTCAACCTCTCCGAATGGGCCCTCAAGCATCAGTCTTTCGTGTGGTACCTGATGTTCGTCGGGCTGCTGATGGGCGTGTTCTCGTACTTCAATCTGGGTCGCGAAGAAGACCCGTCGTTCACCATCAAGACCATGGTGATCCAGACCAAATGGCCGGGCGCGACCCAGGAAGAAACCCTTAAACAGGTCACCGACCGCATCGAGAAAAAACTCGAAGAACTCGACTCCCTCGACTATGTGAAAAGCTACACGCGCCCCGGCGAATCGACGGTCTACGTTTACCTGCGCGACACCACCAGCGCCGAGGACATTCCGCAAATCTGGTACCAGGTGCGCAAGAAGATCGACGACATTCGCGGCCAGTTTCCCCAAGGGATTCAAGGGCCGGGATTCAACGACGAGTTTGGCGATGTGTTCGGCTCGGTCTATGCGTTCACCGCCGACGGCCTGACCATGCGCCAGCTACGTGATTACGTGGAGCAGGCGCGCGCCGAGATTCGCAGCGTGCCGGGGCTGGGCAAGGTCGAAATGGTCGGCCAGCAGGACGAAACGATTTACCTGAATTTCTCCACGCGCAAACTCGCAGCGTTAGGCATCGATCAGCGTCAAGTGGTGCAAAGCCTGCAGTCGCAGAACGCGGTAACGCCGGCCGGGGTGATCGAGGCCGGGCCCGAGCGGATTTCCGTGCGCACGTCGGGGCAATTCGCCTCGGAAAAGGATCTGGCCGAGGTCAATCTCAAACTCAACGACCGTTTCTATCGTCTGGCCGATATAGCCGACATCCGCCGCGGCTACGTCGACCCGGCCACGCCTGAATTCCGCTTCGACGGCAAACCGGCGATCGGCCTGGCGATTGCCATGCAGAAGGGCGGCAACGTTCAGGAGTTCGGTAAGGCACTGCACGAGCGTATCGACCAGCTCACCGCTGACTTGCCGGTCGGCGTCGGCGTGCACACGGTGTCCGATCAGGCGGTGGTGGTGGAAGAAGCCGTCGGCGGGTTTACCAGCGCACTGTTCGAAGCGGTCATCATCGTGCTGGTGGTGAGCTTCATCAGCCTCGGCGTGCGTGCCGGCCTGGTGGTGGCCTGCTCGATTCCGCTGGTGTTGGCGATGGTCTTTGTGTTCATGGAATACAGCGGCATCACCATGCAGCGGATTTCCCTCGGCGCGCTGATCATCGCCCTCGGCCTGCTGGTGGACGACGCGATGATCACCGTGGAAATGATGGTCACACGCCTGGAAATGGGCGAGAGCAAGGAGGAGGCAGCGACGTACGCCTACACCTCGACGGCGTTCCCGATGCTCACCGGTACGCTGGTGACTGTCGCCGGTTTCGTGCCCATCGGCCTCAACGCCAGCTCGGCCGGTGAATATACCTTCACCCTGTTCGCGGTGATCGCCGTGGCAATGATCGTCTCGTGGGTGGTGGCGGTGTTCTTCGCGCCAGTGATCGGCGTGCATATCCTCAGTGACAAGGTGAAGGCCCATGACGCCGAGCCGGGTCGTGTAGGCCGGGCGTTCAATGGCGGCCTGCTGTGGGCCATGCGCAATCGCTGGTGGGCGATCGGCGTCACCGTGCTGCTGTTCGTGCTGGCGGTGTTCTGCATGCGTTTCGTGCAGAACCAGTTTTTCCCGGCTTCCGATCGCCCGGAAATTCTGGTCGACCTGAACCTGCCGCAAAACGCCTCGATCGACGAAACCCGCAAAGCGGTGGACAAGCTTGAAGCGACGCTCAAGGGCGACCCGGACATCGTGCGCTGGAGCACTTACATCGGCCAGGGCGCGATCCGTTTCTACTTGCCGCTGGACCAGCAACTGCAAAACCCGTACTACGCGCAACTGGTGATCGTCAGCAAGGATTTCGAAGCCCGCGAGGCACTGAGTCAGCGCCTGCGCGAGCGGCTGCACAAAGACTTCGTCGGCATCGGCAGCTACGTCCAGGCCCTGGAGATGGGCCCGCCGGTAGGGCGTCCGATCCAGTACCGGGTCAGCGGCAAGGACGTCGATCAGGTGCGCAAACACGCCATCGACCTGGCCACCGAACTGGACAAGAACCCGCACATTGGCGAGATCATTTACGACTGGAACGAGCCGGGCAAAGTCCTGCGCATCGATATCGCTCAGGACAAGGCGCGGCAACTCGGGTTGTCCTCCGAAGACGTGGCCAACCTGATGAACAGCATCGTCAGCGGCTCGCCATTGACTCAAGTGGATGACGATATCTACCTGATCAACGTGGTCGGTCGCGCGGTGGATTCCGAACGCAGTACGCCGGAAACCCTGCAGAACCTGCAGATCGTCACGCCGAGCGGCACTTCGATTCCGCTGCTGGCGTTCGCCACCGTGCGCTATGAGCTGGAGCAGCCGCTGGTGTGGCGGCGCGATCGCTTACCGACCATCACCATCAAGGCCTCGGTGCGCGACGAGATTCAGCCGACCGACCTGGTGAAACTGCTCAAGCCGTCGATTGATGCTTTTGCGTCGAAACTGCCCGTCGGCTACAAGGTCGCCACCGGCGGTACGGTCGAGGAAAGCGGCAAAGCGCAGGGGCCGATTGCCAAGGTCTTGCCATTGATGCTGTTTCTGATGGCGACGTTCCTGATGATCCAGTTGCACAGCGTGCAGAAGATGTTCCTGGTCGCCAGTGTCGCGCCGCTGGGACTGATCGGCGTGGTCCTGGCGCTGGTGCCGACTGGCACGCCGATGGGCTTTGTGGCGATTCTGGGGATTCTCGCGCTGATCGGCATCATCATCCGCAATTCGGTGATTCTGGTGACGCAGATCGATGAGTTCGAGCAGAAGGGCTACGCGCCATGGGATGCGGTAGTGGAAGCGACCGAGCACCGGCGTCGGCCGATTCTGCTCACCGCCGCCGCAGCGAGCATGGGCATGATCCCGATCGCTCGCGAAGTGTTCTGGGGGCCGATGGCCTACGCAATGATCGGCGGGATCGTGGTGGCGACGTTGCTGACGCTGCTGTTTCTGCCGGCGCTGTATGTGGCCTGGTACAAGATTCGCGAGCCTGAAAAGGAATCTTCCTGAAGCAAGAACCAGAGATCGCAGCCAACGGCAGCCCCTACAGGGAAACGCATTCCAACGCAGGAGCTGCCGAAGGCTGCGATCTTTTGATCTTCAATCAACTCGACGCCACACGCTCGCCAGCCACGGCTGCTGCTCGCGCGGCAACCCGGCGGGTCGGTAATAGTGCTCAAGCTCGACAAAGCCTGCCGCTGTCAGCAAAGCGCGCCAGGCGTCGAGATCGTGGTACGAGCCATAACGCGGCCCATTCCACCCTTCGCGGTTGTCCCCGCGCGGATTGGAGCTGAACAACACGCCGCCCGGTTTCAAGGTGCCGTGCAATTGCTGCAGCACGTGCGGCAATACCTGCAACGGCACATGAAACAGCACGGCATTGGCGAAAATCCCGTCGAAGCGTTCCGCCGGCAGATCAAGCTTGAGAAAATCCTGCTGCCAGACTTCGCAGCCGCTGTCCTCGCGGGCCATGCGCGCAAACTCCTGCGAGCCATCGAGGCCGATCGCGACGTGGCCCATGCGCGTGAACGTCTGCAGGTCCCGCCCGGGACCGCAGCCGAAATCGAGAATCGTCAACGGCGAATCAGCCTGAATATGGCGCAGCAAAGCCTCGATATTCTGGCTGACATCGTGGTCGCGAGTGCCCTCACGGAAATCCTCGGCCACTGAGTTGTAATGACCAAGGGTCGTGGCGGTGATCTGTTCGAGGTCGCTGGGCGTCTGTTTCATGGTCGATGCTGTATGGGCGATGAGAGAGCGGACTATAAGCTTTTTCGCGGGCAAAAAAACGCCGCCTGCGCTGGTGCCAGTGCAGGCGGCCATGAGTGCCAGACTTCAGAGCTGCTTGGCTCCCAGGCAATCGATCGAACGGTCCATCATCGCTTTGGCCATCTCCAGCAGATGCCAGACCGAGAACACCATGGCTCGATCCGCGCCCCCAAGCTGGTCACCGCATTGATGGACGGTCACCGAGGCGCAGCGCAGCAGGTCGGCGACGTACAACTGCGCGTCTTCCAGCGTCACATCTTCGCTGATGCTGTAGACGCGTTTCTGTCCCGCCAACGTGACCGGAGTGCCGGCCAGATGCGAATCAACGGCGCGGCACAGTGCAGAGCGGTCCTTGAGCAAATCCTCGGTGAACCGCTTGCTGGAGGTAAGGCTGAGTGGCGGATCGGCAAGATTTTTTTCCATGGGTAAACTCCTGACTTCAAGTGGGAGCCAACCATTTCGCGAGTAAACGAGCAGGACGGCGGCTGCACGTGGATCAGTCGCCGGCCGCCGGTCATCGGCGCACCCGAAAGTGCCCTGCATGCAGCCAACATCGGACAGCTAACGCCTCTGCCGAGGTCAGGCCTGACTGCACGCCCAGCGAATCCGGACAACTGAATCCGGTCACCGCAAAACAGTGACGACCGGAGATTAGCTACAGGGTATTTCGGGTACAAGCGGGCAAATCATTCTAGGAATCGTCCTGCAAAGCCGCGTGGTTCGGGCTGGCGAAACGATAAAATTTGCGTAGGAAACATCTGATTTTCGCTAAGGGCATTGCCCAAAAAATTGCAATCACATGGGCTTGGTTGATGGCCACCTGCCGCTATCGACCTTAGCGCTTATTCAGCCCCCGCGCCAGCCTGTCGCCACCCAACTGAATTACCGCCACCAACGCCACCAGCAAGACAATCACCGTCAACATGATCTGGCTGTCGAAGCGCTGATAGCCGTAGCGGTAAGCGATATCCCCCAGCCCGCCCGCACCAATTGCACCGGCCATGGCGGATGAATTGATCATTGTCACCAGAGTGATGGTGAAGCCCCCGACGATTCCGGGCAGCGCCTCGGGCAACAGCACATGCCAGACGATATGCCAGCGTCGGCAACCCATCGCCTGTGCGGCTTCGATCAGGCCATGATCGACCTCGCGCAGGCTAACCTCGGCGATCCGCGCAAAAAACGGCGTTGCCGCGATTGTCAGCGGCACCACCGCGGCCCACACGCCATAGGTCGTGCCGACGATCAAACGAGTGAACGGAATCAGCGCGACCATCAGAATCAGAAACGGGATCGAGCGGAACAGATTGACGAAGGCGCCCAAGGCCCGGTTCAACACCGGCGCTTCGTAGATCCCGCCCTTGTCGCTGGTAACCAGAATCACCGCCATGGGAATACCCGCCAGCAGCGCGATCAGCGACGACACGCCAACCATCAGGAAGGTGTCGATAAAACCCTGCAGCAAGCGATCAAACCACATAACCCAAAACCTCCACCCGTTGCGCCCACTGTCCGGCGCGTTCACGCAATTGTTCGGTGCTCAAAGCCGAGCCGCTGACGGCCAGCAACAGCTGCCCCAGCGCATGACCCTGAATCCGTTCCACACCGCCCTGAAGCAGCTTCACTCGGCCACCCAATGCCGCGAACAACGCGGCCAGATCCGGTTCATCAGCGGCGCTGCCGGTGAACTGCAAACGCAATACAGCAGCGGCATCAGAAACCGTTGATTGCGCCTGCAAACGGCTTTGCAGTTCTTCCGGCAAGGCGTGTTGCAGCGGCGCGAGCAGGGTCTGGCTGACTGCGTGTTGCGGATTGCCGAACACTTGCCACACCGGCCCTTGCTCGACCACATGGCCATGCTCAAGCACGACGACGCGGTCACAGATCTCGCGGATCACCGCCATTTCGTGAGTGATCAGCACAATGGTCAGACCCAGGCGTTTGTTGATCTCGCGCAGCAGGCCGAGGATCGACTGCGTGGTTTCCGGGTCGAGCGCCGATGTCGCTTCATCGCAGAGCAGAATGTCCGGGTCATGCACCAAGGCGCGGGCGATACCGACACGCTGTTTCTGCCCACCGGAGAGTTGTGCCGGATAGGCTGTGTGCTTGCTTTGCAGGCCGACCAGCTCTAGCAGTTCGCGAACCTTGTTCTCGCGCTGTTCCTTCGGCACACCGGCCACTTTCAGCGGTAATTCGACGTTCTGCCAGACAGTCTTGGCCGACATCAGATTGAAGTGCTGGAAGATCATGCCGATGCGCCGACGCAATGCGACGAGACGGTCTTCGTCGAATCCGCCGATGTCGACCTGATCGATGAGCACACGGCCCGAAGTCGGTTGCTCAAGACGATTGATCGTACGGATCAACGACGACTTGCCGGCGCCGCTGCGACCGATGATGCCGAACACTTCACCGCGCTGAATCGCCAGGTCGACGCCCTGCAACGCTGCGACCGGGCCTTGCCGGCCGTTGTAGGTTTTGCCCACGCCGATAAAGCGTACGTGGGCGCGATTCAGCTCGGGGTGCAGCTCGGTTTTTTCAGCGTTGTGTGGCTCTGGAAGCTCCAGTCGCCGTTGGATGGCGGCAGTCATGTTCAGCTTTCCCAACCGACCTGGTAGAGCTTGCCGTGGGCCTTGTCCAGCGCCGCACGAACCGCCGGCGAGTGCTGATAGATGTCGACGAACTTGATCAGGCGCGGGTCGGTTTTGCTCTTTGGCTGGATGACGAACTGGATCACGTATTCCTTGTGATCGAGACCGTCGAACAGCAGCGCCGAGCCGGCATCGAACGTCTTCGCCAGACGAATATAGGCCGGGTAACCCTGAACCAGGTCGGCGTCGTCGTAAGCGCGCACCAGTTGCACGGCTTCGACCTGAAGGATCCTGATGTTCTTCGGATTGGCGACGATGTCGTCCTCGGTGGCCTTGTAGCCTACACCCGGTTTCAGGGTGATCAACCCGGCCTTGGCGAGCAATTGCAGACCGCGACCGCTGTTGATCGGGTCGTTGGCGATGGCAACGCTGGCGCCTTCGGGCAGCTCATCGAAGCTTTTGTACTTCTTGGAATACAGGCCGACGTTGTTGATGATTCCCGGGGCGAACGGCACCAGATCAAAACCTGACGCGGCTTTGGCGTTTTCCAGGAACGGGATGTGCTGGAAATAATTCACGTCGATGTCGCCAGCGGCGAGGCTGACGTTGGGCGCGATCCAGTCGGTGAATTCCACAAGTTCGACTTTCAGGCCTTGCCTGGAGGCTTCTTCGACGGCGGCTTCCAGCGGAATCGCAAACGCTGCGGTGGTGCCGATTTTCAGCGGCGCATCGCCAGCAAACACCGCCGAGCTGAACAGGCCGAAGGCCAGGGCCAGTGCTTTGACTGGGTGGGACAGGATTTTTCTGGTCATGGTGGTTTTTCCAGTCAGTGCATAAATTTTGGGTGTCTGGTCGGCCTCTTCGCGAGCAAGCCCGCTCCCACATTCTGGAATGCGTAGCCCTGTGAGAGCGGGCTTGCTCGCGAAGCTTTTAGCGACGAAACGCGGAGCCGGTGTGTTGCTCGGGTAACTGCGCCTCACCGTGAAACAACTTCTCGCGCAAGGTCCCGCGGTCATACGCGGTTTTGTACGAACCGCGCCGCTGCAGCTCTGGAATCACCAGTTCGATGAAATCGACATAGCTTTGCGGCGTGATGATGCGGGTCAGGTTGAAGCCATCCAGCCCGGTTACGGCGATCCACGATTCCAGTTCATCCGCCACTTGCTCGGGCGAGCCGACCACGGTGATGTAGCGGCCACCGAGGGCGTGCTGGTCGAGCAATTTGCGCCGGGTCCAGTCGTTGTTCTGCAGGGTTTTCGTCGCCGATTGAATGGCGTTGCTCTTCACGTACTGGATCGGTTCGTCGATTTCGTACTGGGCAAAGTCGATACCGGTGGACGCGGAAAAATGCGCCACGCCGGCTTCGGCGCTGGCGTAGCTGAGGTACTCGGCATGCTTGGCCCACGCCGCTGCTTCAGTGGTGCCGACGATCACATTGAGGCCCATGAACACCTTGATGTCTTGAGGATTGCGCCCCGCTTCAACGGCGCTGGCACGGACCTTGTCGACCTGCACCTTGGTCGACGGTTTGTTCTGGCCGCTGATGAATACGCACTCGGCGTGACGCCCGGCAAACAGCAATCCACGATCGGAAGTGCCGGCCTGAAACAACACTGGCGTACGCTGCGGTGAAGGCTCGCAGAGGTGATAGCCCTCGACCTGATAGAACTCGCCCTTGTGCTCGACCTTGTGGACTTTCTCCGGATTGGCGTAAATGCGCTTCTCGCGGTCGTTGAGCACCGCGCCGTCCTCCCAGCTGCCTTCCCAGAGCTTGTACAGCACCTGCAGATATTCTTCGGCCTGGTCGTAGCGGCGGTCATGTTCGACCTGTTCACGCAGACCCATGGCCTTGGCGGCGCTGTCCAGGTAACCGGTGACAATGTTCCAGCCGACCCGGCCACGGCTCAGATGATCAAGCGTCGACATGCGTCGGGCAAACAGGTACGGCGGCTCGTAAGTGAGATTGGCGGTGAGGCCGAAGCCGAGGTTTTTGGTCACTGCAGCCATAGCCGACACCAGCAGCAACGGGTCGTTGACCGGCAACTGGATCGACTCTTTCAGCGTGACGTCCACCGAGTTCTGATAAACATCGTAGACGCCGACGATGTCGGCGATGAACAAGCCATCGAACAGCCCGCGCTCCAGCAATTGCGCCAGTTCCGTCCAATATTCGATGGTGTTGTAGCGCGTCGAGGTGTCGCGCGGATGCGTCCATAAACCGTGGTTGATGTGGCCGATGCAGTTCATGTTGAACGCGTTGAGCAGGATCTTCTTTTTCGCAGCGCCCATCAGATCGTCCCTCGCAGCGGAGGGTTTTCATTGTTGAGGTAGTAATTGCCCACCGCGTGATACTTCCAGCGCACCGGGTCGTGCAACGTGTGCACGCGAGCGTTTCGCCAGTGGCGGTCGAGGCCGTGTTCGGCGAGGGTGGCCTGGCTGCCGGCCAGTTCGAACAAAGTGCTGCCCGCCGCCAGAGAGGTTTCCGTGCTGATCGCGCGTGCTTCGGCGACCGCGATCGAGGCCGCTGCAACAGTTTCGGCAGTGATGTCAGCCTGTGCGGCGTCGAGAATTTCGCCGGCGCGTTCAAGCAGGGCTTCGGTGGCGTGGAGGCGGATACTCAGGTGGCCGAAGCTTTTCAGCGTCAGCGGATCTTCGGTGGCCTTGTCATTGCCGGAATCGATCCACGGACGGGTTTTGCTGCGCACGAAATGCAGAGCGTCTTCGTAAGCGGCGCGGGCGATCCCGGTGTCGATGGCGGCGTGAAGAATTTGTGCCAGCGGGCCGACCGTGGTCGGCCGTTCGAAAGCACTTTGAAACGGCAGCACGTCTTCAGCCCCGACATAGACGTCTTCGAACACCACCGAACCGCTGCCGGTGGTGCGCTGGCCAAAGCCGCTCCAGTCGTCGATCACGGTCAGACCTTTGCTGTTGCGGGGGACGAACGCCAGTTGCTGTACGCCGTTTTCATCGACTACCGACGTCGGAATGCGCTGCGCGTAAATCGCTCCGGTCGAGTAGAACTTGCGACCGTTGATGCGATAACCAGCGCCGTCGCGGGTGAGACGGGTGACGCGGTCGTGAGCGGTTTTGGTACCCAGCTCCGCCAGTGCATTGCCGAAGCGTTGGCCGGCGAGGGCCTCGGCGTACAAACGCTGTTTCTGTTCATCGCTGCCATTCACGCGCAGTACTTGCAGTGCGTAGAAATGGTTCTGCGGAATCTGCCCCAGCGAGCCGTCGGCCTGCGCAATCAGAGCAATGACCTTGGCCAGGGTGACGTTGGATACGTCCGCGCCGCCGTATTTTTTTGGCACGCTGATACCCCACAGGCCAGAGCGGGAAAACACTTCCAGTTCCGCCAAGGGCAGGCGGCGTTCGCGGTCGCGGATCGCGCTGTCGCGTTTGAAGTCTTCGGCCAGGTCGCTGGCAACAATCAGGGCTTGCTCATCGCTGGTGATGACCGCGACGTGATGGGAACGCGTCATGTTTTTCCTCCAGATGTCTGGTCGTCTCAGATCCAAGAATGGCGAGCCGGCAAGGTGCCGTTCAGGCGATAGGCGCCGACCGCGTGATACTTCCAGCGCACCGGGTCGTGCAGGGTGTGCACGCGGGCGTTGCGCCAATGACGGTCGAGATTGAATTCGGCGAGGGTCGCGCGGCTGCCGGCCAGTTCGAAGAGCTTCTCGCTGGCCAGCAGCGAGATCTCGGTGGTCAGCACTTTCGCCTCAGCCACGGCGATCGAAGCGCGTGCGGCGGATTCGGCGGTCAGCGGCGCGGCGTGGGCCTGATCGAGGACTTTGCCGGCCTTGCGCAGCAGCGCTTCGGCGGCGTGCAGTTCGATTTTCAGTTTGCCGATATCGGCGATCACGTAGAGGTCATCGCTGGCGCGCTCGACCTTGGCATCGATCCATGGTCGCGCGCGGGTTTTGACGAATTCGATGGCGTCGTCAATGGCGCCACGGGCGATGCCGGCGTCGATCGCCGCTTGAATCAGCTGCGACACTGCGCCTTGGGTATTCGGCTTCTCGTTGATCTTCTAGTTGTCGATGACCAGGCTCGACTCGACGCGCACGTTGTTCAGCAGGATCGTGCCGCTGGCGGTGGTGCGCTGGCCGAAGCCCGACCAGTCATCGACGATGCGCAAACCGGGGGTGCCGCGACGAACAAAAGCCAGTACCTGCTTGCCCTCATCATTGAGCGCTTTCACCGCGACCCAGTGTGCAAACAGCGCGCCGGTGGAGTAGAACTTCTGGCCGTTGATCAGGTAACCGTCGCCATCGGCGGTGATTCGCGCTTTGAGTTCCAACGTGTTTTTTGTGCCGCGTTCCGGGCCGGCATTACCGATGCGCCAGCCTTCCAGAACACTCTGGAACAACTGCTTTTTCTGTGCTTCGGTGGCGCTGCCGAGCACCAGATTGATGATGCCGAACTGGTTCTGTGGAATCTGCCCGAGCGCCGGGTCAGCGGCGGAAATGATCGCGAAGACTTCGGCCAGCGTGACGAAGGAAACCTGCGGGCCTCCGTATTCACGCGGGATGGCAATGCTACCGAGTCCGCTGCGGGTGAATTGTTCGATTTCCGACCACGGCAGTTTTCGCTGGCGGTCGCGTTTGGCCGCCTGCATGCGGGCCGCTTGCGCCAGCTCATGGGCGGCCTTGATGGTTTGCGCGTCGTTGCGCAGTACTTGCGCGGGCAACAACAGTGGGGCGATATCCAGATCGGACTGCACGTTTGCATCTGCAAGACTGGACATCAGTGCCGCTCCCTGGCTGCACGCAATGCCCTGGCGATCTGCACTGGGGTGATTGTGTTCCGGACCATACCTACCTCACATTTCAAGAAAAACGTCGCGAAGCGCGACGAATGAAAGAATGTCCGGTGGTCCGGTGCATATACCCTAAGCGCGTATAAAAATTAAATAAACTAACTTTTAGGAATATGTATAGAAGGCGGGATGTTCGGACTGGTCAACGTGTTGCAAGTGAGAGGACGTGCCTCTCACCCCGACCGGAACTCATTTGGCGCGCGTTTCGGCGGCCTTGAATTCGGGCTTCAATGGGACTTTCACATATGAATTCACGCAACCGATTTTCAACGTACGCGGCGGCGCCCAGCGTGAATTGTTGCCGACCCGATCGAGGATGCAGTACGTCACATCCAGCCGCAGATCTTCGCCTGCTTCGACAATCACCGCCGGTGGCACCCAGACCTGGATCGGCAGCCCGACATCGGCGGCCGTAATCGGCGCCAGATCCATGCGTGTATCGCCCCAGCGCAACGTGATGGCGTCGTCTTCGGCCATGTTCAGGTAAGGCTCGATGGTCAGCGGTACGCCGCGTTTGATCTGGCTGGGGTTTACGCCCTGACGGCGGATCGCTTCGGGGATGACCACGGGCGCCAGTCGCTGGTTTTCATTTTCGCATTGCGCAGTGGGCTGACCACCCGGGCAATCGAGTTTGACCTGCACCCGGGTCGCGGCCGACAACGCCGGGCCCTGGCCGACCTGCATCACCCGGTAGTGAATGCGCGCGGTGCCGTTAGTGATGAAACTCTCCGGTACGCGCAGGCTGACCGAGTCGCCCACATCGGCCGCGCTCAGGACTTTTGACGCGACATAACATTTGTTCCAGAACAGTTCGATCAGGTCGCCAACGTCCATGTCGGGATAGGGCGGCACATCGATCAGCAGGTGGGCCGCTGTCGCCAGGTTGATGCCGGTTTTTTGTGCGCATACCAGCGTTGGCGCTGCAAGTTCGGGGGTGTGCGAAATGCGGGTCATCGGTTTCTCTCCTTGAAGTCTCGCAGCGAAATCCGTTTCTGGAAAACAAAAGGCGCGAATCAACTGGCAATAAAAGGACCAGTATTTACTCAGCATTAGTGCGGATTGTTTGAACTAAGTAGCGCCGGTTGCCGACTAGATAAAAGTCTGCGGAGAGGGGTGTCAATAGAAGGGATTAGTTAATCTGTGAATTACAGGTTAATCAGAAAGTTCCTACGTCACTGAGGTATTAAGCCTAGGCGCAGTAGTAAAGAGGGCTACAGGAAAACGCCGATTCGGCCGCATTTTTTAAGGGTTTGAACTTGGGCAAACGTGTGTGGATGTGTGAGCGTTCATGGATGAGTGGAACCATTGCGCAATGTATATCCGCGCACTGAGTAACAAATGTTCAAACGATTCGAGTAATAGGAGAAAGGCGTAACTTCCATCCGTGGAAGTTGGCCAGGATTGCACCGGTAGTTCTCAGGCGTGGTTGAGAAACTTGCTAAGAAACTGTTGAGTGCGTTCTTCTTTCGGATTGGCAAATAGTGCTTTTGCTTCACCTTGCTCGACAATGACGCCCTTGTCGAAAAACACCACGCGATTGGCCACGTCACGGGCAAAGCCCATCTCGTGAGTGACAATCACCATGGTGCGATTCTCTTCGGCAAGACCGCGAATGGTCGCTAGCACTTCGCCGACCAGTTCCGGGTCGAGTGCCGAGGTCGGCTCGTCGAACAGAATCACTTCCGGCTCCATCGCCAGCGCCCGGGCAATCGCCACGCGCTGTTGCTGCCCACCGGAGAGACGACGCGGATAAGCGTCTTCCTTGCCCGCCAGGCCGACTTTGGTCAGCAGCTTTTTGCCCAGGGCAATCGCTTGATCGCGAGGCATCTTCTTGACCACGATCGGGCCTTCTATGACGTTTTCCAGGGCGGTGCGATGGGGGAACAGATTGAAGTTCTGGAACACGAAGCCGACGTGTTGGCGCAAGTTGCGCACCAGACCCTGCTGCTGGTTCAGCGGGCGGCGGGTATCGATTTCGATATCGCCGACCTTGATCCGGCCGCTGGTGGGTTCTTCAAGGAAATTCAGGCAGCGCAGGAACGTCGTTTTTCCCGAGCCACTGGGGCCGATGATCGCGACGACTTCGCCCTCCTTTACCTCAAGGTCGATGCCATTGAGCACGACCTGACCCTTGAATTGCTTGGTCAGTTTTTCCACGACAATCATCGGGTCAGGACTCCTGGTCATGCCGATTGACACGCTCTTCCAACTTGTTCTGGAAGTGCGAAAGCACCGTGGCCAGAATCCAGTAGATCAGTGCGGCGGCAAGATACATGGTGAAGACTTCGAAAGTCCGGGCGGTGATCAGCTGAGCCTGACGGAACAGCTCCGGCACCTGAATGGTCGCGGCCAGCGCCGTGTCCTTGACCAGCGAAATAAAGCTGTTGCCCAGCGGCGGCAACGCCGTGCGCATCGCTTGCGGCAGGATGGCCCGGCGCAGGGTCTGCGCGCGGGTCATGCCGATACTCGCAGCGGCTTCCCATTGACCGCGTTCGATCGAACCGATCGCAGCTCGCAGGATTTCACAGGCGTAGGCGGCCATGTTCAGCGAAAAGCCGATCAGCGCTGCCGGCAAGGGATCAAGCTCCATGCCCAGTTGCGGCAAGCCGTAATAAATGACGAACAGTTGCACCAGCAGCGGCGTGCCGCGAAAGAACGACACATAAACGCGAGCTAGCCAACTCAGCAGCTTGAACCGCGACAGGCGCATCAGCGCCAGAGCGAAGCCCAGCGCCAATCCGAAAAACATACCGCCGAGGCTGAGAACGACTGTGAAATACGCGCCCTTTAGCAGAAAGGGCGCGGAGTTCACGAGCAGGGCTGTGGTTTCGGCGATCTGCTGGCTCAACTGTGGGAAGTCCAGTCCGAATCCGAATTGAAAACCAGCTTCCATTATTTAGTGACGTCTGCGTTGAAGTATTTCTTCGACAGTTTTTCAAGGGTACCGTCAGCACGCAGTTCGTCGAGTGCCTTGTTCACCGCAGCCAGCAATTCAGGCTCGCCTTTGCGCAGGGCGATGCCGGACTCCTGACGGGAGAAAGCTTCACCGGCAGCGACAGTTTTTGGCGCTTTCTTGGCGTACTCAAGTGCGGCCAGACGATCGATAAGGATGGCGTCGATACGGCCGTTGTTGAGGTCGGCGAACTTGGTCGGATCATCGTCGTATGTACGCACGTCTGCACCCGGCACGTTGGCGCGAACCCATTGTTCGTAGTTGGTGCCCAGGCCTACACCGACCTTCTTGCCGGACAGGTCGGCGGCGGTCTTGATGTTCAGGGCCGACTCTTTGCTTTTCAGCACGAGAGCCTGAATGCCGGAGACGGTGTACGGTTCGGAGAAGTCATACTTCTTCTTGCGCTCGTCGGAGATGGTGACCTGGTTGACCACCAGGTCCAGACGCTTGGACTCCAGCGCGGCGAGGATGCCGTCCCATTTGGTTGGCTGGATCTTGGTCTTGACCCCGAGTTTTTGCGCCAGCGCTTCGGACAGCTCGACTTCGAAACCGGACAGCTTGCCGTTCTCGTCAACGAAACTGAACGGTGGATAAGTGCCTTCCAGGCCGACGTTGAGAACGCCTTTGTCCTTGATCTGTTGCAGCTGCTCGCCGGCCACTGCCTGACCGATCAGGCCGGCGCTCAGGGCCAGACCCAGCGAACCGACCAGCAGAGTGCGACGTAGTGCGGAAAAATTCATGACAAGCCCCTGTGTTTTCTTATGGAAGACGCTTAAGGAAATGTAGGCAAATGGGTGATTTGAACGACAGCGCTATCCTGCCTTAAAGCAGCTTATGCGTCTCGCCCGAAATTCGCCTGCGGCGAGACTATATGATGTCGTTTATAGACTTGAAAATACTCAATATCTAAACTGTTATTCCTTTCTTGCATAAGGATCGTTCCCCCGATCGGCGTGGGAATGCTTCAAGGCACGCCACGTTCCAGCTCTGGAAGGGACGCAGAGCGTCCCGGGCTGCATTCCCACGCGGAGCGTGGGAACGATCAGTTACAGGAAATCCTTGTAAGCAAACAACGCCGGCGCGCCACCGGTGTGCAGGAAGATGATCGGGCCGTTATCGAAGCGCTGCCGGCCAATGCCGTCGAGCAGACCGGCCATTGCCTTGCCGGTGTAGACCGGGTCAAGCAAGAGACCTTCCTGACCCGCCAACAGTTTCACCGCCGCCAGTGTGCCGGCATTCGGTTCGCCATAACGCGGGCCGAAATATTCATCCCACAGCTCGACCTTGAAGTTGCCCGGCACCTCGACGCCAAGCAGCTCTGCCGTGCGCTCGGCCAAACCCTGCACCTTCGGCCGCTGATCTTCTTCACTGCGCGAAACCGTGACGCCAATCACAGGCAGTTGCGGCAGCGCCTCACTCAGCGCCAGCGCCAGACCACTGTGAGTCCCGGCGCTGCCAGACGCCAGCACGACTGCGGCGAAATCGAGGCCACTGTCCTTGATCTGCTCAGCCAACTCCAGCCCGGCGCGCACATAACCCAAAGCACCGAGCGCATTGGAGCCGCCAATCGGCACCAGATACGGCTTCTTGCCGTTGCTGCGCAAACGCACGGCGAGGGCGGCCAGTTGTTCGTCGGCATTGTCGAGGTTGTCGACCATCTCGACCCTGGTATCGAACAGATCGAGCAGCAGCCGGTTGCCGTTACCGGTGTAATTGCCATCGTCCGTGCCCAGCGGGTTTTCCAGCAGCGCCACACAACCGAGACCGAGCCTAGCGGCCAGCGCAGCGGTCTGACGAACGTGGTTCGATTGCAGCGCACCGGCGGTAATCAACGTGTCAGCGCCCTGCGCGAGCGCATCAGCGGCAAGGTATTCGAGTTTGCGCAGCTTGTTGCCGCCCATGGCCAGCGGCGTCAGGTCATCGCGCTTGATGTACACCTCGCGGCCGAGCCAGGCGGACAAGCGTTCGAGTTTTTCCAGTGGCGTGGGATGGCTCAGCAGGTCGAGACGGGTAAAGCGTTGCAGCTGTTGTTTGATCATGAGTCTGTACTGGCGCAAAAGAATGAGAGGACTATAGGCACGCGTTTTTACCCGGGCAACCGCCAATCGCTTATAGCCAAATGGACTGAGGCCAGCACTATCGGTTCTTAATTCGTCGGCCAGGGCATGCCGTAAAGTAGGCGCCGTTGACGCGGCCAGACAGTCCGGCCGCCCGTGAGGAGTCTTTACCGTGAGCGAGCGTTCCAGCCATTGGCAATTGCAGACCGTCGTCAGCCAACTGCGTAGCGCACGGGATCAGTGGCGTGCACAGAATGGTCGGGCTTCAGGAGAGCAGGGTGGCCGCGAATTGCCGTCCCGGGCGGCGATGGCGCAAATCCTTGAGGCGTTGTGCGGCGCGCTGTTCCCGATGCGTTTGGGGCCAGTTGATCTACGTGAAGAAAGTGAAGATTTCTACGTCGGGCACACGCTCGATGTTGCGCTGAATGCTTTGTTGGCACAGACGCGCCTGGAGCTGCGTTACGTCGCTCGACACAGCGCGCAGGATGACAGTGAAGTCGAGGCTCGGGCCATTCGGATCGTGCAGGATTTTGCGTTGGCCTTGCCGGGGTTGCGCACACTGCTCGATACCGATGTGCTGGCGGCTTACCACGGCGACCCGGCGGCGCGCAGTGTTGATGAGGTGCTGCTGTGCTATCCGGGCATTCTTGCGGTGATTCACCACCGCTTGGCGCACCATTTGTACCGTGCCGGTTTGCCTTTGCTGGCGCGGATAAGCGCGGAGATCGCCCATTCGGCGACGGGCATCGATATCCACCCTGGCGCGCAGATCGGCCGCAGTTTTTTTATCGATCACGGCACCGGCGTAGTCATTGGCGAAACCGCGATCATTGGCGAGCGCGTGCGCATTTATCAGGCCGTCACGTTGGGCGCCAAGCGGTTCCCGGCCGATGAGGACGGGCAATTGCAGAAGGGCCATCCGCGCCACCCGATCGTCGAAGACGATGTGGTGATTTATGCCGGAGCGACGATTCTGGGGCGGATCACCATCGGCAAGGGATCGACCATTGGCGGCAACGTGTGGCTGACGCGCAGCGTGCCGGCGGGGGCGAATCTGACCCAGGCGAATCTGCAGCATGATGACGGGACGCAAAAATAGCCTGCAAACATGCGACCTGTAGGAGCTGACGAGTGAAACGAGGCTGCGATCTTTTGATCTTTGCTTTTAAACATCAAGATCAAAAGATCGTCCGAACGCGGCCCGAGCCTTCGGCAGCTCCTACAGGTTCGGGCATCAGGCATTTTGCTGTTGAACAAATCCCCTCAGACCCGCGTCATATCCCTCCTTGGGCGCTGTAGGAAACCTACCGCCCAGCCCTGCGATTAGTCCTTACCACCGCATTCATGTTTAACTTGAACGTTCATTCAAGTTAAACCGGTGGTTCGCTGCCCGCTCACAACAGGAGGCTTGCCTTTGCTGAGTCCGATCATTTCAGCCACGTTTCAACCCCTCGAGGTGCACGTTTCATGAGTGCATCGTCTACCCCCGCCAGCGGTCTGGTGCGCATGAATCCGCCGGTGTTCTACTTCGCCGCGACGGTCATTTTGCTGTTTGGTCTTGTCGTCATCGCCATCCCCGAGCAGGCCGGCGCCTGGTTGCTGGAAGCGCAAAACTGGGCGGCCAATACGGTCGGCTGGTACTACATGCTCGCGATGACCCTGTATCTGGTCTTCGTGGTGGTCACCGCCTTATCCGGCTACGGCAAGATA
>Ga0308159_1000897_pt1 | contig 52343 bp, 51 predicted proteins | sample PhyCR1_FD_201040 | JGI IMG/M metagenome (GOLD analysis project Ga0308159, IMG submission 201040) | Phyllosphere microbial communities from UC Gill Tract Community Farm, Albany, California, United States - DLSLC.R1 | ecosystem: Host-associated > Plants > Phyllosphere > Unclassified | place: USA...
CGCCGCGCACCGCCTGCGCCTTGTCGGCATCGCCGCGCGCGCGTTCCTCGATCACGCGCTCCAACGCCGAGACGGCGAACGTCACGCCCGCCGCCTTCACGCACTGCAGGTCGATCGGGCTGAGCAGTGTGGCACGGGCCAGAACGTCCTCGGCGGCGCCAAGGGCCTTGCCCTGCGCGGGATCGAAGGCGCCTGCATCGACGAGGTCGGCCACGGTCGGCGCGATGCGGCTCATGTCGTAGGCCGCGCCGCCGCTCAGCAGCACCGGCGTCGGACCCTCACCCAAGTCGAGGCGGCCGAGGAACAGGCCGTCCTTCCAGTCGGCGGGGAGCATATCGAGCGAGGTCATGCCGTTCGTCCTTTTCGTCTTTGGGGCCGTCGTCGTCCCGGGCTCGACCCGCGACCGGTGCCTGTCTTTAGGCGGGCGCTGCCGTGCCGGGCGCCCTGAAGCTGTGTGGGCTGGTCACGGCCAGCGGTCCCGGATCGAGTCCGGGACGACGATCACTTACAAAGCCTTGAACCTGAAATTGCTAAAGCGTGCCTCGCCCTGTCCGGCCGAGTAGAGACCCGGCCGCAGCATCAGGAAGCCGCCGCGCACATTGTGGTGATAGCCGGAGACTTCCATGCCCCGGTCGAAGCGTTTCCACGTCTTCCCGCCGTCGCCGCTGGTGTGGAAGGCGACGATGTGGCGGTCGTTGCGCACCCGCATCAGCATCTTGCGGCCGTGATAATTGGCCGGGCGGCCGCGCTCCATGCCGTATTGGTGCGTCACGAACTTGGCCGCGTCGAAGCCCAGCCCGCAGTAGAGTTGCTGGTCGTAGAACAGCAGCAGGCCCGCAGTGACGCCGGGGTCGATGTCGATCTCGCAACTGAACTCATACGCCTGATCGCCTGCGATCAGCAGCAGCGGCGAGGAATCGACCGGGGCCTTGCCGCTGGCGGTCAGGTGCAAAGTGTTGTTCGCCACCCGCGCGCGGTCGCGTTCGGTCGGCGAGGGCTTGAAGAAGTTCCAGCGTCGGCCGATCTCCAGCGCCGAGAAATCGTCCGACAGCGGCATCCCGTGCGGCCCCGCCTTGCGACCGCCCCTGGGTGCGCGGATCGGCTTCGACAGGTCGCCACCGTCCATGCGGAACCAGCCGTCGGCGGTCCAACTGACGGGATCGAGCAGGGTCTGGCGGCCGAGCGTCCAGAAATCCTTCTCGTAGCCATGGTATACCGACCACCAGTCCCCGCTTGGCCCCTCGAACAAAGTGGCGTGCCCGCGCGACCACCACGCCTCGGACAAATCGGTTGTGCGCACGATGGGGTTGTGCGGGCAGTTCTCCCAGGGACCGTGGATCGACTTGGAGCGTGCGGCGATCACCATGTGTCCGGTGGGCGGACCGGCGGTGCCGCCTACGGCGGTCACGAGGTAGAAATATTCGCCGCGCCGCACGATCTTGGGGCCTTCGGGCGAAAACCCCTCGACGTCCCAGTCGTCCGGATAGTGCCAGGGATCGTAGACGTGCTCCACCGTGCCGACGGTCGAGAGGCCGTCCTCGGCCAGCCGGATGCGGTCGCCGCCGGAAAGGAACAGCCAGCGCGAATCGTCCTCGCCCACCGCGTGGCCGGGGTCGATATGGTCGGGCAGGCCGAGGCTGACGGGCTCGCTCCACGGGCCTTCGGCCTTGTCGGCCCAGACCACGTACTGTGCGTTGGGCGTGGCCTTGACGGTGAAGTAAATGAAGAACCGGCCGCCGTGCTTGCTGATGTCCGGCGCCCAGACCGAGCCGAGGTTCTTCGTCAGCGCGGCGGTGAGGGGGCGCCAGTTGATCAGGTCGGCGGAGTGCCACACGACCAGCCCCGGATAAGAATCGAAGGTCGAGAAGGTCATGTAATAGTCCTTCCCGTCCCGCACGATCGTCGGGTCGGGATGGTCGCCCGCCATCAGCGGGTTGAGGTACGTGCCGTTGCCCTGATCCGGGATACGCTGGTCGTCGAAGCCGCGCCGATACTTCGAGGCGCCGCCCGAAGCGGGCTTTGCAGGCGAGGCGGCGGCCGTCGCTGCGCTTGCGCTGCCTGCCAGCGCCGTCGCGCCGCCTACTACGCCCATACCTGCCGTGAACAGGGCCTCTCGGCGGTCGAACTTCATGCCTCTCTCCGGTTCTGATCTGCTTTATGCTAGCGCTATCATTTGTGAGGCAGGTGTCAATGAAAATTGCAGGAACGCTTGATCGTGCCAGCGCAGGCCATACAAGCCTAGCGATGCACGAAACCCCAGCAAGAGCGCGCGACGGCGACCCCACCATCGAGGACGTGGCCGCCGCTGCCGGGGTGTCGATTCGCACCGTATCCCGCGTGCTCAACAAGTCGCCCAAGGTGAATGCTGAGACGCGCGCAAGGATCGAGGCGGCGATCGCGGCGCTCAATTTCCGGCCGAGCGCGCGGGCGCGGGCGCTGGCGATGCGGCGCTCGTTTCTGATCGGGCTGATCCACAACGACCGCAACGCGCTGGTGCTCGATTCCATCCAGCGCGGCGTCGTCGCCCTGACCGCGCCGCGCGGCTACGAGGTGATCGTCCACCCCACTCCGCTGGAGGCCGAGGCGGCGATCCGCGACGTGCTGGGCTTCGTCGAGCGGTCGCGCGTGGACGGGCTGGTGATCCTGCCGCCGGTCTCGGGCGTGCCGGGGCTGGCCGAGGCTCTGGCCGAGGCGCAAGTGCCGGTCGCGGCCCTGTCTTCGGTGTCGATCGCTGGCTTTGCCGACGTCATCGTCAGCGAGGAGCGGGCGGCGGGCGCGCAAGTCGCGCGGCACCTGCTCGATCTGGGGCACCGGCGGCTGGGCATCGTCAACGGTCCCGCCGACACGGCCTCAGCCATGGAGCGCCGGGCGGGCTTCATCGAGGAGGCGACGCGCGCCGGGGCAAGCGTGGCCGAAGCGCCGGGCGATTACGACTTCGCCTCGGGCGTGGCGGGGGCGGAGCAGCTTCTGGCCCTTGCGGAGCGGCCGACGGGCATCTTCGCGGCGAACGACATCATGGCGGCGGGCGTGCTCAAGGTCGCGGCGGCGCGGGGGATCGCGGTGCCAGGGGGGCTGTCGGTGGTGGGCTTCGACGGCAGCCTACTCACGCGGATGCTGAGCCCGGCACTGACCTCGGTGCTGCGGCCCTTCGGCGACATGGCGGCAGCGGCGGCCGAGCGGCTCATCGCGCGGATTGAGGGTGGCGAGGCACCGGAGCCGTACGACGTGGAACTGCGCGTGGTTCCGGCGGAATCGACGGGGCCTGCGCCTTCGGTCTGATTGCCGTTGAGACTTGGGTGATGATCCTCTCCTCATTCGTCATTGCGAGCGCAGCGAAGCAATCCAGGGCAGCGTAAACCGCCCTGGATTGCTTCGCTGCGCTCGCAATGACGAGGGGATGTGGGGGCTTACGCCGCCATCGGCTCCAGCCGTCCGGCCTCCAGTGCCGCCAGCCCGGCTTCCACCGCGCCGACGAACCGTCCGTCCGAACCCAGATCGCCGAACACCTCGCGCATCGCCAGAACGCTGCGCCAGTCGCTCGCCCGCTCCAGCAGCGGGGCGGCGAGGGGGTCGGTGATCGTTTGGCCGTCCCGCGCCGCGCCTGCAAGGAAGCGCAGCCATGCCGCGATCGGCAGCGCCAGCCGCTCGACCGGCCGCCCAGCCGCGAGCGCCTCGCGCGTGGTGTCGAGCAGGCGGTAGGGCAACTTCTGCGACCCGTCCCAGGCGATCTGCGACAGCAGATGCCGGATCTCGGGATTGCGGAAGCGGGCGAGCACGTCGGAGATGTAGCCGCCAAGGTCCAGCCCCGGAGGGGGAGCGATCGACGGCGCGATGTCCTCGCGCATCAGCCGTTCGGCGAAGGCGGCGAGTTCGCTGTCGGCCATGGCCTCGCCGACCGTCTCCAACCCACGACCAAGACCGATGTAGGCGAGCGACGAATGCGCGCCGTTGAGCAGGCGCAGCTTGGCCTTCTCGAACGGGCGCACTTCGCTCGCGAACGTGACACCCGCCACGTCCAGCGCCGGTCGCTCCCCGGCAAAGCGATCCTCGATCACCCACTGGGTGAACCGTTCGCGCTGGATCGGCCAGGCGTCCTCCAGCCCGGTGGCCGCAGCGATGCGGGCGCGCAGGGCATCGTCGGTGGCGGGGGTGATCGAATCGACCATCGCGTTCGGGAACGCGACATTGTCGGCGATCCAGCGGGCGGTGTCGGGATCGATCGCCTCGGCCAGCGCGATCGTCGCGGCCTCAAGCTTGCGGCCATTGTCGGTGAGGTTGTCGCAGCACAGCACGGTCACGCCGGGGAGCCCGGCAAGACGGCGTGCCTGCAGTCCGCGCACCAGCCAGCCGGTGAACGAACCTGGCGTCCAGTTGGCGACGCGAGAGGCATCGAGGTCCGCCTTGATGGCCGCGTTCGCGAAGTCCAACGCCCCGTCCGCGCCGAGGCAGTAGCCCTTCTCGGTCACGGTGGAGCTGACGATGCGAGTGTCCGCATGAGTCAGCGCGCCGAGGATCGCGGCCGGATCGTCCTTGGTGAGAACGCCACCGATGGAGCCGATCACGCGATACGCGACCTCGGTGTCCAGCAGGGCGAGCGTATAGAGCCCATCCTGTGGGTTCAGCGCGTCGGCCACCCCGCGCGAATTGAGGCTCACGCCGGTCAGTCCCCAGCGCGGGTCTTGCGCCAGCAACGTATCGAAGGCGGCGGCCTGATGCGCGCGGTGGAACGCGCCCGGCCCGAAGTGGACGACGCCGCGCTTGACGGCAGAGCGGTCGTACTGCGGTTGGCTCACGCCTGCGGGGAGGGCGGTGATGCTGTTTTGCGAAAGACGGATCACGCCGGTTCCACCTCGCGCGCGGGAGCTTCGAGGTTGTAGGCCTTGCGCACCAGTCCGACGGTCAGTTCGTGGGCGAGTTCGGCAGCCTCCCAGTCCTCCATGCGGTGCTCGGCGACGAGGCGAGCGAGGAAACCGCAGTCAATCCGCCGCGCGACGTCGTGGCGGGCCGGGATCGAGAGGAAGGCGCGGGTGTCGTCGTTGAAGCCCACGGTGTTGTAGAAGCCCGCCGTCTCGGTGGTCATCTCGCGGAAGCGGCGCATGCCTTCGGGGCTGTCGTGGAACCACCATGCCGGACCGAGCTTGAGGCACGGATAGTGCCCCGCCAGCGGCGCGAGTTCGCGGGCGTAAGTCGTCTCGTCCAGGGTGAAGAGGATGACCTTGAGGTCCGGCTCGTTGCCGAACAGGTCGAGCATCGGGCGCAGCGCCTCGACGTACTCGGTGGCGCGCGGAATATCGGCGCCCTTGTCGCGGCCGTGGCTGGCGAAGAGGCGGGCGTTGTGGTTGCGGGTGGAGCCGGGGTGGATCTGCATGGTCATGCCGTCCTCCACGCTCATGCGCGCCATTTCGGTGAGCATCTGTGCGCGGAACAGCTCGGCCTCGTCGGCGCCCGCTTTCCCGCCCATTACCTTGGCGAACAGCGCCTCGCACTCGGCGGCCGGGAGGTTGGCGGTGCGGGCGGTGACGAAGCCGTGGTCGGTCGCCGTCGCGCCCATCGCGCGGAAGTCCGCACGACGCTTGCGGTGCGCGGCGAGGTAGCCGGTCCAGCTCTCGACGTTTTCGCCGGACAGGTCGGCGAAGCGCACGATGTCGCGCGCGAAGCTGTCATGCTCGGGGTCGATCACCGAGTCCGGGCGATAGGTGGTGACGACCTTACCCTGCCAGCCCGATGCCTGAATCGCCTTGTGGTGCTTCAGATCGTCGCCCGCGCCCTCGGTGGTGGCGAGCAGTTCGATGTTGAACCGCTCGAACAGCGCGCGCGGGCGGAATGCGGGGGAGGCGAGGGCCTCGCCGATGGTATCGTAGTAGAAGTCGGCGGTGCTCTCATCCAGCGCCACGTCGATGCCGAAGACTTCGCCGAAGACGTGGGGCAGCCACATGCTGGAAGGCGTGCCGCGGAACAGCTTCCAGTTGGCCGCGAACAGGCGCCAGGCCTCGCGCGGGTCGGTGGCGGGCATCACGCCGCCCTTGCGGGGGACGGCCAGCGCGTCGAGGTCGATGCCCTGCGAATAGAGCATGCGGAACAGGTAGTGGTCGGGCGCGAGCAGCAGTTCGGTCGCGTTGGTCCAGGCCGCGTCGGTGGCGAACCATTCCGGGTCGGTGTGGCCGTGGGGGCTGACGATCGGCAGGTCGGCGACCTCGGCATAGAGTTCGCGGGCGATGGCGCGCGTCGTCGGGTCGGCCGGTAGCAGGCGGTCGGGGTGCAGCGAGAGCTTGGGCATCCTTGGGACTCCTCGGAAGAGTGCGTTTGCGGCTCGATTACCGAGTTGTGCCAGCGCTGGCAATGCTGTATCGGCGGGCCATGGTCGAAACCCTACCGAAGCCCGTAACCGTGATGCGGATTTCCGCCGAGGATCACGTCGCCGTCGCCCTAGAGCCGCTTGAAGCGGGCACGGAGGTCGTTGTGGACGGTCAGACGATCCGCCTGCGCGATGCGATTCCGGCGGGTCACAAGTTCGCCGTCATGCCTGTTGCCGCGGGTTCGCCGGTTCGTCGCTATCGCGCGCCGATCGGCCTCGCCACGGGCAACATCGCGGTGGGCGAGCACGTCCATGTCCACAATGTCCATACCGCGCTTTCGGGCGAGAAGGCCTATGCCTTCTCCGGCGCGCGGGTCGAGGAGCACGCGGCGCAGTCTTCGCGCAGCTTCCGGGGCTATGTGCGGCCGGACGGCAGCGTCGGCACGCGCAACGAATTGTGGATTCTGCCCACGGTCGGCTGCGTCGGCCGCCTGGGCGAGCGGCTGGCGGCGAAGGGGAACCTGCGGTCGCCCGCGAACGTCGATGGCGTTCATGCATTCAATCACCCGTTCGGCTGCTCGCAGCTGGGGGCGGACCTCGATGGCACGGCGGCGGTGATCGCCTCGCTGGCGCTCAACCCCAACGCGGGCGGCGTGCTGCTGCTGGGTCTCGGCTGCGAATCGAACCAGCTGGAAGAACTGCTCAAGCGCATTCCCGACGACCGCCGCGATCGCTTGCGTGTGCTGCGCGCGCAGTCGGAAAGCGACGAGTTCGCCGCCGGGGAAGCGCTGATCGACGAACTGCTGGGCCTGATGGCCGAGGACCGGCGCGAGGACGTGCCGCTCTCGAAGCTGCGGCTGGGCGTGAAGTGCGGCGGCTCGGACGCGATGAGCGGACTGACCGCCAATCCGCTCATCGGGCTCATGGCCGATGCCGTGACCGACGCGGGCGGTGCCGCGATCCTGACGGAAATTCCCGAAATCTTCGGCGCCGAGAACCTGCTGCTCGAACGTGCCACCAGCGAAGAGGTGTTCGACAAGCTCTCGGGCCTCGTCAATTCCTTCAAGCGCTACTTCATCGAGAACGGCGAGCCGGTTTCGGAGAACCCCAGCCCCGGCAACATCGCGGGCGGCATCACCACGCTGGAGGAAAAGTCCCTGGGCGCCGTGCAGAAGGGCGGGCTTGCCCCGGTCTGCGACGTGATCGGCTATGGCGAGCGGATTTCGACGACGGGACTGACGGTGCTCGAAGCGCCCGGCAACGATGCCGTTTCCACCACCGCGCTGGCGGCAGCGGGGGCGACGATCACGCTGTTCTCCACAGGGCGCGGGACGCCGCTCGGCAGCCCGGTACCGACGATGAAGATCGCCTCGAACCATTCATTGGCCGAGCGCAAGCCGGGCTGGATCGACTTCGATGCCGGACTGGTGCTGGAAAAGGGCATGGCGGGCGCGGCGGCCCTGCTGCTCGACCGCATCATCGCCGTCGCGAGCGGGGAACCGGCGCGCAACGAGAGTAACGACGAACGCGCCATCGGTATCTGGAAGCGCGGCGTTACGCTGTAAGCGTGCTCACCGTGCCGACGGGACGCCGTATAAACCCCCGATGCCCTCATCATCGCGAGTGAAGAGAGGGGCTAGATGCCTGCCACACGACCTTGCGTCGCCGCCCGAAGCGATCATCGTCTGAATTCCGGTGCAATAGTGAAGCAGGCGCCTCTTTCGCTGGGGGCGAGCGAGATTTCGAGATGATGCCGTTCGGCTATCGCGCGGCATAGTGCGAGGCCGAGGCCTGCTCCTTCGGTGCCGAGCGAACTACCGCCGCGGGCGAATTTCTGGAAAATCCTGTCGCGCTGGTCTTCGGCAATGCCTGGCCCGTCGTCGCTGACGATCAGCAACGGCCCTCGTCGCAGCGTGAGGCGGACCGTACCGCCGGGAGGTACGAACTTGAAGGCGTTATCCAGCAAGTTGGTGATCAGCCGGGTAAGCGACATTTCCTCGCCCGCGATCGAGACTTCGGGCTCGATGTCGAGGATTAGCCGGTGGCCGGATTCCTCGGCGCTGTCGGCGTAGAGTTCGCCGAGGCGGGCGGACAGGGAACTCAGGTCCACGGGGATGAGGCCATGGCGATCGCCGCGCCGCGCCTCGCTGGCAGCGATGTCCAGCAGCGATTCGAGCATGCGGATGATACCCCGGATCTCGGTACGAGCATCGGCGATACGCGCGGCCGTCTCGGCATCGGGCGTGGCGGCGAGTGCTTTCACCAGCCTGTTGTCGAGATGCATCAGCGGCGTGCGCATCTCGTGCGCGACATGGTCGGTCGTTTCGCGGTGGGCTGCGGCGAGTCGTTTCAGGCGGCCAAGGGCGTTGCCCGAGTGGGCGGCCAGTTCGTCGATCTCGTCATGCCCGGCCGAGCCGCGTGCCAGTTCCTGCAGCGCTGCGTCGTCGGGCTGGCGGAAGGCGGCGTTGATCCGTTCCAGCCTTCCTGCCAGGCGATGCGCTGCAGTCCAGCCGCCAAGCGCCACCGCCAAGGTCGCCAGCACGCCGCCGGTGAGGAATACCAGTGCCACCTGCCGCAGCAGCATGGAAAGGTCGCGATACTCGTGCGCGACCAGCAGCTTGAGGTTGGGGCCGAGTTGGGTGGCGCGGGCGAAGGCGAGTTCGCCGCCCTCGATGCGGATGTCGGCGGCCTCGGAGATGCCGGCATGCAGCCCCGGCCATTGGGTCAGGTCTCCGGCGATAGGTTTCCCCTGCGCATCGGCGAGGAGGTAGTGCGCGGGATCGCCGTTGCGCGGTTGCAGTGCGAGGCGGTCCTTGATGCGCTTGCCGAGTTCGTCGCGATCGCCGCTGGCGTAGATGTCGACCATGCCAGCAAGATCGACGTCGACAGCCCGTTCCAGCGCTTGCCGGTTGGAGCGCTCGATCGTGGCGTTGGTCAACAGCCACAGCCCGAAGGTGATCACCGCGGCCGTGGCGATCGCCCAGACGACGATCTGAGCGAAAATCGAATTACGGATGAAAGCCAGCCGCTTCATGGGCATACGTAGCTTGGCAGCGGATCGCGGACCGATGACGCTATGAAGGGCCCGCTCACCGCCCGTCCAGCAACCTGTAGCCGGAGCCCCAGATGGTTTCGAGCGCGGGCTTGTCGAAACCTTCTTCGAGCTTGCGGCGCAGGCGGCCGATGTTGACGTCCACCACGTTGGTCTGCGGATCGAAGTTCATCTTCCACACGTCGCGTAGCAGCATCTCGCGCGTCAGGACTTCGCCTGCGTTCTCCATGAAGTGGCGGAAAAGCTCGAATTCCTTGGGGCTGAGTGCAAGGTGGCGATTGTCGCGAAAGGCGGTGCGGGCCTTCACGTGGCACTCGAAGGCGCCGTAGAGGATGACGGCGGAATGCTCGCGGCCGGAAGAGCGGCGGTGCAACGCGCGCAGGCGGGCGAGCAGTTCCTCACCTTCGAAGGGCTTGGCGAGGTAGTCGTCGGCCCCGGCGTCCAGCCCTTCGGCGCGGTCAGTCGAGCGGCCGAGCGCCGAGAGTAGCAGGACCGGCGTGCCGACCCCGCTCTCGCGCAAGCGAGACAGGATGGTGATGCCGTCCAAGTCAGGAAGCATGCGGTCGAGGATGATGACGTCGAACCGCTCTGCGCCGGCGCGTTTGAGGCCTTCGTTGCCGGTTGCGCACCATGTGAGTGCGTCCCCGGCCCCGACTGCAAGCTCCTTTACTTGGGACGCTGCGCGCATATCGTCCTCAATGTAGAGGATATTCATTCCAACCATCATGCCGCTTTCACAGCCAAGTGATTATCGTTATCTATTGCAGCTATTAATAAGCGCGTGGTGCCCCACCGTCGCCTGACAATGCTTGTTATTATTGGGTCGGTGGCTTGCGTCTCGTTTCCTGGTCCATCTTTTTCAGAAAGACGGGCACTTTTGGCCCGCCTTTCTTGTTTTTCCATCTGGTGCAATTCAACCGAAGAAGAAGCTCCAGAAGCTCCGCGCGGTACCGGTGTCCAGATTGCCGGGGACCGTTTCGATGGCGGCATTTGCTACCGTGGCCGAAAAAATCAGGGCAGCACTGACTGCCGCGATCGCGAACTTTTTCATCGATGAACTCCTGTGCCCCTGGCAATATCGGAATCAAGCAAAGGCGCTATTCCGAGGTCTGCAGGATATGTTGCGACAAGTGCGCGTCAACACTTCCACGAGTTAAATATAGTTATTGCGCCTTGGGCGCTGCCGCCGAGGCATCGACAGGCAGGCCGCCTAGCTCGGTGACCAGCTTGGTGTAGGCGTCAAGGTAGGCGAGCACGATGATCTGGCCGATCTGCGTGTTCTGGTAGCCGCCGCCGCCTGCTGCACCGAAAGTGCCGCCGAAGAAGCCGCCGCCGCCCGCGCCGAAGCTGACGTCGGATTTGCGGGCATAGCCCTCGGTCAGCGCCTCTTCCACGGTGGTGCGCGAATTCACGATCGAGAGGGTGACGTTCGCCTCGCCCTTCTTGACGTTGAGACCGCCGGCGATCGCACCCACGCCGCGCCCGAACAGGCCGCCGACGCCGCCCAGCACGCCGCCGATGCCGCTACCGCCCGAATTGTTGTTGGTCGAGACGATGTCCGGCTGCAGGAAATAGTCCGCCGCCTTGATTTGGCCCTTGCCGATGTTGGAGCCCTTCTGCAGTTCACCCTGTTCGGCGAGCGCGCGCTCCATGGCGCTGTTCTGCAGCGAGCGGCCGCGGTTGACCATGGTGAAGCAGCCCGACTTCTGCACGAAGACGCGCAGAATCGCCTCGGGGCTGCCCAGGCTCAACTCGCGCCACCACTGGGTGTCTGGCTCGATGATGGCGACGGTGCCCAGGTTCTTGCGGCAGACGGGGATCGACTGCTGGCCCTTTTCCTGCAGTTTTCGACCCGAGGACTGGTCGGCGAGGGCGGGGGTGGCCGCAAGGGTGGTGAGCGCGGCCAGCGCGCAAACGAACGTCTTCATCAGTAGTGCTCCCTATTGTCTCGCGCGGACGCGAAGTGCCCAATCCCCAGGGCGACGAACTCCTTATGCGGTCACTCTTGCACGAACAAATGACGATGTCTGTGAGAATCTTTCGCAATTTAGTGTGCGTTTTCAGAATCAAGTGAGGTTCGTGCCATTTTCGCGATTGCGCAGGAACCAGGCGCGCACCGCCTTCCTGGATCGTCATTGCGAGCGCAGCGAAGCAATCCAGGGCGGTTTACGCGGCCTTGGATTGCTTCGCTGCGCTCGCAATGACGAGGAAGGTGTGACGGATGCTCTGGCGGGCCGGTTCAGGCCGGAGACACGGCCATGTTGTCGATCAGCCGCGCGGGGCCGATCCGTGCCGCCACGATGAGCCGCATCGGCCGGTCCGATCGGGTGGTCAGTGCCGTAAGATCATCCGCATCGCGCAGTTCGGCATAGTCAACCGAGCGGAAGCCACCCGCGACGATTTCGGCCTCCAGCTTGGCGAGGGTTTCCGACACATCCGCCCCGCCTTCGATGGCGGTGATGGCGGTGCACATCGCGGTCGGCAGTGCGAGCGCCGCCTTGCGCTCCCCGGCCGAGAGGTAGGCATTGCGCGAGGACATCGCGAGCCCGTCCGCCTCGCGCACGGTCGGCACGCCGAGGATGGAGCCAGCGGCGGGGCGGGTGAGGTCGAGATCGCGCGCCATGCGGCGGATGACGGCCAGTTGCTGCCAGTCCTTCTCGCCGAACAGGGCCATGTCTGGCATGACCTGGTTGAACAGCTTGCACACCACGGTGGCGACGCCGTCGAAGTGGCCGGGCCGCGACGCGCCGCACAGGCCCTCGCTGACCCCGGCGACAGAGATGTTGGAGGCGAAGCCGGCCGGGTACATCGCCTCGACCGTGGGTGCCCAGAGCAGGTCCACCCCTTCGGCTTCCAGCAGCGCCGAGTCGCGGGCAAGCTGGCGCGGATAGGCGTCGAGATCCTCGTTCGCACCGAACTGGAGCGGGTTGACGAAGATCGATACGACCACGGCCGCGCCCCGGCTTTTCGCCTCGCGCACGAGCGTCAGATGGCCGTCATGCAGTGCGCCCATCGTGGGCACGAGCGCGACCTGACCGGTCTTGCGAAGCTCGGCAACCGCATTGCGCAGTGGATCAAGGGCGTGGACGGTTTGCATTGGGCTTGGCTGCTCCGGTATGATGGGCGCGACCGAAAGGTGCGGTTCGGGCTTTAGCCCCGGCGCGCCTGCGGGGGCAATGATTTCAACGTCGGGCCGGGCGACTGGTCCCGCGAGCAGGATAACGGTCACGTGACAGCGCATCGCATCGTCTTCGCCAACGAGAAGGGCGGCACCGGCAAGTCCACCACCGCCGTCCATGTCGCCATCGCGCTTGCCTACCAGGGCGCGAATGTCGCCTGCATCGACCTCGACCACCGCCAGCGCACGCTGTACCGCTACCTCGAGAACCGGATCGAGACCGAGCGCAAGCGCGAGATCGCGCTGCCCGGCGCGCGCTTCGCGGTCTACGATGGCGACGACATCGGCGAACTCGACGATCTCGCCGAGCAGATCGCGGAGGGCTACGACTTCCTCGTCTTCGATACGCCCGGGCGCGACGATCCCTTCGCCCGCCACGTGGCGACCACGGCGGACACGCTGGTCACCCCGCTCAACGACAGCTTCGTCGACTTCGACCTTCTGGGGCAGGTGGAAAGCGAGACCTTCAAGGTCAAGCGCCTCTCGTTCTATGCCGAAGTCATGTGGGAGGCGCGTAAGAAGCGCGGCCTCAAGACCATCAACGAAGGCCGCCGCGAACTCGACTGGGTCGTCGTGCGCAACCGCGTCCAGCATGTCGAGGCGCGCAATATGCGGCGTATCGACGGGGCGTTGCAGGAACTGTCCAAGCGCGCGGGCTTCCGCGTCGCGGCGGGCCTGTCCGAGCGCGTCATCTTCCGTGAGCTGTTCCCCTCGGGCCTGACTCTGCTCGACAAGGGATTTCTGGGCGATCTGGGCACCAGTCACCTCGTCGCACGGCAGGAACTGCGCGGGCTGGTCGCCGGGCTCAACCTGCCGGTGCCGGTACGGCGGGAGTCCGAAACGGCCTTCGCCGCCGCGAGCTGACGGAAAGGCCCATGATCAAGCTGCTCTGGCTGGTCGCGCTCGGCTGCATCGTCTGCCGGATGCTCATCGGCCGCTGGCCCTGGGAAAAGAAGCGCAAGGTCGCGGGGCCGTCCTTCGAGACGGCGCAGGCGCGGGCGCTGCTGGGCGTGGATGCGGGCGCCGACCGGCGCGAGATCGTCGAGGCCCACCGCCGCCGCATCGCGCTGGTGCACCCCGACAAGGGCGGCAGCTCCGAGCAGGTGCACGAGGCGAATGCCGCGCGCGACCTGCTGCTGGCGGTGCTGCCTGCGGATTAGAATGCCATCGTCTTTGGCTGAAACACCATTCGTCATCCCCGCGAAGGCGGGGACCCATCTGATGATGGTTCAATCTGCCACGTCAGGAGATGGGTTCCCGCCTTCGCGGGACTGACGGCGATAAAATTACGAGGCGAGCACGCTTTAATTTTCCCGCGCGATCTGGAAGCCCGCGAACGACTGGTTCACCGGCATCAGTTCCAGCGTGTTGATGTTGACGTGCGCGGGCAGGGTGGCGACCCACAGCACGGTTTCGGCGATGTCCTCGCCGGTCATCGGGTTCACGCCTGCGTAGAACGTGTCGGACGCGGCCTGGTCGCCGCCATTGCGGACCACGGTGAATTCGGTCTCGACCATGCCCGGCTCGATCGAGGTCACGCGTACGCCGGTGCCGCTCAGGTCCGAGCGCAGGCCGAGCGCGAACTGGCGCACGAAGGCCTTGGTGCCGCCGTACACGTTGCCGCCGGTGTAGGGATACGTCGCCGCGACCGAGGACAGCATCACGATCCCGCCCTTGCGCGCGATCAGGCCCGGCAGCAGCTTGTGCGTGAGCGAGACCAGGCTGACGACGTTGGTGTCGATCATCGTCTTCCAGTTGGCGAGGTCGGCTGCCTGTGCGGGCGCTGCGCCCAGCGCGAGACCCGCATTGTTCACAAGGCAGTCGATCGCGGCGAATTCGGCCGGAAGCGCATCGAGCGCGGCGTCGCGGGCGGCTTCGTCACGCACGTCGAAGACGGCGGCGTGGAAGCGGTCGGCACCCAGTTCGTCCGTCAGCGCCTGAAGCCGCTCGGCGCGGCGGCCGGTGCCGATCACGCGCCATCCGGCCTTCACGAAAGCGCGCGCGCAGGCTTCGCCGATACCGGAAGTGGCGCCGGTTACGAGTACGGTCTTCATGGGGGATTCCTTCAATCTGCGGAGAGGACGGTGACGTCCATGCGGAAGCTGCGCGCCTCTCCGGGCGCCAGCGTGATCACGCCCGACTTTTCGCGGAAATCGCTGGTAAAGCCAAGGGGGTCGGCATGGCCCTGCCACGGCTCGATGCACAAGTAAGCCGCGCCGGGCTTCTGCCAGATGCCCAGCATCGGGGTGTCCGGGAAGGCGATGGCGAGCTGTGTCCCGCCCGGTGCGCCGTATGTGAGCGCGCGGCTGGAGAGGCGGTCCCAGATCACCGCGTCCTCCTCGAACAGCGCGGCGTCCAGCGGCAGGATATGGCCTTCGACCGGCGATGCCACAGGCTCGGGCAACAGGAGTCCGGTGGGGCCGTCGATGCGGCGGATCGGCTGGGGTTCGGGCTGTTCGAAGGCGACCACGTGGTCGGCCTTGGTGGCGCCTCCCGGCAGCGGCCAGGCGAAGCCGGGGTGGAAGCCCAGGCTGAAGGGCAACAGGGCATCGCCGGAGTTGATGACCCGCGCTTCGGTGAACAGTGCCGTGCCTTCCAGTCGGAACGCCATCTCCAGCATGAAGGCGAACGGATAGACCGCGCGCGTTTCAGGACTGTCGGTCAGGCGGAACAGCGCACGATCGGTGCCCGCTTCCAAGACCTCGAACACCGACTTGCGCGCGAAGCCGTGCCGGGGCAGGCCGTATTCCTTGCCGTCCAGCCGGTAGGTGTCGCCGTTCAAGGCCCCGACGATCGGGAACAGCAGCGGCGCGTGGCCGCTCCAGAACGCCGGGTCGGCATCGGTCATGTATTCGCGGCCGAAACTGTCGGTCAGCGACCAGAGTTCGGCGCCGAGCGGGTTGATCCGGGCGGTGAGATCGCCGGAGGAGATGGTCACGAAGTCCACGTCAGTCACCGGCAATCTCCGTCATGCACACGTCCTTACCCAATTCCGTCATCCCCGCGAAGGCGGGGACCCAACTGATGCCGGTGCAACATGCAGCGGCAGGAGATGGGTTCCCGCCTTCGCGGGAATGACGGTGATGGATTGTCTTACCCCCGCAGCACCGCGCCCAGCTTGGCGGCGGCGGCGGTCACCTTTTCGCTGATCGCCTTGAGGTCGGCTTCCTTGTAACTGGCCTCGACCGGCTGGAGCGTGACTTCGAGCGCGAGCGACTTCTGCCCCTCGGGCACGCCGTTGCCACGGAAGTCGTCGAACAGGCGCACGGCGACGATGTTGGCCTTGTCCGCACCCTGCACCAGCCGCACGAGATCGCCCGAGGGCAGCTCTGCAGGCACGAGGAACGCATAGTCGCGCGTCACCGCCTGCAGCGCCGGGGGCGCGTAGGAGACGCGGGCGAAGCCGGGCGTGCCCTTCTTGCCGGGAATGGCGTCGAGGAACAGTTCGGCGACCGCCACCGGGCCATCGACGTCGAACTGCTTCGCCGTCTTCGGGTGCAGCATGCCAAAGCGCGCCAGCACCGTCTTGGGGCCGAGGCGCAGCGTCGCCGACTGGCCGGGGTGGAACTGGGGACCAGCTTCACCCATGACCTGCAGCTTGTCGACCGGGGCGCCAGCCTCGGCCAGAAGGGCCAGCACTTCGGCCTTGGCGTCGTAGGCGTCGAACGTCGCCGCCTTGCCGGTCGCCCAGCCGCGCGTGGTCTTCTCGCCCGCGAGGACGACGCCCAGCGTCAGCCGTTCATCGCTCGCCCCGCCGGCACCGCGCAGATAGCGGCGGCCGATCTCGAACAGGCGCAGCGAGGCCGCGCCGCGATCGAGGTTGCGCTTCGCCGCCATCAGCAGGCCCGGCAGCAGCGAGGGGCGCATGGCCTTCATGTCCTCGCTGATCGGGTTGGCGAGCACCCACAGCGGGCCTTCGGCGAAGGCTTCGGCGGCGGGCTCGGGCAGGAACGACCAGGTGACGGCTTCCTGAAGCCCGCGCGCCGCAGCGGCGCGGCGCACGCGCCGTTCCAGTGCCTGCGCCGGGGTGGCGGTGGGCTTGGCGACGCCGTCGGCGCGGGGAAGCGGCACGCTCTCGACCTTGTCGAGGCCGTGGATGCGCACGACTTCCTCGACGATGTCAGGCGCGCCATCGACGTCAGGACGCCAGCCGGGAACCGTGACGGCCCAGTCGTCAGCCTCCACCACCGAGAAGCCGAGGCTTTCGAGGATGCGCTGTTGTTCGCCGGGCGTGACGGTGACGCCGCCCAGCTTCTCGACCAGCGAGGGCGCGAAGTGGACGATCTTGGGCGTGCCTGGAGCAGCGCCCGCGCGCACGATCTCGGACACTTCGCCGCCGCACAGCTCGACGATCAGGTTCGTCAGCAGCGCAAGGCCGGTGTCGAGGAACTGCGGGTCGATCCCGCGCTCGAACCGCCCGCGCGCGTCTGACGTGAGGTTGAGCTTGCGGCCCGTCTTGGCGATACGCTCGGGATCGAAGTAGGCGATTTCGAGCAGGACGTCGGTGGTGGCATCGCCACAGCCCGAGTGCTGGCCGCCCATGATGCCTGCGATGTCGTGGACGCCGCTTTCGTCGGCGATCACGGTCATTTCGGCGTCGAGGGTGTAGGTCTTCTCGTTCAGCGCCTCGACCGTCTCGCCGTCCTTCGCGCGGCGGGCGACGACGGCGCCGGTCAGCTTGGCGAGGTCATAGGCGTGGGCCGGGCGGCCATACGTGAGCATCACGTAGTTGGTCGCATCGACCAGCGCCGAGATCGGGCGCTGACCCGCAGACTTGAGCGCATCCTGCAGCCACTGCGGCGAGGGGCCGTTCCGCACGCCCTTGATGACGCGGCCGTAGAAGGCCGGGCAGCCCTCGGCATCATCGGTGCGCACCTCGACCGGGCAGGGGAAGGTGCCTGCGGCCTCGGGCGCGACGATCGGCTTCAGCGTGCCGAGGCCCGCTGCCGCGAGATCGCGGGCGATGCCGTAGACGCCCATGCAGTCCGGGCGGTTCGGGGTGATCGACACGTCGATGACCGGATCGGCGCCGTGATACTGCGCGAAGGGCGTGCCGACCGGCGCGTCCTCAGGCAATTCGATGATGCCGTCGTGGTCTTCGCCCAGCTCCAGCTCGCGCGTGGAGCACATCATGCCGTTCGATTCGACGCCGCGCACGGCCGCAACCTTGAGCGCCATGCCGTTCACCGGCACCACCGCGCCCGGCAGGCCGAGCACGCCGACCAACCCTGCGCGCGCATTGGGCGCACCGCAGACCACGGTGAGCACCTTGTCGCCGGTATCGACGGTCAGGACCTGCAGCTTGTCCGCCTGAGGGTGCTTTTCAGCCGTGAGGACCTTCGCCACGCGGAAGCCTTCGAGCTTGGCGGCGGGGTCTTCGATGCCTTCTACTTCGAGGCCGATGGCGTTGAGCGTGGCGGCGATCTGCTCGATCGACGCTTCGGTTTCCAGGTAGGTCTTGAGCCAGGAGAGCGAGAACTTCATGTCTTAAATCCTTCCCGCCTTAGGCCGGTGTGCCGACGCCGCCCGAAAGGGTCGGCACGTCGAGGGCGGAGAAACCGTAGTGGGAGAGCCAGCGCACATCGCCGTCGAAGAAGGCGCGCAGGTCGTCCATCCCGTACTTGAGCATGGCGAGGCGATCGACGCCGATGCCGAAGGCGAAGCCCTGCCATTCGTCAGGGTCGATGCCGCCCGCCGCGATGACGCGGCGGTTGACCATGCCTGACCCCAGCACTTCCATCCAGGCGTGCCCCGGCGCATCGCCCGAACCGCCGACCACGCGGCGTCCGCCCTGGCTGGAATAGCCCACGTCCACCTCGATCGAGGGTTCGGTGAAGGGGAAGTAGCTGGGGCGCAGGCGCAGGACGATGTCGTCCCGCTCGAAGAAGGCCTTGAGGAAGGCTTCCAGCGTCCACTTCAGGTGGCCGAGGTGGATGCCCTTGTCGATGACGAGGCCCTCGATCTGGTGGAACATCGGCGTGTGCGTGGCGTCGCTGTCCGAGCGGTAGACGCGGCCCGGCGCGATGATGCGGATGGGCGCGCCCTGCTGGATCATCGAGCGAATCTGCACCGGCGAGGTATGCGTGCGCAGCAACATCTCGCGGCCGTCGTCGTTGCGGTCCGGGAAATAGAAGGTGTCATGCATCGCGCGCGCCGGGTGGCTTTCGGGCATGTTTAGCGCGGTGAAGTTGTGCCAGTCGTCCTCGATCTCCGGCCCGGTGGCGACCGCGAAACCGAGGTCGGCGAAGACTTCGGCCAGCTCGTCCATCACCTGCGAAACCGGGTGGACCGCGCCGCGCGGGGTGGCGGGCGCAGGGAGCGAGAGGTCGATCGTCTCGGCCGCAAGGCGCGCGTCGAGCGCGGCGGTTTCGAGGGTGTCCTTGCGGGCGGTGATGGCGGCGTTGGCGTCGCGCTGGTAGCCGTTGAACAGCGGCCCCATCTCGCGCCGCTCCTCGGGCGACATGCCGCCCAGACGCTTCATCAGCCCGGTGATCTCGCCCGCCTTGCCCAGATACTGAATGCGCAGCGCTTCGAGAGCCTCGAGCGTTTCGGCACCTTCGATCGCCGAGATCACCTGATCAAAATCGAGCACGATACTAAACCCCAAAAACTCGTCATTCCCGCGAAGGCGGGAACCCATCTGATGCCCTATCCCCTGACGATCCGGGGCGGTGGCAGCGACGCGAAGCCGAAATCCACCGCAAGGTCGCGCCAATCGGGATTGGCCTGTTCGATCAGGGCGAGTTTCCACGCCCTGTTCCACGTCTTGATCCGCTTCTCGCGCAGGATCGCGCTTTCAATCGTCGCGTGCCGCTCGAACCAGACCAGTCGATGCACGCCGTAGTCGCTCGTGAACCCTTCGATCAAGCCCTCGCGGTGCTGATGGAGGCGACGAAGCAGATTCGATGTGACTCCGACATAGAGCGTACCGTTGCGATGTGACGCGAGGAGGTACGTGCATGGATCGAAGGTTTCGCGCATCGGAGGGGCCACCAGCTGGGTTCCCGCCTTCGCGGGAATGACTGGGAAGAGTGATGCAGCGGAATCGCTTCAATCGGCAGTTAATACCCTGTCGTCATTCCCGCGAAGGCGGGAACCCAGCTGATGCGCTATCCCAGCACGCGAAAAGGGCGCGGACGGCACTAGCCATCCACGCCCTTTAATTCGTGCGATGAAGCTGAGGAGCTTTACGCGTCGGTGGCTTACGCCGCCGCGGGCAGAGCTGCCTTCGCCTGCGCGATGACGGTGCTGAACACGCCGCCTTCGTTCATGGCGAGGTCGGCCATCGTCTTGCGGTCCAGTTCGATCCCGGCGAGCTTCACGCCATGGATGAACTGCGAGTAGGTCAGGCCTTCAGCGCGGACGGCCGCGTTGATGCGCTGGATCCAGAGAGCGCGGAAGGTGCGCTTCTTGATCTTGCGGTCGCGGTACGCGTACTGGCCGGCCTTTTCGACGGCCTGGCGTGCGACGCGGATGGTGTTCTTGCGGCGACCACGATAGCCCTTGGCCTGGTCCAGAATCCGCTTGTGCTTTGCGCGGGTGGTGACACCCCTCTTGATACGGCTCATTCGTCAGTACTCCTCAGTTGAGCCCGTAGGGCGCCCACTTCTTGATGACCTTGGCATCGGCGTCGGAAATGACTTCGGTGCCGCGGTTCTGGCGGATGTACTTGCCGTTATGGCTCATGAGGCGGTGGCGCTTGCCGGCTACGCCGTGCTTCACCTTGCCGGTGGCGGTGAGCTTGAAGCGCTTCTTCACGCCGCTCTTGGTCTTCAGCTTGGGCATTTTCGTCTCCTTTGATCGGGACACGTCCCGCCGGCCTTGGCAGCCCTTTTCGCCAGGCCGACCCGCGAATCTCCCCAGGGGCAGACTCGACCGTGTCGATTGAAGGACGCGCCCTTAGTGGCTGGATGCAGGAAAGGCAAGCGCGCGGTTCACGAGTAAGCCATGCCGCGAACGCTGCGCAGCCATTCTGGGAAGTCCGGCCCGATCGCCCGGCCCTGCGGCAATCGCCCGCGCCATACATAGACCTGTGCGCTGACCCGCCCTGCGCCGGTACGAACCGGAAGCGCCACCCGCCGGTACTCCCGCCCTTCGTACCGGTCGAGCCGCGCCAGATCGCCGGGTCGCAGCTGCAGTTCGCAAAGCATGCCCCGCACCCGGCCTGTGCCCGGCATCAGCGCCGGATACCAGCCTTGCGCGTCCGGGACCGCGTAAAGCCGCCCCGGCACCTCGCCCGGCTCGGCCACGACCAGCCGCGCTGCGATCCACCGCGCCATCGGCGTATCCGCATCTGGGCGAAGGGTGCCGTAGAAGAACAGCCTCAAGGGTCAGTCGTGGTGATGGCCGTGATGATGGCAGGCCATCGCTTCGATCACGTCCTCCAGCCGCGCGGGGTCGCCGATCGCCAGCACCTCGCCGCCGGACTGAGCGTGAAGGGGCTCGCCGTTCCAGTCGCACATGATGCCGCCCGCGCCCTCGACGATGGGGACCAGCGCGGCCCAGTCGTGCAGCTTGAGCCCCGCCTCGCAGACGAGGTCGATGTGGCCGCTCGCCAGCAGGCCGTAGTTGTAGCAGTCACCGCCGAACATCATGCGCTTGTGGTCGGTCCTGGCCGCCAGCGCCATGAAATGGGCGCCCTGATGGTCGTCGAAGTACTGCGGGCCGGTCGTCGCCAGCATCATGTCGGAGAGTTCGCGGCAGGGACGGGTGCGCACTTCGCTGCGATTGAATGTGGTGGCGTGGCCGCTGGCGCCGACCCAGCGCTCGTTCAGGATGGGCTGGTCGATGATCCCCAGCACCGGCCAGCCGTCGACCAGCAGCGCGATCAGCGTGCCGAAGGTCGCGCGACCGCCCATGAACGAGATGGTGCCGTCGATCGGGTCGAGCACCCAGGTGCGGTTCGAGCCGCCTTCTTCGGTGCCGAATTCCTCGCCGATGATCGAATCGCGCGGCACTTCGGCCTTGAGGATGCGGCGCATGGCTTCTTCTGCCGCCCGGTCGGCCACGGTGACGGGCGAGGCGTCGGACTTGCGGTCGGCGGCGAGGCCGGTGCGGAAATGGGGGCGAATAGCTTCGCCCGCCGCATCGGCAAGGCGGAGCGCGAGGGCGATGTCGTGGTCGAGTTTCATGCCGCCTGCTCTGCCTTCCGGATGGTGATCCGGTCAAGTTCCTTGGGTCAGGGGTATCCGGGGGCATTACCTGCAAGAAAATACTAGGAATCTAACAGCCCTTGTAGATTTTCTCGCATTGCTCCCAAGCCATTGCGCAATTATCGCTTTTCAAGGGCATCTTTAAAACAGGGTAACCATGCAACGCAGGAACCGTCCTGCGGTCGATCCCTCGATTGCGCCGCAGCAAGGCATCACACGTGACGGGCAACCCCTGTCCTACAACCGCGCGCCTGCACCCGATCTGGCACCCTGGCTGGGCCGCCTCTATGTCACGAAAGTCGATCTGCCCAAGGATTACACGGTGTCCTGCGGACTGTTCAACGACACCGCCTGCGTGCGCGTGCAAATGGCGGGGGACTGGGCGGCGCAGACCGCAGAAGGACCTGTTACCACCCGGCGCGGGGCATTCTATTTCGGTCCTCATTCGCGGCGCATGCCGATTTCGGTAACGGGCAGTTTCGTCAGCGTCGGGTATGTCATCCGTCCCGGGACGGGCACCTCGCTGAAATTGCCGCGCGTGGGAGAGTTTCTCGACAGGGTCGTTCCTACCGACGTGATGACCGCGCCTTCGGATGACTTCCTGCAGGTGCTGGACCCCGGTGCGACGCCGGAGGAATGGCTGCAGTCGATCGAGGGGCTGGTTCGCCGGCAGGTCGAAAGGCTGGGCGGGGCGGAGCCTGACCCCGTCACCGCGCAGTTCGAAGAGATCAGCCTGCGCGATCCGGGCATCTCGGTCAGCGATGCGGCGGCCGAATGTGGGGTCGATCGCCGCAAGCTTGAGCGCGTGGTCAGCCGCGATTTCGGCTTGCCGCCCAAGCAGGTGCTGCGCCGCGCCCGCGCGCTCGACATGGCGAGCCACCTGCGCGGCGTCGCCGATGCGCGCGAAGGGGATGAGATCGCCCTGCGCTATTACGACGAGAGCCACCTGATCCATGAATTCACCGAACTGTTCGGCATGTCGCCGCGCCAGTTCGTCACGCGCCCGCAGCCGATCCTGACGCTAGCCCTCGAATCGCGCCAAGCGCGGCGACTCGAGGCGCTGCACCGGATCGAACCGGGGCAGGCGCGGCCCTGGGAGTAGAGATAATTGTCGCCCACCCCGTCCGGCTAAGCCCTCCGGGCCAAGCCTCCCGGACCTCCCCCTTCGACAGGCTCAGGATAAGCGGGAGGGCAAGCAAACGGTCTCATTCCCCTCCCGCTTGCGGGAGGGGGCAGGGGTGGTTCTTAGCGACAGCTCAGTCGAACAGGCTCGACACCGAGCTTTCGTCGGCGATGCGGCGGATCGCCTCGCCGAGCAGCGGGGCGATCGGCAGGATGCGAATCTTGTCGGAGGCCTTGGCGGCTTCGGTCGGCATGATCGAATCGGTGATGACCAGTTCCTTGAGCGCGGAATTGGTCACGCGGCTCACCGCCGCGCCCGACAGGACGCCGTGGGTGATGTAGGCGGTGACGCTGGCCGCGCCTTCGTCCATCAGCGCTTGCGCGGCGTTGCACAGGGTGCCGCCCGAATCGATGATGTCGTCGATCAGGATGCAGGCGCGGCCCTTCACGTCGCCGATGATGTTCATGACTTCCGACTGGCCCGGCTTGTCGCGGCGCTTGTCGACGATCGAGAGCGGCGCGTTGTCGAGGCGCTTGGCCAGTGCGCGGGCACGGACCACGCCGCCGACGTCGGGCGAAACCACCATCAGCGACTGGTCGCCGTAGCGGGCCTGGATGTCCGCTGCCATGACGGGGGCCGCGAACAGGTTGTCGGTGGGGATGTCGAAGAAGCCCTGGATCTGCCCGGCGTGCAGATCGACCGAGAGCACGCGGTCGGCGCCGGCCTCGGTCAGCAGGTTGGCGACCAGCTTGGCCGAGATCGGGGTGCGCGGGCCGGGCTTGCGGTCCTGGCGGGCGTAGCCGAAGTAGGGGACCACGGCCGTGATGCGCTTGGCCGAAGCACGGCGCAGCGCGTCGATGCAGATCAGCAGTTCCATCAGGTTGTCGTTGACGGGGTAGCTGGTCGGCTGGACCACGAAGACGTCCTCGCCGCGCACGTTCTCGTGGATTTCCACGAAGATTTCCTCATCCGCGAAGCGGCGGACGGCGGCGTCGGTGAGCGGCAGTTCGAGATACCCTGCGATCGCGCGTGCGAGCGGCAGGTTGCTGTTGCCGGACATGATCTTCATTTGCGAATCCCCGTGACGGTTCCTGGCGGTCTGTCGTTGGGACCGGCCCTGTACCCGGGTGTCGCGGGATTGCAATAGTCGGCGGCCGATTGTCACCGCATCGGCCCGATTTGAGGCACGGTTGCGGGGTAAGGGGTGGGGCGGGGAGTTGAGGACTGGCTTGTGGTTGAAAGGGGGCGATCCCAAAAGCCACCGTTCGATAGCGCGGTAGCTAGAGGCCGAAGACGGCCTGAGATCGCAACCGGGATGAGCTGGCCCAAATAGTGTCCGGCATTTCGGCAGGATTGCCTGCATCTGACAGCCGCACGCCGCCATAAATGCGGTATCGCCAATCGGTCAGATTAGGGTCGTCGGTGGCTTGGACTCCATCGTATCTGATCAATCCATCGGCAAGCGATCGTGTCACTTTGGCCCGAGCATTCATCATCAGAAGCGATGTCATGAAAGGCTCGGCGACACTGGCCAACGCTCCCGCTCCGATGAAGTAGTCTTTTGGGATCACCACTCCGAAATGATAGGCGGCAAGGCCCCGGGTCACCAGCGTGAACAAGGCGTCCAGCTTCTCGCCGTCGAATGGGAGCGTGATCGTGAGTTGGGTGATACCATTCTCAGTCAGCCAAGCATACTGGTGACCGGTGGCGAGATCGTTATGCAGTCTATGGTTTCTGTCTAGTCGACGCGGTACTTCGGTATTGAGCGTCATAGACGCGGTTGGGTGACGGCTGCCGAATGGCAGCACAGCAATCAGATAATGCTCGAGTTGTGACTTGGCGTTGTTGCACGGTCCGCATGCCGCGACTTTTGGAATGTCGGCGCGATCTGTGACCGGCAGGAATTCGCGGGCGATCACATGGTCGGAGGTCTCGGAAATTCCTTCGACGCCGCAATAGACGCAGATCTTCCCTTTGAATTTCTTGCTCATCCCGGTCGCTCAAGCGCATTCACCGCCGATGGTGGCGGCAGTTCCCAATCTGCATCATGACTGTGCGAACGGGAACTGTTTTGACAAGTCGGCTCAGAAGGGGGCGAACGGTGCATCCAGCATCTTGCCAAACAAAGGCCCGCTTTCCTACACGCGGCGCGCTCCGGTACATTGCGCTCATGCCCCGTCCGCCGCTCACCTTCCGCCACAAGGTTACACCACAAGGTGACACCTCATCCGCACAAGGTGACACATCCAGCGGAAAATGTGTCACCTTAGGCCCGCAAGGTGACACTTTCCGGCCCAAGGTGACGCCTTTTCCCCCTGGACCGTGTCAACCGTGTAAACCCTGTCATCTTACGTCAGATCCGATGCTCGCCCCTGATCCAGCGCACGGTGCCGGAACTGGCGCGCATGACCACGCTTTCGGTGGTCATGATGCCGCCCTTGCGACGCTTCACCCCGTCGAGCAGCGAGCCGCTGGTGACGCCGGTGGCAGCAAAGATGCAGTCGCCCTTGGCTAGTTCCTCCAGCTTGTAGATCTTGTCGAGGTCCTTGATGCCCCACTTGCGCGCCCGCGAACGCTCGTCGTCGTTGCGGAACAGCAGGCGGCCGTTGAACTGCCCGCCGACGCAGCGCAGCGCAGCCGCAGCCAGCACGCCCTCGGGCGCGCCGCCCGAGCCCATGTAGAGGTCGATCGTCGTATCTTCATCGGTTACCGCGATGACGCCTGCCACGTCGCCGTCGCCGATCAGCACGACACCGCAGCCGATCTCGCGCAGTTCGGCGATCAACGCCTCGTGGCGGGGGCGGTCGAGCACGCAGACGATGATGTCCGAAGGCTTCACGCCCTTGGCCGCCGCCACCGCCTCGACGTTCTGGGTCGGGGTCTTCTTGAGGTCGATCACGCCGTCCGGATAGCCGGGGCCGACCGCGATCTTTTCCATGTAGACGTCGGGCGCGTTGAGCAGGCCGCCTTCCTCCGCCGCCGCCAGCACCGCCAGCGAGTTCGGTCCGGCCTTGGCGGTGATGGTGGTGCCTTCGAGTGGATCGAGCGCGATGTCGATCTTCGGCCCCTTGCCCGGAGCGCCGCCGACCTTCTCGCCGATGAAGAGCATCGGCGCCTCGTCGCGCTCCCCCTCGCCGATTACGACCGTCCCGTCGATGTACAGGCCGTCAAAGGCCTTGCGCATTGCCTCGACTGCGGCATGATCGGCCGCCTTCTCGTCTCCGCGCCCGATGAGGGAGGACGCGGCGATGGCGGCAGCCTCGGTGACGCGCACCATTTCGAGGACCAGAACGCGATCGAGTACATGACTTGCGGGGGTAGTGTTTTCGGACATGTTCACTCCGGATTAATCCAGGGAGGCAAGATTTTCACCGATTAGACAGAGGACTTTGAATTGTCGAGAAGCTGGATTTTCCCTTTCGCAATCGCAATAATCGCTCCCGCGCCGGCGATTGCTCAAGACGCTTCCGGCGCTTCTGCAGGAGATCGTGCGATCGCCGAAAAAATGCTGGGAACAGGTGGTCGTATCACGAAGGATACTTCGCGCAACGCCTGTCTGCGAACCATGAAACAGGGCGAGATCGTGGTCTGCGCGCCGACGCCGGACCAGTACCGCGTCCCTTCCACCGGAGACGACGACCCGACCGGCGTGGGCGCCAACGATGGGCGGCCGCGCACGCCGGACGTTTCGGGCAACGGCATCTTCAAGGGCAAGGCGACGATGAGCGGCTTGTGCATGATCCCGCCGTGCCCGCCCGAGCAGCCCTATATCATCGACTTGTCGACGATACCGGAAGCTCCTGCGGGTTCGGACGCCGACAAGATCGCCAAGGGCGAACTGCGCGCGCCATGAAGGCGGCGTCCCGGAGTGGCGGCTCCGGGAGTGCTCAGGAATAGAACGTACAGGAAGAATGCCTCCGAAGAGGCATCCCCCCCGGGCCATCTCAGGCCCCGATGATCTGCATCACCAGCGGCTTCGCGGTCAGGCTGTCCGACCCGTCGAGAATGCGCATCGCCTCGGTGACGGCGCTCTCCGGCCCCGGATGCGTGACGACCGCCAGGATGACCTCGCCGTCCTGATCGGGATCGCCCTTCTGGATCAGGCTCTCGATCGAGACGCCCGCATCGCGCATGGCGGCGGTGATGTCGGCCAGCACGCCCGGGCGGTCCGGCACGGTGAAGCGGATGTAGGAACTGCCGACGCGGTGCCCGGATTCCGCCGGTTCCATCGCTTCCAGTTCGCCCGCGGGCATCGAGAATGCCGCACCCTTTTCGCCGCGCGCGATGTCGATGATGTCGGCAACGACCGCGCTGGCGGTTGGGCCGTCTCCGGCGCCTGCGCCTTGGAACAGCAGGCGGCCCATGAAGTTGCCTTCGGCCACGACCGCGTTGGTCGCCCCGTCGACATGGGCGAGCGGGTGGTCGATCGGCACCAAGTGCGGACGCACGCGCTGGAACAGCCGGGGAGTGCCGCTCGCAAGATCGACACCGGCCATGCCGAGCAGGCGGATGACGTAGCCGAGCGAGCGGGCCTGCTCGATGTCGGCGGCCTTGACGCGGCTGATGCCCATCGTCTCCACCGCGTCGAAGCGAAGCTGCGAACCGAAGGCGATGGCGGCGAGGATCGACAGCTTGTGCGCGGCGTCGATGCCCTCAATGTCGAAGGTCGGATCGGCCTCGGCATAGCCAAGCCGCTGCGCTTCGGCGAGAACGTCGCCGAAGTCCGCGCCGGTGTCCTCCATGGTCGAGAGGATGTAGTTGCAGGTGCCGTTGAGGATGCCGTAGACGCGCTCGATGGCGTTGGCGGCGGCGCCTTCGGACAGGCCCTTGATGACCGGGATGCCGCCCGCGACGGCCGCCTCGAACTTGAGCGCGACGCCCTTCACCTCGGCGGCGGCGGCCAGTTCCAGCCCGTGATGCGCGATCATCGCCTTGTTGGCGGTGACGAGGCTCTTGCCCCCCGCAATCGAGTTGCGGGCGAGGGCGAGGGCCGGGCCGTCCGAGCCGCCGACCATCTCCACCACCACATCGACGTCGCCCCGCGCGGCGAGGGCGGCGGTATCGTCCACCCAGTCGTAGCGCGAAAGGTCGACGCCGCGATCCTTGGTGCGGTCGCGCGCGCTGACGGCGGCGATGCGGATCGGACGGCGAGCGCGGCGGGCGATCAGCTCCGCATTGGTCTCGATGAGACGGACGACGCCGGTGCCGACGGTTCCCAGTCCGGCAAGCGCGATATTCAGCGGTTCGGCCATGCTAGCTCCTTGTTCGGGAGCGCGCACTAAGGCAGGCGGGCGTCAAATTCCAGCACGAACGCCTATCGCGGTGTCACTTAAGTGTCCGCGTGCAGGGTCCGAGCTGGCTCAGGACCATGCGGTAGTCCGCAAGAGCCTGCTGCTGTTCGGCGAAGCTGCCCGAGACATTGGCGCCGGCAGGCGGTGTTCGGGGCAGGAAGCAGGCGAGACGATACCACTCGAGCGTGTCCGGCTCCGGCGGGTGCCCGAGGTCGGCGACAAGCTCGGAGAACGAAACACCCCAGGCCGGGGCCTGTCCTTGTTCGTGCTTCACCGTGATCGAGGCGGCCGAATTGTCGTGGGTGTTGAGGAAGATCTGGGTCTCCCCCTGTCCCGCGAGATTGCCGGGAACGAAAAGCATCTCGCGCACGCCGGTGATCTTCGCGGGGGCATCGGGCGCGACGAGGGCCTGGAGAATTGAACGGAGCCGTGCCTCGCGCGCAGGCGTGGAAATCTGCTGTGCGGTCGGCCAGACGAGTTGAAGTTCGCCGGGACGGCCCGGCACGGCGCGTGCGAACAGGAACACGACCTGCTTCTTCAGCTTGGGCGCCTTGCCCTTGCCGTCGAGCGGGAGGTCGACGAGGTAGGTGACCGATTCGCCGAGCGGCGCCTTGCCCACCAGCAGAGCTCTGGTGCGGGCCTCTATATAGAAGCGTCCATGTCCCGGAGTGAGACCGCGAGCCCGTTCATTATCGATGCGGGTCATTTTAACGATCTGGGCCTGGACCACCAGACCTGCCGAATCAGCTAGGTCGGCGATGTCGGCATAAGTGACTTCACCGGGCGTCTCGAGCGGCCCCTGAGCGCTCGCCGCAGGGGGCGCGAATGCGAGATAGGCACACGCCAGGGCCGCTGCAAGGGGGCGCGAAATCAGTGGCATGGACGATAATCTCCGTGGAAATGCGATGGCTTATAGTCAATGAGTGCGGACAACTCAAAATTGGACTGGATCAATTTGAGCTAACCGGGCATGAATCGTGCGTTAACCCCCGCTGGGCCGATAAGGCGTTGCGCGGGGTGGGCTTCAACGTTAAGAAGCCTGCAAAATGGGGCAAAAACAGCAAAAGCTCCTCGGTTCGCCTCCCGTTTCGTATTGTCGTCGGATGGGCAGACTGTTAGCCGTCAGGGTGGGTAATTTGGAGTTTCGTCATGGGTTCCCTCTTTCCGGGGGGGAGTCCATGGGCGCCCTTGGGCATGTTCTTCCGGGAATTTTTGTCCGGGGCTTGGTAATGGAGTGATGCGTCTGAATGGCTTACGCTGACCAGCAGATGAGCACCAACAAGGTTGTTGCTCTTGTCATTGTCGCCTTGATCCATGTCTTCGTCGGCTATGCGCTCGTCACCGGCTTGGCCTATGAGGCGGCGAAGAAGGTCATCAACAAGGTGACCACCGTGGATATCAAGGAGGAAAAGCCCAAGGAGGAAGAGCCACCGCCGCCTCCTCCGAAGGAAGATACGCCGCCGCCGCCTATCGTGGCGCCGCCGCCGCCGATCAACATCGCCCCGGCCCCGCCGCCGGTGCAGACTGTGATCACCCCACCCCCGGCTCCGCCGGTGGTGATCCAGACCGCAGCGCCGCCGCCGGCTCCGCCGCCGCCGCCGCCCGGTCCGTCGAAGGCTCGTGGCGTCAAGCCGAAGGGCCAGGGCAGCTGGGCCGCCCGCATTCAGTCGAACTACCCGACCCGCGCTGCTCGTGAAGAGCGCGAAGGCCGCGTCGGTGTTCGCGTGACTGTCGGTGGCGACGGTAAGGTTTCGGCCTGTTCCGTTTCCGCTTCGAGCGGCAGCCCGGATCTGGATGAGGCCGCTTGCGACGGTATGCAGCGCTACGCGCGCTTCGACCCGGCGCTCGATGCGGACGGCAACCCGATCTCGTCGTCGTACTCGACCGCGATCGTGTACAAGCTCAACTAATCTCCAAGGGATCGGTTCGGGTCATTGGGTAATTCGACCGCTCCGATCACATCCTGCATTCTTCTTGAGAGGTAACTCGCATGCTTATCGTTGACATCCTTGCCGCCGCGGGCGCGCCGCAGAACAAGTTCGGCTTCGCCGAAGCGCTTCAGCAGGGCGGTTTCATCGCTTACGCGACCGTGATCATCCTGGGCATCATGTCCTTCGGTTCGTTCTACATCCTGTTCACCAAGTGGTTCGAGCAGTCGAAGATCCTGCGCCAGTTCGGCACCATCCGCACGACCTTCTGGAAGGCTCCGACCCTGCGTGAAGGCGCTGCCAAGCTCGAGAAGAACAGCGCATGGCGCCAGCTCGTCGAAGACGGCATCGCCGCTGAAGACCAGCACTCGAAGATGACCGACTCGCTCGAAGCCCACGACTGGCTGCACGGTTCGCTGTCGCGTTCGGAAGCGACCATCAACGCTCGCCTCTCCGGCGGCCTGCCCTTCCTCGCCACTGTCGGTGCGACCTCGCCGTTCATCGGTCTGTTCGGTACCGTCGTCGGCATCTACCGCGCACTGATCGCGATCGGTCTCGCCGGTTCGGCCTCGATCGACAAGGTCGCGGGTCCGGTCGGTGAAGCGCTGATCATGACCGCGCTCGGTCTGCTCGTCGCCGTTCCCGCCGTGCTTGCCTACAACTACCTGCAGTCGCGCAACAAGCGCATTGCAGAACTGCTGACCGGCTTCTCGAACGACATTCTCGCGAACATCAACTCGAAGGGTGCCATCAAGCCGACCGTCGCTGTCGCGGCCAAGGCTGCTCCGGCTCCCGCCAAGCCGGCTGCCGCTCCCGCCAAGCCGTAAGAGCACGGGGAACGAAGCGGATCGGCTCATTGGCCCGGTCCGCCCCCGTCGGGGTCAAGAAGAAGGCGGCGGCTCGAAGCATGCGAGAAGTCGCTGCCGACCCCCAGGCAACGCAAGGATTAGGATAAGACTATGGCGATATCCACGGGCGGAGGCGGTGCAGAGACACCGATGTCCGACATCAACACGACGCCGCTCGTCGACGTCATGCTGGTGCTGCTCATCATCTTCCTGATCGCGGTTCCGGTCGCGATCCAGACGATCGAGAAGCTGCGCATTCCCGTCATCGTAGCGCAGGAGTCGAAGGACAAGGTGGAGAATCTCCTCCTTACCGTTTCGACCACCGATGCTTCGGGCAAGAGCGCGGGCGAACCCGGTTTCCAGGGTGCGAACCGCGGCGGTGAATGCCGCATCTACATCAACAACGTGACGCCGGTGACTTCCGAGGAACTGCGCGACCAGGCCTTCAAGCGTCTTGACGCGATCGTGAAGCGCGAAGGTGGTCCGCAGGCCCTCATGGCAAACCCGGATCTCATCCCGCAGGTCCACATTCGTGGTGACGTCGAATCGCCTTGGCGTTGCGTCGCCGGTGCGATCTACAACGTCCAGATTTCGGGTTATCCGACGGTTGGCTTCATCACCAACCCGATCGATCCTAACTGACGCGCGGGAACAGGAGTAACATCTCATGGCAATGTCAGCAGGCAAGTCTGATGGCGAGCCGATGATGGAGATGAACACGACGCCGTTGATCGACGTCATGCTCTGCCTCCTCATCATGTTCATCATGTCCATCCCGGTTGCGACGCACTCGATCGATATCGATCTGCCCGTCGCGACCCCTCCGACGGACACTCCGCCTCCGATCGACCCCGTCAAGAACAAGATCGTGCTGACTCAGGACAGCAAGGTCATGTGGAACGGGACCCAGATCGATCAGGGGCGTCTGGTCCAGACGCTCGAAGCCACGACCCGCATGACCCCCGAGCCGGAACTTCAGTTCCAGCCCGAGCCGCAAGCCAGCTACGAGCTGTCGGCACAGGTTCTTGAGGTCATCAAGGCTTCGCAGGTCACGAAGTTCGGCTTCGTCGGCAACGAACAGTTCGCGACTTTCGGCAAGTAAGCCGGTCGTTCAAAAACTGGTCCCGCAAGGGGCACCCAAAGGGGCGGAGCAATCCGCCCCTTTTTGTTTGCCCTCAATCCTCGTTGCCCGAATCAATCCGCATCGCAACCGAGGCCAGGCTTTCCGCCTCTAGTAGCAAGTCGTCGTCCGCTGCCCCCGAAGGCAGGCTTTCGCGACCGATCATTGAGAGCGCCGGCACTGACAACGGGCTGATCCGGTCAAGCACCACGTGATCGATTTCGCGTGCCGCACGGTCGAGTACGTCGGCAATGCGGGCCACGTCGGTCATCCGTGCGCGAGCGTCGGCCCACGCAGCCTCTATCAGCAGGTGATCGGGCTCGTATTTGCGGAGTACATCGTAGATCAGGTCGGTGGAGAAAGTGACCTGTCGGCCTGACTTGCGCTTGCCGGGCTGCTGGCGTTCGACGAGGCCCGAGATCAACGCCACTTCGCGAAATGCGCGCCGGAGCAGGTAGGATTGCTGCACCCAGTCGACGAACTCATGCGTCAGGATGTCGGGGGAAAGCAGCGAAGCAGGATCGTCCACCGCCTTCAGGCCCCAGACCACAAGAGTGTAGTCCGTAGCCACGAAACCCAGCGGGTTTAGCCTGCGATCTTCCATGCGCCTGGTGATCAGCATCCCGAGCGATTGGTTCGCGTTCCAGCCCTCGAATGTATAATAGCTCGTATACGCGAGATTGCGGTGGGGGAAGCTTTCGACCAGCAGCCGACCGGGTGCGGGCAAATGCGATCGCCAGTCCTGCACTTCCAGCCACTCGCGCACGTCGTCCGGAAATCGCGCCCATCCCGCCCGATCCGAAAGCATCGCGCGCACCCGATCGGCGAGGTGCGTCGAGATCGGCATGCGCTGGCCCATGTAGCTGGGAATCGTCGCCGAGCGCTTTGCTGCGCGGACTACCAGTTCCAGTTCCTTTAGCGATTCGACCTCAAGGTCCATCCCTGCAAAGCGAAAGGTGTCGCCGGGCTCAAGGCTGGCCCCGAAACCTTCCTCGACTTTGCCCAGCGATCGCCCGTTACGGAAGCGCACATCGAGCATCTCTGCATCGACGATGATTCCGGCATTGAGGCGGTGGCGGGCGGCGTGCTCGGGATGTGTGAGCCGCCATATCCCGTCCTTCTCGCGGACGATGCGGCGGAAGCGGTCGTACGAGCGCAGCGCGTAGCCGCCAGTCGCAACGAATTCCAGCACACGGTGGAAGATCGTCTCGTCCACCCAGGCATAGCTGAGCGAGGAGCGAACCTCGCGCAGCAGGGCTTCCTCTTGGAACGGTCCCGCGCAGGCCATTGCCATCACATGCTGGGCAAGCACGTCGAGCCCGCCCGGACGGAAGGCGTCGCCGTCGCGCTGTCCTTCGCGCACGGCCTGTTGTGCGGCAAAGGCCTCGAGGAATTCGAAGCGGTTGCCAGGCACCAGCACTGCCTCGCTGGGACTGTCGAGCCGGTGGTTGGCACGGCCAATTCGCTGCAGCAGACGCGAAGATCCCTTGGGCGCTCCCATTTGCACGACGAGATCGATGTCGCCCCAGTCTATGCCCAGATCGAGGCTGGCAGTGCAGACCAGTGCCCGCAGTTTCCCGTCAGTCATGGCCGCCTCGACCTTGCGGCGTGCCTCGCGTGAGAGCGAGCCGTGGTGGATGCCGATCGGCAGGTTGTCTTCGTTAGCGTCCCACAATTCCTGGAAGATGTACTCTGCTAGGAAGCGCGTGTTGGTGAAGACGAGAGTCGTGCGGTGCGCCTTGATCTGTTCGATCAGTTGCGGAATGGCCCAAGTCGCGGCATGGCCGCTCCACGGAATACGCTCTTCGCGGGGGAGCAGGATTTCGACCTGGGGTTCGGCGCCTGGCTCGCCCTCGACCAGTTCGACACTATCGATGTCGCCCCATGGAGCCAACCAGCCGCGATACTCGTCGGGATCGGCCAGAGTGGCGGATAGCGCCGCACGCCGGAGGCCCGGCGCTATCGCCTGCAGCCGCGTGAGGGCCAATGCGAGGAGGTCGCCGCGCTTGCCGGTCGCGAAGGCATGGACCTCGTCGACTACGATGCGTTGGAGCCTAGCGAAGAGGCTGGGCGCCTCCGGATAGCTAAGCAGTAGCGATAGCGATTCGGGTGTAGTCAGGAGGATATGTGGTGGCCGCGCGCGCTGCCGGGCCTTGCGGTCCGACGGCGTGTCGCCACTGCGCGTTTCGATGCGGATCGCCAGCCCCATCTCTTCGACCGGCGTGAGTAGATTGCGCTGGACGTCGGTGGCCAGTGCCTTGAGCGGGGACACGTACAGCGTGTGCAGGCCGTCAGCCGGTTTTTCTGAGCCGAGCCGCGAGGGACAGAATGCGGCCAGCGTAGGCAGGAACCCGGAGAGGGTCTTGCCTGCACCGGTATCCGCAACGAGCAGCGCATGCTTCCCTCGATCCGCGGCCGCAAGCATCGCCTGTTGGTGGCTGCGTACACACCATCCTCGCGAGTCGAACCATTCGGCGATCTCTGGAGGTATCTGCCCGGCTGGTGTTGCTATTGCGCGCATCTGGAAAAGCATATCTGCACTATGGGTTAAAAGCACCGCAGCGGATGCAGTTTCACGGTCTCCGTTGATCTATTCCACCATCATCCGGGAAAGCCCTGAGGCAGCAAGCTGATCGTCGATTTGCGCCAGCAGGCGCAGCAGGCCTTCAGGCGTATCGCTTTCGGCTCGCGCGGTCAGGGCTGCCTGAGTGTTCGATGCCCGCAGCAGCCACCAGCCATCCGGTGTATCGACACGCGCGCCATCGATCAGCTCGACTTGTACTCCCGCCTCCGTGAGCCTTCGTACGACGTCCTCGACGACCGCGAACTTGTGTGCCTCGTCCGCCGGGAAGCGCAGTTCCGGAGTACTGATCAGAGCGGGCGTCGCGTCGTGGAGCGCGGTTATGCTCGATCCGAGGCGGGCCGCAGCTGCGATGATACGGATTGCCGCGTAGAGCCCGTCGTCGAAGCCGAACCAATCGTCGGCGAAGAAGAAGTGGCCGCTGGTCTCGCCGCCCAGCAAGGCGCCGGTTCGCTTCATTCGAGCCTTGATGTGCGAGTGACCCGCCGGGGCCATCTCAACGCGGCCGCCCATGGCACGGACGCCATCGAAGACCGTGCGCGATGCCTTGACGTCTGCAATCACGCTTGTGCCGGGGTGGCGGAGCAACAGGTCACGCGCAAAGATGAGCAGCAGTCGATCCGCGTCCAGTACCCGGCCCAAGCTGTCCACGACACCGATTCGGTCAGCATCGCCATCGAAAGCTAGTCCGAAGTCGAGGTTCTTCGCCACGACCAGTTCCCGCAAGTCTGCGAGATTGGCGTCGATCGTTGGATCAGGGTGGTGATTGGGAAACCGCCCGTCCACCTCGGAGAAAAGCAGATGGTGTTCGCCCGGCAATTGCGACAGCAGACGTTCCAGCGCCGGTCCGGCCGCTCCGTTGCCTGCATCCCAACCGATCCGCAGCCGGTCAAGCGAGCATCTATCGCATCCGGCCAGTCCTTCGAGCAGTCGGTTGACGTAGGTTGGGAGGATATTACGGTTTTCGATGCGGCCTCGAATGTCTGCGCGCGGGCAGCCGCCCGTGGCGAGGATGCTTCCGATCCGGATAATATCCGCCCCGAAAAAAGGCGCTCCCGCAAGTACCAACTTGAAGCCGTTGTGATCGGCGGGATTGTGGCTGCCAGTTACTTGAATGCCGCCGTTCACCTCTGGAATTGAGGCTTCAGCGAAATAAAGCATCGGTGTCGGGCCAAGACCGATGCGAATGACATTCACTCCCGCGTCGGCGAGACCTTCTACCAGCGCGGTCTCGAGAACTGGCGAGCTTATGCGTCCGTCGCGTCCCACGGCAATCGCACCGGTGTTCCCAATGACTGACCCGAAGGCGCGGCCAAGTGCGTAGGCATCCTCTTCGAAGAGTGTTTTGCCGAAGATACCGCGAATGTCGTATTCGCGGAGAATGCTGGAATCGAACCGATGATTGAGGGCTGGCGTCGGCTTGGTCATTCTCGCTCTTGTCCTTGTGCAGACCGCCACGCCGCAGTCATGTTTATCCTTAGCGGATAGAGGCGACAGGCCAACCGTCATTGAGACCGTCTGCCGTCGGTGCTTTGGCGCCGGGACTTTCCTTCTTGGCCCTACGCAACTAAAGCGCGCCGATGAGCACTTCGCCCCACCAGTCCCGCCGTACTTTCGCGATCATCTCGCACCCTGACGCGGGCAAGACCACGCTGACCGAGAAGTTGCTGCTGCAGGGCGGCGCGATCCATCTCGCCGGTCAGGTCAAGGCGCGCGGCGCGGCGCGGCGTGCACGCTCGGACTGGATGAAGATCGAGCAGCAGCGCGGGATTTCCGTGACCAGTTCGGTGATGACCTTCGAGCGGGACGGGATCACCTTCAACCTGCTCGATACGCCGGGTCACGAGGACTTCTCGGAAGACACCTACCGCACGCTCACCGCGGTCGATTCGGCGATCATGGTGATCGACGCGGCCAAGGGTATCGAGCCGCAGACCCGCAAGCTGTTCGAGGTCTGCCGCCTGCGTTCGGTGCCGATCATCACCTTCATCAACAAGGTGGACCGCGAAGGCCGCGCCTGCTTCGACCTGCTCGACGAAGTGGCGGACATGCTGGCGCTCGACGTGTGCCCGATGTCCTGGCCGGTCGGCATGGGCGGCGTGTTCGAGGGCATCCTCGACCTCGCCAGCGGCGGCATCAGCCGCCCCGAGGGCGCCTCCAAGGAATTTCTCGGCAAGATCGACAAGGGTGCGGCGCTGCCGGAGGCCGTCGCAGAGGAACTGGAACTGGCGCAGGCCGGCTATCCGGAATTCAACGTCGAAGCCTACCGCGCGGGCGACCTGACGCCGGTGTACTTCGGCTCGGCGCTCAAGAATTTCGGCGTCATGGAACTGATCGACGCGATCTCGCGCCATGCTCCTCCGCCGCGCCCGCAGCCCTCGGACCAGGGCACGATCGAGCCTGACAACAAGGAAGTGACCGGCTTCATCTTCAAGGTGCAGGCCAACATGGACCCCATGCACCGCGACCGCATCGCCTTCATGCGGCTCGTTTCGGGCACCTTCAAGCGCGGCATGAAGCTGACGCCCTCGGGCCTCGGCAAGCCGATCGCGGTGCACTCGCCGATCCTGTTCTTCGCACAGGACCGCGAGATTGCGGACAATGCGGAGCCCGGCGACATCATCGGCATCCCCAACCACGGCACCTTGCGCGTGGGCGATACGCTGTCCGAGAAGAACGACGTGCGCTTCGTCGGCCTGCCCAACTTCGCGCCGGAAATCCTGCGCCGCGTTGCGCTCAAGGACCCGACCAAGACCAAGCAGTTGCGCAAGGCGCTCGACGACTTGTCGGAAGAGGGCGTCATTCAGGTGTTCTACCCGGAGATCGGCTCGCAGTGGATCGTCGGCGTCGTCGGCCAGTTGCAGCTCGACGTGCTGATCAGCCGTCTGGAGGCCGAGTACAAGGTCGAGGCCGTTTTGGAAGGCTCGCCGTTCGACACCGCCCGCTGGCTGAAGGGCGATGACAAGGCGCTCAGGGATTTCGCTGATTTCAACAAAATGAACCTCGCCAAGGACCGGGACGGCGATCCTGTGTTCATGGCTCGCTCGGCCTGGGATGTCGGCTATCAGCAGGAGCGCAACCCCGAACTGACTTTCAGCGCTACCAAGGAACGCTGAGAGGCACACAATGGCACTCAACGGCACCTAACCGCACCACAATGGTGCGTGAAGGAACCTGACGGCGTTCCGGCGGATTGCTACACAGGCCACCCGCCGGAGCCGTTTCTTGCAGATCACTTTCGCCAGCTACAACATCCACAAGGCCGTCGGCCTCGACCGGCGGCGCGATCCCGAGCGCATCCTCACCGTGCTCAAGGAGATCGACGCCGACGTCGTCGCGCTGCAGGAAGTCGATCGCCGCTACGGCCGCCGCATGGCCGTGTTGCCGCTCGAGGCGATTCATGCCGCGACCGATTACGTCGCCGTCCCCATGTCGATGAAGCCCCACAGTCTGGGCTGGCATGGCAACGCGATCCTCGTGCGCAAGGGCATCGATCTCGTCGAGGCGGCGCCGGTGCCGCTGCCGGTGCTGGAGCCGCGCGGCGCGGTGCGGGCCGACCTCATGATGGAGGGCCGGCGCCTGCGGGTGGTGGGCATGCATCTCGACCTTTCCGGCATCCGGCGGCGGCACCAAGTCCGCTCGGTGCTGTCGCACTGCGCCGACTGCGCCGAGCGTGTGCCCACCGTGATGATGGGCGACCTCAATGAATGGGCGCAGCGGGGCGGCTGCCTTCGGGAGTTCGGTGCGGGCTGGCAGGTGCTGGCGCCGGGCCGCAGCTTTCCATCGCGGCGACCGATGGCGTTGCTCGACCGGATCATCGTGTCCACCGAGTGGGAAGTCCTGGGAACCCGTGTGCACCACAGTCCGTTGTCGGCGATAGGGTCTGACCATCTGCCCGTCTTTGCCTCGCTCGCGTTGCCTAAAATTTAGGCAACTGCCCATGAATCGAGCGGCGCGGCGTGCTCCTTGCGCGACCTGCGGTTTATCCGCCTGTTGAATCGGCACCGATTCTTGCCAGTTGGTAAATTGGCATGCCCCTTGCTTAGTCTCGGTTAACCGGCGCTGGGGCCGGTTGCTAACAGGGGATAGGCATGAAGTTCATCATAGCCATCATCAAGCCCTTCAAGCTGGACGAGGTTCGCGAGGCCCTTGGGGGTATCGGCGTCGCGGGCATGACCGTCTCGGAAGTGAAGGGCTTCGGCCGCCAGAAGGGTCAGACGGAGATCTACCGCGGCGCCGAATATTCGACCAACATGCTGCCCAAGGTGAAGATCGAGGTCGCCGCGCCTGACGATCTGGCGCCCAAGATCGTCGAGACGATCCAGCAGGTCGCAAGCACCGAGGCCATCGGTGATGGCAAGATCTTCGTCCTCGACCTCGCTTCGGCCGTGCGCATCCGCACCGGCGAGGCTGGCGACACCGCGCTCTGAGGGGAGCTTTCATGATGAACCGCAAGATTTTCGGTGGAATTGGTGCGACACTCACGTCGCTTGCCGTCTCCACCGCCGCCTTCGCACAGGACGCGACGCCGACTGTCGACAAGGGCGACACCGCCTGGATGATGACCTCGACCGTCCTCGTCTTCCTGATGATCCTCCCCGGCCTCGCGCTGTTCTACGGCGGCCTGACCCGCTCGAAGAACATGCTCTCCACGATGACGCAGATCGGCGCCGCGGCTTCGCTCGCCATGCTCATCTGGGTCATGTACGGTTACTCGATGGCCTTCGGTGAGGGCGGCAACGCCTTCGTCGCCGGCTTCGGCAAGGCGTTCCTCGCGGGCGTCACCCCCGATTCGGTCTCGGGCACCATTCCCGAATACGTCTTCGCCTGCTTCCAGATGACTTTCGCCGCGATCACCGTCGCGCTGGTCCTGGGTTCCACGGTCGAGCGTATCAAGTTCTCGGCGGTCATGGTCTTCGCTGCCGTGTGGCTGACGATCGTGTACTTCCCGATCGCGCACATGGTGTGGGCACCGACCGGCTACTTCTTCGGCCTCGGCGCGCTCGACTATGCGGGCGGCACCGTCGTGCACATCAACGCCGGTGTCTCGGCGCTGGTCGCCGCGATCATCCTCGGCAAGCGCAAGGGCTTCCCGGCCGAGCCGATGCCGCCGCACTCGCTGACGCTGACCATGGTCGGCACCGGCCTGCTGTGGGTGGGCTGGTTCGGCTTCAACGCCGGTTCGGCGCTCTCGGCCAACGGCGCGGCTTCGCTCGCCATGATCAACACCTTCGTCGCCACCGCTTCGGCCGGTTTGTTCTGGATGCTCGCAGAGCGTCTGGCCGGTCACAAGGGTTCGGCCCTGGGCTTCTGCTCGGGCGTCGTCGCCGGTCTCGTTGCGGTCACCCCGGCTGCCGGCAACTCGGGCCCGTTCGGCGCGATCGTGCTGGGCGCCGTGGCTTCGATCATCTGCTTCTTCGCGGTCAGCAAGCTCAAGCCGATGCTCGGCTATGACGACGCGCTCGACGCATTCGGCGTCCACGGCATCGGCGGCATCGTCGGCGCCATCGGCACCGGCATCGTCTATGCCCCGTCGCTTGGCGGCCCCGGCAAGGCGGACTTCGCCATCGGTACGCAACTGGTGATCCAGATCGAGGCGGTCCTCGCCACCGTGGTCCTCGCGACCGTCGGCACCGTGATCGCGATCTTCATCGCCCAGGCAGTCACCGGCCTGCGCGTCACTCCCGAAGTCGAAGCCGACGGCCTCGACATCGGCGAGCATGGCGAGCGCGCCTACAACTAAGAATCTCCAGTTTGGCGGCGGCGGGAACTTCCTCCTCTCCTCCCTCCCGTCGTCGCCAACCGATGTTCCTCCTGCGAACACAACCTTCAAAGGGCCGGAGCCAGCCGCTCCGGCCCCTTTTTTATGCATGCGACTTGTGGGATGCTGTTTCAGCGGGGTGACGAGTGGGGGAACGCGCATGAAGTACGTCACGGCCATCATCAAGCCGTTCAAGTTCACCGAAGTGAAGGAGGCGCTGGCTGCTTCCGGCGTGTCCGGCCTGACGGTTTCGGAAGTCAGCGGGCACGGCCGCCAGAAAGGGCAGACCGAAGTTTATCGCGGGGCCGAATATACCTCGAGCATGTTGCCCAAGCTGCGGCTTGAGATCGCGGTGACGGACGAGATGGCGCCGCGCATCGTCGAGATCATCCGCGCGCACGCCAACAACGACGAGATCGGCGATGGCAAGATCTTCGTGTTTCCCCTCGACCGCGCCGTGCGAATCCGCACTGGCGAACAGGGTGACGACGCGCTCTAGTTGTTGGTAGGGCCTTGATCATGGCCCGTTCGTGCGGACGTATTCGGCTTATCGTCCGGCGGACAGCATCTCGATCAACTGGCGCACCGGGCTCACGTCATAACCCGCACCGGCTGCCTTCGAGGCGATTACCGCCGGGCTGTCACCGGCCTTGGCGCGGGCCAGCGCCCACAGCAGTGTCGAGCGGGTGCCCGAGCGGCAATAGGCGAGCACCGGCCCCTCGATGTCGAGCGCTTGTTCCATCGCATCGACCTGAGCCTGACTGAACCCGGCATGAGTCACGGGAATCGCGACGTAGTCGATACCCGCTTCCCGGGCTGCGGCCTCGATGGCGTCGCCGGGGGTCTGGTCCTCGCTCTCGCCTTCGGGGCGGTTGTTGACGATGCGGACGATTCCGAGCGCCTTGGCCTCCGCAACCATGGCGGCGTCGATCTGCGGGCTGGCGAAGACGGTCTCGGTAATCTGACGGAACATCTGCGCATTCTCCCGTAGTGGAGCGGCCGGGCGGTGCCGGAAACCGGCCTTCAAGACGCTTCGGAGCGTTGAGGCAAGCCCATTCGTCGCTTAAAAACCGCTAATTCGTCGTGAAGCACTGCAAACACCTCGCATTTCCGTTCGCCATCGCGTTTGGAGTCGTGTAAGAGTCATGTTCGCAGGAGAGGGTCGGGCCTTAGCCCGGCCGCTTGCCTGACGTTTGGCGTGGATCGTCCGCCCGCCTGACGAATACTTCTGGGGCGCAGCGAAGGTACGCTAGTAGACATGGGTTTTGATAGAGGTCGTCGCGGAAGGGGACGCGACAATAAGCGGGGCGGAGAAGACGAGTTCGATCCGTTCTACGCTGGTGGCGGAGATCGCTTCGGCGGCGGTGATCGCGGCGGCTTCGGCGGCGGCGGCTTCGGTGGCGGCGACCGTTTCGGCGGTGGTGGCGGCTTCGGCGGCGGTGATCGCGGCGGCTTCGGCAGCGGCGGTGGCGGCTTCGGCGGTGGCAACCGTGGCGGCGGCTTCGGCGGCGGCGGTGGCGGCGGCTTTGGTGGTCGCGGCGGCGGCGGCGGTGGCGGCATGCCCGCGCAGGTCGTCGGCCAGGGCAAGGGCGTCGTGAAGTTCTTCAACGCAGCCAAGGGCTTCGGCTTCATCCAGCGCGACGAAGGCGGCGACGATGTGTTCGTGCACATCAGCTCGGTCGAGCGCGCCGGCCTCGAAGGTCTGGCCGAAGGCCAGCAGCTCGAATTCCAGCTCGTCGATCGCGGTGGCAAGGTATCGGCAACCGACCTCGTGGTCGTTGGCGATGTGATCCCCGTCGCCAAGCGCGAGCCGGCGCCGCAGCGCCAGCTCACCGGCGAGAAGGCCACCGGCACGGTCAAGTTCTTCAACTCCATGAAGGGCTTCGGCTTCATCACTCGTGATGACGGCCAACCGGACGCATTCGTGCACATCAGTGCGGTTGAGCGCTCGGGCATGTCCGGCCTCAACGAAGGCGATCAGGTTGAGTTCGACATCGAGGTCGATCGACGAGGCAAGTACTCGGCGGTCAACCTGCAGCCGCGTCAGGGTTGATCCTGCCTGCACTCCTCCGGGCCAGAACTCCTTAAGGCCGTTTGACCCGGAGGCTGCAAACATCTAAACGCGCGCAAATGGCGGTCCGGTAGGGCCGCCATTTGTCGTTTGCGATCTTCAAAGCGAGATTTCTCTAAGGCCCGCCAAGACCCGCGTTCTGGGGGCTCGATTCTGCAAGGAATGCCGACATGTCCATTACCCCGCTGATGCCCGTATATCCCCGGTGCGGCGTGCGTCCCGTTCGCGGCGAACACTGCCATCTCATCAGCGAGGACGGTCGCCGTTTCCTCGATTTTGCCAGCGGCATCGCGGTCAACGCGCTCGGCCATTCGCATCCCGGCCTCGTCGGCGCGATCCAGAAGCAGGCCGAGACGCTGATGCACGTCTCCAACCTCTACGGCAGCCCGCAGGGTGAGGCCGTGGCGAAGCGTCTCGTCGACCTGACGTTCGCGGACACGGTGTTCTTCACCAATTCGGGCGCCGAGGCGGTGGAGTGCGCGATGAAGACCGCGCGCGCCTATCACCAGTCGGTCGGCAACGACCAGAAGTACGAGCTGATCACCTTCAACCAGGCTTTCCACGGCCGCACGATGGCCACGATCAGCGCTTCCAGCCAGGAGAAGATGCACAAGGGCTTCCTGCCCCTGCTGCCCGGCTTCAAGTACGTCGAATTCAACGATCTGGAGGCTGCGAAGGCCGCGATCGGTCCGAACACGGCGGGCTTCATGGTCGAGCCGATCCAGGGTGAAGGCGGCATCCGCATCGCCACCGACGAATTCCTGCAGGGCCTGCGCGCGCTGTGCGACGAGCATGACCTCATGCTGATCCTCGACGAAGTGCAGAGCGGCGTCGGGCGCGCCGGGACTTTCTTCGCCTATGAGCAGTACGGCATCGAGCCGGACATCATGGCGACCGCCAAGGGCATCGGCGGCGGCTTCCCGGTCGGCGCCTGCCTCGCCACCGAGAAGGCGGCGCGCGGGATGGTCGCGGGCACGCATGGCTCGACGTACGGCGGCAACCCCTTCGCCATGGCGGCGATCGGCGCGATCCTCGATGTGATCCCGGACGAGGCCTTCCTCGCGGACGTGCGCGCCAAGGGCGAGCGGATCAAGGCCCGCCTCGAACAGTTCATCGGCAACTATCCCGATCTCTTCGAACTGGTGCGCGGGCGCGGCCTGTTCATCGGCCTCAAGATGAAGGTCGAGCCGCGCGCTTTCGTGGCGCACATGCGCGATAATCACGGGCTGCTCACCGTCTCGGCGGGCGACAACGTGGTGCGCGTGCTGCCCCCGCTCGTCATCGACGACAGCCACATCGACGAGTTCATGGAAAAGCTCTCCGCCGCAGCGGCGGACTACAAGATCGAAGCGAGCGTGTGATGAAGGATTTCCTGAGTCTGTCCGATGCTGGTGGCGACACGATCGCCGCCATGATCAACGACGCGATCGACCGGAAGGCGGCGCGTGCGGGCTGGGCCAAGGGCCGTGCCGACGCCGATGCGCCGCTTGCCGGGCACACGCTCGCGATGATCTTCGAGAAGAACTCCACCCGCACCCGCGTCTCGTTCGACATGGCGATGCGCCAGCTTGGCGGCTCGGCGCTGATCCTGGAGGCAGGCTCCACGCAGATCGGTCGCGGCGAATCGATCGCTGACACCGCCCGCGTTCTCAGCCGCATGGTCGACGCGATCATGATTCGCACCGACGACCACGCCAAGATCGAGGAACTGGCCCACTACGCCGACGTCCCCGTCATCAACGGCCTGACCGACCTGTCGCACCCGTGCCAGATCGTCGCCGACCTGCTGACGGTCGTGGAGCACGGCCATGCGCTGCCTGGCCTCCAGCTCGCGTGGCTGGGCGACGGCAACAATGTCGCCAACTCGCTGATCGAGGCGGCGGGGCTGATGAAGTTCACCATCCGCATCGGCGGCCCGGCGGGCTACGAGCCGGACGCCGGTTTCATCGCGCGCTGCCGCGAGGCCGGGGGCGAAGTCATCCTCACCAACGACCCGCGCGAGGCTGTGGCCGGGGCGCAGGTCGTGGTCACCGACACCTGGGTCTCGATGGGCCAGCCGGGCGGCGACGTGCATATCGCCGCGATGCAGCCCTACCAGGTCAATGCCGCGTTGATGGCCGCCGCCCGCCCCGAGGCGACCTTCCTCCACTGCCTGCCCGCGCACCGCAATGAGGAAGTGACCGACGAGGTCATGGACGGTCCGCAGTCGGCGGTGTGGGACGAAGCCGAGAACCGCATCCACGGGCAGAAATCTGTCCTGCTCTGGGCGCTGGGCAAGCTGTGATCGAAGACGACCTGCTGCGCGACGATACCGGCTTCGACCGGGTGCTCGCCTTCACTGTGCCCGCGCGCCACGTGCGCGGGCGCATGGTGCGGCTTGGCCCGGTGCTTGAGACGGTGCTTTCGGCGCACGACTATCCCAAGGTGGTCAAGCATGTGCTGGCCGAGGCGCTGGTGCTGACCGCGCTGATGGGTTCGCTGCTCAAGGACGAGAACGCCCAGCTGACGTTCCAGGCGCAGGCCGAGGGCGGCGCGGTGGACCTGCTGGTCTGCGACTATCGCGACGGGGAACTGCGCGGCTACTTGCGCCACGATCCCGCGATGGTCGTGGCGCTGGAGGAGGACTGCTCGCTCGAGACGATGTTTGGCAAGGGCTTCCTGGCGATCACCTTCGATCTGGCGACAAGCGGTGAACGCTATCAGGGCATCGTACCGCTGGAGGGCGCGTCGCTGGCGCATGCCTGCGAGAGCTATTTCGCGCAGTCGGAGCAGCTGCCGACGCTGATCCGTATCGCGGTCCGCTCGAACGGGCCGCGCTGCGTGGCGGGCGGCATGCTCGTGCAGCACTTCCCCGACGGCGAGGAAGGCCGTGAACGCCTGCACGTCAAGGAAGACCATCCGGACTGGGAGCATGTCGCGATCCTGTCGGGAACGGTGCAGGCTGCCGAACTGGTCGATCCGGTGCTGACGCTGGAGGAACTGGCGTGGCGCCTGTTCCACGAGGAAAGCGAAGTGCGCGTCGAGCCTCTGCTGCCGCTGAGCCGTGGCTGTCGCTGCACTGTCGAGCATTATCTCTCGATTCTGTCCAAGTTCCCCGAGGATCAGCTGGAGGACATGCGCGACGACGATGGGCACATCCCGGTCGATTGCGCGTTCTGTTCCAAGGTTCTGCGCGTCCCGGCCTGAGTAGCACAAGCGAGCGTCATACTCTCGCCACACCTATGGGTGACTTGAAATCCGGGGCGCCCCTGCCGATGTTGTAAGCGGCGGGACGTTTTCAGGGTGCGACGGAATGTTTTCGAAGTCTTCTCTTGCGGTGTTTGGACTGGCCGCCTGTGTAGCGGCAGCGCTGCCGGCTTACGCGCAGCAGCAGTCACTGGGCATGCTCGATGCATTGGCGCACGGTGGCTGGGAACTGCGCGAGCGCGGTGGTCCGGTGCGCAACATCTGCCTCGACAGTGGACGTCGGCTGATCCAGCTGCGCCATCCGGGTGCACCGTGCAGCACTGTCGTGGTCGAGGACAAGGCCGATCAGGTCACCGTGCAGTATACTTGTCGCGGACAGGGCTATGGCCGCACGCAGATCCGGCGCGAGACCGATGGCCTGGTGCAGATCGACAGCCAGGGCATCGTCAACGGCCTGCCTTTCGCGTTTTCCGCCGAAGGGCGGCGCACGGGCGATTGCCGCAGCTGAGTCTGCCGAAGACCTTGCGCATTTGATCGTTGTCGTCCCGGCGTCAGGGGCGTAGCGGGGCAGTCATGCATGAAGAGACAACTCCGCAGCCGGGCTCGGCTGCTCCGCAAGCCGTGGTGCTGCTTTCCGGCGGCCTCGATTCCATGGTCTGTGCCGGTATCGCGCGTGAACGCGGCTTTGCGGTCAATGCGCTGACCATCGACTACAACCAGCGGCACCGGCGCGAACTGGACGCGGCGGCCGAGATCGCCAGCTTCGTCGGGGCGCAGCGCCATGTCGTGCTGCCGCTCGATCTGCGGCGCTTCGGCGGCTCGGCGCTGACCGCCGACATCGCCGTGCCCAAGGACGGTGTCGGCGAGGACATTCCGGTCACTTACGTGCCCGCGCGCAACCTCGTGTTCCTGTCGCTGACGCTGGCCTGGGCGGAGGCGATCGGCGCCAACGACATCTTCATCGGCGTCAACGCGCTGGACTACTCGGGCTACCCCGATTGCCGCCCCGAATTCATCTCGGCATTCGAGAACATCGCCACGCTGGCGACCAAGGCCGGGGATGAGGGGCAGACGCTGCGCATCCATGCGCCGCTCCAGTTCATGAGCAAGGCTGACATCGCCCGGGAGACGGACCGTCTGGGGCTCAATCCCGGCATGAGCTGGTCTTGCTACGATCCCCAGCCTGACGGGCATGCTTGCGGGCTTTGCGACAGCTGCCGCCTACGCAAGGGGGGCTTTGCAGAAGCCAGGCTCACCGATCCGACGCCTTACGCGGCCTGATCTTTCACTTGATCCAGACACAAAAAAGCCCGGCGAGATCGCTCGCCGGGCTTTTTCGTGTCTGAAGACGGTGTCCGTAACGCGGGCAAAAGAAAAGGGGGCCGGATTGCTCCGACCCCCCAATCTTGTACCGTTGCCGGTCGCTTACATGCCCGAACCCGGACCGTAAGTGATTTCGACGCGACGGTTCTGCAGCTCGCGCACGCCGTCCGCGGTCGGAACGCGCGGGTTGGCTTCACCGAATGCCTGGCTCGAGATCGAGCCGTCAGGGATGCCGTGGCTGGTCAGGTACGAACGGACCGAAGCGTTACGACGCTCCGACAGGCCCATGTTGTACTTCGGCGTACCCGAACGGTCGGTGTAGCCGGCCAGCATAATCGGCACGCTGTCGCAGTTCGCGTAGGCGCTGACGGCGCTGTCGAGAATGGTCGACGCTTCCGGCGTGATGTCCGACTTATCCCAGTCGAAGAACACGATGTACGGACCCTTGTTGCAGACCGGAGCCGGCGGCGGGGGCGGAGGCGGCGGCGGCGGGGGCGGCGGGGGCGGCGGCGGGGGCGGCGGCGGAGCAGCCGGTTCGCCGAAGTTGTACGCCAGGGTGCCGAGCAGCGAGTGCGAACGCCAGCGGGTGCTGATGTTCTCGCCGGCCGGGCCGACCAGGTCGACGTTCGACACGTTCATGAAGCGATACTTCAGACCCACATCCCAGTGCGAGCTGATCGGAGCACGGATGCCCGCGATTGCCTGCCATGCGAAGCCGCTGTCCGAATCGTCGATCACGTCAGCGTGGACGCGAGCGACACCGGCACCGCCGCCGACGAAGCCCTGAAGGCCGTCGTCCGGACCGAAGTCCAGAAGGCCGTTGACCATGAACGACAGGTTGCTGACGTCAGCACCGCCGGAGTTCTTGATCGCAGCCTGGCGATAGCTGGCTTCGGTTTCGAGACGGAACGGACCGAAGTCGTAACCGAGCACGCCGCCGCCGTCGAAGCCCTTCTTGAAGTCGATCGTGGTGCTGGTACCGTCGACGACAGTGTCAGCGTCTTCGACGATCATGCCGCCGAAATCGAGTTCAAGATACCACGACTTGTCGCGCGCCAGCGCGGGAGTGGCGAAGGCGGTCGAAGCCAGCGCCAGTCCAAGGACGAGTTTCCTCATACGTTTCCCCTACAAAGAGATTTGGAGCCACCGAGTGCGAGAGTGTCTAACCCCTTGGCTTTACGTGTGCAAGCGCACATTAAACGCGACTGTTGCAAATTTGTCGCGTTTGCGGGGGCTTGGGAGGTGGTTGCGCCCTCACTATCCAGAATCTGCAACACCCCTGAAACCCCTGTTTCCTTGCACCCGTCAATCCGAAGGTAGAATACCCAAGGCTTGGAGAGCCGAGACCAGATCGCTGATCGCGGTCCGAGCCTCCCCATCAACACTCGTCCCTCCAAGTGGTTCCACGGGGAGCGAAGCTTTTCTCCAGAAACCGAAAAACAGCATCTCGGCGCCGCGTGATGCATCGAAAACGCGTAAGCCGTCGCGAGGTGTGACGAACGCCCAGCCTGCGCCGCGACGCAACGCAACGGAGTCTTCCTGGCCCGCCCACGCGCCGATTGCGTCCTGAGCAACTATCCAGGCGTCGTTTTCTACGGGGTTTTCCGGTGGAGCGTCTGCTTCGCCGAGCACCAGGCAGTGCATCAATGCATCACTCAGCATGAGAGCTTCGTTGACGAAAATCTCTTTCTGCGCCTGACCGGCATGAAGCAGGGGGAGGGCGAAACGCGGGCTGGCATCGGCGAAATTCAGCTGTTCGGGCATGGAGGTTCTCCGTGAGGTCGATCGGGGAGCAGCGGTTCAGGCCAGGGGGGCGAGCGAAAGGGGAAGCGAGAGCGCATGCGTACCCTGTTGACGAACCTGGAACATCGCGCCGGCGTTGGAGGAGTAACGGGCGAGGACTGCCGCCTCGATGCGGATTTCCGGTGTTTCGGTCGTCCAAAACGCTATGGGAGCATCGAGCGGCCCGAGGGTCACGAGGTAGCGTTCGGCCTCTTCTACGAGTGGCACGTCCACGCCATCCCGCCATGACCAGCCGCCGCGTGCCCGGCGCGCCCACGTGAACGTCCATGAACCGTCGGTCGAGATGATACGGCGGCCATGGGCGGGTGAAAGCGGGCGCAGGGTGATGCCTGCGAGATGGACCGGGGAAGCCACCGGTTCGGCATCCGCGCGCCCGAGCGCAAGGACCTGCCGGTTTGGAGCGGAGCCGAGCATTCCTGTATCGACAGCAGCCAGTCCGGAAGCCATCATTACGAATGCCTCTCCTTCAGCATGGGACGCGATGGCGTGTTCGGTGCCGCCACGGCCGCGCAGCAGGCCTTCGAGCCGCCAGCGTCCTTGGCCGAGCGGCGTCGCGAACAGGAACTGGACGATTTCCTCGCCGACGAGCGCCAGGTTCGCACCCTCGCCGAGAAGGGACGTATCGATGCTCGCCAGTTGCATAGCTGGATCGATGAGCTGGACTTCAAGCTGGCTGCCGCGATCGAGGAGCAGTGGATCGCAGGGGGGCAGGGTCGACAATGCCGCGCCCATGACTGCTCGCGTTCGGCCACTGGCGCCGAGTGGCAGCAGAGCGCCGTTGCCCCGGTCGGCATAAAGTGCGGCACCGTTCCATCCTGCGGCCGGCGAGGAGACGGCGGCGAGCGTGCGAACCGTGTCGGGCGAGCCCGCGGTCGGATCGAATGGCAGTTCGAATGCGGTGATGCGGGTTTTGCCGGAAGGGAAGTCGGGCGCGGGATTGCCGCGTCCGGGGTCGGAAGCGAGCGCCGGAGGCGTCGCGGCTCCTGCCGGCAGGGCGCGTTCCAATGACAGTTCGACTCCGCCGTCGCGCCATTCCCATTCGCGGATGCGCCACTGTCCGGCGATGCCCGGCAGCATGACGAGCGCGCCGGGGGCCATTTGCGCGTCGAGTTCGCAGGTGCGCCACGATATACGGTCGCGGGTCCAGTCGATGCGGCGCGCGGTCCGCTCGATCAGGGCGCGGGCGGTGGCCGCGTCGAGGGCGGCGGGGAGATCGATGGCGCCGGGTTCGCCGGCAACGGGCCGTCCGGTGGCACGCTGGAGGCTGGCCTGGTAGTCGCGCTCCACATCGTAGTAGCGCAGGATCGAGGGCGGGTTCACGCCCGGCGCCGCGCGGTGGCGGGTGAAGCCGGTCCGGGCGCCGAAATCGTCGCCTCCGGTCGTTACGGCGGCCTCCGGCAGTGCGATGGCGGCGGACTCTCGCCGGTCGCGGGCGATGACGAGATCCTCGCCGGAAGCGTCCAGTTCGAGGGGCATGATCTGGGCAAAAGTCTGCAAGTCGGCGGCGGGGGTGCTTTCGCTGGTGTAACCGACGACGCCGGTGAGCGGGATGGTGCAATCGACCTCGTCGATAACCTCTCCGACGATGTCCTGCAGTGAGAAGTCGTCGTCGGCGATGATCTCGAAGGTCAGCGAGGGGATGCGGTTGTAGAAGCCCGACAGATCCAGGTCTTCGAATACCACGTAGGCAACGCCCCGATAGGCAGGACAGCGATCCGCACCTTCGGCCGAGGCGATCAGCGGGTCCGCCGACTGGTCACCGGTGCCGGTGTGGATGCGCAAGATCCCGGTGGCCTTCAGCTCTCCGTCGATGCCGCGCAGCAGCTGCCCGTCCGCCCATATCCGGCCGAGCCCGCGGATAGGTCGACTGGCGAGGGCGACGGCGAAATTGGCGGAGTAGCTATAGGTCGTCACCGAGGGGCTGGCCTTGCCGGTGCCCTGAACTTCACTGCGCTCGACGAGATCGGTCGCCCAGATGACCGAGCCCGCCGTGCGCATGCGCCCGAAGTGGCGGGGAATGACTTGCCCATAGGTCGAGGTGGTCACCACGAGGTCCTTGAGGCGCGGTCCTTCGCGGCCGGTCGCGCCGAACAGGGCAGTGTCGAACTGGCGACCCACCAGCGAGCCGACGGCTCCGCCGAGGGGGCCGCCCAGCATGGTGCCGAGACTTCCGAAAACGAGCGTGGCCATGTCAGTTTCCCGGATTTGAGGTGAGGCGCCAGTGGTGCAGGCGCGGCCATTCGGAAGGCAGACCGCCGTGAACCACCCGTCGCAGCCCCGCATGAGCATGGACCACGCGCGCGGCGCAGGTCGCGATGGCGAGGTGTAGCTGGCAGGCGGAAGGGCGGATCATCAGCACGTCGCCGGGGACAAGTGCCCCGTCGACCGGCTCCAGCCCAAGGCTCGCGAGAGCCGTCCAGGCAGAAGGAGTCGTACGATTGCGCAGCGGATAGCCGTTGGCGAGGCGGACCCTACGACCGGCCCGTGCGAACGCGGCCTCGATGACGCCGACGCAATCGAGGCCGACGCCTGCCTCGCGCCCGTGCAGGCGAAAGGGCGTCCCGACTAGCGCCAGGGCGGCCGATGCGAGTTGCGCCCCCGTCATTGAACCGGTCCGGGATAGCGGGTGAGCATGTCGTTTCCGGGCAGGAACGGTTCGCCTCGAAAGTTCACGGCGTTGCCGAAGCGCTGGGAGCAGGTGTCGAGCGTGTGGTCGCAGCCTTCGCGCAGCACGGCGCGGGTGCCGGGCTCAAGCGTCTCGGCGAGGGGGACGTCCAGGATCAGGCCGCTCCCATCTCCTCCCATAACGTCCATCGCGATGCCCGCCTGGGGGCCGTCGAGCCAGCGCAGGCTTCCGCCTGCGTGATTGGCGGCTTCGGGCGTACCTTCGAACAGCGCGGCATTGGCGGCGGTATATATGCTGACGAGGCGTACTTCGCGTGTGAACTTCTGTGGGTTGAGGTTGCAGCCGGGGGCGCAGAAACCGGCGCGGCAGGCCGGGCTGGTGCGCGGTGTGGGATCGCGCCACAGTTCGGCCTTGCGCGAGACGAGTTCGGCGGAAAAGGCGCCGTCGTCCTCGCTGACCGTGCCGATGGTTCCGGCGTAGAGTACCTCGTGCTCCAGCGTCTCCCAGTCGATGAGGCCGATGCGCACTTGCGCGCCGTCGAAGCGTCCGGCGGCGAGGTCGGCGCTGTCGATCGCTTCATGGGTGAGCGAGCCGCGCACTTCGGCGCTGTCGGGCTCGAACTCGGCACTCTTGCGGATGGCGCTGGGCACCATGCCAGGGGAGGCGCGGTGCAGCACGCCGTCGAACCACAAGTCGTGGTCGTGCGAGGTGAAGCCAATCGTCACCCCGTCGCCGCGCAGGATGCGCCAGAAGGTGGCGACGGTTTCGAGGTCGTCGGCGAACCAGCGGCGGGTCATGACGCCTCCCGGATTTCGACGACGGGCACGCTGGGCGCCTCGCCTGCGGCGAAGGCGGCGCCGGAGACTTCGAGGCTGTCTTCGGCGAAGCGGACGGGGACGTCGAACAGGAAGCCCGCGCGGATGTCCGCGCCGACTGGCGGGGCTTCGTCGAAAATGACGACGCCGTGCTCGGCCAGAGTCCAGTTGCCGACCTGCAGCGCCCCGT
>Ga0308159_1000898_pt1 | contig 52277 bp, 57 predicted proteins | sample PhyCR1_FD_201040 | JGI IMG/M metagenome (GOLD analysis project Ga0308159, IMG submission 201040) | Phyllosphere microbial communities from UC Gill Tract Community Farm, Albany, California, United States - DLSLC.R1 | ecosystem: Host-associated > Plants > Phyllosphere > Unclassified | place: USA...
AGCATCGTCGTCGAGCACGCGGTCAACCGCGCCTCCGAGTCGCTCATGGTCGTCACCGCGAGCCGCACCCACGCGGAGCGCGTCCGCGCGTCCGTGGAGGCGGCGCTGGCGGGGCGTTCCGACGTCGCGGCCTTCGTGTCCCGGGATGCCGCCGAGCCCTTCGCCGTGCTGACCCTCGAGGAGTCGGTGGCCGAGAGCCGCGACCGCGTGGTGTTCTCGCTCGGGTTCGGCCTCACGCGCCACGGCCGCGTCCTCAGCGACTTCGGCGACCTCTCGACCCCCGACGGGGAGCGTCTGCTCACGGTCGGCATGACCCGGGCCCGACGCTCCATGGTGATCGTGTCGTCGATCCGGCCGTCCGCGTTCGACGACGGCCGCCTCGAACACGGCGCAGCGACCCTCATGGGCATCCTCGGCTCGGTCGCATCGCGCGGCCGCGAGAGCCGTCTCGAAGACCTCGCCGACCCGCTCACGCGGGCCCTGGCGCGCGAGCTGCGCGCCCTCGGCGTCGAGGTCGACCTCGACTACCGCGGTCTGCTCCCGCTCGTGGCCCGGCACGGCGGCAAGGCCGTCGTCGCCGAGAGCGACCCCGAGACGATCGGCGAGTCGCTGCGCGAGACGCTGCGCCTGCGCCCGCAGATCCTCCGCCGCCTCGGCTGGCACTACGTGCGCGTGCACGCGTTCGACCTGTACAGCGACCCTGCGGGCGTGGCATCCCGGATCGCGGAACTGCTCGGCATCGCGCCCGACGACCCCGCCGACGCCGGGACCACCACCGAGCCCCTCGACCTGCCCGGCTGATCCGTGGGCACCGCGGCCGAACCGGAACCCGCCCACGAGAGCGCCACGCCGCACGCGGAGCGGCAGCCCGTCGTGCGGGTGCGCGGTGCGCGCCGCGCGCGCCTGATGCCGGCACCCGGCACGACGGCGGAGCCGGCACCCGCGGATGACCCGCACCGGGGAGCGGGGCCCGGGCCGGTGGCATCCGGTCCCAACGACGACCGCATGCTGCGCGACGTTCCGCCGCACTACTGACGAACGGGCCCGCGCCGAGAGCAGCGCGGACCCGTTCGTCGAGACCGTCAGGCCTTGTTCTGGCGCTCCAGCAGGTCGCGGATCTGCACGAGGAGCTCCTGCTCGGTGGGGAGCTTCGGCTCGTCGGATGCCGCGTCGTTCACACCGGCGCGGGCGGCGGCGATCGCCTTCCAGCGGTTCATCGGGTACACGAAGACGAGGTAGACGACGATCGCCACGGCGAAGAAGCTGATGATCGCCGTCAGGAGGCCGCCGAGGGGGAAGGTCACCTGCTGGCCGTAGATCCCGGTGATCGTCGGTCCGAGGTCACCGTTTTCGTTGGGCTTGTAGAAGATCTCGACCAGGGGGTTGATGATCGCGCTCACGATCGCATTGACGACCGCCGTGAAGGCGGCGCCGATGACGACGGCGACCGCGAGATCGATGACGTTGCCGCGGAGGATGAACTCTTTGAATCCCTTGATCACTGTGGTCTCCCGGGGGTGTGGTGCGAGGTGTCAGGACGACGACGAGGAGGACGCCGTCGAGGTCGATGATGACGAGGTCGACGAGGATCCGCCACCGCTTGCGCTCGAGGACGCGGAGGAGGATCCGCTCGACGAACCGCGGGAGTCGGTGCGGTAGAAGCCGGACCCGTTGAAGGTCACGCCGATCGAGCCGTACTGCTTGCGGAGGTCTCCGCCGCATTCGGGGCATTCGGTGAGGGCCGCGTCCGAGAAGGACTGCACGGCGTCGAAACGGTGTCCGCACTGCTTGCAGGCATACGAGTAGGTGGGCATGGTGCTTCTTTCGGGTGTCAGGCGGGGGAGTCGTCGAGGAGCACCGTGCGCGTGGGGGTCACGATGCCCGAGACGGGCTGGTCGTGCACGTCGCGCGGGACGTCGTCGACGAACTCGGAGTCGAAGATGACGGCGTAGACGGGAGGGCACTTCTCCATCGAGCCGAGGGTCTTGTCGAAGTACCCGCGCCCCCAGCCGAGTCGCATGCCGTGCCGGTCGACGGCGGCCGCCGGGATCACGAGCAGATCGACGTCGTTCACCGCGATCGGGCCGAGCACCTCGCCGACGGGCTCCGGGAGACCGAACAGACCCTCGGTGATGTCGGCGTCGGGCGTGGCGACCGCCCAGTCGAGGAGTCCGTCCTCGCGCGTGATCGGCAGCAGGACCCGGATGCCGCGGGCCACCGCATCGGCGACGAAGGCGTGCGTGCCGGGTTCGGTGGTCGTGGAGAGGAAGCACGAGATGCTGCGGGCGCCGAGACGCGCGACCAGCGCGTCGAGCTGATCTTTGATGCCGCCCTCCGCGATCTCCCGCGCGTGCGCGGAGATCGTCTGTCGGCGTTCGCGAAGATCGGCGCGCAGTGCGCGCTTGGCCTGCTCGATGCTGTCGGGCATGGAGTAAGTGTAAGTGCGCGTCCTGACGCGACGTCGTCACAGGACACCAGTAGGGTATGCCCATGCCTCATAAGCCCTTCAAGGCCGTCATTCCGGCCGCAGGACTCGGTACGCGCTTCCTCCCGGCCACCAAGGCCATGCCGAAGGAGATGTTGCCGGTCGTCGACAAGCCGGCCATCCAGTACGTCGTCGAGGAGGCCACCGGCGCCGGGATCGACGATGTCCTCATCATCATCGGTCGCAACAAGAACAACATCGCGAACCACTTCGACTCGATGCCCGAGCTCGAGGCGAAGCTCCGTGAGAAGGGCGACAGCGACAAGCTCGCCAAGGTCGAGCACTCGTCCGACCTCGCCGACGTGCACATGGTGCGTCAGGGCGAGCCCAAGGGCCTCGGCCACGCCGTGCTCCGCGCGCGCAGCCACGTCGGCGACCACCCCTTCGCCGTCCTCCTCGGCGACGACCTCATCGACGAGCGCGACCCGCTGCTCACCAAGATGATGGAGGAGTACGACAAGCGCAACGCGACCGTCATCGCGCTGATGGAGGTCGACCCCGAGCACATCCACCTCTACGGCGTCGCTGCCGTCGAGCCCACCGAGGAAGACGGCGTGGTCAAGGTCACGCAGCTCGTCGAGAAGCCGAAGGCCGAGGACGCGCCCTCCAACCTGGCCATCATCGGCCGGTACGTCCTCGGACCCGACGTGTTCGGCATCCTGGAGCACACCGAACCCGGCAAGGGTGGCGAGATCCAGCTGACCGACGCGCTCGAGGAGCTCGCCAACGGGGGCGGTGACGGGGGAGGCGTCTACGGCGTGATCTTCCGCGGCCGCCGTTACGACACCGGCGACCGTGTCGACTACATCAAGGCGATCGTCCAGCTCGCCGCCGACCGTGACGACCTGGGCCCGGCGCTGCGTCCGTGGTTCAAGGAGTTCGCGGCGGGTCTCTGACCCCTATGGACCTGTCCGTCCCTCGGCGGTGCGGCGAGGTGTCGATCCGTCTCATCCGCAACCGCGATGCGCGCGTCCTCCAACAGCAGCTGATCGACAACCGCTCGTGGCTGCGGCCCTGGGAGGCCACCAGCCCCGATGGCCCGGTGTCGTTCGACATGCGTCTCGGCATCCGTCGCCTCCTGCAGCAGTATCGCGACGGCCTCGGCGTCCCCTTCGTCATGGAGTGGGACGACGAGGTCGCCGGTCAGCTGAACGTGTGGGGGGTCTCCCGCGGTTCGCTCGCCTCCGCGACGATCGGCTACTGGGTGGCCGAGGAGTACGCGGGACGCAACATCACGACGATCAGCGTCGCGATGGCCACGGATGTCTGCTTCACCTCGCTGAATCTTCATCGCGTCGAGATCTGCATCCGACCCGAGAACCACGCGAGCCTGCGGGTGGTCGAGAAGCTGGGGTTCCGCTACGAGGGGCTGCGGCGTCGGTACATCCACATCGACGGCGACTGGCGCGACCACTACGCGTTCGCCCTGGTGCGCGAAGAGGTGCCGCACGGCGTGCTCGACCGTTACCAACGGGGCCAGGTCCCGCCGGATGCGGCCCGCATCCCTCCCGCCGACCAGCTCTGAGGATTCGCGGCGCCGACACGCGCGGGGATGCCGGGCTGTGACCGTCCCGTGACCTACCGTGTTCACATGGGTGGACAGGTTCTCGGTGGCGGGGTGATCGTCTTCGTCGCGGTCGCGCTGTGGCTCGTCTATCTTCTGCCGTCGTGGCAGAGTCGGCACCGCTTCACCTCCGCCGAACGCAACGCCGTCCGCCTCAATCAGGCGCTGCGCGTACTCGCGGAGACCGCCGAGACGCCGCGCGAAGTGCGCCTCGAGCTCACCGCCCGTACCGCGCACCAGCAGCAGAAGATCGCTCGTCAGGTCCAGGCGCACAAGGCCGAGATCGAACTCGCCGAGGCCAAGGCCCGGCTCGAGGTCGCCCGGCTCGAGAACGCGCGTGACCGCGATCTCGTGAAAGAGCAGCGCGCCGCCGCCCTCGAACTGGCGCGCGCGGAACGTGCCGCCGCCGTCCATGTCGCGCGCGCCGAGCGTGCGGCCGCCCTGGAGAAGTCCCGCGCCGAACGTGCCGTCGCCGTCGAGCGCGCGCGCCTCGAGCGCGCCTCCGCCGTGGCGCAGCCCGAAGCGCGCCGGGCTCGTGCGCGCCGCCGCTTCCGTCTCGCCACCTCCGTGTTCGCGCTCGCGGGTCTCCTCACCGCCGTTGCCGGCGGCGTCATGGTCGTGACCGGGGCCGGACCCGTGCTGCTCATCGCAGGTCTGACGGGCCTCGTGGCATCTCTGCTCCTGCTCCGCCGACTCGCGCGCGTGGCCTCGCGGACGGCTGTGCGCCCCGCGGTCGTGGCCGAGACCCGCGTCGCACCGGTGGTGCAGGACTTCGCTCCCGAGGCTCCCGCTCCGCGCCAGACGTGGACTCCTCGCGAGCTTCCTCCTCCGCTCGTGGCCTCGGCGGGCTCGCGGGCCGCCGCGGTGGTCGACGAGCAGCTCGCCCGCGAGGCCCTGCGCGCCGCCGCGCGCGAAGAGGCCGCACGCGAGATCGCCGCGGCCCAGGCCCCGACACCGATCGAGACCGCGCGCCCGGCCGCCGCGGCGTCGCCGTACGCGTCGATGGGGTACGTCGACGACAGCGAGATCGAGGACCACGTTCGCCGGCTCCTCGAGCGGCGCGCTTCCGGTCAGTGACGTCGCGCATTCCGCTCGCGGCATGACGCGCCCGGGAGGTGTGCCCGAGGCGGGTCTCAGGCTCGCGGCATGATAGTGTTGTCGAGTTGTCCGGGCCTGTGGCGCAGTTGGTAGCGCGCCTCGTTCGCATCGAGGAGGTCAGGGGTTCGAATCCCCTCAGGTCCACCAAAGTGCCCTTACTCAAACCCTTCGCATGAGTAAGCGCCATTTCAGAACGTCAAGAATTTTGTGTACGCCCGCCGGAAACGGTGGGCGTATGTGTTTTCTGGCTGAGGTGCCACTGTGCCTCAGCCTGTTTGGTTTCGGGGCCGAGGATGACGGGGAAGTGTTGTTCTCCATCGACGCCACCGCGCATCAGTTCGCCGAGGTGGACGCCCCCTTCATCGGGCACGGGCGGACGCCGTCTGCCAACAGGTTCACCGAAGAGGTTTCGGCTGTAAGAGTGTCGGATCTATCACCTACTTGGCCGCGTGATTGCGACGAAGCGCTTCTCGCGTACGTCCGTGGACACCTGACGCTGTGATGTCTCGGCGGTGATCACTGAAGCAGCGCGGCCTTCACCACTATGCAATCTGTGCGCAAGGTGACGAAGAGATAACGGAGTGCTGCCCCTCCGTCTCTGCGCTGTAGCGTGCATTCACGACGTCAATGATGACAATGGGGGAACTGATGGTGGCGGAACGAGTGCTCTACAAGCGCACGGACGGTAAGTGGGCCTGGCGGCTCACCAGCAACGGCAAGGTGATCGCGACGGATGGGTCGCAGGGGTACGAAAACGAGAGCGACGCGCGAACGATCGCGGATCGTGTGGTTGGCGGGTACTACGCCGACGCTGAGAAGAAGATTATCCGTTGACGCTCTACGTTTACGTCGACAACTCGAATGTGTGGATCGAGGGCATGCGCGTCGCGGCCGTCCGGAACGGCTTGGCGGCGTCGCTGCAGCAGGCGATGCACGACAAGATCACGGACCAGACCTGGACGTATGACTTCGGCAAGCTGTACGGCGTTGTCTGCCCGGATGAAGAGATGATTGGGCGATCGAGTCTATTCGGCTCTCGACCACCTGAGAATGACTCGATATGGGAGCTGGCCCGTCGGGAAGGGTTTCAAGTTCATCTTTTCGACCGCAACTTCGCCAACAAGGAAAAGCAGGTCGACGTCGCGATCGCGACCCAGATTATCGAAGACTCTTTCCTCCACATGAAACCCGGCGACGGCGTGGTGCTGGTGTCCGGCGATCGTGACTACATCCCGACCATCGAGTCACTCAAGGCTCGGGGCTTCCCGACACGGGTGGCGTTTTGGGAGCATGCTACGGGCGTAGAACTCAAGAGTGATTTGGTCGAGTTCGTCGCACTCGATCCGCTGTTCGATCACATCACCCGAAAGTCTTCCTGATCAGCCTCGCAGCTTGTCAGCAGCGCATGATCGGAAACGTAAGGGTGGGGACTCGATGAATCCCCACCCTTACGCGCATAAGGACTGCTCTCAGCCGTCTCCACCGCCTCGGGTCATCGGGGTCACCTCCTGCCGCTGTCGCCGTGACACTGATGCTACTCATAAGTATGTAGACCTTCAAGTAGCACCCGCGGGACGCTCGAAGACGTGGAAGGCGACCTGCAGAAGACCCTCGGTCGCAACCTCCGCCTCTACCGTGAACAGCGCGGTCTCAGCCAAGAGGACTTCGCTGACCTCGTTGGCGTGCACCGCACTTACATGGGCGGGGTCGAGCGCGGAGAGCGGAATCTCACCCTGCGTTCAGTCGAGCGTCTGGCGGCGATGATCGACGTGGACCCTCTCGACCTGCTGAGGAGTGCTTAGAAGCGTGAACCGAGTAGTCGCATGCAGCTGACGGTCACTGGATCAACTTCGCTGCCAATGTCTGAGGCTCGCGTTACCCTCCGAGCATGCTGAAGAACTTTCTCTACCTAAACACCGCCACCGTTGACGGCTACCTCAGCTCACTTGAAGACGGGCTCCGGGAAAGAGCCGAGCGAACCGCAGCGGGAAACTCCGGAGTCGGTGGACGACTTGGGGTTGGGCCAGTGTCCGCGAACGCGGAAAAGGGAGTGTCCCGCCAGGAGAAGACCGAGCATGTCGATACGCCGGAGGCTCGGTTCGAGCGTCTCCGTGAGCACGCGTCGGCCGACGCCGAGAGGACTGGCTGGCGACGGGTCGTCAACCCGGATGTCGATCTCGCCGGCCTACCGAACGGCGCCATCATCGAACTCGACTGCGAGATCTACATCCCGGACTCCATCAAGGTGCTTGCGAAAGGCCAGGAAACACTCGGGCTGATGGAGACAATGACGCAAGCCGCCGGTTCGGCGGCGGCGCTGGGGCTGAAGGTCGACGACCTTCCGGCCGCCTCACAGATCTCTGCCATGTCAAACCTCCTGGGAGCGTTCAAATCAGACCTGGTGTTCGTGGGTGAGCCCGACGACACGGACTGGCGCGTTAGTGGGCGACTGGATCCGGCGTACCTGCGTGATGAGATCGAAGGATTTGCCACAGTGATCGGCAAGGTCAACCGTCAGATCGGGCCGGGACAATGGCGTCATCTCCTCACCATGCCCGGCATGGACGTCATCCCGCGCGCCAAACGACGTGAACTCGAGAGAAAGGGTCCGGAGGCGGGGCAGGAAGAGAGCTGGCTGGCCGGACCCGCGCTCATTCTCGACGTGCTCGCGGTCTTCCGCTGAGGTTGCCGTGAGTCGACGTTCGTGCTCGACTCAACTGTTAGCTAGCCAGTAGCTCTGGTGCTCGGCCTCGCCCGAGGTCTGAGAACGGAGCACGGAATGAGCACCTCGACCACCTGCCCACCCTGGTGCGACCAAGAGCACCTTCGAGGCCCGGGTATGGACCCGATCCATCAGCGAATGGGTGAGTCAGTTGCCGTCGTGGTGCGGAACCGGCAAGTCGACCCGTCGGGGAAAGTTCGGTGTGGCGTCGAAGCCTGCGACCTTGATCTCGTCATTTACCAATACGTCGGCGACGACAACGTGTGGATTGCAGTTGTGGAAGGCGAACATCAGCGTCAGCGACTCGAGGTTAGCCTCGAATCCGCGCAGCGCCTCGTGCGCCGCTTGAGCCTCCTGCTCGATGGCACACGCTGACGACGCGGTTGAAGATCCTGAGACTGCGTGCGATCGAGTGCCATGATTCAGCGAAGACCACCGTGGGTGAGGGCAAAGGGGACTTCATGACGATCGGCTACGTCTACATCACCAGCAACGACATCAATGACCTGGTCTACGTCGGGCAGTCCACCCGACTCGATCCGGAGAACCTGCGTACCTACCTCGGGGGTGGGGACTATCTCCGAAACGACATGGAAGAGCTCGGTCGGGAGCACTTTCGAAAGCGCATCGTTTCGTACCACGACACTCGTGAGGATCTGGACTACGCCGAGCTACTGCTCATCGCCGAGATGCGCGTGGCCGGAGCGAACCTCCTCAACGGCGGGCATGGTGGCCCTCGCTTTGAATGGCCGTTCATGAAGGCGATGTCCGAGCGGTTTGGCCCACCCGAATCGCGGGAAGGGTGGCTCACGACGATCAGGGACAACCCCGAGGAGGTGAAGCGGCTTCTTGCCGTCGGCTACAGCGTTAGTACCGAAGACGCCTACCGAGAACTTGAGATGCAGCTCATGGCCACGCAGAACCTCAGCATGCCGTGCGAGAAGTGCGGCGCTGAGATCGGTGCGGTCTGTCGGACGAACACGGGAAATCCTGCCCGCAATCACGCTGCCCGACGTTCGGCGCTTCGCTGACGCTGCCGAGGTAGTTCCCATCGGTGACCGCGCTTGTGCTTGCAACTTCGACGCCTCGCATGTATAAGTACGGTCAGTTATGGACACCGATCTCACCTCACGTCTCCTCCCCGAGCTCAGCGACGCAGCAAAGAAGCTGCCTCCGCTGAAGCTCCACGCATTGCTCGGCGATGCCGAGGTATGGACCGACGCGCTGTGGGACGAGGCGATGACGTATCTCGACGGGCGGATCTCGCTACCGCAGTCGGTGAACTACAAGACGTTTCTGTATCGACTTCGGCAGGAAGCAGGGCAGCATCCCGAGCTTCCAGCCCACCAGATCGCCAAGCGTGACAACCTAGCGGGGTACCGAGAGTTCGAGCCGAAACTCCTGCTCGCCGTCTTCGACCACTTCCGTGCCCATGGCCACGAGGCGTTCGCCCGCGCCGCGTACCTGTTCTAACCGGCGCCGGTGCGTTGTTCGGTCGCTCAGACGAGAGAGCGAAGCTGACTGTAGAGCTTCTCAAGATCGTTCATCAGCTGCTGGTCGGTGCGCCACGCGTCGCCCACATCGATGCCGTCAGTCACGAGCAGGGCCAGCGCGTGACGGGCTTCGCGTAGCACCTGAAACTGGTGCTCCATGTTGGCCAGGTACATCTTCCGCTCAACTGCGCGGACGTCATCATCCGATACGGCGTCGGGTTGATTGCTCATGCCGATCCACGTCGTAAAGTTCTGCGAAGCAATGACCAGCGAGACGCACTGCAACGCGTTCTCGATCCGCGCTTGTCGGGCTTCAGACCGTTTCGTCGCTCGCGTGAGCACGTTCGTCAGGAGCACTCCAGACAGCGCCCCGATCAGGGCGAGTACCCCAGGAATCCAAAGTTCCACTTACTCAGTCTGGCAGCGTTGAAGCTGACAGCTCGTGCCTCCCCAGGAGTGTCCTCCCGACGGGCTCCCCGAGCACTGGAATCCTGATGACATGGATCCATGGCAGGGTGTCGCCATCTTCGTCAGCAGCTCCGTATTGGCGGCCCTCGTGAGCGGCATCGTGACCACGATCGTGGCCAGAGGAACACTTCGTCAGCAGCAAGCGGCACTGGGCCAACAGCGATTGACGGACACCACACGACTGATGCTCGACCTCATGGCTACCGCCCACGGAGCACCGGTGGATGGACGAACCGGCATCGGAGTTGGGCAACAACTGGCAGCTATCGAAATGATCGCGACGATCGGAACAGAGAACCCTCTGTTCAGCGGCACCGCCGTCACCTTCTTGGATGACCTCGTCCGCGAGATCACTGCCCGTCCTACTCGCAGCGGTGAACAGTGGCATCGGCTCAAAGCCGCGGCGGAAGCAGGGCGAGATCGCGCTCACGGAAGTCTCTGACGTCGTCACTTCGCCCGTCCGTGACAGTCCCGAAGGGGATGTCCCCGAGCCTTCAGGTAGTTGTGCACCGTGCTTGCCGACGCCCCGAGCTTGCGCCCGACGCGCTCCAGGGACAGTCCATCCCGGTAGAGCCTGACCATCTCGTCGACGAGCGCAGGGTCGCACTTCGTGTCGCGATGGGCGATCCCGGCTCGCTTCAGATGACCGCTGATCGTCTTCCGGCTGCACCTGTAATCCCGGGCCAGCGCCGCCATCGACTCGCCGTTGTCTCGGAACCGGGTCACGATCGCCGCGATCTCATCAGAGGTCAGCCAACGTTGCACCTGACAGATTTTGTCGACTACTTCATAGTCAGTCGTCGCAGACGCGAGTTCGGTCTGTACTGCGTGTGATTGATCGGACTGAATCGGCCTGACTTTCGTTCCTATCGGAAGCCTTGTCCGGCGGGTGCCGGTTGGCGTGATTCTTGGTCAGCGTAGTACGCCGTTTCGACCTCGATCGGGGTGCGCATGTCGAGCTCGCCGTGGAGCCGGGAGTTGTTCCACCACCACACCCACTCAAGGGTCGCGAGTTCGACCTGCTCGACGGTCCGCCAGGGACCGCGCTGGCGGATCAGTTCCGTCTTGTAGAGGTTGTTCACCGCCTCGGCCATCGCGTTGTCGTAAGAGTCGCCGACGGTTCCTGTCGAGGGGACGGCGCCGAGTTCGACGATCCGGTCGGTGTAGACCATGGCGGTGTAGTTCGACCCGTGGTCCGCGTGATGGATCAGCCCGTCGAGGCGGCCGCCGACGTTCCAGGCGGCCATGTCGAGTGCCGGCATCGGCAGGATCTCCGACCGCAATGTGGAGGCGACGTTCCACCCGACGATGCGCCTCGAGTAGACATCGGTGACGAAAGCGACGTACGCGAACCCGGACCATGTCGCCACGTAGGTCACGTCGCACACCCAGAGCCGCCGCGGCGCGGGTGCCGTGAAGCGACGGTTCATCAGATCGCTTGGCAGCACGGTCATCTTGTCGGAACGCGTGGTGAACACCCGCTTCGACTTACGGACGCCCCGCACGCCCGCGAGTCGCATGAGCCGCTCGGTCTGATCGCGGCCGATGTCCCACCCCTGCCGACGCATCAACGCATGCATCTTCCGGCGTCCGTAGACGCCGTAGTTCTCCGCATGCAACCGCGCGACCTCCGGCACGAGCAACTCGTCCCGCACCCGCCGCGCTGATGGCGTTCGGGCGATGGCTGCGCGGTAGCCGCGGGAGGTGAGGAACCCCTGGACTGCCGGTCTCAGGACCCGGCAGATGAGCTCGACCCCGAAACGATCCCGGTACTCGTTGATGAACCGGATCATCACGGTCAGGGGCGGTCGAGCTCCTTCGCGAAAAACACGCTCGCAGCCTTGAGGATCTCATTCGCCTTCCGCAACTCGGCGTTCTCCTTCTTCAGCCGCGTGATCTCCGCGGACGCATCGGTCGTGACGCCAGGCTTGGCGCCCGCGTCAACTTCAGCCTGACGCTGCCACAGTCGCAGCGTCTCCGGACTCATCCCCAGCAGCCCCGCCACATGCCGCGCGGCGCTCATCATCGTCGGGTGCGACGGCCGCGTCTCCGCGAGCATCCTCAGCGCCCGCTCACGCATCTCCGGCGAATACTTCCTGTTCATCGTCTTCCATCCTTACTTGAAGAACGGAACGAAAGTCAGGCCGATTCAAACCGCTGGCTGGCCAAGCCCATCACCGAGACCGAGTTGGTGCAGGCGTATCGCGCGAACTCGGGGTCGACGCGCCCCGCGACGACCCTGAGTTCGGGCACCGGCTGCTGGCCGACGAAGCCCGCGACGCCGGTGAAGGCATGGCCGATCGAACGGCATGGAGGATCGCGTCGGAGAACGGGTGGTGGTCAGCGTTCGGTAAGCGCAAGGCCCGCGGGAAGGGGAAGAAGCAGGGGTCACCCGTTCACGACGACCTCGTGCGCCGGGAGTTCACCGCGGACGCTGCGAACCGGCTCTGGCTGACCGCTATCACCGAACACCGGACTGCGGAGGGCAAGCGCTACCTCTGCGCGATCAAGGATGTGTTCTCGGGAAAGATCGTCGGCTACTCCATCGATTCCCGAATGAAGTCGAGCCTCGCGGTGCGGGCACTGAGCAACGCCGTCGCGCTGCGTGGGGACGTCGCTGGCTGCGTGATTCACAGTGACAGGGGCAGCCAATTTCGTAGCCGGAAGTTCCTCCGCGAGATTGCCCACCACCGAGTGACGGGATCGATGGGCAGAGTCGGCGCCGGCGGGCGATAACGCTGCCATGGAATCGTTCTTCTCACTCCTGCAGAAGAACGTCCTCAACCGGCGATCCTGGGCCACCCGAGACGAACTGCGCATCGCGATCGTGACCTGGATCGAGCGGACCTATCACCGCCGACGCCAACCCCGCCTCGGCCGTTTGACGCCCGTCGAGTTCGAGACCATGATGACCAAGACCCTGGCCCTCGCGGCCTGACTAACCCCTGTCACCAATCCGTGCAGCAGACCCATCGTGGAACCCCCGGACGCGGTCGAGCTCGTCTCTCATGAATGTCGCGTGCACGCGGCTCTTGCCCCGGCTTTCGGCGGGCTCTTCGAAGCCGTCCGCACCCATCACGGTGAAGCCGCCACGCCGTCGGCGGGAGCGTCCGGGATGCCGAACAGGCGGCAGGCGAGTCGCGCTATCGAAAAATCATCAAAGGAAGCAGCCTGGTCGTCGCCTGAACTCCGATCTTGCTGTTGCGTGGCGACGTGGTATCGAGCCTGATGCGGCTTACAGGTCACAAACTGCGGAAGAGGCCGGTCCCGGCACGAGCGGTTCGGGGCATCTACTTGTGAGTTCGAGTACTTCGGTGGGTCAAGACCTAGCCGTGAGGGGGCACGGGTGAGGCTCTCGAAACCGGGCTCGTCGGGCGTGATCGCGAAGGTGCTCCGGTGAACCCTCTCGTGTTTTCAACGCTCGCAATGCCGCGATCACTGGCCGGGTGAACAACTGCCCGTGTGGAGGTGATCACGCATACCAATCTGCGCTGAACGAGCGGACACGAGCCGAGTCGCGAACGTCCGTCGTGTCCCCCGATGTACCTACATACGCGAAGCGCGCGGTCTGTCACTTTTGCGAAGTCCGGGCGGCCTTGCCCGTGTCGTGATCACACACCGGAGGAACCATGACCGACCTTCATGCCGTGCGCCAGCCTCGCCTTCGCGCTTGGATATGCGTTTCGCTCACCATGGGCTGCGTACTCGGCGGGGTGCCCGCCGCGCATGCTGACGAGCCGTCCGCGGACGACGTGGTCACGCGGGCAGCCGTATCTGCTGCTGATGACCCAGGCGTCGCCCTGCCGCCAAGCGAAGAGCCGGGCGTCGCGGTGGCAGGCGATGTCAGTGACGTTGCCGTCTCGATCCCGGAAGACCCCAGCGCCGGGATTGTTGTGACCGGCGCAGGAAGCGAACCCATCTCCATCACTCTTCCGCAGGCAGCGGCGAGCGGCCCCGCTCAACTTACCGACTCGACGGTCTCGTACTCGGGTAACGGCGCATCGTCCGTCCCTCTGGTTGCACCGGACGGTACCCTCCAGGTTTTGAGCGTCCTGACCGACGCCCATGCCGTCCCGGACCTTACCTACTCGATCGAGTCCGCGTCTGGCGGTGGTCTCCGCGCGAAGGAGGACGGGGGATTCGCTGTCCTGAACGCTTCGGGAGAGGAGATTGCGACGGCAGAGACACCGTGGGCAAAGGACGCCAATGGTGATTCGGTACCCACTCACTACGTCGTCTCGGGTACATCGGTCACGCAGATCGTTGAGACCGCCGGGCTTGCACCCGAGCGGTTCCCGGTCGTCGCAGATCCGGCTATCACCGTCATCCGGTACGAAACCGTGGCCGCGAACGTGAGGATCGTCTACCAGCAGCCGAGCTTCAATTGGCAAGTGGGCGGCTGCCGCATTGCAGTCGCTAATTCCACGTGCACCATTACCGGTTCATATTCGGTCGGTTCGACGGTGAACGCGTCCCTCGGCCTGTCAAAAGACGATGTCGCTGCGACGCTAGGGATCTCCGCAACGGCAACCGTGAGCGGATCAATCGGCTGCACGTCTCCGAAACTGTCGGCTGGCTCAACGTACCGCGCCTATGGAATGGGCGACTATCGCTACTTCACCCTCCAGCGGTGGCGCGTCGCCCGTGCCGGAGGCAACGTCAGTCGCTCGCTCATCTCGACGGCATCAAATCAAGTCGCCTTCACGCCGATCAACATGATCTACTGCACTCGATGAACATCGCAGCCTTCACCGCGACCTGGCCACGCCTCGCCTACTGGGTGCTCTGGGTATCGACCCTCGCGATTCTGGTCACGGGAATCACCCTTCTAGCGCTCGGGCAGACGGTGGAGTGGGTACCCAACACGGCGAATCCCAATGTGTACCAGGCGCAAACCGTGAGTCTTGTGCCCGCGGGGAGTGTGTTGAGCGGGATCGGGGCTCTCTCGGCGATAGCCACCCTCATGCTCGAGGCGTTCGTCGGACCGTTGCATCGACGTCGGTCACAGAACTAGCCCGGCCGCGCAATGCAGAGGCGGGGCGATGGTCGATACCGACGACCATCGCCCCGCTAGGTCGACCGCTTCACTCGGGCGCGAAGGTTATCCATTCATCCCTGTTCGCCACATTGCCCACTTCCTATGAGGGCACCAAGCCGCGCTCGTGCAGTCCCAGCGCGCCGGCTACGCGAACACCCCCGCGGTCATCGGGATCATCGTCGGAGCCGTCCTCCTGGTCGGGTGGGTCATCCTCCTGGGTATCTTGATCGCCGTCTTCGGGAACCTGTTCGCCCAATGTGCGGAGCTCGGCTCGGGCACCCACTACGTCAACGGTGTGACCTACACCTGTTCCTGAGGACTAGGCGGGATCCGCCCCGATCTCGATCCGGAACACCGTCCCGCCCTCTTCACCGGGGCGCGCCGAGATCCGCCCGCCCAGACGGTCGGTGAGCCGGGCAGCGATCGAGAGGCCGAGGCCCGAGCCGACGCGCCGCACGTCGCGGTAGCGATCACGCAGGACGCCGCGTTCGAACGCGCGGGCGGCGTCGTCGGGCGTCAGCCCCGGGCCGGTGTCGGCCACCTCGAACACCGCGGTTCCCTCGGCTCCGTGATCGGCGCGCAGGACGATGCGCGTCCCGGAGGGGCTCACCCGCAGCGCGTTCTCGATCAGCCCGTCGAGCACCTGGCGGAGGCGCTGCGGATCAGTGGTCACGAGGACCCCGGATGCCACGGTCCCCTCCTGCGTCACCTCCACGCCCGCGGATCGAGCCGCACCCTGCCAGGCCGCCACCGTCTGCGAGAGCAGGGGAGCGATCGGGGTCGATGACAGACGGATCGGGAAGTCGTCGGCTTCGAGGCGGGCCAGGGTCAGCAGATCGTCGGTGAAGGTCGCGAGCCGGGTGGCCTCGGCATCCAGAGTCTCTCCGACCTCACGCACTCCCTCGGGCGGGATGAGACCGTCGCGCAGCGCCGACGAATAGCCGCGGATCGCCGTGAGCGGGGTGCGCAGCTCGTGCGAGACGGACAGGAGGAACTCGCGCTGGCGGGCCTCCGAGTGCGCGAGAGCGGCACCGATGGACCGCAGTGCCGTCTCGACGTCGCGGACCTCGTCGATCCGGCTCTCGTCGAGCTCGACGGTGCGGTCACCGCGGGCGATGCGGCGCGCGGCGCGCGCCAGCCCGCCCAACGGACGCGACAGCCACCGGCTCACGAGAACAGCCGCCACGACGGCGGCGAGGAAGCCGATCCCCAGCGCGAGGGCGATCCGTGCCAGGACCTCGGCGCCGATCGCCTTCACCCGGCTCAGGTCCTGTGCGGCGACGACACCGCCGCCACCCGGGAGCGGACGCCCTTCGACCGCGAAGGAGGCGTGATCGTGGCGGACGGTGATCGAGGCCTCCGTCCCCGCGGCGATCTGCTGAGCGACGCGCCCGCTCACGACGTCGGCGGCCGGTCCGCGCACGGAACCGTCGGCACCGACGACGGCGATCAGGGCGTCGGGGTCGCTCAACAGCGATGCGCTCGCGATCGCGGCGTCTCGCCCCTCGGGCGTCGCGGCGACGAGACGGTCGACCTGCGTGACGAGAGCCGATCGTGCGGAGGCCTCGTCGACGGCGTTCAGCAGGGGGAAGGCCGCGAGGGCGGTCACGATGACGGCGACCGCCGCGACGAGCACGGTCGCGCCCGTGACGATCCGCCGGAGCGAGCCCCTCACGCGTCGAGGGCGTATCCGACGCCGCGGACCGTGCGGATGCGATCGGGCGCGCCCATCTTGGCGCGCACCTGCGCGATGTGGGTGTCCACGGTGCGCGTCCCCGAGTAGTCCGCGACACCCCACACCTCGGCCAGCAGCTGCGTGCGCGTGAACACCTGGCCCGGGCTTCTCATGAGCTGAGCGAGAAGGTCGAACTCGGTCGTCGTGAGGTCGACGGGGCGCCCCTCGACGTGGACCGTCCGGCGGGCGGCATCCAGTTCCCACGACCCGCGGCGCAGCGCCGTGCTCGCCTCCCGGACGCGCGAGCGGCGGACGAGCGCCGAGACGCGGGCGGCGAGCTCCCGAGGGGACGACGGCTTGGTGAGGTAGTCGTCGCCACCGAGCTCGAGGCCGAGCACGCGATCGATCTCGGCGTCGCGCGCCGTCGAGAACAGCACGGGCGTCCAGTCGTCCTCCGCGCGGAGTCGGCGGACGAGTTCGATCCCGTCGAGCCCGGGGAGGCCGATGTCCACGACAGCGGCGGCCGGGCGCAGACGACGGATGTCCGCCAGGCCGCTGACGCCGTCCCGGGAGAGGTGCACGCCGAAGCCCGCCTCCCCGAGGTAGAGGCGGGCCACGTCGGCGATCGCGTGCTCGTCTTCGACGACCACGATCAGGCCGCGTTCATCTGTCATGCGCACACCGTAGGCAGCGCGTGCAGGAGCGGGCTGGGAACGAGCGGGGCCTCACCGGAGGCCGGTGCGCACCGTCTTGGCATCCTGGTTCGCCTGGTGAACGGCATCCTCGACAGCCTTCACCTGAGCACGGACGCGCGGGAGGGCCTGATCGTCGGCCGCGACGGTCGCGGGGGAGAGGGCGAGCGCGCTCGCTGCCACACCGTTCGCGTCGGACTGCGCGGTCGAGATCTGCGTGCCCAGGTCGTTCAGGGCATCGGTGAGGGCGCTCGTGCTCTTGTCCGCGTGCTTCGCGAGTGCGGCGGTGAGCTTCGTCTGCTCCGCCTGGAGCCGCGGCAGAACCGTGGTCGTGACGGCGTCGATCCGGGCGGCCCACCGGACCTCGGGCAGCGCGACCTCGCGCACGCGGTACGAGGCGGCGGCGGTGCGTTCGTCGGCGCGCACCTGCTTCACGGTGGTGGCGGACGAGATGTCGGATTCGAGGGTGCGGATGCCGGTGAGGTCGTCGTTCAGGATCGCCAGGGCCGTGGCGCGGTCGTCGTCGCTCAGGGTCTTGTCGGCGGTGATCCGGGTGATCTCCGCGGTGAGGGCGTCGACCTGGCGACCGGCCGCGGCCGTCGCGCGGGCCTGGACGTCGCTCAGGCTGGCCGGTGCATGGGGCGAGCTCGACGGGGACGGCGTGTCGGCCGAGGCCGCCATCGGGACGGCGACGGCCGCTCCCGCAGCGAGGACGACGACGGCGAGCGGGGTGAGGATTCGCGTGGTTCTCATGCGGATACTCTCGGCCTCGCGTGTGGCCGAGCTGTCAGGGCCGTGTCCGGGTTGTGTCAGGGCCGGGGACCCCACCGGCCTCAGGCCGATTCGTTGCCCTCGGCCCACCCGCCCGGGGCTGCGATGTTGAACATCCACTCCCCTCAGGTCCACAAGATCGGCTCTGAAGAACGAGCGACCTCGACGCACGTGTTTCGGGTCGCAGTCAGGGTCGTGGGGAACTACCCGGCGAGCCCACCTTCCGCTCTCTCGCCGTGAGCGACCGCGCGTGATCTGAGGATCAGTGAGTCTTTCCCGTGGAACGGGATGAATCGCGATGCGACCTCGGGGCCCTTCCGCTTCCTACCGAAGGCTTGGTCGGCGCTGCTCGAGCACGAGCCGAACTCACCCTGCGGCTGTCTCCTTGTGGCGGTCGAGGGACTGCAGCTCGGGCGCCTTTCCCAGCATGCGACGAAGAAGGTCGTTGAGGAGGGCGACCTCATCGGGAGTGAACCCCTCGAGAACGATCTCTTGGCCCCGCAACGACACGGGCAGCATGTCGTCGTGCATGGTCGCTCCCTCTGGGGTCAGGTACATCGGGCGTGAGCCGCGCGGGCCGTCGCTCAGCACGATGAGGCCGCGTGTGACCAGCGTGCTGACGCTGCGGGAGATGAGTGCGGGATTGAGGATGAGGAACTCGCTGACGTCTTTCGCCGTCGCCCCGGGCTTGGTCGCCAGCGCCGACATGACGCGCCAGTCGTTGGTCCCGAGAGAGAACCGGCTGCGCAGCTCCGCCGACTCCCGACTCACCAAGGCGTTGGAGAGGATCGACACCAGTCGAGGCGTGAAGTGCTCGGGGTCGATGATGCGCTCCAGCGGCTCCGTGACGGCGCGGAGATTGGCCGGGGGCAGGGGCGTGGGGCTTGTCATCGAGCGATCACCTCCTTGAGTCGTCGGCGGGGAGTCTGAGGGTATTGCTCGACCCTACGCCTGTCGAAGAAGCACGCTACCAAACTTTTACATCTGTAGTGCTTTACATGTAAACGAGATTGTGGTTCTCTGATGCCGCGGACGAGCGAAGCTGCTCGATCCCCACCCGAACACCCGCGGCGCTCACGGAAGAGCGCTGCGTGCCATGCGATCAATGAGGAGGCAGGCGATGACGGTCGACGAACGTCACGACACCCGACGTCCCAGCGTCGGCGAGCTGGAAGACACCGCGTTCGAGTTGCGGACCAAGCTTCTGCAGCTGTGCGGAACCTACGAGGGTGCCGTGCACATCGGCGGCGACCTGTCCGCCGCCGACATCTTCACCGCCCTGTACAGCTATGGGCTGAACGTCGACCCGACCGACCTCGCGAGCCCGACCCGCGACCGGTTCGTGCTGAGCAAGGGGCACGCGGCGGTGTGCATGTACATCGCCATGGCGATCCGCGGCTTCTTCGACTACGACGACATCGTCCGCACCTACGGCCAGCTCGACAGCGCCTTCGGCATGCACCCCTGCAAGGTGCAGTTGCCCGGGGTGGAATGCTCGACGGGCTCGCTCGGGCACGGTCTGCCCATCGCCGTCGGCATGGCGCTGAGCGCCCGCGGTCGCGGTGAGTCGCACCGCGTGTTCTGCCTGCTCGGCGACGGTGAGACGGGCGAGGGGTCGGTCTGGGAGGCCGTGATGTCGGGCCGAAGCCAGAAGCTCGGCAATCTCGTCGCCTTCGTCGACCGCAACCGCCAGCTCATGACGAGCTTCGCCGAGGAGCGCGTGCTCTTCGAGCCCTACCCCGATAAGTGGCGCGCGTTCGGGTGGAACGTCGTCGAGATCGACGGGCACGACATGGGCCAACTCGTCGCCGCCATCGACGCTCTTCCGGATGCCGACAGCGACGTTCCCACGGTCATCATCTGCGAGACCGTCAAGGGGAAGGGCGTCGACTTCATGGAGCGCAACCTCGCCTGGCACGCCGGCTCCCTCGGCGCGGCGGACCTGGACCGCGCCCTCGCCTCCCTCGCCGCCAACCGCCCGTCCTCCACGCGATCGGAAGTCAACTGATGCCTGTCACCTTCACCTTCGGCGAGATGTTCTCGGCGCGCTCGGTCATCGGCTCCACCCTGGCCGAGCTCGGAGACGACTACCCCCACCTGTGGGCGCTCACCCCCGACATCGGTGCCACGCTCGTGGAGTTCCGCGAGAAGTTCCCCGACCGCTTCATCGACGTGGGTCTCGCCGAACAGGCGTGCGTCGGCATCGCCGCCGGGCTCGCGTACGACGGCAACATCCCCGTCGTCTCGGGCATGCTCCCCTTCCTCAGCATGCGTGCGCTCGAACAGGTGCGCAGCGATATCTGCTACCCGAACCTGCCGGTGAAGATCATCGGCACGCACGGCGGTCTCGTCGGCAACGGCGGGTCGACCCACTACGCCGTCGAGGACCTGGCGCTGATGTGCGCCCTCACGAACATGACCGTCACCTCGATCGGCGACCCGCTCATGGTGGGCGAGATCCTGCGGCAGTCGATGTCGATGCCGGGGCCGTTGTACGTGCGGCTCGCGGTCGGAAAGAAAGACCGTGTGCTCTACGCCGAGGGCGAGCACGACATCCGCATCGGCAAGGGCATCGTGGCTCGCGAGGGAAGCGACGTCACCGTCTTCACCCACGGCACGACGGTCGCCCAGGCTCTGGATGCCGCTGAGCAGCTCGCCGACGAAGGCATCTCGGTCCGCGTCGTCGACATGTTCACCCTCAAGCCGCTCGACGACGGGCTCGTGCTGCGTTGCGCGGAAGAGACGGGTGGACGCTTCGTCGTGCTGGAGGACCACCTCGCCTACGGCGGACTCGCGTCGCGGATCTCCGACGTCATCGCGGACCGCGGCGTGCACCTGCGTTCGTTCGAGCGCCTCGGCATCCCCCAGGTCTACGCGGGCTTCGGCGATGACGAAGAGCTCCGCGACAAGCACGGCTACGGGCTCGTCCACACCGTCGATGCGCTGCGCCGCGCCGCGCGCGCCTGACCCGGAGCCGACAGATGAAGACAGTAGCCGTCACCAAGGTGGGGCATCTTCAGGATGCCGACCCCGAGGCCCGCGGGCGGATCGAGGTCGTGGACTTCCTGGAGCCGGAGCTGGGGCCGGAAGACGTTCGCGTCCGCGTGGCCTACTCGGCGATCTGCGGGTCTGACCCGCACATCGCCGCCGGATTCTTCGGCGATGACGTGCCCATCGGTCTCGGCCACGAGCTCTCGGGTGTCGTCGAGGCTCTCGGTGAGCGCGCGCATCGCAACGGCCTGGCCGTCGGCGACCGTGTCGCGGGAAACTTCCTGCGGTTCTGCGGAACGTGTCCGCCGTGCCGTGAGGGCCGACAGCAGTTCTGCCGGTTCATCCAGGAGTACAACCGCCCCGGCATGGCCGAGACCGTCACCTGGCACGAGTCTCAGGTGTACAAGCTGCCCGACACCGTGTCGCTGCTGGAGGGTGCGCTGCTGGAGCCCACCTCGGTGGCGGTGCGCATCGCCGACAAGACGAACATCCGCGTCGGTGATCGCGTCGTCGTGTGCGGTGGCGGGCCCATCGGCCAGCTGTGTGTGCAGGTGATGAAGCGGTACGGCGCGACCTCGCTCACCCTGATCGAACCGCTCGCCGATCGCCGCGCCATGGCCCGGCGCGCAGGAGCCGACTACGTGATCGACCCGATCCACGACGACCAGCACGCGGTCGCGATGGATCTCACCGACGGGCGTGGCTACGACGTGGTCATCGACGCCTCCGGTTCGACGCGGGCCACGCAGGGGCTGCTCGACCTCGCCGCGCAGGGCGGGACCGTGATCTACGGGGCGCAATACCCGCATGACTACGACATGCCCCTGAACCTCACGCGCTACCTCTACCTGCGCGAGCTCACCCTGACCGGCCTGTTCGTGTCGCCCTACGCCTTCCCTCGGGCGCTGCAGCTGCTGCCCACGCTCGACCTGAGCGATCTCACGCGGGCCGTGTTCGAGCTCGACGACGCCGCGCGGGCGTTCGACGAGCACCTGAGCGGCCGTCACCCGAAGGTCGTCATCCGTTGCAACCCCGAGATGGAAGGACAGCCCTCATGACCGACGTCGCTCAGTCGGCGACGGCCTACGCCCTGGAGGGCGTCGATGTCGTCAAGTCGTTCGAGGGGGTGCGCGCCCTCCAGGGCGTGAACCTGCAGGTGCGCGCGGGGGAGATCCACGCACTCCTCGGCGAGAACGGCGCGGGGAAGTCCACGTTGATCAAGGTGCTCACCGGCCTGTACACCGCCGATGGCGGCCGGATCGAGATGGGCGGAGAGCCCGTCGAATTCGCCGGCGTGCGCGCCGCGCACCGAGCGGGAATCGTGGCGCTGTATCAGGAGCTGTCGATCATCCCCACGATCAGCGTCGCCGAGAACATCCTCCTCGGTGACGAGACGCCCCACCGCGGGCTGTTCATCGACCGGCGTGCGCTGCTGCGACGAGCGGGGGAGCAGCTCGCCCGTCTCAACCAGCGGATCCCGCTCGGCAAGCTCGCCGGACACCTCTCGCCGGTGCAGCAGACCATGGTCGCCGTCGCGCGTGCCCTGGCCACCGACGCCCGGGTCCTCATCCTCGACGAGCCCACGGCATCCCTCACCGACGTCGAGATCCGCGACCTGTTCACCGTTCTGCGGGCCCTGCGCGAGGACGGCGTCGCCATCGTCTACGTGTCGCACCGATTGGAAGAGGTCTTCGAGCTCTGCGATCGCCTGACGATCATGCGCAACGGCCGCACCATCACTACGCGCGACATCGACGACATCACCGTCGACGAGGTCATCTCGACCATGGTGGGTCGCAAAGCGGACGAGCTGTTCCCCGACCGGGGCACCGCCACCTCGACGGTGACCCTCGCAGTCTCGGGTCTGAGCGGTCGACGCGTGACCGACATCAGCTTCGAGGCGCACGCCGGTGAGGTGCTGGGGATCGGTGGGCTGGCGGGAGCGGGGCGCAGCGAGGTGATGCGCATCCTCTCGGGCGCGCAGAAGCGCAGCGCGGGCGAGATCCTCCTCGACGGGGTCGCCCTCACCCGGCCCGGGGTAGGGCCGGCGCTCGCCGCGGGCATCGCCCTGGTGCCCGAAGAGCGCCGCACGCAGGGCGTCATGGTGGGCGCTCCCATCCAGGACAACATCGCCCTCGCCAACCTCGGATCCGTCTCGCGCGGGGGATGGGTCTCGCGGGCTCGGATCGCCGAACTCGCGCGGCGTTCGCTGAGCGACCTGCAGATCAAAGCGCGCAGCCCTCGCCAGCCGGTGGGTCAGCTGTCGGGCGGGAATCAACAGAAGGTCGTGCTCGCCAAGATGCTGGCGCGATCTCCCCGCGTGCTGCTGATGGATGAGCCCACTCGCGGCATCGACGTCGGCACCAAGGCGGAGATCTACCGCCTCATCCGCCAGCTCGCCGCGACCGGGACGACCGTCATCCTGGTCTCGTCCGAGCTGCCCGAACTGATCGGCGTCAGCGATCGCATCCTCATCATGCATGAGGGTCGCCTGACCGCCGATGTCCCGGCCGCCACGGCCGACGACGAATCCCTCTTGTCCTACTGCTACGGAAGGGTGGCATGACATGCCCGAAACCCAGACGCTGTCCACGGCGATGACGCCGCAGGAGCGCACCCCGATCGCCCAGTTGCTTTGGCAGGGCGGAACTGTCCTCGCCCTGGTCGTTCTGATCGTGTTCTTCACGATCGTGCGGCCCGACGTCTTCCCCAGCTTCACGAACGTGCGCAACATCTTCGAGCAGGTGGCCATCCTCACCATCATCGCCGCCGCGCAGACGCTCGTGATGGTCGTGGGCGACTTCGACCTGTCGGTGGGGACCAACGCGACGCTGTCGGGTGCCATCGCGACGGCTCTGATGATCAGCGGAACGCCCGTGCCCCTCGCCATCCTCGTGGCGCTCGCCGCGGGAGCGCTCGTGGGGGCGGTCAACGGCATCCTCGTCGCCTACGTCAAACTGTCGGCCTTCGTCGCGACCCTGGCGACCATGACCACCGTCGGCGGCCTCGCCTACATCGTCACCAACGGCACGACCCTGTACGGCATGCCCGAGGAATTCTTCTGGATCGGCCAGGAACGTCTGTTCGGGATTCCGATGCCGGTGGTCTTCGCGTTCCTCATCGCCGCTGTGGTCTGGGTGGTGCTGCGCTTCACGACGTTCGGTCGACGACTGTATGCGGTCGGCGGCAATGCCGAGGTCGCTCGCCTGTCGGGCGTCAACGTGCGCCGCGCCCGCCTGCTCGCCTTCACCTTCGCCGGACTCGGGTCCGCCGTCGGCGGTGTCGTGCTGGTGAGCCGGTTGGGCAGCGCGAGCTCGGCGAGCGCCAACAACTACATGCTGCTCGCCATCGCCGCCGTCTTCTTGGGCATGACCATCCTGAAGTCCGGCCAGGCCAACCTCGGCGGAACGCTCGTGGGCGTCGGCATCATCGGCGTGCTCAGTAACGGCCTGAACATCCTCGGCGTCAACACCTACGTGCAGCAGGTGCTGACGGGCCTGATCATCATCGCCGCCGTGACCCTCTCGGCCCTCAAATCCCGCGACGCGTAGCAGTCGCACCGAATGACGTCGGAACCGCGGCGTCGTCCACCCCTCGATCCAACCCGCATCACAGAACACGCAAGGAATGGGAGAACAATGATGTTCAAGAAGCTTCTCGCCCTCGGCGCCGTCGTCGTCGTCGCCGGCGCGGGCATGGTCGGCTGCTCAGGCGGAGCCGCCTCCTCCGGAGGGGACAAGCCCTTCAAGGTCATCGCCTTCACGCAGGGATACGGAACCCCCGTGGGCAAGTCGACCACCGACGACTTCGTCGAGCAGGCCAAGGGCCTCGGATGGGACGTCACCCTCTACACGAATGAGTCGTACGACCCGCTCAACAACGACGTGGCCGCGGCCATCAGCCAGGGAGCGGACGCGGTCTTCGCCGCGTTCCCCGACCCGCGCCAGGTCAGCCCCATTGTCCGCGCCGCGAAGGACGCCGACATTCCGATCTTCTCCGTCGACGGCGGGGTGGAACCGAACCCCGACTTCGCGATCGACGTCACCACCAACCAGCAGCAGATCGCCGATGACACCGTGGGAGCGCTCGACAAAGCCATGGGCGGGCTCAAGGGCAAGAATGTCATGATCATCGGCTACGACCCCCACATCGGCATCATGACTCGCAGCCACATGGCGGAGGATCTGCTCACGGCCGCGGGGGCGAAGATCGCCGGCGGGGAGATCAAGCAGATCCTGCAGCCGGGATCGTCGCAGGAGGACTCCCTGAAGTTCGTCGCCGACTACCTGCAGGCCAACCCCCAGGGACTCGACGGCGTGTGGGTCGGCTTCGACCACGCGGCGCTGGGTGCCGTTCAGGCCATCAACGAGGCGGGGCGAAACGACATCTACGTCACCGGTGTCGATGCGATCGGTGCGGCGATCGAGCAGATCGAGAAGAACGGTCCCTTCTACGCCACCGTGGTCCAGCCCTTCGACAAGGTGCTGGGCGAGGTCGTCACCGCGATGCAGGCCTATGCGAAGGACGGCACCCGCCCGTCCGAGAACTTCGTCGCGGTCGACGTGACGCTCGTCGACCGCACCAACGCGGCGACGACCACCCCGACCGACGCCAAGTGATCACGAGGACGGGCGGGTGCGCCCGCCCGTCCTCATCCCCTCATTCACATTGCTGAGAAAGGCGCAAAGATGCGACTGAAAGACAAGACCGCTCTCATCACGGGCGGCGCGAGCGGAATCGGCCGCGCGACCGTGGAGAAGTTCGTCCGCGAGGGCGCCCGCGTGATGATCGTCGACCGGGATCTCCAGCGTGCTCAGGCGACGGCCGACGAGATCGGCGGTGCCGACGACGTGGCCGCCTTCGGGGCCGATGTATCGGTCCTCGCCGAGGTGGAAGCCGCCGTCCAGGCGACCGTCGACACCTTCGGGCGTCTCGACATCATCTTCAACAACGCCGGGATCGCGGGAGGGCGCAAGCTCCTCGATCACGATCCCGCCGTGGACTACGACCCGATCGTGCGTATCGATCAGGACGGCGTCTACTACGGCATCCTCGCCGCCGGACGGCACTTCCGCGCGCAGGGCACCGGCGGTGTGATCATCAGCACGTCGTCCATCTACGGCGAGCAGGCGGCCGAGGTCGCTTTCGCGTACAGCGCGGCGAAGGCCGCCGTCATCTCCTTCACCCGCTCGGCGGCGTACGAGCTCGCCGAGTACGGCGTGCGCGCCGTGGCCATCACTCCCGGTCGCGTGCGCACGCCCATCATCAACCAGTTCAGCGACGAGCTGCGCGACACCTTCGCTGCGGAGCAGCTACGCGGAGTGCTCACCGAGCCCGAGGAGATCGCGAACGTCGTGGCGTTCCTGGCATCCGACGAGGCCAACGCCATCAACGGCACCGTCGTGCACGTCGACGACGGCTACTCCGCGTTCAAGCAACGTCTGAACCTCCCGGAGTTCTGAGGTGAACCACGTCCTGCCCGTCGAGCTCGACGTGGCCTGTCACGCGAACATCTTCGTCGCGACCGTGGACGACGGCGGGGCGGAGGCCGCGTTCGACACGATCGCCCAAGCCGGCTTCCGACGCGTGGTGCTCCCGCCGCTGGATCCGGATGCCACGGATCTGGCGCGCCTACGCCGATCGCTGCAGCGGGTCGATCTCGCCCCCATCACGATCGCCGGTCAGGCCCCGCACGCGAACCTCGCCTCGGACGACGAGGACGTCCGGTCGCGCGGGATCGAGCTGCTGCGCGCGGCGGCCGAGCTCACCGCCGAGCTCGGCGGCGACCAGATGAACGGCGTGCCGTACGGCCTTCTCGAGCATGCGCCGACCGTCGCAGACCCGCGTCGTGTGGAGCGCATCGCGCGTGACATCGGCGCGGTGGCCGACCATGCCGCGGCTCTCGGGGTCACGATGACCCTCGAGGTGCTGAACCGATACGAGACGAACGTCGTCAACACCGCGGCGGATGCCATGGACCTCGTCGCGCGCAGCGGCAGCGAGAACCTGTTCCTCCATCTCGACACCTTCCACATGGCGATCGAGGAGGACAGCATGCGCGCGGCCATCCGAACGGCGTTGCCGAAGCTGCGCTACCTCGAGCTCGGGCAGTCGGGACGCGGCGTCTTCGGCAACGGCGCGGTCGACGTCGAGGGGCTGGTCAAGGACGCGCTCGATGAGGGCTACGAGGGACGCTGGGGCATCGAGGCTTTCACGCGCCCTGGCCTTCCTGGCCCCGTCGGTGACATGCTCGCGGTCTGGCGACGCACATTCGACCACGGCTCCGACGTGGTCGACAGCGTCGTGCCGCGCATCCGGCGGGGCTGGGCGGCGAGCGCCGCCGGGCGTCGTGTCCGCCGGTTGGAACGAGTCGACCCGGCCGTCGCCCGGTGAACCGGTGCGGCGAAGAAGACTGACGAAGAGAACAAGGAGAACACCATGTCAACGATGACAGTGACCCGCGAGACCCTGATCGACCCCGCCGTCTTCGAGGAGAGGATCTTCCTCGACGGCCAGTGGGTGCCCGGTGGGGGCGGCTCGATCCCCTCGATCGAGCCCGCCACCGGTGCCACCCTGGCGCAGGTGGGGATGGGCGATGCCGCCGACGTCGCGCGCGCCGCCGAGGGCGCGCAGCGCGCGCAGAAGGAGTGGGCCGCGCTGCCGCATCCGGCTCGCGCGCAGGTGCTGCGTCGAGCGGGAGCACTGTGGGAGCAGCACGCCGACGAGATCGGCGGGTGGAACGTGCGCGAGGTCGGGGCGATTCCTCCGCTGGCCGGCTTCGCGCTGCACGTCACCGCGGCCGAGTGCTACGAGGCGGCATCACTGCCCTCGGCACCGCTCGGCCAGGTCCTCTCGAGCGAAGAGCCGCGTCTCTCGCTCGCCGAGCAGGTGCCGGTGGGGGTGGTGGGCGTCATCTCGCCCTTCAACGTGCCCCTCATCCTCGGCATCCGTGCCGTCGCGCCCGCCCTCGCTCTCGGCAACGCCGTGATCCTCAAGCCCGACCCGCGCACCGTCGTCACCGGCGGAGTGGCGATGGTGCGCATCTTCGAGGAGGCCGGGCTTCCGGCGGGGGTGCTGCAGCTGGTCCCTGGTGGGGCGGAGGTGGGCGAGGCGCTGGTCAGCGACCCGCGCGTACGCGTGATCGCCTTCACCGGCTCGACCCGCGCAGGTCGCACGGTGGGTGAGCTCGCCGGTCGCCACCTCAAGCGGGCGCACCTCGAACTGGGAGGAAACTCCGCCTTCATCGTGCGCGCCGATGCCGACGTCGACAAGGCCGTGAACCTCGCGACATGGGGCTCCTTCCTGCACCAGGGGCAGATCTGCATGACGGTCGGTCGCCACATCGTGCACGAGTCGCTGTTCGATGCGTACGTCGAAAAGCTCGCGGCCAAGGCTGACTCGATGCACGTCGGCGACCCCGCCGCCGGCCCGGCGCACCTGGGCCCGCTGATCGACGAGGTACAGCGCGACCGTGTGCACTCCCTCGTCCAGGATGCCGTGGCTCAGGGGGCGCAGCTGCGGGCGGGAGGCACTTATGAGGACCTGTTCTATCGCCCGACCGTGCTCGCGAACACCCCGCGTACCGCGGCGGCATACTGCGACGAGGTCTTCGGTCCGGTCGCCTCCGTCGTGTCGTACTCGACGGATGACGAGGCTGTCGCGCTGGCCTCGGACACCGATTACGGGCTCTCGCTCGGCATCGTCACGGCCGATGCCTTCGCGGGCCTCGAACTGGCGCGACGCATCCCCACCGGGATCGTGCACGTCAACGATCAGACCGTCAACGACGAAGCGAATGCACCGTTCGGCGGTGTCGGAAGCTCGGGGACCGGATCGCGGCACGGCGGGGCGAACGCCAACGTCGAGGCGTTCACCGAGACGCGGTGGATCACGGTCCGGCGCGAGCCGGGCCAGTACCCGCTCTGAGGGCGGGTTCGAGGGCGAGGGGGCCGGTGTGGGGCCGGCCCCCTCGCCCTCGTGCCGCTCCCGCGAGCACGGTTGCTTCAGAACGACTGATCCCTCGCATCACATCGAGGTAACAGGTTCGTCGTCGCTCGGCTCGATGGTCACCGTCTCCGCGAGGGGTCCGAAACGGCAGAGCGGACGGCGGGGAGGCGCACCAGCCCGTTGCCCTGCCCTTGCACCGGTGGCGGAGTCGCGCCCGTACTCGTATGCTCGCCGCTCACGAGATGTGCCATCCGCCGTCGCACGGCCTGGACATCGCTCAGGTCCGGCCTCAGGCCGATTCGTTGCCCTCGGCCCACCCGCCCGGGGCTGCGATGTTGAACATCCACGCCACGCCCCACGGGTCGACGATCTCGCCGTAGAGGTCGCCCCAGATCTGCTTCTCGAGGGGCTGGGTGACCTGGGCGCCGCGCTCGACGAAGCGATCGTAGAACCCGCGGACGCGGTCGAGCTCGTCGCTCATGAAGGCCGCGTGCACGCGGCTCTTGCCCCAGCCCTCGGCGGGCTCCTCGAAGCCGTCGGCGCCCATCACGGTGAAGCCGCCACGCCGTCGGCGGGAGCGTCCGGGATGCCGAAGTCGGCGAAGGTGTTGATCGACAGTTCACCGCCGAACACCGACTGGTAGAAGGTCATCGCCTCGCGGGCGGCACCGGCGAACGAGACGTACACGACGAGGGAGTCTGATCGGGGGATTCGCCCTCACCCTAGACCGGGCGTGCTCGGTGCGGGAAGACCCGGATATGCTCGGGCAAAGCCCGCTCGCCCCTCAGGGAGAAGTCATGATCCTCGCCCACGACGTGACGGGCTCCGGCCCGCTGCTGGTCCTCCTCCACGGCATCACCGAGGATCGTCGCAGCTGGGATCCGGTCGGCTTCACCGACGGCTTCACCGTGGTGCGGGTCGACCTGCGCGGGCACGGGGCGTCGGCGGCCGAGGAACCGTACGACATCCCGACGCTCGCGGCCGACGTCCACGAGACGCTCGCGCACCTCGCCGAGAACGACGCGGTCCCCGCGGAGCCGCCGGTGGTCGTCGGGCACTCGATGGGCGGCATCGTCGCGACGGCGTACGGTGCGCTGTTCCCCGCGCGCGCGATCGTCAACGTCGACCAGCCCCTGCAGCTCGCGGGGATGCAGGGTCAGGTGCAGCAGGCGGAGGGGATGCTGCGGGGTGCGGACTTCCCGCTGTTCATCCAGGGCATGTTCGCGCAGATGGCGGGCGGCCTGGACGCCGACGAGATGGCGCGGGTCGACGGCATCCGGTCTCCGAAGCACGACGTCGTCCTCGGGATGTGGCGGCCGCTGCTCGAAGACTCACCCGAGGAGGTGGCGGAACTGGTGAGCAGCCTGACGCGGATTCCGGCAGACGTCCCGTACCTCGTGATCACGGGCCTCGACGCCGGACCCGAGTACGCCGCCTGGCTGCAGCACGAGATTCCGCAGACCGTGCACGAGATCTGGCAGCCGCCGACCCACTACCCGCACCTCGTGGACCCCGCGCGCTTCGTCGAGCGCGTCGAGGCGTTCGTCGGCTGAGGACCGCGCCCGGCGCCCGGAGGATCCGTCGCGCCGGACGAGAACCGATACGGGAAGGTCGCCATGGACGTCGCCGAGACGCTCGAGGAAGCGGTCGCCCTCGTCGACGAGGGGGAGCAGGGGTCCGCGCGCGCTCTGCTGATGCGCCTGCTCTCCTCGACGACACCCGCACAGGATGCCGAGAAGGCGACGGCGATCGCGGAAGTCACGGCGCTCCTGGTGGAACTGGACGTCCCCGTCGAGCCGGACGCTCGGATCGAGGAGCACCTCGAACGGATGCGACGACTCACAGCCGGTTTCGACGACGAGCGCACGGCGGAGGCGCGGGCGAGAGCCGAACTCGGCCGCGTGGAGTTCGTGCACGGTCTCGACGACATCGATCCCGTCCTGCACGTCCTGGTGCTCCAGCGCGCGCTCGACATCGATGCGGCCCACCGGGACTCGCCGCACGCGGGCGTGCGCCGGGTGGCGGCGGAGGCGGCCCTCACCGCCCAGATGATCCGGCGGTGGCTCGGACAGGACGTCGACTCGATCGCCTCCGCGCTGGACGCCCTCGCGCTCCGGCTCGGCGGCGAGGACGATCCGAGGTCGTCCGCGATCCGCATCGAGGCGATGGTCACGTCATCGCGGCTGCGGATCGAGAACGATCTCGACCTCACCGGCGTGGTCGACGTGCTGCGGATCGCCGTGGCGGAGTCGCGCCGGAGTCGGCAGGCCCCGGGATGGAGCCTCGATGCGTCGCTCCTCCTGGCGGATCTGGAGATCGCGGCGGGGGAGAACCCGCGCGAGGCTCTCGCCGAGGCGCGGCGGCTCCTCGCTGAAGACCCGTGGTCGTCCACTCCCGCACGCGCCGGCCGCGCGGGACGGCACCTCCGTCACCTCCTCGACCGCCTCGACCAGCCCGCCCGCGACGCGGTGGCCGCCGAGGAGTGGCCGGCGTTCCTGGGGCGATGTGCGGGTGAGACGCATGCCGAGATCCGCTCCGCCGCCCTCGCCGAGCTGCTGCGGTACGTCGGCTCTGCGCCGGAGATCACGGCATCCGGAGTCGCCCTCCTTCGACAGGCGGACCTGATCTTCCGCGGTGACGATGCCCCCGCGTCCGCCCTCGCGCGCTTCGGCGTCGTCGCGAAGATCGCCGCCGCGCTCGGGCACCCCGAGAGCACGTCGTCGGTGCGCGATGCCGCGGAGGCCGTGCGCGTCTCGGTCTCCGCGGAGGAGCGCTTCGCAGCCCTCTGGGATGACCGGGAGACCGCGCCGGTGATGGCGGCGTCGGTCCTGGACCGGGCCCTGCGACTCTCCGACCTCGGCCGCACCGGCGAGGCCCTCGACACGCTCGCGCGGCTCATGGCGAGAACCCGTGCCGCCGGAGACGACACGGCGCGGCTGGAGCGGGCGCAGGCCGCGTACTGGACGGGGCGGTTCCATCGGGAGATCGGCGACACCGCGGCATCCCGTCGCGCCATCGACGAGATCGTTCGCGAGTTCGCCGACGATCCCGCAGGAGACGTCCGCGTCTGGGCGGCGAACGCGCTGTGGTCGGCTTGGCGCTCCGACCGCCTCGATGCCGACGAGGGGGAGGACCTCCACCGGATCTTCGCGGAGAATTTCGAGGACGATCCCGACGTCCGCATCCGTCGTCTCGACGCCTCGGGGAGTCTCGGGCGCGCTGTCACCGCTCACGAGAAGGGCGATACCTCCGGTGCCATCGCCCTGCTGACGGCGATCGTGGGGCGATTCGGGGATGCCGATGACTCCGACATCCAGGACACGGTGCGACGCGCGCGGGAGAACCTCCACATCCTCACGGTGTCGGTCTCGACGGACGCGGACGCCCTGGCGCCCCCGGAGTACCTGTCGCTGCGCGACCAGCTGTACGCGGCGGACGAGTTCGCGGAGCGCGGGCGCATCGCCGAGGCCGAACAGCGGTGGAGCACCGTCATCCACGAAACAGCCGGCGCCGAGCACCCCGACCTCGCCATGCTGCGACTCGCTGCCCTCGACGCCTGGGCGGGGTGGGCGGAGGGGGCGGGCCGCTGGGAACAGGTGGCCGCTCTCGCCCGCCAGGCGACGGTCATCCGCGCCGGCGCGGAGACGCGCGCCGAGCGGGTCCGTGCTCGCGCGCACCTGCGCCTCGGCGTCGCCCTCGGCCGGCTCGGCGATCCGCGTGGCGCGATCCGGGCGTACGAGGCGCTCGACGCGCTCGCCGCCGGTTCGTCGGACGGCGACATCGCGACAGCCCGTCAGCAAGCGGTCTACAACCGGGCGGTGACGATCGATGACCTCGGTGACGGGCTTGCGGCGCTCGCCGCCTACGAGCACGCGATCACTGTGCACGGGCAGACGGTGGCGTCGGCGGGCGGACGGCTGAGGTGCGCCAAGGCCCTGCGCAATCAGGCGCTGATCTTCGCGGGACTCGGCCGGGTCGCGGAGGCGGCCGGTGCCCATCGCCGTGTCCTCGACCTGGCGGCGGGCTCGACGGACCCGCAGCTTCTCGAACGCGTGAAGAAGTCGGCCTTCGATCTCGCGGCCGCCTTCAGCGCTCTCGGCGACCACGCCTCCGCGGCGAGCACGTACGCCTGGATGCGGTCCGCGGCGCATCTCGGGGTCTCCGCGGACGAGACGCGGACGGCCGCGCGCGCCGAGAAGCAGGCGCGGCGGCTGTCGCGCTGAGCAGCCTCCCGGCGTCCGGCGGCGGGCGCCCCGGAATCGATGCCCGCCCGCCCCCGCGGCATCCGCCCCGCTACGCCCCCTGGAACGACCGCAACTGCACGAGCAGGCCCGGGGCGTTCGCGTCGAAGCGTTTGCCGCCCAGCACGACCCCCACCGCGAGGACGACGAGACCCAGGACGGGTCCGACGACGAACGCGATCCACCCCGCCACGCTCGACCCGGTGAACGTCGCGATCGTGGCGGGGATCACGGTCGGCAGTCCGAGGACTGCGACCAGGGCCCAGCACAGGAAGAACGTCAGGAACATCGAGAACGACGAGCCGGTCACGCGCTTGAACGGCGAGTCGCCCGGTGAGGGCGTGGGGACGACGAGGAACGCCGAGCTCACGGCGCTGACGCCGAAGCCGATGAGCGTCAGCCCGAGGGAGGCGCCGAGGACCGGAGCAAGCAGATCCCACCGTCCGGCGATCGCGATCGTCACGACGTCGACGACGACGATCAGGGGGACGACGACGGTGGCGACCCCCAGCGTGCGCCCCAGCCGATCCGCGCGCCCGCGGATACCGGTCTGCATGACGGTGGCGAAAGCGGTGCCGTCGTACGAGATGTCGGAGTAGGGAAGCACCCCGGCGAAGAAGCCGACCAGCAGACCGGACAGGGCGAAGAAGGGCGTGCTGACGTCCCACTGCGCATAGAGCAACACGATGATCGGTGCGAAGGGGATGAGCAGCAGCTGCCGCAGGTACCGCATGTCGCGGGTCCAGGAGGTGAGCGAACGCGCCCAGGTCGCCCCGACCGGGCTCGACGGCATCACGCCGAACCATCCCAGCGACCCCGTCTTGCGCCGGGCCGTCGAGCGGGCCGGAGGGGCGATCACGGATGCCGAGAGGTTGCGGAACCACAGCACCCACAGCATCGCGAGGGTCGCGAGGGCGATCATGAACTTCAGGATCGCCGTCAGCCACGAACCGGTCGCGAGGTCGCCCGGGACGGCCCAGGCGGCACCGACCGGTGTCCACGAGACGGCGCTCACGAGGGCTTGCAGCTGCAGGCCCTGCTCGGTGGCCGACTGCACCGCGTTCAGGATGCCGATGAGGATCGGGCTGGCGAAGATCACCAGCGCGAAGGCGACGAGCCCGATCACCTCTTTCGTGCGGCGGCCTCCCCCCAGACCGGATGCCAACGCGGTGACGGCGCGCGAGGCGACGACGCAGATCAGCACCCCGATCGGTACGCACACGATCGCGGCGATCGCCGCCACCGGTTCGTGCGCCCAGACGAGGAAGGTCAGCAGGCCCGCCACCACCGTCGCGATGCCGCCGACACCGGTCAGCCCGCCCGCGGTGATGGCGATCATCATCTGCGTGGTGGTCATGGGGAAGGGGGCGAGCTTGGCCGGGTCCAGCGTCGTGTCGACGCCGGCCGCGAAGATCGGCCCGAGCACCCAACCGAGGATGAGCACCGCGCCCGCCGCGGTGACGGCCGCGCGGGCGATGTCGAAGTCGAGGGTGCCGACGAAGAAGAGACCGAGCCCGGCGAACAACAGCATCCACAGGGCGCCGATGATGCCGAAGATGAACCCGACCAACTGCATCGGGCTGCGCCCGAGGGTGTTGCCGAGGACGCGGAAACGGATCTTCAGGACTGTCGCAACCACTGCGGCCCCTCCGCGTGGTGGCGTCCGCCGACGAGGTCGACGAACGTGTCCTGAAGGGTCTTGCCGCCGCGCACCTCGTCGACGGTCCCGGATGCCAGCAGGCGGCCCTGCGCGATGACCGCGACGTGGTCGCACATGCGCTGCACGAGGTCCATCGAGTGGCTCGAGACGATGACCGTGCCCCCCGACGCGGTGTAGCCGCGGAGGATGTCCTCGATGTTGGCCGCCGACACGGGGTCGACCGACTCGAAGGGCTCGTCGAGCACCAGAAGACGCGGCGAGTGGACGAGGGCGCACGCGAGCGCGACCTTCTTCGTCATGCCCGCGGAGTAGTCCACGACGGGCGTTCCCGCGGCCTCGGTCAGATCCATGATCCGCAGCAGATCGCCCGTGCGGGTGGCGACCTCGTCGCGCGAGAGGCCGAACATCATGCCCGTGTAGGTCACGAGCTGTTCCCCGGTCAGACGATCGAACAACCGGACGCCGTCGGCGAGGTTGCCGATGAGCTTCTTCGCCTCGACCGGCTGCGCCCATACGTCGACGCCGTGGATGCGCACCGTGCCGGCGTCGGGCCGCAGGAGCCCCGTCGCCATCGAGAGGGTGGTGGTCTTGCCGGCGCCATTGGGGCCGACCAGACCGTAGAACGAGCCCGCGGGGACGCGCAGGTCGAGTCCGGCGACAGCCGTCTTCTCGCCGAAGCGCTTCACGAGACCCGTGATGTCCATCGCCGGGAGGGAGTCGGTCGGCGTCGGGGGAGCGACCCCGTCGGGCAGGGCGGAGGGCGGCGGCACGGCACTCGGGGAGTCGGTCACGCTTCGAACCTATCTGTCTGTCCGCCTCGGTGCGAGGCTTCTGTGCGGGTGGGGCGGGAGAGTTCCCGGTCGGCAGAGGGCACGTCAGTAGCGGATGGCATCGATGACCTTCACGCGGACCGCGACGAGCGCCGGCAGCAGGCCGGCCAGGGCGCCCACGGCGGTGGCGGCGATGAGCCCGATGATCGCGGCATCCACCGGGAACGGCGGGAAGTCGCTCACCATGCCCTGTCCCACGAGATCCCGCATCGCGGGGGACTGCACGATGAGGATCGCCGCCACGACGCCCAGGGCACCCGCGACCACCGTCGCGACCACGCTCTCCATCATCACGGCGAAGAACACGCGGCCGGCCGTCGCGCCGAAGCTGCGTCGGATGCCGATCTCCCGCACGCGCTGCTTGACCGTGACGAGCGCGATGTTGACCAAGCCCAGTGCGCCGAGCAGCAGCACGAGCACGGCGATGCCGATCACGACGAGCTTGGTCACGAGGAACGGGTCGTCGCCGTACTGCGCCCAGTCCTGTCGGGACACGTTGACCTCGGTGCCTTCGCCCAGCGCGCTCTGGAGGTCGCGTGTGACCGCCGCCGTGAGTGCGTCCGCCAGCTCGGGCGGCACCCACATCTCGTACTGGCTCTGGGGCGCGCCCCCGCCGTAGGGGTCCGCGGCGGCCGCGGCGGATCCGCGCTCGCCGGTGGCGGCCTTCTGCATCGCCTCCGCGTGTCGGGCGAGCATGATCATCGTCGGCTCGGTCTCCCACGCGCTGGTCGGTGTCACACCGACGATCACCGCGAGGGTGCCTCCGGCGGGGAGCCCGGATGCCGCTCCGGGCACGCCTTCGCCGCCCAGGGCCACCACGGGGTGACTCTCCATCGGCGGTCGGCCCATGCGGTCCCAGAACACCTCGTTGACGATCAGTCGGGGCGCGAGCTGCTGTTCGTCGGTCGGGGAGAACCACGAGCCCTCGATGAGGCGCACGCGGTGCATCTCGCCGAAGGGCTGGTCGACGGCCTGCGTGCCGACCTGCACCGACCCGGTCGCGAACGGGACGAGCTGGACCGTGTTCTGCACGCGCGACGCGTAGGAGATGTCGTACCGCTCGAGGGTCTTGCTCCACGCGGCATCCATGTCGGCGGGGTCGATCGTGCCGTTCAGCCGGAACGCCGAGACGTACAGGGTGGCGGGACGCCCGCCCTGCCGTTCGCTGAGTTCCTGGTTCGCCTGCTGGACGATCGCGCCGAGCGCGACCACCGTCGTGAGCGAGCACACGGCGACCGCGACGCCGATGAGCGACAGCAGCACCCGCGTGCGGTGCACGCGCACCTCTTGCCACGCCTCGAGCAGTGCGCCGACGAAGCCGGTGAACCCGCGCATCAGGCGTCCTTCCGATCGTCAGGTCCGGCGTCGATCCCGGTCTCCGCGGCGGGCGCCGTCGCCTGTCCGACGGTCTCGGTCTCGGTCTCGACGCGCGTCGGGGCTTCGGCCTCGGCTGCCCCGGTTCCGGCCGGGACGGCGCTCCGAGCCTCGGTCTCGATGACGAAGAGCTCGAGCACGTCGCGTTCGTCGTCCTCGGTGGGGGCGACTGTGGACCGCTCGATCGGGGCCATCTCGCGGACCTCCCGCCGCGTGAGCGGTTCGAACGCGGGGTCGTCGACGGGGGTCAGGATGCCGCGGTCCAGGCGGAAGTGACGGCGCGCGCGCCGCGCGATCATCGGGTCGTGCGTGATGACGACCTGCGCGGCCCCGGTGCGGACGGCGACCTCGTCGATGAGCTCCATGACGCTCTGGCCGGTGTCGAGGTCGAGGGCGCCGGTGGGCTCGTCGGCGAGGATCAGGCGCGGGCCGCGCACGAGCGAGCGGGCGATGGCGACGCGTTGCTGCTCACCACCCGACAGGCGGTCGGGCATGCTGTTCATCCGGTGCCCCAGTCCGACGAGCTCGAGCATCTCCGCGGCGATCTTCTTCCGCTGCCAGAAGGTGCGTCCCGACGAGTAGAGCAGCGGCATCGTGACGTTCTCGAGGGCGGTGCGTCCGGCGAGAAGGTTGAACTGCTGGAACACGAATCCGATCGAGCTGCCGCGCAGGCGGTCGCGTCGCGCGCCCGAGAAGCTCTTGACCGGCCGGCCGTCGAAGCTGATCACGCCGCTGGTCGGCAGGTCGAGCAGTCCCAGCAGGTTGAGCAGCGTCGACTTGCCCGAGCCCGAGCGGCCGACGATCGACACGTGATCGCCCGGCTCGACGGAGAGGTTCACCCCGGAGAGGATCGTGAGGGCGGGCTGATCCGGAGGGATGACCGTGCGGGTGACGTCTTCGAGGTGAAGAAGGCTCACGACGCCGGCACCGGCTCGCAGACCATCGTGCCGTCGGGGTAGGTGGTGCAGTTGTCGCCCGCACCCGACCCCGCCATCGCGCCCGGAGCGAACTCGAGCACCTCGTCGCCCTCGTTCAGCCCCTGCGTGATCTCGACCTGGGTTCCGTCCGTGAGCCCGAGGGCGACGGCACGCTCCTCGGTCGCCCCGTCGGCCGTCGAGACCCAGACGGTGCCGCTCTGCGCCGCTCCGCGGACCGCGGTCGTCGGGACGACGAGCACGTTCTCAGCCTTGCCGCCCGCGATGGTCAGCTCCGCGGCGAGCCCGGCGAACACCGTGACGTCACCGGGTACGGCGCACGTGACGGTCGTGCCGGAGCCGCCGGAGGACGGCGCGCCGCCGGAACCCGCTCCCGTCGACTCGCCATCGCCGTTGCTTCCCGCCAGCGGTGTGACGAGGCGGAGGTTCGTGCACGTGAAGGGGGCGGGTCCGCCGGTGATGGCGACGGATGCCTCGTTCGGGCGGTTGAGAAGCCGGTACTGCTGCGCCGCCTCGAGGGTCCCCGTCACAGAGAAGCTCGGCGGAGCGACGTTGCCCGCGGCCATGCCGACCGTGACGTCCTGTCCCTCGAGCACATCGAGGGCGCTGAGTGTTCCGCCCGCGGGAGCGGTGACGTCCTCATAGCGGAAGATGGCGGGCTTCGGTTTGCCCTCGGCATCCACGCTGTCGGCCGGATCGCGTTCGATCGGCACCTTGACGTTGAAGATCACGTCGCCCTGGTTCACCCCGGCGCCCTGGGTGATGAAGATCTTGTTCACGACGCCGCCGGCCGTGGACTTGACCGGGACGGCCGGGTCGGACGAGACGGTCGCGGTGACCACGACGTCGTTGGTGATCGTGCCCCGGGCGGCGGGAACGCGCGGCTCCACGATGGCGCCGGTGGGCTCCGCCGGGGAGGCGTCGACTTCCCGATCGGGGAAGAAGGCCAGCTTGATCAGAGCGGCCGCGACGAGCGCGACCAGAAGCAGACGCAGAATCGGAAAAACCCACGTGCGTGCGATCCCCATGAAACCCCCCGGAACGGTGATCGTCGTTGACAGACGATTCCCACACTAGGGGGAGGGGCATATCGCGCGCGTATCGCGATCGAGGGAGACGCTAGAACGTCCCGCCCGGGTACACGTCGTCGGGGAGCGTGAAGCACGGCGACGCGGAGGAGATCGAGATCGTGTCGTCCGCTTTGTACCGCGCGATGATGTAGTTCTCCCGGTCGTCGGACTTCGCCAGCAACTGGACTTCGTAGTCGCCGTCGATGTCCTGCCGGGTGCGGATGTCGAATCGGTCGTCGGCGAAGCCTGCTTCGAGCCCGCGCACGACGTCTTCGGCCTTCACTCCCGGAACGAGGGTCACCGTGGTGCCGCCGAGCCACGAGTGGCCACCGTCGCTGCACGAGAACAGGGTGCCTTTCTCGCGCTGGTCCACCGCGGCCACCTCGTCGGCGGGAATTCGCGAGACGATGTCTCGTTCCGTCGCTTGCGTCGAGGACTTCGCCTCCTCCCAGGTGAGGCTCGAGGGTGAACTGGTCTGCGTCACGGGTGTCTCCTCTTGTCCGTTCGGCCCGCTCGGCGCGCAGCCCACGAGTCCGACGATCGCGGCGACCGTCACGGCCAGCCAGGGGGCTCGTCGCGTCGTCATTCCACGATCACCTTCTTCAGGTCCTGCAGTGCCCGGTCGTTATCGCGATCGGTGCTCGCGATGAGGTTGTGATTGTTCATCAGCACATCGACCTCTTCCGGCGTGTTGATGTAGCCGCCCTGGAGCTGGTCGTCGTGCGGGCCCCGATAGAGAGGGCCGTGCGCGAACGCGTCGTCACTGCGCGGGTTGTCGCCGCCCCAGACGAGTCCCTTGGACTGCGCGTGGAGGAGGATGTCGTAGTACGACAGATCCGCGTAGGCCGTGCCGTCGCGCGGTTCCCATTCCGGGAGCATGCCCGCGCCCGCGAGAGAGATGACCTTGTCGTACTCGGAGCCGGCCACCTCCGAACCGGTGAGGTTCGACAGGCCCCAGCTGTGGCCGATGCCGATCTGCTCGACTCCGCCGAGGAGCGGATCGGAGCGCATCCCCTCCTCGAAGGACGCCAGCTGTTCTCCCGCGTCCCGCGCGGTGTCCTCGTCGTTCGCCTCGCCGATACGCCAGAGGTCGGGTTCCTTCGCGTTGTTCTGCTCCCCGGGGAACTTTCCGTCCTTGTAGACGAAAGCGACCGTTCCCGGGAGGTTGTTCGTCAGATACGTCGCGATCTGCTGCACGCCGCCGGTGTAGAACGAGTTCAGCCCGGTGAACGTGCCCGGAACGTAGGTGATCGCCCGCGTGGTGTCGGGGCCCGGCGTGCCGATCATCTCGATGATGCGCGAGGTGTCGCGGTCGTACAGGTACAGCTGGGTGTCTCCGGCCTGCACGCTCTTGAGGTAGGTGATCTCGTTGCGAATCGCCTCCGCGCGGGAGCGATCGTCCTCGCTGTCACTGTTCTCGAGCGCCGCGAGTTCGGCCTCAGCGGCGCTCAGGAGCCCGGGAACGCGAGAGCGGTTCGCCTCCACGCGGACGAGAGCGGGAAGTCCATCGAGGCTCCCCAGAACGCTCGCCCATCGCCGCACGAAGGCATCGGTGTTCGCCGCGGGGCTCTGCGCGAGCACGGCCCATGCGGCGAAGACCTGGTCGGGACTCAGCGTCCCGCTCAGCAGGAGATCCTGCGTCGACTGCGGGAAGGCCGCCGACGTGGCGAGAGCGACGTCGAGGTCGCTGAGGGTGCCGGACCCGGCGCGCTCGAATGCGTCCGCGATGCCCCGGATCCATGCCGAGTCGGTCGCGTTCTCGTCGAGGAGCCGTTGCCACCCCTCCCACAGCGTCGCCCGTTCCACCGGTACCCACGAACAGGATGCCGTGAAGTCGGCCCACGCAGTCCGCACCGTTGTCAGCTGCTCGCCGAGGGTCGCGTCGAGGGGGCCGACGCTCGACACGAAGTACCGCAGACGTTCGGGGTCGGCCGAGGTCCGCCCTCCGCCGATGCAGTCCGCGACGGCGCGTGAACGCTCGCGCGCGGTGAACGCGGCGCTCACCGGTGGCGGCGTGACGGGGTAGTCGGACGGGCGAGGGTCGTACCAGGTCGCCACGACCACGTGCGCCGGAGCGAGAGCTCCCGTTCGCGAGCGTTCGGCGTCTCGCGCCTCCCAGGCGGCGACCGCTTCGCGCCGCTCGCGCTCCTCGCCGGCGCGGCGTGCGGCTTCTCGGACCTGCTCGCTCAGGTCGTCGAGCGCCCGAGCCAGAGCCCCGCGGTCTTCCGCTTCGACGACCGATCCGGCCGCGAAGGCCCTCGCATAGGCTCCGTCGAACTCATCGAGGGTGTGCGACACCACTCCGTGGCGGCCGTAGCCCTGGCCGCGGAGGACCGACCCGGCGACACCGGCGGCAGAGACCAGCGCCTGCGCCGCCGCGTCGTCGAAGGGGATCGTCACACCGCCCGACCCTACCCAGGCCGAAAGCCCAGATCGAGGGGTTGCTCTTCGGCGTCCGTACCTGCCGGGGCGTGCGTCCGTCGAAGCCCCGGCGGCGCGCAGACGCACGGATGCCGGGACCGAGCCGTCCGAGAACGGCGGGTCCCGGCATCCGGGGTCTGTCAGTCCTTCGGGGGCGCGACGATGCGCGGCGTGACGTCGAGCATTCCCACGCGCGCGTGCCGGCGCGAGTACGCGAAGTAGATCGCGAAGCCGATGGCGAGCCAGATGAGGAAGCGCAGCCAGGTCTCGACCGAGAGGTTGAGCATCAGGTAGGTGCAGATCGCCGCCGACACGATCGGGAGGACGGGGTTGAAGGGGACGCGGAATCCGCGTTTGAGGTCGGGCCGCTTGCGGCGCAGCACCACGACACCGATCGACACCAGGACGAACGCCGACAGGGTGCCGATGTTCACCATCTCTTCGAGGATGCCCACCGGGGTCAGGCCGGCCACGATCGCGACGATCACCGTGACGATGATCGAGATGACCCACGGAGTGCGGAAGCGCGGGTGCACCTTCGCCAGGGAGCCGGGGAGGAGGCGGTCGCGCGACATGGCGAAGATGATGCGCGTGGCGCCGATGAGGAGCGTCAACACCACGGTCGTGAGACCGGCGACGGCTCCCGCGGCGATGACCGTCGCCATCCACGTCTGCCCGTGGAACGCGAAGGCTTCGGCCAGCGCCGCCTTCGGGTTGAGCTGGTCGTAGGGCACCATGCCCGTCACGACGATCGCGACCGCGCAGTACAGGATCGTGCAGATCACGAGCGACGCGATGATGCCGATCGGCAGGTCGCGCTGCGGCTTCTTCGTCTCTTCGGCGGTGGTGGCGACGACATCGAAGCCGATGTAGGCGAAGAAGACGAGGGCCGCACCCGCGAGGATTCCGCCGACACCGAAGGTCGCCGGCTCGAGGCCCGAGAGGAACTGCAGGAGCGGCTGCGTCAGGCCCGACGTCGACTCGGTGGGGACGGACGGCGGGACGAACGGGCTGTAGTTGGCGGGCGCGATGAACATGATGCCCGCGATGATCACGAAGAGGACGATGAACAGCTTCACGGCGACGAGGACGAGGTTCACGCGCAGCGATTCCTTGATGCCGACCGTCATGAGTCCGCCGAGGACGAGCACGAGCAGGATCGCCGGGATGTCGACGACGCCTCCCGAACTGATCGCCGCCGGCAGGACGACGCCGAGCTGCTGCAGGAAAGCCGACAGGTACGCGCTCCATCCCTGGGCCACGACGCTCGCGCCCAGGAACATCTCGAGGATGAGATCCCAGCCGATGATCCAGGCGAACAGCTCGCCCAGCGAGGCGTACGAGAACGTGTACGCCGATCCCGAGACCGGCACCGTCGACGCGAACTCGGCGTAACACATCGCGGCCAGGCCGCAGGCGATCGCGGCGACGATGAAGCTGATCACGACCGCGGGACCGGCCACGTCGTGCGCGGCGCGGCCGGTCAGGGTGAAGATGCCGGCGCCGATCACGACGCCGACGCCGAAGACGGTGAGGTCGAGGGCGCTGAGGGACTTCTTCAGCCGGAACTCCGGCTCGTCGGTATCGGCGATGGACTGCTCCACCGACTTCGTGCGGAAAAGGCTCACGCGTAACTCCTCTCGAGGCGCTCTCAGAGCGGACGCCACCGAGGGAGGATAGCGCTTCTCGATGCCCGTGCCTATCGCCCCCTGACCATGGATCAGAGGGTGTATCACATTCACAAATGCCGATGTGAATTGCGCGAAAGGTGTAATGTTTTACGCATCATGGCAATCAAGCACATCACTCATCTTGTTGACGATCTCGATGGCTCCGTTCTCGAAGAGGGCGAAGGAAAGCAGATCACCTTCTCGGTCGAAGGCCGTGCCTATGAGATCGATCTGTCGAATCGCAATGCCGATAAGTTCTATGACGCGGTGGCGCCTTTCGTCGACGCCGCGCGATCGGTCTCGCGGACCACGACGACGTCGCGTCGCACGCGTTCGGCCCGGCGTGACAATGACGTGGACCTCGGCGCTGTGCGCGAGTGGGCGCGTTCGAATGGCTACACCGTGAGCGATCGCGGTCGTGTTCCCGCGACCGTGCTCGAGGCGTATTCGGCCGCTCAGTCCTGATCGTGTCGGGGGACGACCGCCCTGCCACCGCCGTCCACCCCGGCGTCGTGACGCAATTCGCCGTTCTCGACGCTCTTCTGGGTGGGCAGTATTCGAGTGGTATCACCGTGCGCGAAGCGCGCGCTCTCGGCGATACCGGAATCGGGTGCTGCGAGCGGTTCGGCGGGGAGGTCGTCATCCTCGACGGCGCGTTCTTCGCCTGCACGGCGGATGAGCCTCCGCGGGTGATGTCCGACGACGAGAAGCTGCCCTTCGTCGATGTGTGCTCGTTCGGGGAGACGGCGTCGCATCCGGTCGGCGACCTCGACGGACCCGCTCTGGCCGCGGAGATCGACGGGCTTCTCGCGAGTCGGAACCTCTTCCATGCGATCCGACTGGACGGCATCATGGCCGAGGTGCGTACTCGCGTGACCCGGCGGGAGGAACCGCCGTTCCGACCCCTCGCCGAGGTCACCGCCGAACAGATCGAGACGGTCACCCGCGACGTGCGCGGGGCCATCGTGGGTTTCTGGATGCCGGGTCTGTATCAAGGCATCACCGTGGCGGGACTTCATCTGCACTTTCTCCGCGACGACCGGAGCTTCGGCGGGCATGTGCTGGATATCTCGGTGCGAGAGGCTGTTCTGCGCGTGTCGGCGTATGCGCGATTCGAACTTCAGGTGCCGACGGACGACGAATTCCTCTCCCACGAACTCAGCCATGATCAAGATCGTCGAATCAGAGCGATCGAAGGCGGTGCGGCCGCTCGGTGAGCGGCGGGATGCGGTGACCTCGATGGGTTAATCGAGGGGTGAATTTCCATTCTTCGGCCTCTTTGCCGCACATGGTTGACCATAAGATCGCGCCATGGCCAAGAAGCACATCACGCAGTTGATCGACGATCTCGACGGTTCCGTCCTCGAAAACGGGACGACGATCAATTTCTCCCTCGAGGGTCGTGCCTACGAGATCGATCTTTCCGAGAAAAATGCCGAAAAGCTTCGCGAGGCATTCGCGCCGTTCACCGTGGCCGCTCGCGCGATCGGCTCCCCGACGCCGGGTGTCCGTCGTCCGTCCCGGGGGCGGGCGGTCTCCACCCGCGACCTCGCCGATGTACGAGCCTGGGCCGAGAAGAACGGCCACGCGATAAATGCGCGCGGCCGTATCTCGTCCGCCGTGCTCTCGGCATACGACGCCGCGCACTGACCGAGAAGAATCCGGATGCCGCGAGCGCGCGGCATCCGGATTCACCTGTCTCAGACCAGGGCGGCGGAGCCGGCGCCTTCCCGCAGGCGCTCCGCGGCCACCCCTTCGGCGGCGGCGAGCGGAGTCACCCCGCGCGACTCCGCCTCGTCGAAGATGCGGCGCAGGGTGTCGCCGATGTCGGCCACCCGCCCCATGATCTCGTCGCGCGTCCCGCGCTGCTTCGCCTCGAGGTCGAGGTAGATCACGCCGCCCGCGTTCACGACGAAGTCGGGGGCGTAGAGGATTCCGCGCTGCGCCAGGCGGTCCGCGCCGGAGCGATCGGCGAGCGGGTTGTTCGCGGGCCCGCAGACGGCGCGGACGTCGAGCGCGTCGATGACTTCGTCGGTCAGCACCCCGCCGATGCCCGCCGGCACGAAGATGTCCGCGGCGACAAGGTGCGCCTCGTGCGGTTCGACCCAGGCGGCACCGAGCTCGGCGGCGAGGGCGCGCTTGGCGGGGTTCACGTCGGTGACGGTGAGCACGGCGCCCTCGGCGGCCAGGCGCTCGGCCAGACGACCGCCCACCTGTCCGAGGCCCGCGATGGTGATGCGTCGCTGCGCGACGTCGCGCACCCCCGCGCTGCGCTCGAGGGTCGCGATCAACGAGGAGTACACGCCGAGGCTCGTCGGGCCGGCCGGTTCGCCGGACCCGCCGCCCGCTTCCGGCAGGCCCACGACGTGTGCGGTGCGCTCGCTCACCGTGAGCATGTCCTCGGTCGTGGACCCCACGTCTTCGGCGGTGCGGTAGAGCCCGCCGAGGCTCTCGACGGCGTCGCCGAGATCGAGGAATGCCGCGCGACGTCGATCGGCGTCGAGCACGGTTCCGGGCGGGAGGCCGATCACGGACTTGCCTCCTCCGGCGTCGAGGCCGGCGGAGGCGTTCTTCAGCGTCATCGCGGCGGAGAGGCGGAGGGCGTCGCCGAGGGCGTCGCTCCAGGTGGGGTAGGTCCACAGGCGGGCGCCGCCGAGGGCGGAACCCAGCACCGACGAGTGCAGGGCGACGGCGATGAAGAGGCCGCTGCGGCTCCCCGTCACCACCTCCACGCGTTCGTGGGCGAAATCGGGCAGGGGCAGAGCGTGGGTCATCGCGTTCCTTGTCGTCGGCCGCCTTGTGGGCGGCACTTTCCGGAGGCCGCGGCTTTGCGGCATCCGTCTTCTATTCTGACGCGGGCGCGCGTCCCGCGCGAGCGCCTGCCGAGATCACACGCGCGGTGCGAGATCGCCCGCTACGCGGTGTCGCGATGCCGTGACCTGACGCTGATCGGGTGATCTCGCGGTGGTCCCGGTCGGCACCGCTCTAGGCTGACGGCATGAACGACGCCCTCCCCGCCCGCAGCCGTCTCGTCGCCGCCTCGCTCGAGGCCGCCGGTATCGCGGGAAGCATCATCGTGCTCCCGGATGCCGCGTCGACGGCGGCCCTGGCCGCTGCGGCGCTCGACATCGAGGTGGGCGCGATCGCGAACAGCCTCGTGTTCTGGAGCGACGACGAACCGCTGCTGGTGATGACGAGCGGCGCGCATCGCGTGGACACGAAGGGTCTGGCCGAGCGCCTCGGGCGCGGTCCGATCCGGCGCGCCACGCCCGAGCAGGTGCTCGCCGCGACCGGGCAGCCGATCGGTGGGGTCGCGCCGACGGGCCACCCGGCCCCGCTCACGACGATCGTCGACGAGGCGTTGGCGGACTTCCCCGAGATCTGGGCGGCGGGGGGCACCCCGCACACGGTGTTCCCGCTGACGTTCGACGAGTTGGTGCGGGTGACCGGCGGCGCGGTGATGCGGGTCGCCTGAGCGGCTGCGCGGCTCTCCACTCGACCGCGGGGAGCCCCCGGCGTTCGGGGCGCGTGTCATGTGCCCCGAACTCCAAACCGGGAGGGGGCGGTCATTCCACGCCCCGAACGGGGAGACGCGCCCCGAAGCGCGGGCAACGGAGCGGCCGGGCGGCGACCGTGCGGGTCGGCGCCCGGCCGGCGGGATCAGGCCCCGGCGAGGGCTGTCAGGCAGACGACCGCGGCGGCCGCCGACCACGCCTGCGGTCGGCAGGCCGCGGGGTACGGCGTCGGCACCGAGGAGTGGCTGCGCGGGTCGCCCGCGTGCAGCTCGGGCACGCGGTAGTCGAAGCCCTCCGCGGTGTCGAGCAGCCCCTCCACCACTGCGCGCGCCTCGTGGACGAGGCCCGCGCGGAGCATTCCGTGCGCGGCGATCGCGGTGTCGTGCACCCACACGCTGCCACCGTGGTACGACAGCGGCCAGTAGCCGGCGGCATCCGTCGACATCGTCCGGATGCCGTACCCGCTCGACACGCTCTCGCCGAGGAGGAGCTGCGCGACGTGCGCCTCCTCGTCGGGGGACAGCAGACCGGTGCCGATCAGGTGGCCGATGTTGCTCGTGAGCGTGTCGACGGGCCGCTTGTCCCGATCGAGGGCCACGGCGGGATAGCGCCCCTCGGGGGTCTCGACCCAGTAGGTCTCTGCGAAGCGCGCCTTCAGATCCGCGGCCCAGGATCTCCAGAACGCCGCGTCGTCGGCATCCGTGCCCTCCCCGAACCGCTCGAGCAGGGAAGCGCCGGCGAGAGCCGCCTCGTACGCGTAGCCCTGGACCTCGCACAGCGCGATCGGTCCCTCGGCGAGGCGGCCGTCGCGCCACTGGATCGAGTCGCCCGAGTCCTTCCACCCCTGATTCGACAGGCCCGTGCCGAGGCGGTCGATGTAGTCGAGGAAGCCGTCGCCGTCGCTGTCGCCGCTGTCGCGGATCCAGCCGAGGGCCGCCCGCAGCGCCGGGAGGAGCTCTCGCACCTCGTCCTCGGGCATGCCGGCGCGCCACGCGTCGGCGAGCAGACAGATCCACAGCGGGGTCGAGTCGACGCTGCCGTAGTACTTCGGGGGCAGCACGATGCCCTCCCCGGGGATCTCGAGCGCGGACGCCCGCAGCTCGTGCAGGATCTTGCCCGGCTCCTGCGCGGTCTGCGCGTCGTCGTCGGTCGCCTGCAGTCGCGCGAGCACGCGGAGAGTGGATGCCGCGATCTGGCGGTCGAGCGGGAGGGCCAGGCGGGCCGCCCAGATCGAATCGCGGCCGAACAGGGTGAAGAACCAGGGCGCGCCGGCGGCGAAGAACTCATCGTCGGGATGCGCCGGGAGGACCAGGCGCAACGCGTCGAGGTCGTCGAGGGCCGTGCGCACCCACCGACCGAGGCGGGGGTCGGGAGAACCCGCGGCGACGGCGGCCGCGTCCCACCGCGGAGCGGCCGCGGCGGCCCCCACGACGAGGGTGTCGTCGCGCAGGGTCAGCGTCCAGGCGACCTCGGCGGTGCCGAGAGCCGGCACCTCGAGGTTCCACCGCACCGTGAGCCCCTCGGGCCCGGATGTCAGCTGCCCGCCCGGCGCGACGAGCTCGAGGCCCTGGGCACCGGCGTCGATCGTCGCGCGCTCGCCGTCGACGTCGACGACGGTGTCGCGGTCGTGCGCGTGACCGGACTTCACCTCATGCAGCTGCGCGAACTCGGGCGAGAGCTCCAGGCGCAGGGTCGTCGAGATCGGCCGGTCGACGCGAGAGCGCAGCGTCCAGGTCTCGCTCACGTGTCCGTCGGCGACCCGCCGGTCGCGCAGCAGTCGCACCTTCGGGTCGGGGGTGGTGTCGTCGAGACCGCGGAGCAGGCCGCCGACGACGAGGCGCGAGGCGCCGTCGGGGGCCGTCGAGATCCATTCGACGGGGGAATCGTCGCAGGTCAGGGTGAGCGCGCGGACGTGCCGCACGTCGCCGTGGTAGACCCCGTGCACGGGGTCGGCGCCCATGTCGCCCGTGGTGTCGGACCACACCTGCGTGGGAGCCCGAAGCACGATCACCGCGTCGTCGAGCAGGGGCTGCAGGGGAGGGGTCGCGGTGGTCGTCCCGGCCGGTGAGCTGGTGGGGGCGGTGGTCATTCTTTGACGGCTCCTTCGCTGGCGTTCATGATGCGGCGCTGGAAGATGAAGAACACCACGGCGACGGGGATCGTCATGATGGCCGCGGCCGCGAGTTTGAGGGGGAACTGGCTGCCCTGGCTGAGCTGTCCGCTGGCCAGGGACGCCACGCCCTTGGTCAAGGTCGTCAGCTCGGGCGACTGGGTGGAGATGACGAAGTGGCTGAGCTCGTTCCAGGATCCCTGGAACGACAGGATCACGATCGTGATGAGGGCGGGCCGTGCCATGGGCAGGACCACCGACCAGAAGATGCGGAAGGTGCCGGCGCCGTCGATGCGCGCCTGCTCCTCGACCGACGGCGGGATCGACTCGAAGAAGTTCTTCATGATGAACACGCCGGCGGCATCCACGAGGAGCGGCAGGATCATGCCGGCGTACGAGTCGTAGATGCCGAGCTGATTGATGACGAGGAACTTGGGAATCAGCAGGACCACCGTCGGGACGGCCATCACCGCGATGAGACCCGCGAAGACGATGCCGCGCCCGCGGAACTGCAGACGGGCGAGCGCGTATCCGGCGAGGGAGTTGAAGAACACCCGGCCGGCGGTGACGAAGACGGTGACCACGACCGAGTTGCCGAACCAGACGGGGAAGTCGGAGTTCAGGAACAGCCGCTCGTATGCCGCCCACGTGAAGGGCTGCGGCGTCAGCGAGATCGGATCGGCCGCGGCTGCGGCATCCGTCTTGAACGACGTCGCCACCTGGACGAGGAACGGATAGATGTAGACGAGCGCCAGCACGATGAGGAGCGCGTACAGGCCGATCTGCCAGCCGAGCGCCTTCCGTGACAGGCGGTGCTTCGCGGGATGCGTCGGTCGGTCGAGGCGCTGCTCGGCGAGAACGGTCGCCTGCGGGGATGCCGTGGCGGTCATCGCGTGCCTCCCTTCGAGCGGCGCAGGCGCGGGGTGCCCGCACCGGGCGCCTCGTACTGGCGGATGCGGCGGCGCGAGACGGGGCGGTCGCGCAGGACGAAGCGCTGCAGGATCGTGAGGGCGACGATGATGACGAACAGGACGAACGCGATCGCCGCGCCCTGGCCCCACTGCTGCGACAGGAACGCCGAGGAGTAGCTGAGGTACGCCGGGGTGAGCGTGGTCTTGCCGGGCCCGCCCTGGGTGCCCGTGTAGATCTGGTCGAACACCTGCCAGGTGCCGATGAGGCCGAGGGTCAGCACGGTGAACAGCACGGGCTTGAGCTGGGGGAGGGTCACGCGCCAGAAGCGCTGCCAGCCGTTCGCGCCGTCCATCATCGCGGCCTCCTGCACGTCGCCGCCGATGTTCTGCAGGCCCGCGATGAACAGCAGCATGAAGGTGCCGGAGGTCGTGAAGACCGCCATGAGGATGAACGCCGACATCGCGACCGAGGGGCCGGCGAGCCAGTCCCACCACGACACGCCGAGCAGCGTGTGGTCGGTCAGCATCGCGGGTCCGCTGGTGACTCCGACCGCGCCGAGGAGGTTGTGCACGACGCCGGACGGGTCGCTGAACCAGTTCGGGCCGTTGACGCCGAGCCAGGACAGCACCTCGTTGATCGCGCCCGAGGACGAGAAGAGGAAGAGCCACAGCACGGTGATCGCGACGGAGCTCGTGACCGAGGGGAAGTAGAAGGCGGTGCGGAAGAAGCCGCGACCGCGCAGGATCGCGCGGTTGACGAGGACCGCGAGGAAGAGGGAGAGCGCCGTCTGCAGCGGGACGACCAGCAGCACGTACCAGGCGTTGTTGCGCAGGGCCGTGCCGAAATCGCGCTCGGCGAGCCCGCCGCCGGTGGTGACGGCGGCGTAGTTGTCGAGACCGACGAAGCCGACGTTCGAGGAGAAGGGGCTGCCGCGTCCGGTCCAGTCCGAGAAGCTGACCCAGAGCGCCATGAGCACGGGGACGAGCAGGAACACGCCCAGGATGATCAGCACGGGCGCGGTGAAGAGCCAGCCGGCGGCGGCCTCGCCGCGCCGGATCCCCGAGGAGGATCCGGCGCGACGCGGCGCGGGGGAGAGAGCGCTCATGTCGATTACTTGACGATGGCCTCAAGGTTGGACTGCGCCGTCTTCAGCAGCGCCTGCGGGTCGCCGGTCTTCAGCGACTCCAGCTGCGCGTTGAAGTCGGTGATGACGTCGGCGGCTCCGGCCATGTTCGGCGGGAACTGCGCGTACGCAGCACCGGCGAGGAAGGCGGTCTGATCCGGGTTGGCCTGCGACCACGCGTCGGCGGCGGACTGGATCGACGGCATCGGGCCGAACGCCTTCGAGAAGGCCAGCTGCTGGTCGGTGCTCGTCAAGTACTGGACGAGGTCGCGCGCCTGCTCCTGGTTGCCGCTGTCGGCCGCGAGACCCCAGCAGTTCGTGAACTGCAGCGTGCCCTTGCCGCCCGGGCCGGCGGGAAGCTCGGCAACGGTGTATTTCACGTCGGGGTAGTCGGCCTTCATGGCGCCGGTGATCCAGTTGCCCTCGATCACCATCGCGGCCTTCTGCGTGCCGAGGGCCTCGCCGCCCCAGCCGGCGCCGACGTCCGACGCGAAGGCGAAGCTGCCGTCGTTCAGGTGCGTCTTGACGTAGGTCAGCGCTTCGACGTTGGCGGCGCTGTCGGCGGTCGCTTTGCCGTCGGTCACGAGTCCGCCTCCGGCTTGTGCCATGAACGCGCCGACGCGCTGGTACTCGGCCCCGAACGCCAGGCCGACGCGGCCGTCGGCGGTGAGCTTCTGGGCGACGGATGCCAGTTGGTCCCACGTCGTGGGGATGTCGGCATCCGTGAGTCCGGCGGCCGACCAGAGGTCGGTGTTGATGATGAGCGCCAGGGTCGAGAAGTCCTTGGGGGCGCAGAAGAACTTGCCGTCGATTGTGAAGTTGTCGACGAGCGAGGGGTAGAAGTCGCTCTTGTTCTCGAGGTCGTCGCCGTACGCGGCGATCGAACCGTTGGACGCGTAGCCGGCGAGGGCTTCGGGAGCGAGGTAGAAGAGGTCGGGCGGGGAGCCGGCGGCGAAGCCCTGCGACAGCTGCTGGGGGAGGTCGTTGGCGGTCTGGACCTCGGCCGGGACGCCGGACTTCTCGCTCCACGCGGCGACGGCATCGGTGACGGCCTTCGTCTCGGCGTCGCCGGACGAGCCGATCAGAATGCTGAGCTTTCCGCTTCCGGAGGCCTGTCCTTCACCCGGGCTGTCGGTGAAGCCCGAGCCGCAGGCGGTGAGCGCGAGGACGCCGGTGGTGAGGAGCGCGGCGGCTCCGAGCCAGCCCCGCGCGCGGCGGATGGGGGTGTGCCGTGTCATGTGTCTCTCTCCTTCGATGAGGCATGCGACCCCTCCGCATGTGATCGGAGGGCCAAAGTTTGAACGTTCAAACTCGGGTGTCACAACGGTACGAAACGGCGGTCGCGCCTGTCAAGCGGTTGTTCTCGCACATAGGCTGACGGTCTGGCGGCGCGTGCCGTCGAAGCCGACGAGCGAGGGAGGCCGCGTGGCGAAAGCGCCGACCGTCGACGATGTCGCCCGTGTCGCGGGCGT
>Ga0308159_1000899_pt1 | contig 52270 bp, 65 predicted proteins | sample PhyCR1_FD_201040 | JGI IMG/M metagenome (GOLD analysis project Ga0308159, IMG submission 201040) | Phyllosphere microbial communities from UC Gill Tract Community Farm, Albany, California, United States - DLSLC.R1 | ecosystem: Host-associated > Plants > Phyllosphere > Unclassified | place: USA...
GCTCCGGGCTTGCTCCCGGGAGGACCGCGCTGCAGGCCCCATCCTGGGGCCCAGCGCTTGACAGGCATCCATGCCTGTCACCTCCCTCCGCAAGCCCTGCGCTCGGCCTCCTGAAGTCGCGATCTGCGCCGCCTGGGCTACCGCGCGCTTAGAAGCAAAAGCCACAGCAACAGCAAAAGCCACAGCAGTCGCAGCCGCGACTGCGACTGCGAGCGATTTGCCTGGGAAAGACATTGGCATGTCTTTTCGAGACTGCGGCATTGCGCCGCAGGCAGTCAACCCTTGGCAAAACCCTGCAAGCCCGTAGAATCGCGCTTCCTTTTCGCCCGTCGCCTTGAACGGTGGCAACCGGCAACCAAGACCGAGTCCGCGCCTGACCCCATGAACGCTCATGTGAAATAGGCTCAACCCTCCCCGCCCGGCCGTCTTCCTGCATGGCCAAGCGGTTGAGTCTTGCCCAGGTCGCATCCGTGCAGCCTCTACCCTACCCGGGTCGATCAGCGTGCGCGCTCGAAAAGGCCAACCTTCGCCTATCCAACTTGAGGTACCTATGTCTGCGCGTTTGCTGGCCATGGCGCTGGCGCCGCTGCTCGGGCTGTTCATCATTGCCCTGGGCAACGGCTTCATGTCTTCTCTGACCACCCTGCGACTCGGCGAGGCTGGCGAGTCTGCCACCACCATCGGCATCGTCTCGTCCACCTACTTCATCGGTCTGACCCTGGGGGCCATCTTCAATGATCGGCTCATCCTGCGCATCGGCCATATCCGCGCCTACACCAGCTTTGCCTCGCTGATCGGCGTCACCATCCTGCTGCAAGGCCTGTTCTATGACGTGACCTGGTGGTCGGTGCTGCGCCTGATCAATGGCTGGGCGGCCGTGGGGGTGTTCCTGGTCATCGAGAGCTGGTTGTTGCTTGCCGGAGACGCCAAGATCCGCGGTCGCCTGCTGGCCTTGTACATGATCGCCTTCTATGGCGCCGGGGTGCTGGCTCAGGCAGGGCTTGGCGAGATCACCCGCCTGGGCGAGACTGCGCCTTTCATGCTGGCAGGTGTGCTGACCGCCCTGTCGGTGTTGCCGATCGTGATCCTGCCACGGGTTTCGCCACTGCTGGACCAGGTAGAGCCGCTCAAGCCGCGGCAACTGCTGGGCGTGGCACCCTCGGGGCTGGTGGGATGCTTTGGTTCGGGCGTGGCCATTGCCGGGATCTATACGTTGCTGCCGCTGTATCTCCAACGTATCGGGCTGGACGTCGGCGAAGTAGGCAACATGATGGCCTGGGTCATCCTCGGGGCCATGCTGTTGCAATACCCGGTGGGGCGGTGGTCGGACCGCAAGGACCGTCAGGACGTGCTGATTGCCCTGGCGGCAGTGTGCGCTGCGCTGGCATTGGTCACCGTGTTCCTGCCTTCGGATGCATTCCTGCTGCCGGCGATGCTGTTTCTGCTGGGCGGCGGGGTGTTCACCTTGTATCCGGTGGCGGTCAGCCATGCAGCCGACCGTGCCCCATCCGATGCCTTGGTGCCCATGATCCAAGGGCTGCTGCTAATCAACTCGCTGGGCTCGGCGATGGCGCCGATGGCGATATCACCCGTGATGACCGAGTTTGGCGAAGCCGGGCTTTTCTGGGCGTTTGCCGTGGTCAACCTGTTGATGGTGGGCTTTTTCCTGTGGCGGCGCGGCAAGCGCCCGGCCGCGGAACACCCTGCCCCGTTCACGGCCTCCACCACCTTCTCGCCTACTGGCGCTGAACTGCGGGTCACCGAGGACTTGATGCATGCCGCGCAGGAGCATCCTCCGATGGAAACGGCCGAACCCAAGCCTTCGCACCACGGCGAGGCCTGTTGAGGCAAGCGTGCCCTAACCGACCATCCGTCGCCCTCTGGGCACCTCCTGTGCAGGACTATGCCAAAGCAATGACAGAATCCATGCACAGGAGCTTCGCCATGATTCGCATCCGTAGCCTTTCGCTGTCCGTTGCTTTCGCCTTGGCCACCCTGGCCGGTACCAGTCAGGCCGCCACTGACACCACCAACACCGACATGCACCCGAAAACCGACCAGATGGGCGGCAAGACTGCAGGTGAAGGCAGCAGCGTGAATACCCCAGGCAGCAGCCGTGACAATGACAGCAGCAACGCCGGGGCCGCAGGTGCCCATGACGGTGCTGCGGGCGGCTCCAACAGCACCGGCGAAGCCACTGGCTCAGGCGCAGGCGCCACTGGTGGTCAAGCTGAAGATCAAGACAGTCACTAAGACCACGGTCCAGTGACCACCCGGCGTAATCATCCGATCGATTACGCTCATAGCAATTTTCCATTGAATGGCCCGCGCAATGTGCAGTAAGCTCGGGCTCATTCACTGGAGAGCAGCATGCAAGCAACCATCCACACACTCGCTACTACCACTGGCCGCGCCCCGCGCCCGGCAGCGGTCGTGACCGTGTGCGTGAACGCACCTGCCTCCTATTACTTCGGGTATTGGTTTAGCCACTAGGCGCCGATACCCACACGGCGTCCACCTTCGAGGGGCCGCCGAACATGAGAATACTCAAACCCCCGGTCGGCCTCCCGACCGGGGGTTTTGTTTTTCAGGCCTACACCCAAACGATCCAGAGGACAGATTCATGAAATACGACACCTATTACGTAACCAGCACCTCCACCTGGCGATTTAGCCACGTCCGCTCGGGCCAGCCTGCCGCCTCCGACCGGTTCTGCACAGGTGGCACTGATTCAACCAATAGCCAAACACCGATCTGTCGAACACCTCGATAGGGCCGACTGCGCAGCCATAGTGCCTGCCGTCCGCCCAAGGAAAACCCTCATGCAAGCCTCCAGCCTCGCCCTGCCCCTGACCCAAGCCCAAGCTGCCAATACCGCTGTCAGCCGCCGCCTTCCCAGCCCGCACCTGCTCAAACAACAGATGCCGTTGTCTGCCTCGCTCGCACACCAAGTCCAGGCGCACCGCCAAGCCATTTGCGACATTCTCGAAGGGCGCGACCCTCGCCTGCTGGTCATCGTAGGGCCATGCTCGCTGCATGATCCGCGCGCGGCGCTGGAATATGCCGATCGCCTGGCCGCGTTGAGCCGACAGGTCGGCGAACGCATGCTGCTGGTGATGCGTGCGTACGTGGAAAAACCGCGCACGACGGTGGGCTGGAAGGGCCTGGCTTACGACCCTCACCTCGATGGCAGCGACGACATGCATGCAGGTCTGGCACTGTCGCGGGGGCTGATGCTGGGCATGATCGAACGGGGCCTGCCGGTTGCGACCGAATTGCTGCAGCCCATGGCCGCTGGCTACTTCGACGATGTGCTGGCCTGGGCCGCCATCGGCGCCCGCACCACCGAATCACAGATTCATCGAGAAATGGTCAGCGGGCTGGCGCTGCCGGTAGGTTTCAAGAACGGCACCGATGGCGGCGTTGCCATCGCGACGGACGCCATGCGCAGTGCTGCCCATGCCCACCGGCATTTCGGCATGGATGCACAGGGCTACCCTGCGATCGTCGAAACCCTGGGTAACGCGCATACTCACCTGGTGCTGCGAGGTGGCCATCAAGGTCCGAACTACGACGCCCACAGCCTTGCCCTGGCCCGTCAGGGCCTCGCCAAAGCAGGCCTGCCTGCGCGCATCATGGTCGATTGCAGCCATGCCAACAGTGGCAAGGACCCCGCCCGGCAACCGGCTGTTTTCAACGAGGTGTTGCAACAGCGATTGAGCGGCGACACCTCGATCGTCGGCATGATGATCGAGGGGCACTTGTTCGAGGGTTGTCAGGCCCTGAGCAACGGGGCGCTGAAATACGGCGTGTCCATCACCGATGGCTGCCTTGGCTGGACCACCACTGAGACCTTGTTGCAGGGTGCGGCACGCCTTTTGGGTGAGCGGCAGGCCGAACCCTGCGAGACACGACCGGTTGAAGTGCGTTAGGCTTTGCCTCTTTACCCTCCCAAGGAGCAGTACCCCATGGCACGTGCAACCGCCCGTCACATCCTGGTCAACAGCGAAGACAAGTGCAACGAACTCAAGGCCCAGATCGAAGCGGGTGCCGACTTCGCTGAAATCGCCAAGGCCAACTCCACCTGCCCGTCCAGCCGTCAGGGTGGTGACCTGGGCTCGTTCGGTCCTGGCCAGATGGTCAAGGAATTCGATACCGTGGTCTTCAGCGCCCCGGTCAACACCGTGCAGGGTCCGGTCAAGACTCAGTTCGGCTACCACCTGCTGGAAGTGACCAGCCGCCAGGACTAAGTCCTGCGAAGCAAGCCCGGTAGGAGGGAGTGGCGCAAAGCCGCTGCTTTGGCCTCACGCGAAGGCCCCTGCGGAACCTTTGATCAGCCGCTCCGCTCCTACGCTCAGCCCATCCCGGGCGATGCCCAACGGCTTTCTTCGTTCCAGTCGGCGCCGGCGCGCTGTTAGGGAGCTTTGCATGACTCTCAAAGGCAAGACAGCAGTGATCACAGGTTCCACCAGCGGCATTGGCCTGGGCATTGCCCATGTGCTGGCGCGAGCGGGGGCCAACATCGTGCTCAACGGTTTTGGTGACCCTTCACCTGCCATCGCCAGCCTTGAGCAATTAGGGGTGCAGGTGCGCCATCACCCCGCTGATCTTGCCGATGCCGCGCAGATCGAGGCCATGCTGGACTTTGCCGAACAGGCATTCGGTGCCGTGGATATCCTGGTCAACAATGCCGGGATCCAGCATGTGGCACCTGTCGAGCACTTCCCGGTGGACAGCTGGGACAAGATCATTGCCTTGAACCTGTCTGCGGTCTTCCACGGCACTCGCCTGGTGCTGCCAGGTATGCGCGCCCGCAACTGGGGCCGCATCATCAACATCGCCTCGGTCCATGGGCTCGTCGGCTCCACCGGCAAGGCCGCATATGTCGCCGCCAAGCATGGGGTGATTGGCCTGACCAAGGTCGTAGGGCTGGAAACCGCCATGAGCGGCGTGACCTGCAATGCCCTGTGCCCAGGCTGGGTGTTGACGCCGCTGGTGCAGCAGCAGATCGACGCACGTGCTGCAACCGGCGTCGATCCGCAGCAGGCGGAACGGGAATTGCTCGCGGAAAAACAGCCTTCACAAGCGTTCGTAGCGCCCGAGCACCTGGGCGAGCTTGTGCTGTTTCTATGCAGCGAGGCTGGCAGCCAGGTGCGCGGTGCGGCCTGGAACATGGACGGTGGATGGCTGGCGCAATAAGCCATGCCGATTCGCGGTGGTAGCGGTGCGTCGGGCATAATGGCTGCTTTCTCTCGCTGCATGCACAGGTAGATCATGAAAGCCCAAGCCCGCCACATCCTGGTCAAGACTGCTGACGAAGCCGAAAAGCTCAAGCAGCGCATCGCCAAGGGTGAGGCGTTCGATGTGCTCGCCAGGAAGTTCTCCCTCTGCCCCTCGGGCAAGCGTGGCGGTGATCTTGGGGAGATCCGCCCTGGGCAGATGGTCGGTGCGATCGACCAGGTCATCTTCAAGAAGCCCCTGCGCGTTGTGCATGGGCCCGTGAAGAGCAAATTCGGCTATCACCTGGTGCAGACGTTCTACCGCGACTGAGTCTCAACACTGCCGTCTAAATACCCAGCAACTAGCAGTTCTGCCAGTTGTCGCTCCCAAGCCTTCCTCTGTAAAAAGTGCCTGACCCCGCGCAATTGACGTTGCGCGCTGGCTTTGAATGGAGGCTTTGCTATGCGTGTACGACTGATTGTGGGCTCACTGAGTTTGCTGGGCGCGGCCCTGCCATCCGCTCAGGCAGCTTGTACATTTTCCCCTGGGGCCGGTAACGACACGTATGTCTGCGACAGCGGGTCAGCGCCTTCGCTGGTGGATACCGAGGGTGACAACCGTCTGGTGTTTCCGGCAGGTGGCATCGGCGCCATCGAGGGCGATGTCACCTTTGGCCCAGGCCGGGACAGTATCGACATGGCCTCCGGCACGATCGCCGGCAACGTCAATCAGGGTGGCGGCATCGATGACTTCGTCATGAGCGGCGGCGTGATCGAGGGTAACGTCAACCAGGGTGACGGGCTGGACACCTTCTACATGTCCGGCGGCTGGATCAAGGGCACCTTCGACAGCGGCGACTACGCCGAAATGGACGGCGGCAGGATCGGAAACGTCAACCTGCGCCTGGACAAGAATACCTTCATCATGCGCGGTGGCAGCGTTGACAGGAATGTCATTGCCGCGTTCGACACCGATTACATCGAGGTCTTCGATGGCACTATTGGCGGCAATATCAGCGTCAGCGGCGGCGACGACAGCGTCCTGATCCATGGCGGCAGCGTCGCAGGGGACGTGCTGCTCAGCACGGGCAACGATCGCTTCGTCTGGGACGGCGGGACGATCGGCGGGAAAGTCGATGCCGGGCCGGGCGACGACACTGCGCTGCTCTCCGGGCTTAATCCGGAAACGCTGATCATCACAATCGATGGCGGCGAAGGCAACGATATCCTCACGTTCGACAATAGCCGCGCGGTCGGCGGTGCTCGCTACCTCAACTGGGAGACGGTGGCGTTGACCAATCTTAGTCAGCTGGCGCTCAACGACACCCTGGTCCTTGGAGACGCCGGCACCGGAACCGGCAGGCTCACCCTCGACAGCAACAGCGTCCTTGCCTCAAGCGAGGGCGTGATCACAGCGTTTGGCCCAGGGCAACGCGCATCGGTGAGTAACGCCGGAACGCTCAACCTTACCGAGGGTGGCGATGCCCTGGGCCGTCTTACCATCCAAGGCGACTATGTCGGCGAAAACGGCCTGTTGCGCGTGAACAGTGTGCTGGCCGGTGACAATGCGCCCTCCGATCGCCTGGTGGTCAGCGCCGGGTCCATAACGGGGACGACCGGCCTGATCGTCAACAATCTGGGGGGAGCCGGCGCGTCGACACCCCAGAACGGCATTCAGGTCGTGGAGGCACGCGACGGTGCCACCAGTACGGCTACCGCCTTCGTGCAAACGCAAACCCTTTCGGCGGGTGCCTACGACTATCGATTGTTCAAAGGTGGTGTTACCGCTGGCAGCGAGAACAACTGGTACTTGCGCTCGACGCTGGTGGCGCCACCTGTGGTGACGCCGCCGGCTGAGCCCGAACCCGAGGTCCCTGCCGAGCCGGCCCCCGAACAGCCGGCGGTTACCCCGCCGGTTGCCGCTCCAGCCCCAGGGCAACTGGACTTGCCCGCCCCGATCGCCGGCAACCAGAGCCTGCCGCTGTATCGTCCCGAGGTCGCGGTCTACGCCGCCGCCCCCAGGGGGGCAGCCATCGTGGTGCGTCAGGGGCTGGGCACCTTCCATCAGCGTCAGGGCGACCAGCAGTTGCTGGAGGGCCAGGGCGCACTGCCCGCTGCCTGGGGTCAGGCCTACGGCGGCGCACTCCGTCAACAGTGGAGTGGTACGGTCAGCCCCAGCCTCGATGGCGACCTGTATGGCTTCAAGGTTGGTCAGGACGTGTACGCTCATGTGAGTGATAGCGGTGCCCGTCAACACGCTGGGGTATACCTCAGCCAGTCTCGCCTGACGGCCGGTGTCAAGGGCTTCGCGTTGGCCCAGGAGAACCGTAGCGTCGGTGACTTGCGCCTGGATGGAAAAAGCGCAGGTGCGTACTGGAGCTGGGTGGGTGCGCAAGGTGGCTATCTGGATGGCGTGTTGCAATACACCCGTCTGGATGGGCGGGCGCGCTCGGACCGAGGCGACAAGCTGGACTTGGACGGGGACGCCTGGGCCGCTTCGCTGGAAGCCGGCGTGCCCGTAACCTTGTCATCGCACTGGGCAATCGAGCCGCAGGCACAGGTCATCGCCCAGAAGACCAAGTTCGATACCGCAAATGATCGCGTCTCGCGTATCGACCATGACGCGCAGGTTGAACTCACTGGCCGCATCGGGCTGCGCCTGGAGGGACGATTCCAGCCCAACGGTGCCCGGCTGCTGCAGCCCTACGCGCAAGTGAACCTGTGGCATGGGGACGGCGGCAGGGATGCGCTGGTCTTCGACAAGACGGACAAGGTCAAGACTGATTACCGCTACACCGCCCTGCAAGCCGAAGCAGGCGTTGCAGCGCAACTCAATACTTCGTTGAGCGTGCACGGCGGGATTCAGTACACGACGCATCTGGATAGCCGTGAACAAGAGGCCAGCGGCGTCAACCTGGGCGTACGCTGGCAGTTCTGACAAGTAAGCGGGGCGCGCGGCCATTGCGCGCCCTGCCCTTGACTAACGCCGAACGACCAACAGCCCTGCCCCAGCGCTTGCCAGCAGCGCGGCACTGGTGCGATTGAACAACCTACGAGGCCGCGGCCGCGTGAACCATCGCTGCAAATAAGCGCCCACTGCGGCGTAGAGCGCGATGGCTGCCCATTCCAGCAGTAGAAACAAAACCCCTAGTAACAGGAACTGTTGGCCTACCGGCACGGGGCTGGCGACCGATACGAACTGTGGCAGAAAGGCTGTAAATATCAGGATGGCTTTCGGGTTGCTTGCTGCAACCATGAACTCCTGACGCGCCAGGCGCCACCCACTGCGCGCCGAGTACCCAGCATCGACGGCCGCGGCCACTGGCGCACGCCACAGTTGCCACGCCAGATAGAACAGATACACCGCCCCCACCACTTTTATCGCCAGAAACAGGGTTTCGCTGGTATGCAGGACCACGGCCAGGCCCATGGCCGCAAGGCCTATCATGCCGCTGAAAGCAAACAGGCGCCCTACCCCTGCAAGGCAAGCGGCGCGCAACCCATAGCGACTAGCATTGTGCAGCGACAACAGGTTGTTGGGACCTGGAGCCATGTTCAGGGCAAAGCAGGCCGGTATGAAAAGCATCAGGCTGGCAAGGTCCATCCCTCTATCCTCTGAATTTAGGGCTGTATCGCAGGTACCAGGCCGCAGCGTCAAGGTACAGTCACGCGCGACAACTGTACGGGCCAGCAGCGTCTGTTTAAGCTGTCAGCCATCACGAGGACCTTCCGATGCCGCGTTCCAATACCCGCCTGTGGCGAGATCCGCGCTTGCCGCAGGTCGAGAGCCGCCGGGCCTGCAACAGCCGGGCCTGCTACAAAGCCCATAGCCATCCGACCTTCTCCATCGGTGCCGTGGACGCGGGTTCCAGCCTGTTCACAGGTGCAGGTTGCGGGACCGAGCGGCTCACCCCCGGTACGCTGGTGGCGGTCCCCGCGCACCGGGTCCATGCCTGCAACCCCGAGGCAGACCAGTCCTGGAGCTACCAGATGCTGCATGTGGATGCGCGCTGGCTGGCTGAGCTGCGCACTGAGTCCGGCCTGCCCTGCGGCGCGCCTGAACAACCGGCGCGTGTCAGCCGGGATGCCGAAGCGTACCACCGATTCTGCCAACTCAACGACGTGCTGTTTTCCGAGGCGGCCCCGATGCAAAAGGAGGCCGAGCTGATCGCTTTTCTGTGCGACATGGATTTCGACACCTTCTCGCCCTTGGCCGCAGCACCCGTCCTTCAAGCCCCAGCGCTGCAGGATTTGCTGACGACCCTGCACGACCAGGATCCGGCTCGCCTGACCGTGAAGTCATTGGCCCGGGAAGCAGGCCTTGGTCGTTATCAACTGATTCGCGCGTTTCGGGCTGCCACAGGCCTGACGCCGCACGCCTACTTGCTCAACGCCAGGATCAACCGGGGCCGTCAACTGCTCCGGCAGGGTCACCGACTGGTTGAGGTCGCCCACGACCTGGGGTTCGCCGATCAAAGCCATTTTCAGCGGGTATTCAAGGCGCATGTCGGGATCACACCGGGGCATTACCTCAAGGCTCAGACCATGAAGTAAGGCTGCGCGGTCACCACCTGCAATATTGTTCAATACGCAGCGTGCCTGCACTCGCACACTCAGGCAACTGATCTCAAGCGCCGAGCCACCTGCGACCATGCAAGCATTTATCCTGATTGCCCTTGCCCACTTCCTGGCGCTGTTGTCGCCCGGGCCGGATTTCTTCCTGATTGCCCGAACCGCAATTGCCAGTGGCTGGCGCGTGGCCAGCGGCGCATGCGTGGGCATTGCCCTGGGCAACGGGGTATTCATCGTGCTGGCCTTCACCGGGGTGTCCATACTGCACGAGGGCAGCGCGCTGTTCGAGCTGTTGCAACTGGCCGGTGCGGTTTACCTGGTCTATCTGGGTATTGCGTTTCTGCGTCATGCCGGCAGTACCAGCGTGTCCCCGACTTCGGCCAGCAGCGCACCCACCTGGTGGCGCAACCTGCAGATGGGCCTGCTGTCCGGCCTGCTCAATCCAAAAAATGGGTTGTTTTACGCAAGCCTGGCCAGCCTGGTAGCGGGCAGCTCTACTATGTGGCTGTTTTCGTACGGCATCTGGATGTTCTGCGCGGTGCTTGCCTGGGACCTGCTGGTCGCTGTCAGCATAGGCCACCCGCGGGTACTGCGGCGATTCAGCAGTGCCCTGCCCTTACTCGAACGGCTGTCAGGCCTCGTGTTGCTACTGCTCGGCATCGGTTTGCTGATCACGCTGGGCTGGCGTTGACCAGCATCAGTGTACGCAGGTCCATCAGGCTGAAATGCCCACTGGTCCATCCCCCGGTATCCAGGTGCCACACATTGCCCAGCTGCCTGACAGACTGGACAGTGGTATGACCGACCAGCAGGGCGCGCAACCCTTTTACGGGCGTGGTATCGGCCTGCTTCAAACGTCGCCTTGACCACAGGCAGGTTTCAAGCACGTCTGGGTCATCGTCCAGTTCGAGCCAGGTACGCAGGGTGGACCAGTCGTCGAACGGGCTGTCGGCATGCAACAGGCCAATGGGGCCGCTTGCCGACTCGACCTGCAAGGCGATCGGCATCTGTTCGAAACGCTCGACGAAGCGCAGCTGCTCAGCGGCCGTCGAATCGATGAACCACCCACCCCCTGCTGCACGGTACATCGCCAGGTCCAGCCGGCCGCCACGGACCAGGTTGATCGCCAGCGACTCGTGGTTGCCCTGGACCGCATAAAACCATGGCTGCCCCAGCCAATGCAGGGCTGCCCGGCTAAAAGGCCCGCGATCGACCAGGTCGCCGACGCTGAATAGCCGATCCTTTTCCTTGTTGAAACCGACGGCGTCCAGGCTTTGCTGCAACCGGTCGAAATGGCCGTGTATGTCTCCAACGGCCAGATCCCGACCTTGAACATTGGCACCGACAAGCTGGAAACGCTGCATGACCTTATTCCTTTGCAAGTAGACAAAGACTTTCTAGGCCTTTGCCTGGGCAGCATGGCACAAGCGGCTGGTCGGGAGTATGCTCGGCGATCACGTGCCAGGGAAGGAAGTGTCATGAATCTGTGCGCTGCACAACTGGGTTCATTCAAGGGCGATGTGGCGGCCAACGTCGGGCGTCATCTGGCCTGCATCGAACAGGCTGCGAGCCTGGGCGCTGCCGTGATCGTCTTTCCCGAGTTGTCGTTGACCGGTTACGAACCTACCATTGCCCGTCAGGCTGCGCTGCCTTTGGGCTCCCCACGCCTGGACCCGCTGCAGGCGGCAAGTGACCGCCTGGGCATCCTCGTTGCGGCGGGATTGCCGTTGCCAACCCCGAACGGCATCCAGATCGGCATGCCGATCTTCACCCCGGGCGCCCCGCGCCAAGCCTATGCAAAACAGCGTCTGCACGAAGATGAACTGCCCTACTTCAACGCAGGGGTGAGCACCTCGCTGATTCAGGCGGCGCATCACCGAATTGCGCCCGCCATCTGCTATGAATCGATGTTCATGGCACATGCTGCATCGGCACAAGAACGAGGGGCAGACATCTATCTGGTGAGTGTGGCCAAGACGGCAAAAGGCGTAAGCGAAGGACACATGCATTATCCGCAGGTGGCGCGCGAACTGGGCCTGACCGTGCTGATGGCCAACTGCGTTGGACCCGCCGGCGAGTTCCTGGCGGCCGGTGGTTCTGCGGCGTGGGACAGTGAGGGTCGCCTGCTGGCTTGCCTGGACTCCCACAGCGAAGGCCTGCTGCTGCTGGACACCGAGGCTGGCACTGCCAGCGTGATGCCGCTGGATGCGCCCGCGTGATTTACCTGGTACTGGCACTGGCGAGCTACGGGCTAAGCTACTACGTGATCGGATTGCTAATCGATGGCCAGGTGGCTGACATTGCCGAGGGCATGCGCCATCGCCGTGATGCGCCTGCCCCAGGTCAATACCTGCGGGCTGTTCAGGCACGATTGCGCCGTGTGCGCTGGGAGTATTCACTCATGGTAGGTACATTTCTGACTGCACTGTCGTGCGTTGGCGCCTACTGGCTGGGCTGAAGCCGCAAGTCCAGTGGCAACGTTTGCCGGCCTTCGAGGGCCAATAGCAGTTGTTTGGCGGCCAGGCCACCGGCAAAGCCGGTGAGCCCACCGCCAGTCCCTATCACACGATGACAGGGCGCAATGATCGAAATCGGATTGCGGCCATTGGCAGCGCCTACCGCCCGCACGGCACTGGGGTTGCCGATCTGCTGGGCGATCTGACCATACGTGCGGGTTTCACCAAAGGGTATGCAGAGCAATGCGTCCCACACTCGACGCTGAAACGCCGTCCCAGAGAATTCCAGGGCCAGATCGAAACACTGACGTGAGCCGGCGAAGTATTCGGTCAGTTGACGTGCGGTTTCGATCAGAACGGGGCAGTGATCGTCACGCTGCAACGGACCAAGACGCACTCTGTTTTCCCGCTCCTGCTCCCACAGCACGGCGATCAGCCTTTGATCCCGAGAGACAAGGGTCAGCGTGCCAACCAGCGATGGCATGAGGGTGTACAGGCTGGGCATACCGCTACTCGGAAATGAAAAGGCAGCGTGCGGGGGGTGCTTATGACAAAGCGACTAACCGTAATGGAACTGAATTACTGCGAATCGGCACCGGTCAACACTTGTGAACGCTGCAAGAAACTGACGAGGTGAATCATGACTATCGAAGCTGAGACGCTCGCACAACTCGCACAAGCCCTGAAGGCACAAGGGGCCAGGTTGATCGCTGACCTGACGTTCATCCGCGCGCCTTACCGGTGTGGCAAGCGCTGGGTATGCAATGTAGTACGCCGCAAAACCGCACGCAAGCCTGCACTGCTTCAATGAACGGCGCGCCGCAACTACCACGCTCTTGAATAGGCGAAGGACCGCCCTTTTTCCTGCGATCACGCCCGCCTGCAAACCCGCCTGACGCACCTGTCACTCAAGGCATTCGCGTGCCGCCACCCTCAGCTTGTCGCCCGACAGAAAGCTGCCTTTATAGAATGTCGCGCGGCTACCCTCCCCCGACTCGATCACCTCCAGCACATCATCGGTCGTCACCGCACTAGGCGCCGTCATGCGTACGCCATGGGGGATGGATTTCTGCGTTGAATTGGGTGCCAAGGCCTGCCATTGCGGCATAACGCAGGCGGCATATTGCTGGGGCGTTTTGGATGTGAGCTTGCTTGCAGTGGGCTTTCCGGGTGAGGCGCAGCCCACGAGTGCTACACACAGCGCCGCCACGACATACAGGAAGTTAGGCATTTCTTTGGCCTCGATCAGTCGCGGGCATTTTAGCAAGTGAAAGGGCCAAGGAGGAATGGACCATCGTCGAATTCCGGAAACATCACGGTTGCCCTTTTTTACCGGCGTGCGGAACGAATGCAGCCTGTCTTGTTTCTGATGAGCAATCATGCACTGCCACACAAATGTGGGCACTGCTTGACTGATTTAATTGGGCGATTCGCTGGAGTCCTACATGGTGTGGTGGCTAGAAGTGCTTGCACAATTTGCAACATCGACCGGTCTGGCCGTGGTGTGCATCCTGATGTTCTGGACCTACGGGCTGGCGTTCGGCAGGTTGTACATGAAGCTGCTCGCTTGCCTGCTGGCCAGCGTGCTGCTGATGGTCGCTGCATTCCCGCATGGGGTGAATTTTGCTACAGGCCTGGGCGCAACAGTAGGCAACAGTCACTCATTGTCGTTGTTCCTGGCTGACGCCAGCGGGGTTATCGCCGCAGTTCTGATCGCCTCTTTTTTCTTCAACCCGGAACGCTTGATAGAGTAGGCGGCGCTGTGCAGGTTGTCGCCTGACAGTTCTGCCAGTAGCAAGGGCAGGTATAGGGTGGCAATGTCATCAGGCCAATCCCGGCACGCGAACCCTTCAGCCAAGGATGCCGAGCCCATGAACGAGTCGTCTAAACAAACGCGGTTGTTTTACCAGAACGGTAAGCTGATAACCCTCGTGAGCCCCGAGCAGCGTCAGCAGATCTTTCGCTCCCCTGATACAGCGCTTGCCGAAACGCGTGTTGATAGTGGCCCGGCCTTGCTGGGTACTGACGCTCAGGGATCGGTTCTAATGGTGCAATCCGAAGATCAAGCACCCTCCTGATTGGGGTCGTAGGCAGGTGGAGAAAGAGCGTGGGCACAGGCGTTCCCTTCCGTTGCTGGAAGCCGGGCCAAGCGCAGCGGCTGACAAACATGCTAACGTTGAACGCATCGCCCATCGAGTCAACATGTTCATGGAATCACTTGACTGCATCAAATCGGACTTGGTCAAAACCGCAGATCATCTAGAAGAACTTGGCAAAGCCATGAACGGCCATGCGCGCTTCATGCAGGCGCGGGGTGCTCATCCGGATCAGATCGACGTGAACGCACACATTGAAGCCCTTGCACAGGTAACCGAAGCCCTGCGGGAGGTGGCAACCAAGATGCAGAGCTCACTTAGCCCTGCCGTGCGTAACAAGTGACGCATTGAGTACAATCCCATCCCCCGAAGATCGTCTCAATGAAACCTGAGCTTGACCACCTTGCTCAGCGCCCAGCCGCCGAATACGTAGAACAGGTCCAGGTAGAAGCGGCCGGCATAGTTGGGCATAGGGTGGTTGTCGATGAGCTGCTCAGGACCGGGGGCAGGCGGCATGAGCGCGTAAAGTGCGTTCGGGATCAAGGCCAGGGCGATCAGCAGCAAGTAGGCTGCCCCTTTGATCCAGTGCGCGCGTGGTGTAGGCCTGGCTGACCATTTGACGCCGTAATACGCGATCAGGCCTGCCACGGGCAATACCCAGAAATGTGTTGGGATGCCAATGAACATTTCAGCTACAGCACTTCTTGTTTCCACGCACTTTCCTCCGATTGAATACGCGAAGTATTGCGGTTGAGTGCGTCAAAAGCAAAGTGCTCATGACGCCTCTACGCGCTTGGCTGCTACTACAGTATTCAGTTAGCTGTCGTGGGGAAAAGCATCGGGCACTCCCAGTGCCGCGGTCATGTCGCTGGGTTTGCATCCAGCGTGGATGCAAACCCAGTACACGTCTCGTACCAAGCGTAGTAGCGTTCGCCTTTCGACGAACTGCCAAGGTCCGTTGCTTATGTCCATGGACCGGGCCACTCACGAACTGGGAAGTCAAATGGAACACGTTCATTCCGTCAGCCAAGACGTCATCGATTCAGCACTCATTGCGTTTTCACGTTTCAAGATTGGTGAGATCAAGGTTTACGATCTGGAAAATGCAATGAGTTATGAAGCCGGACAAGCGCTTGCCCGCAGCGGGCTGGTGCGGTTCTCGATTCACAAGCTGCCATCGGGACGGTACCGCATCAGTGACGAGGGCGAGAACGCGATTACCGAAGCAGGCCGCGAACGGCTGGAGATGATCAGGGGTTGAGCGGGTAGTTGGCTCAAATAAATCCCCAGAGATGCAGCTGCAGACGGCACAGGATTGACCCGTGCCGTCTCGCACCCTCAAGTACCCTGACTCCAATGAGCAGCGATCGCCAGCACGACGAAAGCCACCACCGCCTCCACAACAAGGTAGATACCGTAGAAGTCCTCTGAAAACATACGCAACTTTCCGCTTGAATAACGACTGACCTGAGCCGAATGACCCGGCGCCTGAATCAGATAAGCGGTGGCATTCAGAAGTTCATGCCCGGTAAAAACTGTCAGGCGACTCCAGGCGGAATGCCATCCTTGTTCTTGTCCTTGAGTCGCGCTTTTTCCTCCTCGGTGGCGTGAGCCGGTACCTGATCTTTTTTGGGTTCAGGTTGCTGTTCAGTCATGTTCAAACTCCTCAACGTGTGAAACGTTGGGCATTTGTTGCGCTCAGCAGTTCAGACGTATCGGCAGCCATCATGTTCCATGACCGCTCTTGGGGATGCTCTGGGAATTGAAAGAAGCCACTTCGCGGGCCCTCATGACGCCCCAGGCCAATGCCCGGGACATGGACTCCTTTGGGCGGTCGTCGAACGCCTCCTCATAGACAGGCACGCCGCCAGGGGCATAGACACCTATGAACAGCTGAACGAGGCCTTTTCGGGACAGACGAACCTGTACATTAATCGACGTCTTGTCGCTTAATGTCTCTTCGTGCGCGCGATGGTGCAACGTAGGGTCAGCCCAGGACCAGAACACACTGCCGCGTATCCGCATCGCGCCTCCTAATACTTTAGTCTAATGGCCGCTACGAGGGACATTAGCCGCCTGCCGCTTGGGCTACTAGCGAAATATGGCATCGAACCTCATCGATCAGACGAGCGGGAACGTCGGTGCCATAATGCTGGGCTGTCGCAATAGGGCGCCATTAGCGATGCCTGGACGCACTGCTCATCTACCGCGAGCATCAATCATGAATTCGTTACTGACCTTCTTCGCAGCTGCGGTGTTGCCACTGTTGGCGATCGCCCTGACGGTCATGGCGCACCGGCACGTCATGCAGAAATGGCGGGCGAAAATCGATACCGAAGTTGCACAGGCCTTGAGCACCTTGGGTGTCACCACTTACACACTGCTCGTGGACAAATTGACTTCGCCCAGCACCGACAGAACTGCCCAGGTCTATCGCATTCTCCTTGGCGAGCGCGGAGACTACTATCTGTTCATGAAAATCGGAGAGCAGCCAGGCCTGCTCAAGCCGTTGCGCAAGGAACGGGCTTTGCTGGCGGTGCGGGTCAATGGCTAATATGCTTTGGCGGTGGCCGATCAGGCATCTCACTAGGTGTCAGAATTCGAGGGCATGCGCTTGGTCGGCTTCTTGTAGAAAGCGTGTTTATTAGCGGCATGATGAACGTTGAACGATGGGAGATGACGCGCGCTGGCTGCGTAAAGGGGCGAAACTTACCGCTGAGTCAGCGGACCTATCCGATTCGACTTTAATCTGCCCTGCCAGTTGCCAGTTGCCAGTTGCCAGTTGCCAGTTGCCAGTTGCCAGTACCGTACTACGTGGGACATTTGAGGGCTGAATGTGCAATGAATAAAGGTCTACTGATCGGGCTGGTGGTGACCCTGCTTACGGGGTGCAATCATTATTTCAACAGCCCCTATGGAAGTCGCTGGGATCAACGAAATATCCCCTGTGACGCCACGCCACCTAATCAACCTGGGTGCTACGACAATGTGCACCAAGAGGGGCTGCTCAACAGGCTTTTAAGAAAGGACTAGTCATGCCTGCTTTCTTGGCCCGCTTGTTCAAGCGCACAGATAAGCCAGGGCACGCTGAACTCAACCGTTCAACCGACTCCAGCCAGATCAGCCCTCCCTCCTCCGTGCCCTTCATGGACAACGACGAGACCACGCGCCTGGCCACAACCTGCTCGATACGAAGCTACGACGTAAGCGCACCAGCCATTACACGTTGCAATTGAAGTTGCGTAATGGCTGACATCCCATCCAAGCGATTCCTAGATGGAGCGTTGATTTATCCTGGCCGATAGAGCTTCAGCGCTTTCTTTTCGCTCCGAATATCGATCTACCAAATAGCCCTCACGGCCACGAACCAGCAGCGTGAACTTCACCAGTTCCTCCATCACATCGACCACGCGGTCATAGTACGGCGAAGGTTTCATTCGGCCAGCATCGTCGAACTCCAGATACGCCTTCGGCACGGACGACTGATTCGGGATGGTCAGCATGCGCATCCATCGACCTAACACACGCATCTGGTTCACAGCGTTGAATGACTGAGACCCGCCGCACACCTGCATCACCGCGAGTGTTTTGCCTTGGGTTGGCCGCACGGCACCCAGGGTCAAAGGAATCCAATCGATCTGCGCTTTGAATACCCCGGACATAGCGCCATGACGCTCGGGGGAACACCATACCTGTCCGTCTGACCACAGCACCAGATTACGCAGCTCTTGTACCTTCGGGTGTTCGACTGGCGCGTCATCCGGCAAGGGCAAACCTGACGGATCGAAAATCACCGTCTCGGCGCCCATGTACTGGAGCAGTCTAGCGGCCTCTTGCGTCAAGAGACGACTGAACGAACGCTCTCTGGTCGATCCATAGAGCAGAAGGATGCGTGGTTTGACGTTCGACGCATCAGCCAGGTTAAGCTTATCGGCAGTGGGCAGATCCATCAGCAACAGATCGAGGGCAGGAAAGGCCTCGGCAGAGTCGATATCGAACTCGTTCATCACAATGCTCCAATCCGATCCAAAGCCTGCTTCAGGTCGTCGCCTTGAAGTGTCTTCAGATCCAACGCGAATAACGCTGCGAACCGCCTTTTGATGTGTTCAACCGTTGCGTCGAATGCGACCTGAATAGCCTCGTCGCTGCCATCCACTTCCGATGGGTCAGGCAGCCCCCAGTGGCTCTTGATGGCCGGGCCAAAATACACCGGACAGGCTTCGCTACTTGCCTTGTCGCACACAGTGATCACGATATCGGGTGGCGAGTCCGCGAACGCTTCTGATCCCTTGCTATAAAGGGCGGACGTGTCGACACCCAGTCCTTGCAGCGTGCTCACCGCACGGGGATTGAGTTTGCCGCTGGGGAGGCTGCCCGAACTGATGGCCGTGAAGCCGTCCGGCGCAACATGGTTGAACAGTCCTTCGGACAGGACGCTGCGACAGCTATTGGCCGTACACATGAACAGCATCTTCATAAGTTACTCCTACGTGCTGATGCTCAAGCGCACGGCAAGCGCTGCCAGTGTCAGCAGCAGAATGGGGAAAGTGATTACGCAGCCAACCTTGAAGTAGTAACCCCAAGTGATGCGGATGTTTTTCTGAGCCAGGACATGCAGCCACAGCAGCGTCGCCAGACTACCGATGGGGGTTATCTTGGGGCCAAGGTCGCAGCCGATGATGTTGGCGTACACCATGGCTTCGTGGGCGAGCCCCGTCGCGCCACTGTCCTGAATCGACAAGGCACCAATCAGCACGCTGGGCATGTTGTTCATGACAGATGACAGCAGCGCAGCCGTGAAACCGGTGCCGAGTGTCGCAACCCACAGACCATGATCGGCGAAGGTGCCGAACAATGAGCCGAGTCCTTCTGTCAGCCCTGCATTCTTCAGGCCGTAGATCACCAGATACATGCCAAGTGAAAACAATACGACCTGCCAGGGTGCGTTGAGCATGACTTTGCGGGTCGAGATCACATGCCCTTTCGCGGCAATTATCAGCAACACCAGTGCGCATACAGCGGCGACAGCACTGATCGGTATGCCTAGGGGCTCAAGGGCGAACAAACCGACTAGCAGATGCAGCAACACCCACCAGCCAGCAATGAACGTATGGCGATCCTTGATGGCCTCTTCTGGTCGCGGTAGTTCTTCGGGTGAGTACGCCAGCGGTACCTCTTTTCGATAAAACAACCAAAGCATGCCTAGCGTCGCCCCGACACTGGCCAGATTCACCGGCCACATCATCGAGGCGTACTGACCAAATCCGATGTCGAAAAAATCGGCAGAGACGATGTTCACAAGGTTCGAGACAACCAGCGGCAAGCTGGCAGTGTCGGCAATGAAGCCGGCAGCCATCACGAAAGCCAAGGTTGCTGCCGGGCTAAAGCGCAGCGCCGTAAGCATTGCGATGACAATGGGGGTCAGAATCAATGCTGCGCCATCATTAGCAAACAGGGCCGAGACAGCTGCACCCAAGAGTACCAGTAGTGCAAACAGGCGTGCCCCGCTGCCTCTCCCCCAACGAGCCACATGAAGCGCTACCCACTCGAAAAAGCCTGCCTCATCCAGCAGGAGGCTGATGATGATCACCGCAATGAACGTCGCCGTTGCGTTCCACACAATGTGCCAGACCACCGGGATATCACTGAGCGCAACAACGCCAGTTAGCAACGCGACCACCGCTCCGGCAGACGCACTCCAACCCACGCCAAGCCCTCGGGGTTGCCAGATCACCAGTACCAGCGTTACCAGAAAAATAGACACTGCCAGCAACATCTCGGGTCTCCAATAACACTTAGCAACAGGAAACCTGGCGTACCGGGCGACCTTCCATGGAAGCAAGGCGACCTTGGTCATCACCGAGCCAAGTGCGGTTAGCCTCGAGCGTCGCCTGAAGTACATCCAGTGCCCATAGAGGCAGTTCCGGATGAAGACGGTAGTAAACCCATTGGCCCTGCCGACGGTCCTCCAGCAGCCCGCAGGTACGAAGCTGAGCCAGGTGGCGTGAGATCTTCGGCTGGCTGTCGTCGAGTGCCCAAATCAGTTCACAGACGCACAGCTCACCCTCAGCTGCGAGCATGAGCATGATCCGGGCGCGGGTTTCGTCACCAAGGCATTTAAAGAAAATAGGCGGCTGAATGGGCATGACCAACCTTTATATTCGATTCTACGCATATGCGAATTTACAGATATGTAGCCGCAATTGGAAGCGGCTCATCTCGCTTCAGGCGCCCACGTATGCGCAAGCAGATCAGGAAACTCGCTTACCCTTTGGGTTGGCAGACGACTAGGGACGTCTTTCAGGTAGGCGTATGGATCATGTCCATTCAGCCGTGCTGACTGGATCAGGCTCATGATCGCCGCTGCCCGTTTACCGCTGCGTAACGACCTGGCAAGGAGCCAGTTCGAATGACCGAGGGCCCATGGGCGAATCTGATTTCCCCCCTGATTGTTATGGATGGGCACATTCGAAGCGAACAGGTCAAAGAATTTGCGACGGACATGGGCCATACAGCCAATGTCGAACAAGCCCTGTACGAAGCTGGCGTTGTAACCTGCAAAGTCATCGCAGACCAACTAGCCATTCCACGAGCCCAGAAAACGAGGCTGCATAGGAAATCCGCTTGATGGACCAGAAATGGTGTCCACTCAAACTTAGGGGGCTCCATGGCCTTCAGCAGTCGTGTGGGGAAGATGTGGTTGCCGGACGGTTACACTACGACTGCCATCACGTCAGCAATAGCGCCCTATCGGGGACAGCCACGCTAGCGACAGCGGATCGAGCACCAGCAGTTGCGACTAACGATCTGTCATCTTCTGGGTAACCAGGCCGCGAGCAGCCATATCACGCCTGTCGCCAACACCCAAGGCCACCTGCTCGCGGGATTCATTGCCATACCCACCAACGCGATAACGATCAATGCCCCCCCCGCCCATCGTTTGCGCGCTGGTGTAAACCATCTCTGAAACCGCCTAAGCATGGCCTGCACGTTTATCACCACCTGTGCTGCACTCAAACGATCGCAGTCTCTGTCGTCGTTCTGATTCACCGCGCCTTGTATCCGCATGAATTGACGTGTGCCGGAAAATTGCGGCCATCAGCTACTATGTCCCGGTTATCAGTAGGTCAGGGAAGAACACCGCGCGCCTGCTTCATTGCCTGCAAGGTCATGCGCTTGTGCTGCAGCGCTGACTGATCTTCGATCCTGCGCACCGCCAGCGCTCTCAATACCTCATAAGCAAGCGCATGACAGACAGGCTCAGTCACGCCATGCCCACGCTGCAGGTCGATAGCGGCTTGCCGACGCTCAATTTCCATCCTTGCTGGGTCATACTCGAACGCCGCAGCTCGCGCCTCGAGCATCACACTATTGGCGGCGGCCAGGTCGACATCCAGCATCCCAGTGAGCGCGCACTGCTCACCTGTAATGGATGACAGCGCAAAACCCTTGTACTGAGCCTCACCCATAACCGGCCGTACAGGTTGCGCAGTGCAGCTCGAAAGCACGACAGTGGCCATGAGCAGATATCGATAATTTTTCATCAGGTCACGTCAGGTCAAATACAGTGGATGAGCCATACGTTACAATTGGCCTCGTCAAAACCACGCTCCAGGCGCTGCTCGTTCGGCCACCCTACCGATGTGCCACGCTTAGACTCGCTATCTTCCCTGCCACCCCTCTTTTTCCGCTATCACCCGTTAAGGATGATGCCATGATCATTCGCCAGGCTACTAATACCGACCATCCGCAGTTGCTCGACCTTTGGCTGCGCGCCGTTCGTGCCACTCACCATTTCCTACAGGAAGCCGATATCGAGGCGTTGTTTGCTCAACTGCGCGATAGCTACCTGCCGGCTGTCGAATTATGGATGGCAGAGGATGCCGTAAACGGCCCGCTTGGGTTCATCGGGCTTAACGTAAGCCACGTAGAAATGCTGTTTATCGAACCCAGTCGGCGAGGTGAAGGCATCGGCCGCGCGCTACTGGATCACGCCCGGAGTTCACGCGGCCAAATTAGCGTTGATGTGAATGAGCAGAATCCGAAAGCGGTCGGGTTCTATCTGCATTATGGTTTTATCCAAACAGGCCGCTCCCCTCTCGATGGTGAGGGCCGCCCGTTCCCCTTGCTGCACCTGAGCTTGCCCGGCTAGCACTGCAGCCGTGGGGTGCTACTGGTCCGCTCATTGACCATTACGAAACCTTCATCGAAAACCAACTGCTCACCCAGGGAGGCAGTGAAATGATCAACCATCTGGATCACCTCGTTTTGACAACCATCGATGTCGAGGCATGCAAGGATTTCTATACCCGCGTCATGGGCATGAACCTGGAAATTTTCGGTGCCGGGCGCTTGGCTTTGCGCTTCGGTGAGCAAAAGATCAACGTACACGTGCGTGGCCACGAATTCGAACCCAAGGCTCACTTGCCAGTCTCAGGCGCGTTGGACCTCTGCTTCATCGCCTCGATCAGCCTTGAGAAAGTCGTGGCCCATCTAGAAGCACAGCAGTGGCCAATTATCGAGGGCCCCGTTCAACGCACCGGCGCCACGGGACCTATCCGATCCGTTTATGTGCGCGACCCGGATCTCAACTTGATAGAGATATCGGAGCGACTCTAGCAGAGTTTACAGGAGCAGAATGAAGCGCGATCCAGACAGGCCTGGGTGCTCTCGAGAAAACCAAGCAGGCTATCGGGTGGGGCTTGCCGGTAACGGCCCCGACCGATCAGGAAAAGAGCTTGAACGCTACCCAGCTCGTCGCCAAAGCAAAGACTGCGCCCGCAGCAGCCGACAGAAAGATGCTGCGCGCTTGGTGCTGCGTGCCCTCGCGGACCTCACTGCCCAGCTGTGCCAGGTTCTCTTTCATCTGCTTGATAACTTGATCATGGCTCATGGTCGTCCTCGCTTGTGATGCCAGGTCACGCCTGTTGCTAGACCCTATGGCGATAGTGTCGGCCGAATTGGCGTAAAGCTCAAGACCACTCGGCGCAAGCCTGTTTCTCAGGACGGCAGGCTAGAGCTTTTGAATGAAGGCCGCAGCGGTAACGATGACGGTGACTAGCCCTCCCACCGCGACAAAGGGGTAAAACAGCGTCTCGCGCTTCATTTTGTTGGCCTCGGCGATCAATTTTCGCGCCTCGGCGGTGAGCTTGTGAATTTCAGCTTGGAGCTTCTCAAGCTCCAGCTCCTCCTTCTCGGTCATTGGCCGTCCTTTCGTGCCTTGAGCCGCACCCTGTCGTGCGTCCTCTGTGCTGCATTATGTGTTCTCAGGTTAAGGAATGCAGCACGCCACAGCATTCATTGATGCTGTACTCCTCAGTGGCGGGCACCGTGGCCTTGAGCGTGGCCACCACGCGCTCGGTAGCAGTCAGCGACCATTGAAAAGCTATCCACCCCGGATAGGTCAACCGGCGCATGACCTGACCGCATCTGTCACGCGCTCCAGCGGTGACTGCCAGGTGCGATAGAAGTGATAACGGACAGTCGAACCACTTGGTGCTGATGCCACATCGACCAAATGGATAGGCGTCTGCGCGTCAGGCGCCAAGACAGCGTAGCGGTCGCCAGATGTCTGCAAGATACCGCCGACACTTACCCCCAGCACCGTGGTGTTCTGCCAGGCATCTCGGATGCACTCGGCAACCTGCTGGGGTGGCCTTGACGACTTCAAGTCCAGCAGTGGCGGATTGCTTCGGGTGTCGCCAACGCTCGCACACCCCGCCAGCAATGCCAAGCCCGACCCGACTATGATGTTTCGCATATTTTCTATCTCCTGAAAGTCGAGACCGTATCAGCCCGGCATCTGCGCGCTCGACGGAACCGCTACAGACAGCCTTGCAATGCTGACAGGCGCTTTTTTGCGATCCAGTTCCCCAGCACCACGTAGTACTTTGCTTCAGACCCACTCGGTGCTGGCTGGATGTCTACGAAATACTCTGATACTTGCGTGAAGACGGTATAGCCGACATCGCGGCCTGCTTGAAGAGTGGCGCCAGGTGTTCCACCAAAAATCGGCTGATTTTGCCATTCGTACTGGACACACTTCGCCAGCGCGGCGTCAGTTTTGGTCGATCTCAGAACTTTATAGGGACCAGCCTGACGAGCTTCATTCATGGTTGGAGCCATGCATCCCGCTAGCAAAGCCAAACCCATTGCCCCGATCAAGATTCGAATTTGATCCCTCCTTGATGATGCCGGGAATCTACCACAAGGCGGCGTGGCCCAGCCCAGATGCGAAAAGCCCAGAACAGAGCTGGGCTGATACAAGGAAATCTGCTTACTACTCGAACACTGGGCGCAAGAAGCTTCGCTCGTAACTCAGAATGAATTTCCTGTCGCTGGCCTCCTTGACCAATTCCATACATGCCGAATCGCCTGCCGCCTGCTGTCGATACTGCTCATAGGCAGCAAGGCTCTCGAAGCTGAACAGGCAATAGGCGACATTGCTCGCCCCCTCAGAAGGCAGGAAATAGCCATGGTGCTGGCCTCCCATGCGCTCGACCAGAGCGATCCAGTGACGGGAATACGCCTCAAAAGCGGGAAGCTGGTAGGGATCAATCACATAACGAACATGGCAGGTGACCATGGAGTCATTCCTTTGAAGGCTTGAGTAAAGCGCAAACTCTAAGGCAATCCTGCACAGACTTCCAAGGATGACCACCTATCCCCCTGGACGCATCACCCGTAACCGTACGGCCTCATGCCGTCGTAGCGTTGTCTCCCAACGACCCGCCCCGGTCCGTTGCTGGAAAGCCCATGGACTTGGGCTTGGATGCTCAAGGAGGATCAACTTGAGCGAGCAACGCGCAATGACTTCCCACGAGGTCGGCGTGTGCGCTGCACTTCAGTCAGATGGCGCATTCTTTGCGACTCTCGCCCTCTCGCAGCGCAGTAAGATTAAAGACGTAGCTAATGTACCGATAGACGTCATGCCAGCCGATGGGATGTGATCAATCTGCAGAAGAGGATGCAGCAAGTCATAAGGAGAGTCGCCCTAAGCAAGATAGAGGAAGGAACGAAGACAGAAAGGGACTTGTGTGCTGCTGAACGACCAGGCTTTACGTGCTATCCAGTTCGCCAGGCCATACGCCGACTGCCTCTGTTCTAAGTCCCGCATTCATAGCCCAACAGCTGGGTCACAGCGTTTACATGCTGATATCGACCTATGCCGTTGGCTCAACCCAAGCTCCGACTGGAGCAAGCTGGAAAAACTCGAAGGATCGGACGTATCAAAACCTGGCCGAGTGTTTCAACGACGACGCCACTGCCATCCTGAGCTTCGTAGTTCGCGCTGCCGCCTAACCCTGCGGCGCTGCCCGCCAGCACCCAAACGAAAAACGCCGCCTAGGGATAGGCGGCGTTAGAAATTCCCCATCAGGGCTTGAAACCCTTATCTGGTGTCTTCGGAGGTGGGATGTCCCATAGCCTGTCGCTGGATTCCTGCTGCGCCTTTGCTTTTTGCTCTTCTGTTGAGCCAAAGCAGCCGCTCAGCAACAGCGCAGTAACGGCGACGAGAATTGCGCCAATCATGGTGTGCTTCATAAGGTTCCTTCCTGTGAGATGGTCGGGCATTACATCAAAAATCGCCAATCGCCGCAAAGCATGGCGCTGAGCCAGTAGCCACCACCTACCGTACTCAAAACATGAACGCTTCCATGTCCAACCGAATTCTTTGAAGGAGGTGAAAACGCCTCCATGTGGGTTTAATTATAACTAGCCTCCATATCCTCTTTACTTCGCTGCAGGCACATTCCTTTTACGTAAGCTTCTGCGTACTCAAAAGTGCTTCACCGATCGAAGTCTTCGACCAAATTCGACCCAAGATATCTGACCTAATTGCAACACCGTAAATATAAACGCAACTGGGGAAACTATCAGTATCATTTTTCCAGGCAGATCACCGATAGACCTCACCATCACTAAAGTTCATCGACTCCAATGGTGGTCTTTTCAGCTCAGCCAAGTACGCAACACTTTGTGATCTAGTCATGCTAGGAAACACCATACCTTGAGGTATAGATAACCTTGAGCGAGTTAGGCAGGCTGGGCTGCCGATTGTTGGGCTGGACCTATGTCGATAGCGCCGACATCAATCAGCTGCTGGAAATCGCAGAGCTGCAGCTGGCATTGACGATCCACGATGACGCTGACATCCAGGGTAGATGTATTCGGGCCGAGAATTTGGAACTGCACACCAAGCTAGCTGACTGGAACACCACAATCATTCCAGCGCTCAGCAGCGACCTTCGCGAAATCCTCGGACGCCCGAACCTTACTTGCCACCACATCGCCAAGGCTCAACGTATCATGGGGCTCACGATCGCACCCAATTCCGAAGTCAAGCAGGCCGTCGTGATTCACTGGCCTCTCGGGCACTCCCTTAGGCACGGCGCGGATTGGCGTCAGCGTGTAACAGCCGAGCTGGCGAAGGCAGGTAATACGCTGAAAGCCTAATAGGAGTACAAATGTACTACGCTCCGCTATACCCCCTTTCTCTCTATTCACTGCTGCGCTATGTCGATAAAGCCTGACCCGCCCCACATAAAACCATACTAGCGGCTCGGTTCCCCCTCGTGCCCAGCGAACAGCCAGCTTAGAGAAGCCTCTGCTTCAATTGGTTTGCATGCAAATTTGAGGCTGAGGCACAGGCTCCGGCATCAGGTTGGCATGTAACAGATCACCGTAACCCCAGACCAGCGTTCCCAAGACTGCCGCGATGGCGCAAACAGCGCGCCACAATGTGTAGTAACTGCCATGCGATCTTCGCATCTGCCTGTTGAGTCTGCTCACACCCTCGCCCAAAAGCGATTCGCCAAGAAGGGCAAATACAGTTATAACAGATCCCGACCGTGAAAATTGCGCAGCGTCTCCCTCAAACCACCACGCGATACTCCAAGCGAATGAAATAAACACCGCGATTGCAGCTGCGTATAGGCGTCGCCTAACCTCAAACAATGATGCCGCTGCCTTGCCAGTTACCTCAGGCACGTACCTTCCATCATCAATTGAATCGCAAGATCCCCCGTAATTTTCCTCTTTTCTCTTCAGGGCGCCGTGAATCAGAAGTGTGGCAGCAACGCCTACGATCAGGCTTAGGTGTGTTTTGCGCACGTGGCTATCTCTCTTGAAATTTGAATTATCTTAATTACTTGTCCGGCTAGTATATATGCCTGACGCATTTTTAATGGTGTATTTACGCATCAGTGCCGAGATATGGCGGCCAAGAAATCCGTAGGCCCAGCGCACAAACGGCGGCACGGTGGTGCCCGTTGATGAGGTGAGCGAATGACCCGCCTCGCCTCCTGCCTCCTGCTGTTGGCCACAGGCGCAAGCGCCGGGCAAACCTTTCATGTCGAGGCATTCGGGAACATCGACAGGGGCGGCAATTGTGTGCACGACGAGGAGCGCGGCGTTACCTACTACGTATTCTACGGCGGACACTTCGGCGGCATCAGCTGCATTTCCGACAGCCAGCCGCAGGCCAGCAATCAGCGCCAGCTCTCCCAGCACGAAACCCAACCCGAACCTCCACCTGCTCTGGCGCCTGGGCGCTGGATTGATGAGAGGTATGAGTTGTGAGGAAAATTCGAGATTTCTTGAAGGCTGTCATAGGGTGGGCTAGTTGGAAGATGGCCGACTCTCTGCATAAGACGTTCGGCGCCTGGCATCCGCATGATGCTATTGACGAAGACCTTGGCTACTGGGGCTAGACATGACCGACCGGATCGAAGCAGAAGGTTGGCTGCTGAGGCAGATCGTCAAGGACGTGGGCCAGTGGCAGAACCCCGCCAAATACCACGAGGCAGCGCGTTGGATGGCGTGGCGTACGCCTCACTGGAGGCTGAGGCCCTGGCCGCTGGAGTCAAGCCATGAGATCCTTGGGAGAAATCATCGAAGCTTCGAAATCGAGCGACTGCCCCGACTACGACGACCTGCGCCTATCAAACACCATCAAAATCACCATTCGTCCAAGTCGTGGAGACGTTGTATCTGGTGCTTGTACTCGCACACTATCTGATAGGTAGAACTCGCGGTCCCAGTGACGAGAGCACCTACCACGTCGCAATCTGCCTCTACGAACTTCTCCCACGCTGCCTGCGCCTGGGGCATCATGGCCGGTACATTTTTCGGGAGCGAGCCTTCATCGACATACCCCTTTGCGGTGGCCAGGGCCTTCTGGTACTTCTCTTCCACCGCGTCCTTGGCCGCCTCCCGCATTTCATATGCGCAATGAGCTGAATCCTGGGTGGTTTTGGTCTCCGGCTTTCTCAAGCACTGCTGCCAATCGGCCTCAAGCTTCGCCGCGTACTGACGCACCGCTGCATCCCGTGCTGCAATCTCTGCTTCTTCCCCGTGCAGCTCGGCGTGGGCTGCGCCCACTACTGCCAGCACCGCGCCAGCGATACCGGCCTTGATAACGGTCTTCATTGGTCTCATTTCCCTGAGTCATAGCCCGGCCGGCGTGATGCCGTTCCAGGCGGGTTTGGCTCGGCCAGAAGCCGGGCGAGGTGATCCTGACGCATTATATGCGTTGCCATTACCCTCGAGTTGGAGCACCGCAACATTTCAACCGCAATCAAGGCCTGATCAAAGCGCGCGATTAGCTTCGACAAGATCGTGACGCCCTGCGGTATGCCGGAGGACACCTTCTATGACCCTAGCCCTGATGTACATGGCCTACCTGATTTGCAGGGGGCCGCGATGAGCGCAGCGGTTGAACCGCTCGACACATGCAGTGCCCGCCGCATGATGTGGTTCGACAAGGAAGACCAGCGCGCCCTGTTCGGCGACATCCGCGACGACGAACACCAGCGATGCGACAGCCGGATACTGAAGGTTGAGCCAGATGTGCTGATGGACTTTCGGAGTCTGCCCTTGGGGACGCCGCTTTGCGCTTGGTCGTGTTCGATCCGCCGCATCTGACCCGGGCCGACGTGGCTCGCTGGATGCGGGCAATGTACAGAGTGCTCACCAGTGAATGGCGGGAGGATATCCCCCAAGACTTTGCCGAGCGTTTCCGTGTACTGGAACCTGAGGGAATCCTGATCTTCAAGTGAAACGAAGCCCAAGTGCTGGTCAGCACCAACCAGTCCCTTCGTGTTCCAACCTAGCAAAGGTGGGCTGTGGATCAACGAGCCAAGTGTTACAATCCGCCACTTCAAATCGGCGCTGAAGGCGCTGAACATCCGTGAACGCCGTCAGTACGACACCCGCCACACCTACGCAACCATGTGCCTGATGTCTGGGATGAACCCCGCGTTCATCGCGAGCCAGCTCGGCTACAGCGTCGAGATGTAGCTCTCTACCTACGCGAAATGGATCAGCTCCTCCTTGGACTGGAGGGAGCTGGAGAAGCTGCCGCCCCGAGTCGAAATGGCCCAAAATTGGCCCAGAACTGACGAGAGGGCCTAAATACACCTCTGGAACCCCCGCAGGACAAGCACTTGATCTCCACAGCAAACATCACCATGCAATTCGGCTCCAAGCCGCTGTTCGAAAACGTTTCGGTCAAATTCAACAATGGCAACCGCTATGGCCTGATCGGCGCCAATGGCTGCGGCAAGTCGACCTTCATGAAGATCCTGGGCGGCGACCTGGAGCCTTCTGGCGGCCAAGTGATGCTCGAGCCCAATACGCGCCTGGGCAAGCTGCGTCAGGACCAGTTCGCCTACGAAGAATTCACCGTGATCGATACCGTGATCATGGGCCACGGCCATCTCTGGAAGGTCAAGGCCGAGCGTGATCGTATCTATTCGCTGCCTGAAATGTCCGAAGAAGACGGCATGGCTGTCGCCGAGCTGGAAACCGAGTTCGCCGAAATGGACGGCTACACCGCCGAGTCGCGCGCAGGCGAATTGCTGCTGGGCCTGGGCATTCCGCTGGAGCAGCATTTCGGCCCAATGAGCGAAGTAGCGCCGGGCTGGAAGCTGCGTGTGCTGCTGGCCCAGGCCCTGTTCTCGGACCCGGACGTACTGCTGCTCGACGAGCCGACCAACCACCTGGACATCAACACCATCCGCTGGCTGGAAACCGTGCTCACCGCGCGTAACAGCACCATGGTGATCATTTCCCACGACCGCCACTTCCTCAACAGCGTGTGCACCCACATGGCTGACCTGGACTACGGTGAGCTGCGCCTGTTCCCCGGCAACTACGACGAGTACATGACCGCCGCCACCCAGGCCCGCGAGCAGCTGCTGTCGGACAACGCCAAGAAGAAAGCCCAGATCGCTGAACTGCAGACCTTCGTCAGCCGCTTCTCGGCCAACGCCTCCAAGGCCAAGCAAGCCACCTCGCGGGCCAAGCAGATCGACAAGATCCAGCTGGCCGAGGTCAAGCCGTCGAGCCGGGTCAGCCCGTTCATCCGCTTCGAGCAGACCAAGAAACTGCACCGCCAGGCTGTAACGGTCGAGAAAATGGCCAAGGCCTTCGACGACAAGGTGCTGTTCAAGGACCTCGGTTTCACCGTCGAAGCCGGAGAGCGCGTCGCGATCATCGGGCCCAACGGCATCGGCAAGACCACCTTGCTGCGTACGCTCGTAGGCGAGATGACCCCGGACAAGGGCGAAGTCAAATGGACCGACAGCGCGGAAGTGGGCTACTACGCCCAGGACCACGCCCATGATTTCGAAGACGACATGACCCTGTTCGACTGGATGGGCCAGTGGACATCGGGTGAGCAGGTGATCCGCGGCACGTTGGGGCGCATGCTGTTCTCCAACGATGAGATCCTCAAGTCGGTCAAGGTCATCTCCGGTGGCGAACAGGGCCGCATGCTGTTCGGCAAGCTGATTCTGCAAAAGCCCAACGTGCTGGTGATGGACGAGCCGACCAACCACCTGGACATGGAATCGATCGAGGCGTTGAACCTGGCGCTGGAAAACTACCCAGGCACCCTGCTCTTCGTCAGCCACGACCGCGAATTCGTCTCCTCGCTTGCGACCCGCATCATCGAGCTGTCAGCCGATGGCGTGGTGGACTTCAGCGGCACTTACGACGAATACCTGCGCAGTCAGGGCGTGGTGGCTTGATTCAGCGTATTCACTGAGCGCTTTTCAGGCTGCGGGGCATCGAGCGTCTGCTCGAAGAACGCAGCCGTCTCGCGTTGCAGCGAACGATGGATGTGCCGGCGGTCCACTCCCTCGGCATCCTTGCACAGCGCCGGCATGCGCAAGGCCTGCTCAGCGTCACAGCGCGCCATGAACACGAAATGACCGGCGCCTGCCAGCAGGCGGTAGTCAGGTGTGACGGGCAACTTGCGGGCCAGGGCTTGGGCGTTGCGATCGACGGCGACGAGCTGGTCCTTGTCGCCACTGTAGATGAGCACCGGTAGGTGCACATCGACCAAGGCGTGGCGTCCGAACAGCAGGCTCAGCGGCGCCATCAGCATCACCGCCCCGACGCGGGAATCTGCCTGGGGTGACAGTTCGCTGCGGTCGGCAATCAACACACCGTGGGTTTTGCAGGCGTCGTGATCATCGGGTCGCTCGAGGCAATATGCACGCAGGCGCTCAAGGTCAGGGCGCGCGCCGGCCAGGATCAAGGCGGTTTCGCCGCCGGCCGAATAACCGATCAATCCGACTTTCCCACCGTTCAGCCGAGGCCCAAGCAGCGCATCGCTGCGCGCAGCGGTGATGGCGGCGCTGACTTGCAGTGGCCGACCGTACAGATTGCTCAGGGTGCCCAACCGGCTGGGGTCGCGGGCATTGTCGCCTGGGTGGACCACAGCGACCACCACATACCCTTGCCTGGCCAGTGACGTTGCCAGGTAGTGCAAGGCCAGGGGGCTACCGGTGTTGCCATGCGAAAGCACGAGCAACGGAAAACGCCCCTGGGCCACAGGCACCTCTTCAGCCACCTCCAGCGCGTAACCGTCGATGTGGCTGGCCCGAGCATGCCCCTTGGCAGGATAGAACGCCAAGGCTTGCATGGGTCGGCTGTCTACCGGGTCGGTCAGCATCATATGATGCAAGCCGGCTACCCAGGGCGAAGCATTGGCTGCGCCCATCGAGCCAACGACCATGGCCAGTGCCAGCAAGCAACGAGGAAGGATCATGGGGGCTCTGCGCATGGCCGCTGGATAGGTTGAGCTTAATCGCTGCCCTTGCGTCAAAAATGAAAAACCGATGAAACATCGGCCACGCCAGGGCTGATCCGTTTTGTGTTTGTGCCCGCCATCGAACCCGTGGCATATAGGCAGGTCAATCAGACGTCGTCGATCATTCGCAATCGTGGAGAGCCGAGCATGAGCACACCCGCTTACCAACCCCCGAAGGTATGGCGCAACGAAGCGGCCTCTGGTGGCCACTTCGCCAGTATCAACCGGCCGGTCGCCGGGCCTACCCATGACAAGGACCTGCCAGTGGGCGAGCAACCGCTGCAGCTTTATTCCCTGGCTACACCCAATGGCGTCAAGGTCACTATCGCCCTGGAAGAGCTGCTGGAACTCGGCCATGCCGGCGCTGAATACGATGCCTGGCTGATCCGTATCGGCGAAGGTGACCAGTTCTCCAGCGGCTTCGTGCAGGTCAATCCAAACTCCAAGATTCCCGCATTGGTTGACCGCAGCGTCGAGCCGCCGGTGCGGGTATTCGAATCGGGGTCCATCCTGCTGTACCTGGCCGAGAAGTTCGATGCCCTGCTCCCGCAAACTGCAGCCGAACGCACCGAAGCCCTGAACTGGCTGTTCTGGCAAATGGGCGCGGCGCCGTACTTGGGTGGTGGGTTTGGGCATTTCTACGTGTATGCGCCGGAAAAAATCGAGTACGCGATCAATCGCTTCACCATGGAAGCCAAGCGGCAGCTGGACGTGCTCGACCGCCGTTTGGGCGAAACCACCTACCTTGCCGGCGGTCATTACAGCATCGCTGATATAGCGGTGTGGTCATGGTACGGCCAGCTTGTGCTGGGCAACCTCTACAACGCTGCAGAGTTTCTCGCAGTTCACGAATACCCCAACGTTCAGCGCTGGGCCCAGGCGATCGCTGCACGTCCCGCCGTGCAACGCGGCACGCGCGTGAACCGGACCTGGGGTGATGAAGCCAGCCAGGTGCCGGAGCGGCATTCGGCAGCGGATCTGGACTGAACGGCCTGCTGATCCTCGGGCGGCCCTGGCGGGGCCGCCCAGGTGTCAATGAGGTGCCCCCATTCAATGCCCCCTTGCACGCACCCGTTTGCTCCTGCGCACACCTGCGTACGCTTTAACCTTCTTGTACACTCCCCGCATTAGCCTAATGCTGTTCACTTAGGGCCGCTGCGCGGCCCATCGCGGTCCCAACGATCTCAGATGAACAGCATTACCGCATTAGCTCAACCTGCATTTTCTGGTGAACGCATGATCGAGGTAACCGAGGTTTCCATCGCCGAGTTGCGCAGCGCGCTCGAGGCGGGCCGCACGACGGCGGTCGAACTGGTCAAGGCCTACCTGGCCCGCATGGACGCCTACGATGGCGCCGGCACCGACACCGCCCTCAACGCCGTGGTAGTGCGCAATCCCGATGCACTTGCCGAAGCCGAGGCCTCGGACGCCCGCCGGGCCCGTGGCGAGGTGCTTGGGCCCTTGGACGGCATACCCTACACCGCCAAGGACAGCTATTTGGTAAAAGGCCTGACCGCAGCGTCCGGTAGCCCAGCCTTCAAGCACCTGATAGCCCAGCGCGACGCCTTCACCATCGAACGGCTGCGCGGAGCCGGGGCCATCTGCCTGGGCAAGACCAACATGCCGCCCATGGCCAACGGTGGCATGCAGCGCGGCGTCTATGGTCGCGCCGAGAGCCCCTACAATGCGGCGTACCTGACCGCGCCCTTCGCTTCGGGCTCCTCTAACGGTGCCGGTACCGCGACAGCTGCGAGCTTCAGCGCCTTCGGCCTGGCCGAGGAAACCTGGTCCAGCGGCCGAGGCCCTGCGTCGAACAACGGGCTGTGCGCCTACACCCCTTCACGCGGGATCATTTCGGTCAGGGGTAACTGGCCCCTCACGCCGACGATGGATGTGGTCGTGCCGTTCGCCCGCACCATGCATGACCTGCTGGAAATTCTCGACGTGGTCGTGGCCGATGATCCCGATACCCGGGGTGACCTATGGCGGCTGCAGCCCTGGGTCTCGATCCCGAAACCCTCGCAGGTCCGCCCGACCAGCTACCTGGACCTGGCAGCAGGCACCGCCGCCCTGCAAGGCAAGCGATTCGGCGTACCGCGCATGTACATCAACGCCGACGAGCACGCGGGCACGTCGGAAAAACCGGGCATTGGCGGCCCTACCGGCCAGCGCATCCAGACGCGGGCAAGCGTCATGACGCTGTGGCAGCAAGCTCGCCAAGCCCTGGAAAAGGCCGGTGCCCAGGTTGTGGAAGTCGACTTCCCGCTGGTCTCCAACTGTGAAGGCGACCGGCCGGGCGCGCCGACCGTCTACAACCGGGGCATCGTCAGCAAGGCATTCCTGCACGATGAGCTGTGGGAGCTCTCCGGCTGGGCGTTCGACGACTTCCTGCGCGCCAATGACGACCCGAATCTCAACCGGCTGGCGGATGTGGACGGTCCACGAATTTTCCCACACGACCCTGGCACCCTGCCCAACCGTGAGGATGATCTGGCCGCCGGCATGGATGAGTACGTCAACATGGCCAAGCGCGGCCTGAAGACCTGGGATCAGATCGAGACCCTGCCTGACGGTCTGCGTGGCCTTGAACAGACTCGCAAGATCGACCTGGAAGACTGGATGCAAGCGCTTGGGCTCGATGCCGTGTTGTTCCCCACCGTGGCCGACGTCGGGCCGGCCGACGCCGATGTGAACCCGACATCGGCCGACATTGCCTGGAGCAATGGCGTGTGGGTGGCCAACGGGAACCTGGCCATACGCCACCTGGGCGTGCCCACGGTCACCGTGCCCATGGGCGTGATGAGCGACATCGGTATGCCGGTAGGCCTGACCTTCGCGGGGCGGGCCTACAGTGACACTGCACTGTTGAGCTTTGCCGCAGCGTTCGAAGCCACCGGTTCACGGCGGATGATTCCACCCCGCACCCCGCCCTTGGGCTGACGGCACAACAGAGCGCCAGGCATCTCGCGAAAATCAACGTTATGTGTAAATATGCACAAACTGTTGATTCGAAGAGTTCGCATGGCCCTCTTACCCGAAGATGAACGCCGCTTGACCTTGAGCGTGCTCAAAGCCTCCATTGAGGCCTTGGGCAGCGTTGTCACACAAAACACCGAAATCCTGCTTCACGACCTGGACCATCCCGAACGGTCCGTCGTTGCCATCGTCAATGGCCACCTCTCCGGCCGGCAGGTGGGAAGCCCTATCCTGGCTGTACCGGAGCAGGATCAAGGCCTGAAAGCGTTGCTCAAGGCCGCGGCTGATCAGCAAGGCTGCGGGCCTGTCGTACTGCCCGACTACCCGACCGCCATCAAGGGCCGCACGCTGCGCAGCGCTACCGCGATCTTTCGCGACAGCGCTGGCCACCCCTTCGCCAGCCTGTGCATCAACACCGATGTCACGGGCCTGGAGGCTGCCATGGGCTTTTTACAAAGCTTCGCGCCCATGGGCACCGCGCCCGCGCTGGCGGAGCCCGCCGACATGGAGGCGCTGATGACCGAGATCATCCAGGCGGCCCTGCATGGCACCGGCCAAGGCCGCATGACCAGGCAAGCCAAGATCGAAGCGGTGCGCGTGATGCAGGAACGCGGGCTGTTCATCGTAAAGGGCGGCGTCGAGAAAGCGGCCAACGCCCTCGGCGTGACCCGGTACACCGTCTACAACTACCTCGAACATTTGCGCGGAGCCTCCCAGTGACCTTGCACATCCCTACCCCCCTTATCGAATCACGCCCACTGTCGCTGGCTGCCGATTGCACAGTCTGGCTCAAGCTCGAAGCATTGCAGCCCTGCGGCTCCTTCAAGCTGCGCGGCGTCGCCCACGCCTGTGAGTTCCACCACGGCCGCGGCGCTAAACGGTTCGTGTCGTCGTCAGGCGGCAATGCCGGGCTCGCTGTCGCCTATGTCGGGCGCAAGCTCGGCCTTCCCGTGACCGTTGTCGTGCCCGAGACCACCACCGCGCGCGCCCAGCAATTGCTGCGCCTTGAAGACGCGGAGGTCATCGTCCACGGGCAGTCCTGGCAGGAGGCCAATGCGTTGGCGCTGAGCCTGGTGGGCGACGATGCCGCGTTCATTCACCCGTTCGACGATCCGCTGCTGTGGGAAGGCCATGCCAGCCTGGTCGACGAGGTGGCAGAAGCCGGCATCAAGCCCGATGCCGTCGTGCTTTCCGTGGGCGGCGGCGGTTTGCTGAGCGGCGTCGTGCAGGGGCTACAGCGCAATGGTTGGGCCGATGTGCCGGTCCTGGCCGTGGAAACCCAGGGCGCAGCCTCCCTGCATGCCGCCATCGAAGCCGGCGAATTGGTGACGTTGGAGCGGCTGGATACGATTGCCACCACGCTGGGCGCGAAACAGGTAGCCGAACACGCGTTTCTCTGCACCCAAGAACATCCCGTGCAAAGCCTGCTGGTCAGTGACCGGCAGGCCCTGGAGGCGTGCGAGCGCTTTTTGCTGGATCACCGTCTGCTGGTCGAGCCGGCCTGCGGCGCCGCTTTGGCGGTGGGGTATGACGCCAGCGCACTGGCAAGCTACCGCAATGTACTGGTGGTCGTGTGCGGGGGCGCCACGGCAACCTTGGCGCAGATCCAGGCGTGGCGGGCAGCGCTCGAGGCATGAAACCAGCCTGCGGGTGCGGGGAGCGGCCCTGAACCCGCTCCTCGCGTCACCGGCTGCAAAGTGCACCTGACGAAACGGCTTATAAAAAAGCCCGTGATACACACGGGCAACTGAGCACCAACGCAATAACCTGTGTTCTCAGCCCTTCTTCAATGCCTGCTCTTTGTGCATGGCCATGTGCCCGGTCTTGTCGCTCTTGACCTCGTACTGTGGCTCCTCCTTTGAGCAATGGCGCTGACGCCCCATGAATTCGACATTCTGGGTATGCACTTTCTCGACGGTGCCATGTATGACGCCGGCCTCTGAGTTCCAGTGCACCTTGTCACCTTTCTTGAAGGCATTGCTCATCGATTTCTCCTTGCACCCTGCGTGGGAAGATTGAGAGTGTCATCTGTCGTTGTTCTACTGAGCACGCCGAACGCAAAAAGATTCAGTCACGGCAACGCTGCCCGGACGAAATGCAATTGCACCCTTTCGATCTGCGGCGAGTGAAGGCACAATGCGTGTCCTTTTTTTGGCCGGCCTTGCCGAGGGCCTCTAAATGATCAATACGCCGTACTACCTCATCGACAAGACCAAGCTGCTGAGCAACATGCAGAAGATCGCCTATGTGCGCGAACACTCGGGTGCCAAAGCGCTGCTGGCGCTCAAGTGCTTCGCCACTTGGTCGGTGTTCGACCTGATGCAGCAGTACATGGACGGCACCACGTCGTCTTCGCTGTACGAGCTCAAGCTCGGCCGCCAGAAGTTCGCCGGTGAAACCCACGCCTATAGCGTGGCGTGGGCCGACGACGAGGTCCAGGAGATGCTCGAGAACTGCGACAAGATCATCTTCAACTCCATCGGCCAGCTGCAACGCTTCGCCGAGCAGTCCGAAGGCAAGGTCCGGGGTTTGCGCGTCAACCCCCAGGTCAGCAGCTCGGACTATCAGCTGGCCGACCCGGCGCGCCCGTTCAGCCGCCTGGGGGAATGGGACCCGGCCAAGATCGAGACCGTGATCGATCAGGTATCAGGCTTCATGTTCCACAACAACTGCGAGAACGGCGACTTCGCCTTGTTCGATCAGATGCTGTCCCGTATCGAGGAACGTTTCGGCCACCTGCTGCACAAAGTGAAATGGGTAAGCCTGGGCGGCGGCATCCACTTCACCGGCGAAGGCTATGCACTGGACGATTTCTGCGCGCGCCTGAAGGCGTTCTCGCAGACCTATGGCGTGCAGGTCTACCTGGAGCCAGGTGAAGCCGCGATCACCCAGAGCGCTTCGCTGGAAGTGACTGTGCTGGACACGCTGTACAACGGTAAGCACCTGGCCGTGGTCGACAGCTCGATCGAAGCGCACATGCTCGACCTGCTGATCTACCGCCTCAACGCCAAGATGGCGCCCAACGACGGCGAGCACACCTACATGGTATGCGGCAAGTCTTGCCTGGCCGGCGATATTTTCGGTGAATACCAGTTCGAACGCCCGCTGGCGATCGGCGACCGCCTGTCCTTCGTGGATGCTGCGGGTTACACCATGGTCAAGAAAAACTGGTTCAACGGTTTGAAGATGCCATCCATCGTGGTCAAGCAACTCGACGGCAGCGTCGAGGTGGTACGCGAGTTCGGTTTCGAAGACTACGTTTCCAGCCTGTCGTAAGACAGGCCTCGTCTGTAAGGAGCAACAGGTAAATTGAAGAAGAACGTTCTTATCATTGGTGCAGGAGGTGTCGCCAAGGTGGTGGCCCACAAGTGCGCGCAGCATAACGACGAACTGGGTCGTATTGCCATCGCGTCACGGAACATCTCCAAATGCCAGGCCATCATCGACAGCGTCAAGGCCAAGGGTAGCCTCAAGGTACCCGCCGACATTCAGGCCTTTTCGCTCAATGCCCTCGACGTCGAGGCAACTAAAGCATTGATCCGCGAGACCGAATCGCAAATCGTGATCAATGTCGGCTCCGCGTTCCTGAACATGTCGGTGCTGCGTGCGTGCATCGATACCGGCGTCGCCTACCTGGATACCGCTATCCACGAGGAGCCGGGCAAGATCTGTGAAACCCCGCCATGGTACGGAAACTACGAGTGGAAACACCTCGAAGAGTGCCAGGCCAAGAACATCACGGCCATTCTCGGCGTCGGTTTCGACCCGGGTGTGGTCAACAGCTACGCCAAACTGGCGCAGCAGCAGTATTTCGACCACATTGATTCGATCGACATTCTCGACGTCAATGCAGGCTCGCATGGCAAGTACTTTGCCACCAACTTCGACCCGGAAATCAATTTCCGCGAGTTCACCGGGCAGGTGTGGAGCTGGCAGAACAGCCAGTGGACCAGCAACACCATGTTCGAAGTCAAGCGTACCGATGACCTGCCCGTGGTGGGTTCGCAAAACCTGTACCTCACCGGTCACGATGAAGTGCACTCCATCTCCAAGAACCTGAACGTACCCAACGTCCGATTCTGGATGAGTTTCGGCGAGCATTACATCAATGTATTCACGGTCCTGAAAAACCTGGGCCTGCTCAGCGAGCAGCCAGTCAAGACCGCAGAAGGCCTGGAAGTGGTACCGCTTAAAGTGGTCAAGGCCGTGCTGCCTGATCCTGCGTCCCTGGCGCCCGGTTACACCGGCAAGACCTGCATCGGTGACCTGGTCAAAGGCACCAAGGACGGGCAGCCCCGTGAAGTGTTCATCTACAACGTGGCCGACCACGAAGAGGCGTACGCTGAAACGGACAGCCAGGGCATTTCCTACACTGCGGGCGTGCCACCGGTCGCCGCTGCCTTGCTGGTCGCCCGCGGCGAGTGGGATGCCAAGCGCATGGTCAACGTCGAGGAGCTGCCCGCCGAGCCGTTCCTCAAGGCGCTGGACATGATGGGCTTGCCAACCCGGGTGAAGGATGAAAAAGGTGACCGTCCGTGGGACGCTGAAGCCTGATTCACCCCAGAGGGCGCCGTTGAGGCGCCCTCTTCCGTTATCGATCAGCCCACACTGAATCTTTGTTAACCACTTAAATCCCTCAGCCGTCCGCTGTCCAACCATTCATCGGATAACCCACGAATTTGCTCGGATACCCCGCCGCGCGGCGTTCAACCCTTGCAATTGACCCTGGCCCTCAATACTGTATGAATACTCAGTACGACAGGTAAGAGTCATGCAACTGATCGCCAAACTGGGCATTCTTGCCGATGCCGCCAAATACGATGCATCGTGCGCCAGTAGTGGTGCGCCAAAACGCAGCTCGCGTGGTGGCAACGGTTTGGGCGCTACCAACGGCATGGGCATTTGCCACAGCTATACACCCGATGGTCGCTGCGTGTCTCTGCTGAAAATTCTGCTTACCAACTTTTGCCTGTACGACTGCCAGTATTGCGTCAACCGACGTTCGAGCAATGTGCCTCGCGCACGGTTCAGCCCCGAAGAAGTGGTACGCCTGACCTTGGACTTCTACCGGCGCAACTGCATCAGTGGCCTGTTCCTGAGCTCGGGCATCATTCGCTCTGCCGACTACACCATGGAGCAGCTGATCAGAGTGGCGCGATTGCTGCGCGAAGAACATAACTTCCGTGGCTATATCCACCTCAAGACCATTCCGGACGCCGATCCGCTGTTGATCGAAGAAGCAGGCCGCCTGGCCGATCGCTTGAGCGTCAACATCGAGCTGCCCACCGACGACAGCCTCAAGCGCCTGGCACCGGAAAAACAAGCGTCGACCATTCGTCAAGCCATGGGCGTGATTCATCAGGGGCAGCAAGCGGTGGCCAACGAGCCTCGCGCTCCGCGCTTTACCCCTGCCGGCCAAAGCACCCAGGTTATTGTCGGGGCCGACAGTACCGACGACAGCACATTGCTGCGCAATGCCGAATCGCTGTACCAGGGGTACGGCCTCAAACGCGTCTACTACTCAGCCTTCAGCCCTATCCCCGACAGCCCGGGCAGCGTGCCACTGGCCGCCCCGCCTCTGCTGCGTGAACACCGCTTGTACCAGGCCGATTTCCTCTTGCGTGGATACGGTTATAAAGCCGGCGAGCTGTTGGGGCAGACCGGCAACCTGGCGTTGGATATTGATCCCAAGCTGGCATGGGCACTGGCCAATCGCGAAGTGTTCCCGCTGGATGTGAACCGCGCAGAGCCCGCGCTCCTCGCTCGCATTCCAGGGATAGGCCTGCGCAGTGTGCAGCGCCTGGTCGCCTTGCGTCGCGAGCGGCGTATCCGCTATGACGACCTGATTCAGCTGCGCTGCGTGCTCGACAAGGCGCGGCCCTTTATCGTGACCAGCGATTACCGCCCAGCCCAGGCCGACCTACGCAGCAGCTTGCTGCGTGCCCGCCTGCGCGAGCCACAGGCACCGGTTCAAATGGGGCTGTGGGGGTGATTTCGCTCGATTGCGATGACCTGTTCGGGATCTGGCGTGAGCAAGCCAGGTCCTTGCTGAGCCATGGCATCGATCCATCGCAAGTCACCTGGTCGCAGGGGCCCATGACCGACATGCTGGCGGACACCACCACGCTGCCGGCGGGTACGGGCCCGTTTCGGGCAAAGGTGCCAGCGGCCTTGCTCGGTCAACTGGAAGAAGCGGCACGCTATCACGGCGAGCAGCGGTGGAACCTGTTGTACGACGTGCTGTGGCGGGTCGCCCACGGCGACCGCACGGCGATGCTGGCCGGTGATCGGCTGGGCAGCGAGCTGCATCGACGCATCAAGCAAGTCAGCCGTGAAGCCCATCATCTGCATGCGTTCTTGCGGTTCGTGCCGCTACCTGAAGCGCTGGTCGAGCACTTGCAATTGGACCTGGTCGCTTTTCACGAACCTGCTCACGACATTCTGCAAAGCGCCAGCCCCCATTTTGCCGACAGACTGGGACGGCTGCGGTGGCTGATCGCAACGCCGCGCGATGGCATCCGCTATGACGGCCGCCATTTCGACTATCAACGCCGCTGCCCGGAGCTCTGGCAGCAATGGGCGCAGCACGCAGAAGACCCTGGCGCCGAGTTGTGGCGTACCTACTACCGCCATACCTTCAACCCCGCCCGCCTGAATCCGAATGCCTTGCGCTTGCATATGCCTGGCCGGTTCTGGCGCCATTTGCCAGAAGGGATGCTCATCCCTCAACTGGAGGGTCTGGCGCGCCAAGGCAAGCAGCGTGACGGCCAGGCCGTGGAAGTAGCGGCCCAAGCTGGCAAGCAGATCAACAAGTCCTCCCGGGAAGGTTGACTGCTAGCAGGCAACCAAAGCGTCTGCGACAAACCCTGTCTCGAGCCGAACGTTCCGCGTGCCCTGCCGTCTTAACCTGAGCCGGTGCCGACACGCAAAGAGGACGCGAGATGACCCAACCCGACCCGTCATACGTCAAATGGCTTGAAGAACGCTCCATGCTAAAGGCATCCCAGGAGCGGGCCAGCCTGTACTCCGGGCAAGCGCGCCTGTGGCAACAGCCCTACGCCCAGGCACAGCCGCGCCGCGCGACAGAAATCGCCTCCGTCTGGCTCACGGTCTACCCCGATGCGATCATCGCGCCGGATGGATGCTCAGTGCTGGGTGCCTTGGCCCATGAAGCGCTATGGAAGCGTCTGTCAGACATTGGTATTCAAGGGGTGCACACCGGGCCGATCAAGCGTTCCGGCGGCATCAGCGGACGCGAGGTTACGCCGAGTGTAGACGGCAACTTCGACCGTATCAGCTTCGACATCGACCCGCTTTACGGTACCGAGCAGGAACTGGTGCAGATGAGCCGCATGGCCGCTGCCCACAATGCCGTGACCATTGATGACCTGATCCCTTCGCACACTGGCAAAGGCGCCGACTTCCGTCTGGCCGAGCTGGCGCTGGCGCCCTACCCTGGCCTCTACCACATGGTCGAAATCCGTGAAGAGGACTGGGGGCTGCTACCTGACGTGCCCGAGGGCCGCGATTCGGTCAACCTGCTCCCAGCTCAGTGCGACGAGCTCAAGGCCCGCCACTATATCGTCGGCCAGCTGCAACGGGTGATCTTCTTCGAGCCAGGCGTCAAAGAGACTGACTGGAGTGCCACGGCGCCGATCACGGGCGTGGATGGCAAAACCCGCCGCTGGGTTTACCTGCATTATTTCAAGGACGGTCAACCCTCCCTGAACTGGCTAGACCCGACGTTCACGGCGCAGCAGATGATCATCGGCGATGCCCTGCACGCCCTGGACTGCCTGGGCGCACGTGGCTTGCGTCTGGATGCCAACGGTTTCCTGGGCGTCGAAACCCGGGCCAGCGGCACCGCCTGGTCGGAAAGCCATCCCTTGTCGCTGGTTGGTAACCAGTTGATCGGTGGCATGATCCGCAAGGCAGGAGGGTTCAGCTTCCAGGAGTTGAACCTCACCCTCGATGACATCGCCCAGATGTCCAGCGGCGGTGCCGACCTGTCCTACGACTTCATTACCCGACCGGCCTATCAGCACGCGCTGCTGACCGGCGACACCGAATTCCTGCGCTTGATGTTCAAGGAAATGCACGCCTTCGGCATCGACCCGGCCTCGCTGATCCATGCCTTGCAAAACCATGACGAGTTGACGGTCGAGCTGGTGCATTTCTGGACACTGCATGCGCATGACATGTACCTGTACAAGGGTCAGACCTTGCCAGGCAGCATCCTGCGCGAGCATATCCGCGAGGAGATCTACGAGCGCCTGTCCGGCGAACATGCACCTTACAACCTGCGGTTCGTCACCAATGGCATCTCCTGCACCACGGCCAGCTTGATCACCGCCGCCCTGGGAATCCGTGAGCTTGACGACATCACCCCCGAGCAGGTCGAATCGATACAGAAGCTGCATTTGCTGCTGGTGATGTACAACGCCATGCAGCCCGGGGTGGTGGCCATATCCGGCTGGGACCTGGTGGGCGCCCTGCCCTTGCCTGGCGAAGCGGTGGCTGAGCGAATGACCGACGGCGACACTCGCTGGATTCATCGCGGCGGTTACGACCTGGCAGGTCTTGACCCAGAGGCGCACACCTCAGTGCGGGGCATGCCGCGTGCGCGCGCGTTGTACGGCAGCCTTGATGAACAACTGGAGCGCAGTGACTCGTTCGCCAGTAAGGTCAAGAAGCTGCTCGCGGTTCGCCAGGCGTATGGCATCGCCACCAGCCGGCAACTGCTGGTGCCGGATGTGACTTCGCCTGGCCTGCTGGTGATGGTTCACGAACTGCCTGCAGGGCGCGGCACCCAGATAACCGCCCTGAACTTCAGCCAGGACGAGATCAGTGAAGAACTGCAACTGACCGGTTTCACACCAGGCCCTGTGGTGGACATGATCAACGAAACGGTCGAAGGCGATTTGACCGAGGACGGGCGGTTGATGGTCAACCTGGACCCTTACGAAGCGCTGTGCCTGCGCATCGTCAACAGCAGTGGCCACGTCTGAGGTGCTGTGACTTGCATTTGCAAGCGCCTGGGCATAGTTTGCGCAAGTCAACTTACCTGTGCCCAGGAGCAACGCAATGTACACCGGCATCGTCCAGGCCGTCCGCCCTCTGCTTGATATCGCCCGTCACCCTGGCCACAACCAGTTCACCATCGACCTCACCCCGGCACTGCTCGACGATCTGAAGATCGGTGCCAGTGTCAGCGTTGAAGGCACTTGCCTGTCGGTCACCGAAATCGAAGGCACGCAGGTGCGCTTCGACGCCATGACGGCAACGCTGGAACGCACCAACCTGCGAAACCTGCAGCCCGGCCAAGGGGTAAACATCGAGCGCTCGGCAAAAATGAATGCGGAGGTGGGCGGCCACCTCATGGCTGGCCACATCGCCACCACTGCAGACATCGTCGACATCTCCATCGCCAACGCCGGTGCATACATCAAGTTCCGCATGCCGCCCGAATGGGCCAAGTACGTCTTTGCCCGTGGCTTTATTGGCGTCAATGGCTGCAGCCTTACCGTCGCCGACATCGACGACAACGTGGTCACCATCAACCTCATTCCAGAAACCCTGCGCCAGACCACGTTCACCCGTTATCAGAAAGGCGACCTGCTCAATATCGAAGTCGATCACCACACCATGGTGCTGGTCGATGTCGTGGAGCGCACCATTCGTAACACCCTGGCCCGCGAGCAACGGTAGACCCGAGGACTGCACATGCTGCCAGCCACCACGGCCACACCTACCTCCAAGCGCCATCGTGTCCACAGGTTACGAGGCCGCGTAGGGTTGGGGCTGGTGGCCGGCCTGTCGGTACTGGCAGGGATGACCGATGCCATCGGTCTGTTGGCCTTGGGCGATTTCGTATCGTTCATGAGCGGCAACACCACCCGCCTTGCCGTCGCCATCAATGACGTCGATGGCCCGATGATACTGCGCCTGGCAGGTGCGCTGTTGGGCTTCGTGGCCGGCAATACCCTGGGTGTGGTGCTGGCACACTCATGCCGGCGCCGTGCTTGGCCAGTGTTGCTGGTGGTAGCCGTTCTGCTCGGGTTTGCGGGGATGATGCCCGCGCCGAATACCTCAGTGCCTTTGTTGGCCGCCACATTGGCGATGGGGATGATCAATGCAGTGGTTGAACAGGTCAACGGTCTGCCGATTGGCCTGACCTACGTTACCGGTGCCCTTTCGCGCTTTGGTCGTGGCCTGGGCCACTGGATGCTGGGCGCTCGCCGTCATGGCTGGCGGGTGCAACTGGTGCCGTGGCTGGGCATGTTACTGGGGGCAGCCTGTGGCGCTTGGTTGCAGAAACACCTGGGTCTTCAGGCTATGGTCGGCAGTTGCCTCTTGACCTGCCTGCTGACCCTGGTGTCGCTGCTCATTCCTCGTGCCTGGCAGCGAGGCTACATGCCTCGCTGATCAGTCGATACGGGGATGCTGCTGCACCAGCAGCTTGCGCTTGGCCTCCAGTTCAGCAATTTGGGTATCGATGTCTTCGATTTTCTGCTCGATATTGTCGTGGTGCTCCTGAAGCAGCTCGCGCGCCTCATCGATGTCGGAGGCCGCTGGCGCCGCGCCACGCAACGGCTTGTTGGCCGTTTCCTTCATGGTCACGCCGGTGATGAAACCGATCACGGCAATCACCATCAGGTAGTACGCCGGCATGTACAGGTTGCCGGAGCTTTCCACCAGCCAGGCGGCCAGGGTCGGGGTAAGGCCTGCAATCAGCACCGAAATGTTGAAAGCACTGGCCAGGGCGCTGTAGCGGATATGCGTCGGGAACATCGCTGGCAGGGTCGAAGCCATCACACCGATGAAGAAGTTGAGCAGCACGGCCATCAGCAGCAGGCCTGCGAAGATCAAGCCCAGCACGCCGCTGTTGATCAGCATGAAGGCAGGAATCGCCGCCGCAAACAGGCCGACGCTGCCCAGAATGATGAAGGGCCGACGGCCAAACTTGTCACTCAGAAGGCCGATTATCGGCTGCACGAACAGCATGCCCACCATGATCGCGATGATGATCAGTACACCGTGATCTTCGCTGTAATGCAGGTTGTGGGACAGATAGCTGGGCATGTACGTCAGCAGCATGTAGTACGTGACGTTCGTCGCGATCACCACGCCGATGCAGGTGATCAGGCTACGCCAGTGCTTGGTCGCCACTTCCTTGAACGACACCTTGGGCCCGGAAGCCAGGCCTTCACGGTCACCTTGCTCCAGTTTGTCGACATGCTGCTGGAAGGCTGGGGTTTCCTCCAGCGCATGACGCAGGTACAAGCCGATCATACCCAGTGGCAAGGCCAGGAAGAACGGCAGGCGCCAGCCCCACTCGAGGAATTTCTCCTCACCCAATACGGTGGAGATCATCACCACCACGCCGGCGCCCAGTACGAAGCCGGCGATGGAGCCGAAGTCCAACCAGCTGCCCAGGAAACCACGCTTGCGGTCAGGCGCATACTCGGCCACGAAAATCGAAGCGCCGGTGTACTCCCCCCCTACCGAGAAGCCCTGGGCCATCTTGGCCAGCAACAGCAGAATCGGCGCCCATATGCCTATACTGGCATAGGACGGTATCAGGCCAATGGCGAATGTGCTCAAGGACATGATGACGATGGTGGCGGCGAGAATCTTCTGTCGCCCGAAACGGTCGCCGAGCGCGCCGAAGAACAAACCACCCAGTGGTCGGATCAGGAACGGCACGGAGAAAGTGGCCAGCGCGGCAATCATTTGAACGCTGGGGTCGGCATTGGGGAAGAACACTTTGCCCAGGGCATAGGCGACGAAGCCATAGACGCCGAAGTCGAACCACTCCATCGCATTGCCCAGCGCAGCGGCGGTAATGGCCTTGCGCATCTTGGCGTCATCGACGATGGTGATGTCCTTCAGGCCAATCGGCTGAACCCTTTTCTTGCGAGATTTCATTTATTTATCCCTGACGGTGACTGCTCTAAGGGATCAGATACAAAGGGACACTAAATAATTCAGCGCTTAGCGTTTTTTTGTGAAACGCAGGCTTAAAGAGGGATGCGAGCTTTTGGGGCGCTGGGTCATTGGGGCTGCTGCGCAGCCCCAATGACCACGTTTTCAAATACCTTCCAGCGCCAGGTCCATGGCAAAGTAGGTCAGGATCAAGTCGGCGCCCGCACGCTTGATCGCCCCAATGCTCTCGCGCATGACGCGGCCCTCATCGATGGCACCAGCCAGTCCACCGAACTTGATCATGGCGTACTCGCCACTGACTTGGTAAGCCGCCAATGGCAGGCGCGAGGCGTTACGAATGTCGGCAATCACATCCAGGTAGGCACCCGCCGGCTTGACCATGAGTACGTCGGCGCCCTCCTGCTCGTCGAGCAGTGATTCGCGCACCGCTTCGCGGCGATTCATGGGGTTCATCTGGTAGCTATTGCGGTCGCCCTTGAGCGCCGTACCGCCCGCTTCGCGGAAAGGCCCATACAAGGAAGAGGCAAACTTGGTGGAGTAGGCCATGATCGCCGTGTCATGGAAGCCTGCGCCGTCCAGCGCACTGCGAATTGCCTGGACCTGCCCGTCCATGGCCGCCGAGGGCGCGATGAAATCAGCACCTGCCGCGGCGGCAATCACGGCCTGCTTGCCGAGGTTGGCCAAGGTGGCGTCGTTGTCCACGCCGTGGTCATGCAGCACGCCACAGTGGCCGTGGCTGGTATATTCGCAGAAGCAGGTATCGGACATCACGACCATTTCCGGCACCGCATCCTTGCAGATCCGCGACATGCGCGCGACCAGGCCGTTTTCATTCCAGGTGTCGCTGCCCACGGCGTCCAGATGGTGGGAGACCCCGAAGGTCATCACCGAACGAATGCCAGCACGGGCGTAACGCTCGATCTCCTGCGCCAACAGCTTCTCGGGGATGCGATTGACCCCAGGCATGCTCTTGATCGGCACGAAGTCATCGATACCCTCCTCCACGAAGATCGGCAAGATCAGATCATCGAGGCGGAACTCGGTCTCCTGAAAAACGCTGCGCAGCGCTTGACTCTTGCGCAGACGGCGGGGACGGACGGACGGGAAAAGAGTGGACATGACAGCTCCAGAAAGATGAACGGCGTATACCTTAAGCCCGAGCCGCGACACTGGAAAGGCCAAATGACGAGATATTGTCTTGCGTCAAAGGCAATGACCGTCGCGCGGGCCAAAACCTGGCCGGCGCAGCCTGATGTATGGCGTTCGCCCGCACCGGCAGGTTGGATGTGTCAGCGCAGCCAGGGCGGCGGTGGCTCTTGAGCCTGGGGTTGCGCCTGCTCGGCCTCGGCTCGCGCTTCACGGCGGCGGGCATCGTCCAGCCGGGCGGCATCGATCTCGCGCATGATCCCCGCCACGTCCGCTGCCTGCTCATCTTCAGCGAACAACCCCGTGAGCGGACTGTCGGGACGCAATTCGCCGGCTTCGTACAGGGCCCACATTTCCTGCGCATAACGGGTGGCTTTCAGCTCAGGCGCAAAGCGTCCGAAATAGTGCGCCATGTTCGACACATCGCGCTGCAGCATGCTGAACGCATGGTTGTTGGCCGCAGCGTCCACTGCCTGAGGCAAGTCGATGATCACCGGCCCGTCCGGGCCCAGCAGTACGTTGAACTCCGAGAGGTCGCCATGGACGAGCCCCGAGCAGAGCATCAGTACGATCTGGCTGATCACGAACCGGTGATAGTCCCGCGCCTGGTCCGCCTCGAGGTAAACATCGTTCAGCCGGGGCGCAGCATTGCCATCGGCATCGGTCACCAGCTCCATGAGCAGCACGCCATCCTGGAAGTCGTAGGGCTTGGGTACCCTGACGCCTGCCCCGGCCAGCCGGAAGAGCGCGGCCACCTCGGCGTTCTGCCAGGCATCCTCGGCCTCCTTGCGCCCGTACTTGCTACCCTTGGCCATGGCCCGGGCCTGACGGCTGTTTCGCACCTTGCGCCCTTCCTGATACTCGGCCGCCTGGCGGAAGCTGCGCTTGTTGGCTTCCTTGTACACTTTGGCGCAGCGTACCTGGTTGCCACAGCGCACCACGTACACGGCGGCCTCCTTGCCACTCATCAACGGCCTCAGTACCTCGTCGACCAGGCCGTCCTCAATCAGGGGTTCGATTCTCTTGGGTGTCTTCATCAGGCTGTGTTCGGGTCCTGGCTGTGATGCGGCCTATCCTCTCACAGCCGAGTCGTACTTGCTTGCCCATGTGCCACGCAAGCCGATAAACAAGCAAAGCAATGCAACAGGCGCCAGATGAATTATTCTTAAATCGCCTGCTGGCCGTTCTTTGGCACAATCAGGCTTTCATCTGGATGCCCGGGAACCCGCATGCCTCGCGTACTCACCATCGAAGACGACGCCGTCACCGGTCAGGAAATCGTCGCTGAACTCAACAGCCATGGCTTGGACGTTGACTGGGCCGACAATGGCCGCGAGGGCCTGGCCAAGGCCATCGCCGGCGGTTATGACCTGATCACCCTTGATCGCATGTTGCCGGAGGTGGACGGGCTGACCATCGTCACCACCCTACGCAATCTCAAGATCGCCACGCCCATTCTGATGATCAGCGCGCTGTCGGACGTGGATGAACGGGTGCGGGGCCTGCGTGCAGGCGGCGACGACTACTTGACCAAGCCGTTCGCCTCGGACGAGATGGCAGCGCGCGTCGAAGTCTTGCTGCGCCGCAACAGTGTGCCCATGACTCAGACTAAGCTGCAGGTGGCCGACCTGGAGCTGGACCTCATCACCCATGAAGCCCGGCGCGGCGAGCACACGCTCAATTTGCTCCCCACCGAGTACAAACTGCTCGAATACCTGATGCGTCACAGCGGTCAGGTCATCACGCGGATGATGATCTTCGAGGAAGTCTGGGGGTATCACTTCGATCCAGGCACCAACCTCATTGACGTGCACATCGGCCGCCTGCGCAAGAAGATCGACCTGCCTGGCCAGTCGCCGTTGATCCGTACCGTACGGGGCTCCGGTTATGCCATTGCTGAACCCGTCTAAGGGCTGGAGTTCGTCCACGAGCCGGCTGCTGGCGCTTTACAGTTTTCTGTTCGTGGCCTGGAGCAGCATCCTCATGGGGGTGCTGTACTTCGAGGTTTCCAGCTACCTGAACAAACTCACCCGGCATTCGATGCTGCAGCGCCAACACCTGTTCGCGCACATGAGCGGCAAGCAACTGGACGACGCCCTGATCGCCAGCCAGGCGTTCGAAGAACGCAGTTTCGATGCCTATGGCCTGTTCGACGCGCAACTCAACCCGTTGGGCGGCAGTGTGCGTGCCCTGCCCCCTGAGCTGGCACTGGACGGCAAGATTCACGAGCTCAAGCGCTGCCTGAATGCCGACGATCCGAACATGCCGCGCCATAGCTGCGATGCGGTGGCGATCAAGGTGCAGGATGGCCGTTGGTTGGTGTTGTTCCGGGACAACGGCTCGTTGTTCGTCGTCACACGTATCATCCTCGACGCCTTGCTGTGGGGCATCTCGTTGACGCTGATCCCGGGTTTTGCAGGTTGGTACCTGCTCAGGCGCAGGCCGCTCAAGCGCATCCGTGCGGTACAGGCCCAGGCCGAACTGATCGTGGCGGGCGACCTGACCCATCGCTTGCCGCTGTCGGCACGGCGCGATGAGTTGGACATGCTGGCTGCCATCGTCAACGCCATGCTCGACCGCATCGAGCGCCTGATGCACGAGGTCAAGGGTGTGTGCGATAACATCGCCCACGACCTGCGTACGCCGCTGACGCGGCTGCGCGCGCAGCTGTACCGCATACGCCAGCAAAGCGATGCCGATACCGCCCAGGCGGAGGCGCTGGACCAAGCCATTGGTGAAACCGATACGCTAATGGCCCGTTTTCGCGGGCTGTTGCGGATCAGCGAGTTGGAAGATCGCCAGCGTCGTGCAGGGTTCACGCAGCTGGACCCACATGACCTGTTGGTGGAACTTCACGATTTCTACCTGCCATTGGCGGAGGACGGTTGCATCCAATTGACCTTGCATCAACCAGGGCAGCTGGCAGCGCTGCATGGCGACCGCGAGCTGTTGTTCGAGGCGCTGGCCAACCTGGTAGGCAACGCCATCAAGTTTACGCCTGAAGGAGGACAGGTACAGATCGCAGCCTCCCAAGATGACACGGGCGTGCACTTGGCTGTGGAAGACACGGGACCTGGCATTGCGGAACAGGAGCGTACTGCGGTGCTCAAGCGGTTCTATCGCAGCGACGAGGGGCATCGGCATGCGGGCTTCGGCTTGGGTCTGTCCATCGTGGCGGCGATCGTGGACTTGCATGGGTTTGGTTTGGAGATCGGTGAAAGTCGGCTGGGAGGGGCGAAGCTGGTGTTGCATTGTCCTCTTGCGGGCTTGGTTAAGTAAGCCGGTGCAGGGCTGGCAATCGTTGCGGTGGTGCGGGCATGGAGCGGACTTGTAGGGGGCGCTGGACCGGCGCGGGGACCCGCGCAGTAAATCCAAAAGTTCCTATTTCGTGTTTGAGTCTTTTAGGGCCGCTTTGCGGCCCATCGCGGCACTAGGCCGCTCCTACAAGTTGCTAGATACACAGCAGATATCGTGACCACTGTTCTGAATATAACCATTACGCGTACCCAGATGGCTCCACTAAGGAGAGTTTAACGGTTTACTGTTGATCTTGATCTTGATCTTGATCTTGATCTTGATCTTGATCTTGATCTTGATCCTGCTTTTGCTCTTGCTTTTGCTCTTGCTTTTGCTCTTGCTTTTGCTCTTGCTCTTGCTCTTGCTCTTGCTCTTGCTCTTGCTCTTGCTCTTGCTCTTGCTTTTGATCTTCGCGACTTCAGAAGGCCGAACGCAGGTCTTGCGGAGGGAGGTGACAGGCATTGA
>Ga0308159_1000900_pt1 | contig 52201 bp, 86 predicted proteins | sample PhyCR1_FD_201040 | JGI IMG/M metagenome (GOLD analysis project Ga0308159, IMG submission 201040) | Phyllosphere microbial communities from UC Gill Tract Community Farm, Albany, California, United States - DLSLC.R1 | ecosystem: Host-associated > Plants > Phyllosphere > Unclassified | place: USA...
AACCACTTCATCGAGATTTCGCTCGACGAGATCGACGACGTGTGGATGTTCCTGCACTCCGGGTCGCGGGGCATCGGCAACCGCATCGCGAAGCACCACATCGGTGTCGCGCAGCGCCTGGCGAGGCAGTGGTGGATCGAGCTTCCGCATCCCGACCTCGCCTACCTCGTCGAGGGCACGCCGGAGTTCGCGGCATACATCCGCGAGCTCCGGTGGGCGCAGCATTTCGCCCTGCTCAACCGCGAAGAGATGATGGACCGCGTCGCGAACCAGCTCGGTCGCTTCCTCGGGACCGACGTCGACGAGCGCGAGCGGATCAACTGCCACCACAACTTCACCGAGTCCGAGATGCACTTCGGCAAGAGGGTGTGGGTCTCGCGCAAGGGCGCGATCATGGCCGACGCCGGTCGCCCCGGGCTCATCCCCGGATCGATGGGCACCGCCTCGTACGTCGTCGAGGGGCGCGGCAACCCTGTCGCGTTGAACTCCTCGCCGCACGGCGCGGGGCGGGAGTACTCGCGGTCGGCCGCCCGGAAGACCTTCACGCACGAGCAGTTGCGGGAAGCCATGGCGGGGATCGAGTACCGGGACACCGACGCGTTCATCGACGAGATCCCGCAGGCGTACAAGCCGATCGACCGGGTCATGGCCGATGCCGCCGACCTCGTCACGGTCCGGCACACGCTGCGCCAGATCGTCAACGTGAAGGGCGATTGAGACGGATGCCATGGCTGCCGCACCGCAGCCATGGCATCCGCCGTTCGGCCGGGGTGGGATACATCGCTCGGGGGATGTGGGGCAGGAGTCCGTTCGGCACGATGGGAAGAGCTCGCGAAGCCCCGCGGGCGGACACTTCCCCCCGGAGTGGAGTTTTATGTCGCCCGATCGTGCCCGGACCATCGACCACCGTCCCGACCCCTCCGACGGCGGAGAACGGCAGAGCGCGTGCATCCGTCTCGCTCAGGCTCGTCTCGCCGCGTTCGTCGAGAGCACGGCCGACGACGTCGACGAGACCTCGGATGCGGCCGTGACCGCCCTGCGTTCCGCCGTGTCGTCGGGTGCCGATCTCGACCGGATCTCTGCGGAGCTCGAGGTCAGCACGGGGGCGATCCAGGCGATCGTCGACGGCTCGGTCCCGCTGCGGAGCCTGCACCCCGACGATCGGCTCAGACCCGACTGAGAGCGGCGCGGGCGCCTCGCGTCGTCGGTTCGCGGGGACGCCGACCCCCGCTGTCGTCCCCGGGGTTACGCTCGGGGGCAGGAAAAGGGCGAAGGCGGCGAGATGGGCGAGCGCAAGTTCGAGTGGGGCGGGCTGAGTGCCGACCGCGGCGACTACGTCACCGCGGCGGAGGCGCTGGCGATGCTCGAGGTGCTCGTCATCGCGCAGGCCGACCTCGACGTCACGACCGAGCTGCGCAACGGTGCGGCCTGGGCGCGCTTCTCGCGCGGGGGACGCTGGGCCGTCGTGTCGACGCCCGGATCCCGCTGGTTCTCGGTCGAGACCGACACGGGACACCGCCTGCAGATCGTGGATGCCAACACCTCGAAGGACCAGAGCGCTCAACTCCTCGCGGTGCACGTCGACGTCGCCGAGGCGTACGTCCGCGGAGAGGCGACGCCCGTGCGGGCCGGTGGTCTCGGCGGGTCGGTGCTCACGGTCGACGTGAACGGACGACAGGTGCTGCTGACCCAGTCCGTCGGGCGACGCGTGCGGGGTCTGTTCGGTCGCTAGGCCCGACGGCCGCTCCGGTCAAGCCGGTGCTCCCCGCTCGCGCTCTTGCCAGGCTGGGCGGGTACGCGACGAAGGGAATCCCATGAGCGACCCGCAGAACTCCGCCCCGGCCGACGACGCCGCCGACCTCGGCGACGACCCCACGGTCAAGCCGAGTCAAGAGAACGACGTCGACGAAGAGGCGAAGGCCCCCTCCAAGGACGACCCGAACGCCGACCACCAGGCGACGGGCATCGGAGTCATCGGCGACGAGTGATCCGGATGCCGCGGGGCGGGCGCCGGTGACCGTCGGCGCTCGCCCCGCGGGTCGGGGGAGGGCCCGCCGCGGTGCTAATCTTGACCGGTCCGCCTCCGTAGCTCAGGGGATAGAGCGTTGGTTTCCGGTACCAGAAGTCGGCAGTTCGAATCTGCCCGGGGGCACATTAATGAAGGGCTGCGTTCCTAGTCATTGGCTGGGATCGCGGCCCTTTTCGTGTTTCCGGTGGCGGCCTTTCCGGTCGCATGGTGCAACCGGTGGTGCAACCATTCGCTCAGGTTCCCCACCGTGCGGCGTGTCGGAACTGCCCGTCACCCATACGCGAGTTGGTGTACGCGACGCCCCTCACGCGGGTGAGGTGGTTCTCTACGAACGCGCGGAGCAGCTTCTCCGTCACGCCGAGGTCTTCGGCGATCTCGTCGGGGTTGAGACCGATGGCTTCGAGCTCGGCGTAACGGTCGGGGTCGACGAGGAGTGCGGCGGCGTACGCGTCTGCTGCGGCCTCTGCGGCGCTATCGTCGCGGCCGACGTGTCCGTAGTAGGCGTGGCCGAGTTCGTGCGCGAGAACGCAATCTCGCTCGATTGGGGCCAGGTCGAAGTCGTAGACGACTCTGCGGTGCTCGTGGTCGTAGAACCCGCGGTCGGGTCGGGGCACGTGGGCGACGTGGACGGACACCCCGAGACGGGCGGCGTGTGCCAGTAGAGCGCGCATGGTCTCCCGTCAGTCGTCGGTGGGTGAGGAGTCCTCGTCGGGGTCGGTGTAGGCCGCGTGCCGGCGGTCGACTGTCACGGGTCCGATGTAGGGGATCTCGTCTTCGGGGGCGACGGTACGTGGGGCCTCCGACACTGACGCCACGAGCTTGCGCAAACCGTCCTCCGCGCTGCCGCCACCGTTGAAGTCCTCGAGCGCCATGTCTACGAGCTCGCGTGCTGGCATCTGCAAGACGGCGGCGATGCGCTCGAGTTCGAAGACGGTCGTCTCGTTTAGGCCGTCCTCGCGTCGACGCAGGTTGGAGAGCGGGATTCCGGCGCGTTCGGCGAGCTGCTCACGGGTGATGCGGCGGCGTGCCCGTGTCGCGCGGATCGCTCCGCCGAGGAATTTATCGAAGGGGTGAGGACTCTTCTTCTCGCGGGGCATGAGCCTCAGTCTAGGCGCGTCATTGCTCATCAGTGGGCATCAATTGCTCTCACGCGGTTGTATTGCCTGCTGGTGGAGTGTTACTGTCCACCCATGGACACTTTCAGAAGAGCAGATGCTCTCCCTTCCTCCTCGGCCGCCGGTCGTCAGGTGGACTCCGCTGCCGCACTCCCCGTCGATGGGGACGTGTCGGTGCGTGAGTTCCTGACTGCCGGCGGCCTTCGTGGTTTCACGACCGCTGACATGTTCCCGGGGGTGACCGCGTGAAGAATCCTCCGAAGCTCGAGAAGCTCGCGTACACCCTGCAGGAGTTCGCGGAGGCCGTATCCCTGTCTGACGAGCAGCTGCGCTATCACATCAAGCGCAACGAACTCGTGCCTCGTTACTCGGGGACCAAGCCCCTTATCACCGTCGCCGAGGGGGAGCGGTTCCTGCGCTCGCTTCCCGAAGAGAGAGTCTCGGGGTTCCGGGCATGAGCGCCGTCGACATCATCGAGCGCGCCGGTGACCTCCTTGTCTCATCGGAGACCATCGCGGACGGAGCCGGTGTGGAGCACCGTGCTGTTCTGCAGCTCATCGGCAACAACGTCGCTGACTTCGAGGAGTTCGGGACGCTCGCATTTGAAATGCGACCGCTCCCCGGTGGCGGAAATCCCGTGCGGCTGGCGCTGCTGAACGAGCAGCAGGCGACTCTGCTGATGACGTTCCAGCGGAACACCTCGAAGGTGCGGGAGTTCAAGAAGGCTCTCGTGCGGGCGTTCTTTGACATGGCTCGTCGTCTCAACGCACCTGCGGTGCCGCAGTCGCTGCCGGAGGCGTTGCGGGCGTACGCGGCCGAGGTGGAGCAGCGGGAGGCGCTCGAGGCGAAGGTCGCCGCGGACGCACCTAAGGTGCACTTCGCTGAGGCAGTCACCGCGTCGGACGACTCGATCCTCATCCGCCAGTTGGCGAACATCCTGAAGCAGAACGGGGTGGAGATCGGTCAGAACCGGCTCTTCGAGAAGCTTCGCAACGAGGGCTACCTGTGCAAGAGCGGTTCGTCCTACAACCTCCCGACGCAGCGCGCCATGTCGATGGGACTGTTCGAGGTGGTCGAGCGCGCAGATCACTCTCCGACCTCCACCCCTCACCTGCGTCTGACCACGAAGGTAACGGGCAAGGGTCAGCAGTACTTCGTCGATCGCTTCGTCTCCCGCGAGGCGTTCCTCCCGCTGTCGGTGGCGTCATGACCGGTCTGGCTGTGGCTGAGCGTCACCCGGTGGGTGCGGTGGCTGTGTTCTTCGCGTCCGTGGTGGCGTTGATCCTGTTGATCGGGGTGAGCGTGTGGGCGGCTCTCGGGGTCGCTGCGGTGATCGGGGTCGTGTTGATGGTCGCGTTCGTGGTGGACGTGTCGGCGCCGTACGTGACTCTCGATTGTCGGGATGACCGGCATGGGTCGTGTGTCGAGTGCTGGTGCGAATGTCACGCACCGGAGGTGGCGTAATGGCTCCCGACCAGATCACGCGGTGCGTCCACTGTCGCGAGCGTATCGAGTTCATCAACTTCGCTCTCGGCCCGGAATGGCGGCACTGGCCTACCCCGCACGGCAACTACCGCACGAACGAGAAGTACCGGCACTGCCGCGGGTCGGTTGCTGAGCCTGAGCAGGACTCGCGCCATACCCGCCTCTAGTCCTGCCGGGGGCGTTCGCCCTCTCTGATGCCGGCGATGGTCGCCGATGGCGCCCCCGGTAGTCGAACCACCATCCCCCCCAAATCCCTCTGCGGCACATGGCCGATGTCTTGTGCTGCCCGAAACACCTGGAGTTGAAGTGAACCCTGATCCGATCGTCATGGAGTACATCTCCCGACAGAACGAACGTGAGCGGCAGATCGCCGCGGACCGGCAGGCGGTGCTGCACCGTGCTGCGGTGGCCCGTCGGCGTAAGGCGAAGCGCGGTGGCAAGCGATGATCCGCGCGAACGTCACCGTGATCGCGGTGGGCGTGCTCGGTGTGGCCGTGAGTGCGTTGGCTGTTGTCGGCCTGGCGGTGATCGTATGAACGCCGAGCTGGACCTCACCGAGGCCACCGCCGCTCTCGGACGCCTCGCGATGGGCGCGAACTACGCGCACGACGTGCGGCTCCTGCGTCTGGCCCTCGAGCGGCTCAAGGCACTGTCCACCCCGCCCGCCGACGACGTACGCGAAGTGGCGGAGCAGGCACTCACGATGCTGGCGCTGTTCCGTCCGTACATGGTCGCGCCCCAGCAGATCGAGAATCTTCGCAACATCCTCAAGCCGCTGGTGCGAGCCGAGGTCCGCCCGCACGGGACGGCCACCGACGTCGAGCCCGTGGCGTGGGCCATCTACGGCCTTGAGAGCCACCGGTTCCTTCGGGTGCAGGAGGCCGTCAGCGACAACGACCGCCGGTACTACAACGTCCGGCCTCTGTTCGCATCGGAGGTCCGCTCGTGAGCGCCTGGCCGCACATCATGCGCGTCGCCCCGATCCGGGAGTGGCCCAGTTCGCTGACGACCGACCGACGCGTGTCGGCGTTCTCCGCCTCGCTGACGGACACCCTGCGAATCCTCGACCGGGAGATCTGGCACCTCGCCGACACGCGGGCTCAGCGGGACTCAGCCGAGCTGCTGGTCGCCATCGACGCGGGTCAGTTCCGGCAGGACGGCCGCCCGTACGCGAACGCGAAAGCCGCGCACCCCGGAGTCATCTTCTCGATCGATTCCCGGCACGGGCACCTGTCGTACCCGTGCGACACGTTCACCCGGTGGGAGGACAACCTCCGTGCGATCGCGCTGGCGCTTGAAGCGCTGCGGAAGGTCGACCGGTACGGGGTGACGAAGCGGGGTGAGCAGTACCGCGGGTTCCTCGCGCTCGAAGCGACCGCGGCACCCGCGGGGTTCGCCGACGCGAACGCGGCGTACGTGTGGCTCGTCGACCTCGTCGGCGCATCCGACCTGCCCGGTACCCCGTCGGCGGCGATGGTGCTCCGCAAGGCGCAGCGCATCGCGCACCCCGACATGGGCGGTGAAGCGGCGAAGTTCCAGCGGGTGTCGCTTGCTGAGGCGAAGCTGCGAGAGGCGGGCCTGCTGTGACCCGCTACATCGGTATCGACTACTCGACCACGTCGTGCGGCATCGCGATCGCCGACGGCACGACGTGGGACACGGTGACGGTGAAGTCGTCGACGAAGGGTGTCACCCTCGGCGACTACTACGACCGGATCGAGGAGCACGCCCGACACATCATCACCGCCGCCCGCATCACCGCTCTCGACGTCGTCGGCATTGAGGGGATCGCGTTCGCGGGCCGTGGCCGGTCGGTGGACCGTCTGCACTACGCCTGGCACCGGACCGTCGAGGCCCTTATCCGGGTGTTGGAGGTGGACCCGCTGATCGTCACGACGAACCAGGTGAAGCAGCTCGCCACGGGGAAGGGCAACGCGCAGAAGGACGACGTGCTGCTCGCGGCGGAGCGTCGCATCCCTGAGGCGGGCGTCGCGGGCAATGACGAGGCGGATGCCGTGTGGATCGCGGTGGGGGCTTCTGTCCTCGCAGGTGAGCCGGTGGTGTCTCTCCCGGCCACTCACATCCCGAAGGGGTTCCGCAGATGACCGGGGAGCGTTACGTGACCGCGGACATGGATCGGATCAAGGCGGATCACGGGATGGTGCAGGTCGCGTTCGAGGACGCCCTGTGGGCCGCTTCGGGTCACACGTCCTCGTTGGGGACGCAGCTGAAGCAGGGGTCCCGGAAGACGTGGTGGGCGGCCGTGAAGTGGGTGCTGAACATGCAGCACGCGTTCGACGACCTGTCTCAGGGGGAACTGCTGGCGGAGATCCGGAAGGGGCCGGGGTCGATCTTCTGGCCGCTGCTTTCCGAGGATCCCACGATGATCGCCGACTGCCCGAGGTGTGAGCACGCGGTCGTCATCGACAAGGAGGGGCTGTGCCCCGGATGCGCATACGAGTTCGAGGAGGAGAACTGAGATGGGACTGAACGTGAGAAAGCCGACGGGTCGCCCGTCGTGGCCGATTCTGCTGCTGGCAGGACGGGAAGGTGCGGGGAAGACGTTCGCGGCGTTGTCGGCGTCGACGTCGCCGCTGGTGGGTAGGGCGTTGTACATCGGTATCGGTGAGGACGACCCGGACGAGTACAGCCTGATCCCGGGTGTGGAGTTCGACATCGTCGTCCACGACGGGACCTACCCGGGGATCCTCGGGGCGATCAAGGCGGCTGTGGATGAGCCGGCGGGGGAGTTGCCGACGTTGATCGTCGTTGACTCGATGTCGCGGCTGTGGACGCTGATCCAGGACAACGTGCAGGCGATCGCGAACAAGCGGGCGAAGGGCCGGCGGAACCCGAATGGGGATTTCACGATCTCGATGGATCTGTGGAACCTCGCTGCGGATCAGTGGAACGACGTGATGAACGCCCTCCGCCTCCACCAGGGGCCCGTGGTGTTGACGGCGCGGTTGGATCCGGTGGCGGTGATGGAGAACGGTCAGCCGACCGGCGCGAAGGACTGGAAGGTGCAGGCGCACAAGTCGCTGGTGTTCGACGCAGCGGGTGTGGTGGAGCTGCGTGAGCGGGGCCAGTTCCTCATCACGAAGCTGAAGTCCATCCGGGTGATGCTCGAGGGCCCGCGGCAGTACCCGGGGTTCACGGTCGAGAAGCTGTGGAACGACCTCGGCATCGGTGAGGGCACGGGGGAGCGGGCGCACGCGACGGTCGTCGCTGACCGATCCGGTGGTGAGGTGTCGCGGGAGACTGCGGCGGACAAGGTGGCCGCGGCGGTCGCTGCGATCGCGAAGGCGACCGATGCGGGTGAGCTCGACAAGATCGACGCTCACGCGAAGGGGCTGAAGATCGACGGCGTCAAGGCGTACGTCGAGGCGATGGCTGCGAAGCGTGCGGAGCTCGGTGGTCCTGATGCGGATGCGTGGGCGCCTTCGGAGCCTGCTCAGGTGGGCGAGCCGGTCGCTGCGTGGCCCACTGCGGAGGTGCCCGCATGAACGACTTCACCGCATCCAACGGCGTGCGAATCCGCGTCGACCTGGAAGGGGACTATCGCTTCGGCGGAACTGCGCGGAGCGCCGATTACATCGTCCGCCGAGGGGGCGCAAACGAGCAGGCTTTGCGTGAGTTCTTCCAGGCGGAGGCTGACGAACGCCTCGGCCGGTGGCGCTGGCCTGAGAACCCCAATGTCGTCGTAGTTCCCGATCTCGACCGATACCACGATGACGGCAAGCGCTGGGTGGCCGTCTACGACGAGACGAAGATGGGTCGATCGTCCTGGTACTGCGCTGACTCATCTGAGCGTGGCGTCCGAGGGTCACAGCCTTTGCATGACGCCGCGTGGGCCTACTTCGATGCTCACCCGGAGCCGAAGCCGTGGCACGACGCCGGGCCAGCAGAGGTGTGGGACGTCGATCTCCCCTCAGGCGGCATGCGCGCGGTCACGGTCTACTCGGCACGACACGAAGAGCCCGTCACGGTGTTCCGAGACGCTCACACTCAGGTCGAGGTCGAGACCGATGACCCGACCATCCGGGACGCGCGCCGCATCTACCCGGAGGTGTTTTGATGAGCGCGCTGACTGCTCCCGTCGAGGTGGGGGTGCAGGAGTACCTGCATCAGCCGGTGAACTTCTCGGGTCGGGTGGAGACGGCTGAGGCGGATGCGTTCCGCGCGGCGGTCGACTGGACTCTTGCTCACACGGACTGGCGTGTGCTCGGCGGACTCATCCCGGGGATGGTCGAGGCGCGGCATGTGCGTCTAGGCGACGCTGTGCGCCTCTCTGGCGGCCTTTCGACGGTGACTGCGGTTCGGTATCACGGGACGCCCGGCTGCGTGTACGTGACGGCGGTGACGGAGTCGGGTGCGCCGGTGGTGTACGAGCTGCGCACGTCGGAGCGTGTGCAGGTTCTTGCCGCAAAGGCGGTAGACGCATGAGCGACCTCGACCCCTACGTCATCACGCCTCACGACATCGAGGTCATCGGTTACTGCGGTTCGGACGCGTGGGTGATCGAGCACGCCGACGCCGACAACGGCCGACGTCTCACGATCAAGCCGAGTCGCGTCAAGGTCAGCCGATCTGACTACGGCCGCGGCCGGCACCGCCGAATCTCGTGGTCGGTCTATGTCGAGGGGCGTGTCATCCGGCAGAGCGACGGCGAGCTCACGACGCACCGACGCGGCATCGGCTACGCCTACCCCGACGACGCCGACCGCGGCTACCTCACGCCGCTCGAGGGGGTCGACCGTCTCGACCCCGAGATCCTCGAGTTCGCGATGCGGGCCCGCCGGATGATCGAGGCTGCGGTCGAAGTGGAGATCCACTCATGACCCCGCTCGAGCGGTTTCTTGCCCGCCTCGGCATCGCCCCCTTCGACCACGGCAACCAGCTCCACGCTCACCTGTTCGACGCGTTGAAGGACGCCGACCGGGAGTCGCACATGGAGCGGTTGATTATCACCCGCGGTGTCCTCGGCAGGTTTCACGGTGATGCTGCGACGGCGATGGGTGTGGCGACGTCGAAGTATGAGACGGTCCTCACCGACACGGCCGCGGCGGAGGTAGAGGCGGGCCGTTCAGTATCCGCCGCTGACCGTATCGCTGCCGCGAAAGCGCAGGTGCACCGGAACACGATGCTCCAGGCGCAGGCCGCGTGGCGCGGGCTGAAGGAGCACCTGCGCACGGTCGATCGGGACATGGATCGTGCCCGGTCGGTGGGTGCGGATGAGCGGCAGATGCGCACCGCCGAGACGTACGGCGGAGGTGCCTGATGGCTCGTCCGACGCAGAAGGTTCGGGACATCGTCTTGGATCGCGACGGCCACGTTTGCGTGAGCTGCCCCGAGGTCTTCCGGCTGGAGATGCAGCACCGACAAGCGGTGGGCATGGGCGGCTCAAAGATGCCGCCCGCGCCTCACGAGCTCGCCACTTCCTGCCGTGTGTGCAACACGCGCTACGAGCAGGACATGCAGGACGAGGCGCTCGCCCGGGGCTGGAAGGTCCGCGGGTGGGTGAAAGACCCGGGCCTCGTGCCGATGTACCGCAGCGGGGACGGCGCGTGGTTGCTGCTCACATCGGCCGGCACGTGCATCCGCATCACCGAGGCGCATGCGATCGACCGGATGCACGAGGTCTACGGCGACGAGTGGGACGAGTGGGCCCACAGCGCAGGAATCGAAACGACAGGAACGAAGGAGGGGTGGAGATGAGTGTGAAGGTCACGAACTGGGTGTGGCACGACGATCGCACCCAGCACCTCAGAGGTAACGCCGTGGTGGTGCTGCTGGCTCTGGCGGATATCGCTGACGACGACGGGCATGTCGTGTTCGTGAAGGACACCGCCCGTACGCAGGTCGCTCTCGCGGCGAAGGCGCGGGTGTCGGTCGCGACGTTCCGTCGTCAGACGCAAGAGCTCGAGACCGATGGTCTGCTGGTCGTTGACCGGGAGTCGCAGACTTCGGTGAATGAGTACCGGATTCTGCTGACCGCTCAATCTGAGCGCTCGGGGGTGAGCGGTCAGATCGTCGAATTTGAGCGGTCACACCGCTCACCCGTGAGCGGTCACACATCTCTTATACGTACTGACGTAAATACAGACGTGTCGGAGGTCGCTGACGCGCCCCTCCGAAGCGACGTGAAACGTGTTCTCGATCTGCTGGATGAGGAGATCGAACGCAACGGAGGAAGCCGGCCGACGCGGTCGAAGAGGAACATCGACGCGGCTCGTCTGCTGCTCGATCGTGATGGGAAGACCGTCGAGCAGGTGGAGGCGGCGATCCGCTGGTGCCAGGCGGACGAGTTCTGGCGGGCAAATGTTCTGTCGATGTCGAAGCTTCGCGAGAAGTACGAGACGCTTCGGCTGCAGGCTGCCCGTTCGGGTCGTGTGGGTGCGGTGGAGGCGGGCCGTGAGGCTGACGCGATGCTCCGCGCGAAGTACGGCGACGCACCTCAGGCGGTGTCCGCATGAACGTCTACGACGCGAACGTCTTACTGACGAAGGCGACGCTGCTCGATCCGCGCCTGTCGCGTCCCGCGAAGGAGCGTGTGGAGCAGGCGGAGGCGTGGGCCCTGGTCCTCGCTGACGTGCCGCTCCCGGTCGCTCTTGATGCTCTCGCGGACTTCTACCTGCACGAGACGAAGGACTCGATTCGTCCGGCGCACATCGCGGCTTGGATGCCGGCGGCTGCGTCGGTTTCGGATGCGGGGAACGTGACGGAGTTGCGTCTCGCCGCCGAGAGACGGGCGGTCACCCGATGAGCGTCGAAGCGGAGCGCGCTGTCCTCGGCGCTGTCATGCTCGACCGCGCGGCGTGCGACGAGGTCGCGGAGATCCTGCAACCGCAGGACTTCTCCGACCCGGCACACCAGGCCGTGTACGGCGCTGTGCGGCGCCTGCACGACGCAGGACAACCGACGGACAGCGTCGCCGTGGAAGCGGCGCTCGCGGCCGCAGGGGAGCTTGTGGGGCGGGTCGACGCGACCCTCATCTACAGCCTCACCTCCGCGGTCGTGTCCGCCTCCGCGGCGGGGTATCACGCGGGCATCGTCCTCGACCAGGCGAAGCGACGCCGCGTCCGCGACGGGGCCGTGAGAGCCACCACCATCGCGAACGACCAGTCCATCCCCACCGACGACATGGTCGAGCTCGCCCGCGCGGCCCTCGACGACGTCGACGCGACCGTTTCCCGCGGGGTCGAAGCGATCGGGGACTGGTTCACCGGATACGCCGACTCTCTCGCGGAGAAACCGTCGTACACGCCCACGCCGTGGACGGACCTGAATCAGCTGATCTTCGGGTTCCGCGACGGCGGCATGTACGTCGTCGCCGCCCGCCCCGGCGACGGCAAGTCGATCATGGCCGTGCAGATCGCCCTCGCCTTCGCCCAGCACCGGCCCGTCCTGTTCGTGTCGCTCGAGATGAACCGTGAGGAGATCGCCGCCCGCGCGATCGCCTGCATGGGGCAGATCTTCATCGGATCGCTGAACAAGCACCAGCTGTCCAACACCGAGTGGGCCGCGTTCGCGAAGCACCGCTCCGAGCTCGAGGCCCTACCGCTGGTGATCGTCGACTCCGCCGAGGTGTCCACCATCCCGCAGCTGAAGGCGAAGGCCCGTGCGGTGAAGCGCCGGTTCAAGCGGGAACCGGTCGTGATCGTCGACTACCTGCAGCTGCTGAACACGCACGAGCGGGTCGAGAACCGTCAGCAGGCCGTGTCCGGCTTCTCCCGTGCGCTGAAGCTCGCCGCCCAGCAGTGGCGGGTGCCCGTCATCGCCCTGTCGCAGCTGAACCGTGGCGGCGCGAACCGCAAGGGGAAGGCCGCGGAACCGCAGCTGACGGACCTGCGCGAGTCCGGCGCCATCGAACAGGACGGAGACGTGATCTTGCTACTCAACCGAGTGCGGGCTCCAGGCCGCGATGAGCTCAAAGTCAACGTCGCGAAGAACCGGCAAGGGCAGACCGGCGAACTCACTCTCGTCTGGCAGGGACAGTTCTCGCGGGTGCTCTCGAAGTACCAGGCAAACGAGGACCTCATCCCCGAGGGGCGAGGCCGATGAACGCGGAGGAGGAGTGGCGGCCTGTCCCCGGCTACGAGGAGCTCTACGAGGCCTCGTCCGCGGGACAGGTGAGAAGCGTCCAGGCCCACCCCAAGGGACGCACCCCTGCCCTACACGTGCTGCAGCCTTCCCTGCATCGCAACGGGTACCTGAACGTCGGCCTACGTCGCGAGGGCGTGCGAAAGGTGGTCGGCGTCCACCGCATCGTCTGCGCTGCATTCCATGGCCGCCCGAAGCCCGGTCAGACGGAGGTCTGCCACGCCGATGGCGACAAGCAGAACAACTCGGCCGACAACCTCCGGTGGGGATCCCACTCGGACAACGTCCGCGACTCGGTGGCTGCTGGCACGCACTTCTCGTTCGGTCGCACCAAGACCCACTGCAAGAACGGGCACGAGTTCACGGTCGAGAACACCCGCATCACCGAGAGGCAGGGCGGCCGGCATCGCGAGTGCCGCGCCTGCCGACGAGATATCGGGCGCCGCTATCGCGCCCGCAACACCCAACTGGGCCCAGCCCAAGAACACATCGCCTGAGGAGGCACACCATGGCCAACGAGACCATCATCACCGTCATCGGCAACGCGACCGCCGACCCCGAGCTGCGGTACACGCAGAACGGGAAGCCCGTCGCGAACGTCACTATCGCCAGCACGCCCCGCACCTTCGACCGCCAGTCGAACGAGTGGAAGGACGGCGAGGCCCTGTTCCTCCGCGCATCCGTGTGGGGCGAGTTCGCGGAGTACGTCGCCCAGACGATCACGAAGGGCATGCGGGTCATCGCCCAGGGCCGGCTGAAGCAGCGCTCCTACCAGGACCGCGAAGGCAACCAGCGAACGAGCATCGAGCTCGAGGTCGATGAGATCGGCCCCTCCCTCCGTTACGCGACGGCGCAGGTCGCCCGTGCTGGCGGAGGTGGCTCTCAGCCGCGTCACGCGTCCACTGAGCAGCCGTGGATCACGCCCGGCTCCACCGACTCGGTCACCCCGTTTTGAGCGCGTCAGGCAGGCGCACACAGGTCGAAGCGATCGACGACCTCACCGCGCAACTCCGACTCGCCAACCACATCGCTGTCCTGGCCCTCGGAGCGTCCGCGCTCGAGAACGACAGCACCGAGTACAAGAACCCGGCGACGCAGGTCCGCGCCGACCGCCGTAACGCCGTCCGCGCTGTTGTGCGCGCCGGAATCGAGACCGAGGAGACGAAGGCATGACCGAACGAATCGACCACACCGCGAAGGCTCTGGATCTCATCGACCCGAAGCGCGTCACACGACTCGACACCGATGCGTACTTGAACCGTCGCGTATCGGAGGCGCAGGTGCACGCGACGCTCGCGCTCGTCGAGCAGCAGCGCATCGCCAACCTCATCGCCGTCTACGGCTCGACTGGCGAGGTCGAATCTGGCTACGAGAGCAGGACCGTCGACTTCGGATTCTTCGTCGACCAGATCCGAGAGGGGCTGGGACTGTGATCCTCCACGAACAACAGCAGGTGCCTATTGCCGAAGCCGACTGGAACGACGACGGCACCGTCACCCTCACCACCTTCCCCAACGGGCAGGAACACACCACGACGATGCAGGCGGGCACGGCGCGGGATCTCGCATCGCAGCTCATCGCCGCCGCCACCGACGCGGAGAGAGCCGCTGACGACGTCAACCGGCAGCGCGTCGCCCGCCTGTTCCCTCACGCCTTCGACACGGACGGGACCGATGAGGCATGACCGGCGGACACATCACTCACGCAGCAGGGACCCGGATGGAAGCGCTCCGCGGCGAGGGCCTCCCGGCGTCCTGGATCGCGGAGGACCTCGGCTGCTCCACCAAGACGGTGCAGACGCGGACCCGCGCCCAGCCGGACGAGGCTGCCGCGTGGCGCACCGTCTGGCAGCACATCCGCCGCCACCCGGAGTTGTACGCCCTCCACACCCAGATCGCACCGAACCCGAACCGACCCGCGAACGTAGGAGACACCCGATGGACCAGATGATCCCCGTCACCCACGTGCAACCGCACGTGCCCTGGTCGGGTACCGCATCCCTCATTACCCCCGAACCGTGGATGCAGGAATCCGCGTGCGCCGAGGTCATGCCCGACATGTTCTTCCCGCAGAAGGGTCACGGCGAATCCGCGACCGCGGCGAAGAAGATCTGCGACGGCTGCGCCGTCATCTCCGACTGCCTCGGCTACGCCCTCCGCACCGACCAGCGGTACGGGGTGTGGGGCGGCCAGTCCGAACGCGAACTGCGGAAGCTGCGGAAGGCGGCCCGAGCATGAACAGCATCACAGCGCCCGTCGTCGGCTACGCGCGCCCCACTGTCCCCTGGAACGGCCTCACCGTCACCGACCTCTTCTGCGGGGCCGGCGGGTCTTCGTCCGGTCTTGTCGAGGCGGGCTATCGGGTCGTCATCGCCGCGAATCACTGGGCTCTCGCGATCGAGTCGCACCAGATCAACCACCCCGACACGGACCACTCGCAGGCCGACATCTCGCAGGTGAACCCGGCCTACTTCCCGAAGACGCACGTCCTCTGGGGGTCGCCGGAGTGCACGAACCACTCGATCGCGAAGGGCGTGAAGCGCCAGCGTCAGCAGGATCAGGCGCTGTTCGAGCTGGACGGCACCCGCCCCCTCCCGGACGAGGCCGCGAACCGCTCCCGCGCCACGATGTGGGACATTCCCCGCTTCGCCGAGCACCACCGGTACATGGCGATCATCCTCGAGAACGTCGTCGACGCGTACAGGTGGGACCAGTTCGACGCGTGGCAGATGGCAATGCGCGCGCTCGGCTACCGGATGCAGCTCGTCTGGCTGAACAGCATGCACGCGCAGATCGGCGGCCTCCCCGCGCCGCAGTCCCGCGACCGCATGTACGTCGTGATGTGGCGCGAGGACCTCGTGTCGAAGGACCGCCAGGGCCCCGACGTCGGGAAGTGGACCCGACCGATGGCGCTGTGCCCCGAGCACGGAGAGGTGCAGGCCGTCCAGGCGTTCAAGAAGAAGGAGCAGTGGGGCCGCTACCGCGCGCAGTACGTCTACCGCTGCCCGACATGCTGGACGACGATCGAGCCCGGCTGGCTGGCCGCCGAGTCGATCATCGACTGGTCGCTGCCCGCGCCCCGCATCGGCGACCGCGCGAAGCCCCTGGCCGAGAAGACGCGCGAGCGGATCCGTCGCGGCATCGAACGCCACTGGGCACCGATCATCGCGAAGGCCGCCGGGAACACCTACGACGGCGTCACGACCGGCTCCGGCTACCTCCGGGTCAGCGACCTCGACTCGCCCATGCCTGCGCAGATGGGCACCGCCGAGCACGGCCTCGCGATGCCGCCCCTCATCGTCCGCGGCGAGGGGAACACCGTCCCGGCCAAGCCCGCCACCGACGCGCTCGGCGCGCTGACGGCGTCCGGTTCGATGTTCGTGGCGCAGCTCATCCCCGTCGAGGGGCGTGAAGGAAAGAGCGCGGCATCCGTCGCTGACCCACTGCGCACGCAGTCGACTCGGAACGAGACCGGTCTGCTGGTCCCGGCTGGTGGCACCTGGCGGTCGGATGCGACGCCGCTCACGTCGCCCATGTCGTCACTCACCACGCGCGAGGCTGACGGCCTGGTCGTGCCGCTTCGGAACCACGGCGTCGCAAAGCCGACATCGCATCCGATCGACACGGTGAGCGCCGAGGGGAACCACCACGCGCTGGTGCTCACGAACACGCACGAGAACCGCGCGCGCTCCGTGACCGAACCTCTGCCAACGGCGACGACCGCCACGACACAGGCGCTCGTGATGCGGAACAACCTGGGCGGCGCGGAGATGACGACCCCGGCCACGGAGCCGCTGCGCACCCTCACCACGGGCGGGCACCAGTCACTCCTGGAGCCGGGCGCCCCGATCAGCCTCGACGTTGACGACGCCGGCTTCCGCATGCTCGAGCCCCACGAGATCCAGCTCGGCATGGGCTTCGCCAGGGACTACCACCTCGTCGGGTCGAAGCGGGACAAGGTCAAGCAGGCCGGGAACGCGGTCACCCCACCTGCAGCGCGTGACCTCGGTCACGCCGTCGCCGAGTTCCTCCTGGCGGTGATCGCATGAGCGCCGTGATCGAGGCTCAGCACCCCGGGCGTTGCCCCGAGTGCGATGAGACCTTCGCTGCTGGCGAGCATGTCACGAAGCACCCGGAGGGGTGGGGTCACGCCGTATGCCCCGCCGCACCGGCCCCGCGCCCCGTGTGCGGTGAGTGCTTCATGGAGATTGCGCTGAACGGCGCATGCGGATGCGGGGTGCTGGCATGAGCGATATTGGCTTCACGACCGAACAGCAGGCGGACCACGACTACCGCCGGTGGGTGGATTCGTTCGAGCATCACCTCGGGCAGATCCCCGACGTGCTGTCCATGCTCGTCACCCTCGGGCAACCGGCCATCGGAGTGTCCAGGGGTGGGTCGCAGTTCGACCGGTTGCAGGTGACCGGCGGCAACGACCACCGTGACCTGTCCGACGTCATCGACACCGCGGTGACCCGGGATGCGGAGTACCTGTGGGGTCTGCTCGGTGGGTACGCGGCGACCGTGTGGGACCGGGCCGAGACCACCAGGGCTGATGCGCCCGCACTCACCGCCAACACGCTCTCCACACCCGGTACAGCACGTGACGTCGCCCTCGTCACCGTCGGATGGCTCATCACCCACGCCACCACCATCCACACCCTCACCGAACTCGAGGAGGACCGGGAGGAACTGTTCCGCACGATCCGACGCCTCAAAGCAGTCCACGGCATCCACCCGCACCCACGGAAGGGACTGTGCGGCACGTGCGGGCGCCGGCAGGTCGAGTACGACTACACGGACCTGCGGGACGGGACCGTCGCCAAGGTCGGCGTGTGCCGGTCGTGCGGCGAGGTCTATAGCGAAGACACCAACCACGCGAATGGTGGTCGGGATGTCTGAGCGCGACTACCTCGTGCGCGCGGACGGCGAGTGGGTGCGCGACAAGCAAGGCCGCCTTATCTCGTTCACGGCGAAGGGCGCGCACCGGTGGGCGGCGAAGCATCGTCCCTCCGCGTACAGCGTGGCCTTCCTGAATCGACCGGGCAGGACGCCCGCGCCAGGCTTCGCTACCCAACCGAGCGATCCGTCATGACGTGGCGTACGAGTCATCCCGGAGGCCTGGCGGTCTGCGATGCGGAGGGCTGCGAGCGTGAGCGCCGCATCTACTGTTCACCCGAGGCGTACGAGAAGTGGGCGACGGTCACAGTCGGGCGCACCGTGCGCGACTACTGCCCCACCCACAAACCGAGTGATCAGTCATCTGGGGGCACTTCGTGACCGAGCAAAGCAACGAACAGGGTGGAAGGATCGCATCGTGGACATCAACCAGGGGGTCGCGACAGCGCGGGGAATCGACCTCGACGTCATCGAACGCGTCTGTGAAGAGGCGATCACGGACCCGCAGGGACGAGGCGTTCGCGTCGACCGGTTCACCGACGGTGGCACCGACGTCTACCTCTCGGGTGATGTGCCTTACGGCGAGATCCACGAGCACACGGACCTCGCACGCTGACAAGCTCGCAGGCTTCTCCGACTCACACCGGGGTGGGTGACAGATGCCTCAGCTCACCTACCGGGAAGCCGCGAAGCGCGTCCACCGGTCCCGCCGCACCATCCGTCATTGGCGTCTCCAGGGCATGCCGATGCTCTGGGCCATCCGAGACGGTCAACGGGTCCGAGTCGTCGAACTCCGGGTGCTGCTCTCCTGGTGGCGTCAACGCCTCAAGAACGACCCCATCGTCCAGCAACGCATCCGAGCGGAGAAACGGCGCGAGGAAGCCGCACAGAGCGCGACACGCCGTGTTTCGCCGTGATGTGCACCCCATCCCGTTTGCCGCCCCTAGAAATGAACTAGACAGTTCTCGAACACACAGAACCCCCGCACCGGCGGCAACCGGTCGGGGGCATGACCGACTCGGAAGGGAGTCGATGTGACAGATCGTATCTGCAACATCCCAGGGTGCGAGCGGCGCCACGCAGCTCGTGGTCTCTGCAACGGTCACTACCAGCGAGAGCGAAAAGGCATCCCGATGCAGGGCGCCTTTCGTCCCGTCTCCGTCGCTGACGGTACGTGCATCGTGGGCGGATGCGAGCGACCCGTGTGCGCAAAGGGCAAGTGCGCCAGCCACCACAGCCTTGAATACAACAAGCGCGTGGCCGCGGAGCGCAGAGCGGCTTGGATCGAAGCCGCGGGCGGACGATGCGTGAAGTGCGGAGGCACCGAACGACTCGAGGTCGACCACATCGACCCCGCGTCGAAAGAGATCGAGATCGCCGCGCTCTGGATGCGCCGGGTGGAAACCCGAGAGCGGGAGCTGGCGAAGTGCCAGCTCCTCTGCCGTGCATGCCACCACGCGAAGAACGCCATGGAGCAGCCTCCGCGTCACGGCCTGCGTGGTTGGCGGCGCGGTTGTCGCTGCCTAACGTGCCGCGCCGCGATGGATCGGCAGAACGATCGGGCACGAGAGCGCAGACGCGCTGCTGCCTGATCTACAGCACACGAAGCCCCCGCACCCCACACGGTGACCGGGGGCTTCGTCGTACCTCCATGTGTCCCTAGCTCAGCGGTAGAGCGCCGGTCTCCAAAACCGGGTCAGCCGAGGTTCGAATCCTCGGGGATGCGCAACCCCGGTCGGGAGTCCGAGAGCCGCAGCGCACACACCACAGCCACGCGCGCATGACGAACGCCTCCTCCCGACCGCGGGTCCCTACTCGGTGTCAACGCTGCCCTCCAGGCGGCGAAGGGCTACCCATGACCGCCGCATCTCTGAACGGCGGAGGAGCACCTGCACCGACCCCAGAGGGGCGCCCGTCAACGACTGCCGGCGCCCCTCACACCCTCGACAACGGAGTCGACATGCGCACCACCCTCACCCTCACCGGCATGGCCGCCGGTATCGCCCTCACCATCACCATCCAACGGTGGACACCCGCCGCACTCTGGTGGCTGTTCGGGGCTGGGCGATGATGCCCCGCTGCCCGATCTGCGGTGACCCCACCCTCGGCGTCTGCTGCGACGTCATCTCCGCGTATCTCTCTGAGGAGGACGACCGTGCGTGAATGGTGTGGCTGCGGGTCGTCGATCCGCGCACGACGGTCTGACGTACTCACCTGGCGCACCACACATCGTTGCGTCCCGGCGTCGGAGCCCACCCCGGGCCAATACGGAGGCGACGCCAGAGTCGAGACGAACTACCAGCAGACTGCGGTCACCGACACCATCGGATTCCGCCCCAACCCGGGAGACGCGGAGAGATGAACGCCGCCGACATGCCGGAGTGCACGACTTGCGGGTCCTGCTACTCCAGCCCCCTCGCCGCCGCCCTCTGCTGCGACCCCGAACTCGAACAACCCTGATGGTCATCATCTTCGAGCCCCTGCTGATCCTCGGCATCATCGCGATCTGCGCGCTCGTCTTCTGGTGGTCAGCGACCGACAGAGAACGATGGCCGGATCCGGGCGCACCAACGCTCCTCGATCTCGTCCGGAGGTGGCGTCGATGACCTGCCGATGCGATGACCCCGGCTGCGCGCTCCCGTCACCGGCACCCCGACCTCAGGAGGAAGAACGGTGAGCGCTTTCAGCCCCCGACAGATGTTCATTCTCGACGAAGCCTGCAAGCCGATCGCAGAAGCGTTTGGCGAGACGCCGTACCTAGTCGGGACGGCCGTCACTCGCAGCGATTACCGCGACATCGACGTGCGCCTCATCCTCGACGACGAGAAGTACGCAGCGCTCGCCACGGTCGTGGGTTCCGAGCTCGTGGCGTTCCTCGGGCTCGCCGTCGGCGAATACCTGGCAGCACGCACCGGGATGGCCATCGACTTCCAGGTTCAGCAGCAGAGCGCGGCGAACGAACGGCACGACGGACCGCGCAACCCGCTCGGCTTCCGAACCCTCATGAACTACCGCGGCGACGCTGCCCCAGAGGCGTAGGAGTGGCGCTGAAGGTCTGCGCCCACCCCGGATGCCCGACGCTCACGCCGACGAACCGATGCCCCGCCCACCAGCGGGAACAGGAGAAACGCCGAGGCACACGACAGCAACGCGGATACGGGCCCGAGCACGAACGCACCCGGGCGGCATGGGAACCCGAAGTCGCGACCGGCCGCATCCGATGCGCCAACCCCCACTGCCTGCGCCCCAACGACCCGCTCATCCACCCCGGCGAACCGTGGGACCTCGGACACCGCCCCGACCGTCGCGGATACCGGGGCCCCGAGCACGCCACCTGCAACCGCAGCGAAGGCGGAAGGACAGCCCACCAATGACAGGCCAACCCGAACGCGACCCCGCCAAGCAGCTCGTCACAGCGAAGATGCTCGTCGCCCTCTTCGAGTCACAACTCACCGAGTACCACGACATGAGCGAACACGACCGAACCACCACGGACAGAGGACGCGACCTCACCGACAGACTCCCCGGCCTACACCAAGGCCACACACAGTGCACACAGCGCGCACAGGCCCTCGAAGACCACATCACACGCACCACACACCACACGCCCTGAGACAGCCGCACAGCCCCCCCCCACGACCACCCCAGACCCCGCCCCAACCCGACCCCAAAAGGGGGTGGGGGAGGCCCCCCAAGGCCCCCCTCGAGCCAGGACCGCCGGGGAGGTGGCTCCGGAACGCGGCGGAATCAAAGACTTTTCTGAGGGGGTGGCCGAATGCCTCGAGGCGGTGCTCGCGCGGGTGCTGGTCGCACCCCTGACACGTCTTCTCTGTCGGAGGCGGTGCGCATCGAGGCTGGCGCGATCCGGACTCTGCCGAAGGAGCGGACGGGTCCGGTCCCGGTGTGGCCTCTGTCGGAGGCGTCGGAGCGGGAGCTCGAGGTGTGGGCGCAGATGTGGCGGTTGCCGCAGGCGATCGTATGGGAGGAGCAGTTCCTGTTCCGCCCGGTCGCGTTCCATGTGCGCACGTCGGTGAAGGCCGAGGATCCGGACTCAAAGTCGGCGATCCTGAGCGTGCTGATGCGGCAGGAGAACGAGCTGCTGTTGAACTACCGGGTCCTGCTGAGTGCGGGGCTGCGGATCTCGACGAACCCGGTGCAGGCTCCGACGGTGTCGGCGTCCACGCCGGCGGCCGCGAAACGGCAGGTGCCGTCGTCGCGAGGAAGGCTGAAGGCGTTGCCAGATGTCGGAGCAGATCGCTGAGTTCGAGGTCACGTGGCCGACGCTGGGGTACTTGCAGGCCGACTGGATGGCGTGGCATCTGCCGATCCCGGATGGGTTCCGGAAGGGGCAGCCGTTCATCCTGTCGGACTGGCAGCTTTGGTGCACGGCCAACCACGGCCGGGTGCGGCCGGACACCCCGTGGCGGCCCGAGGACCCGATCAAGAACCAGGCGTTCGCCTACCGTCGATCGCTGGTCGTCGGCCCGCAGAAGTACGGGAAAAGCCCCTGGGCGGCGGCCGAGACCGCGGTCATGGCGCTCGGCCCCGATCTGTTCGCCGGGTGGGCCGGGGACGATGACGTCTACGACTGCGCGCGGTACGGCTGCCAGTGCGGGTTCGTCTACGAGTACGAGCTCGGTGAGCCGATGGGCATGCCGTGGCCGACGCCGCTGATACAGCTCATGGCGACGTCTGAGGACCAGGTGAACAACACCTGGCGACCGCTACAGCAGATGGTCCTCCGCGGGCCGCTGAGCGAGCGGATCCGGGTGGGCGAGAAGTTCATGCGCATCGGCGACGACGGCGTGATCGAGAAGGTCACCTCGGCGGAGTCGTCCCGTCTCGGTAACCCGACCACGGGGTTTGTGCAGGACGAGACGGGGATCTACACGAAGTCAAACGGGCTGATGGGCACGGCGCAGACGATGCGCCGCGGCACGTCGGGCATGGGCGGCCGTGGCATCGAGCTGACGAACACGTGGGACCCTGCCGAGGAGTCCACCGCGCGGTCGACGTACGAGTCCCGCGCGGCCGACCTGTTCAAGTTCTACCGGCAGCCGCCGAAGAACCTCAGCTACAAGAACAAGCGCGACCGCCGGAAAATCCACGCGTACGTGTACATCGGCGCCGCGCACGTCGACCTCGACTCGATCGAGGCCGAAGCCGCGGAGCTGCTCGAGCAGGACCCGGCGCAAGCGGAACGTTTCTACGGGAACAAGCTCGTGCGCGGTATGGGCACGTGGCTCCCCGAAGGTGTCTGGGAAGGCGCGTACGCCTCACTGGGGCGCGTAGCCGCATGATCGCCCCTGCGGGCAGGTAGGGAGGTACCCGATGCAGGCGACGAAGCGACCGTGGTTGCCGAACCCGCCGGATGGCACTGCCATCTGCATCGGGTTCTAGTTGGACGGAAGCATCAACAACGACTGGACCGGCCTCCGCGCACAGACCATGACGGGCTTCGCCTTCACGCCTCGGTGGGGTCCCGACCGCGACCAGCCGGCGTTCTGGGATCCGAAGCAGCACGGCGACCGCATCCCTCACGGTGAGGTCGACGCGGCCGTCGACGAGCTCTTCGCCCGGTTCACCGTCGTGCGCATGTACTGCGACCCAGAGGACTGGAACACCGACATCGAGACGTGGGCGCTCCGCCACGGCGACGAGCACGTCGTCGAATGGCCCACCAACTCCGTGTCCCGCATGTACGAGGAGATCCGCCGCTTCGAGGCGGACCTTGCAAACGGTCGCATCACGCAGGACGGCTGCCCCATCACGGAACTGCACATGGGCAACGCGAAGAAGGTCGCGAAGCCCGGTCAGAAGTACATCCTCGGGAAGCCGAACGAGACGCAGAAGATCGACCTCGCCATGTGCTCGATCCTCGCGAACGCCGCGGTGCGCGACTCGCTCGCCGCCGGCTGGGAGCCCCCAAAACCGAGAGCGAAGGTGCGCGTCTGGCGCAGCAGATAGGAGAGCTGCCGTGACGGAACTGGACGAGGCGCTGCGACTGAATCGGGCGATCAACCGGCAGAAGCCGATGCTCGAGAAGAACGATCTGTACTTCGAGGGTGAGCAGCCGCTGAAGTTCCTTGCCCCGGTGCTGCAGCAGGAGCTCGGCTATCGTCTCTCGCCGATCGTGCTGAACCTCGCCCTGTTCGCCGTCGATGTCTACGACAACCGTCTCGACGTCGAGGGGTTTCGCATCGGCCGCGGCGCCGAGGCTGACGACGACCTGTGGGACGTGTGGCAGGAGAACGACGGGCCCGATCTGTCGCAGCAGGGTCACCGTGAGAGCCTTGCGCTCGGCCGCGCGTACGCCACTGTCGGACCGGGGGAGTCGGACGACGACGCCCCGGTCATCACGCTCGAGTCGGCGTTCGACGCGATCCATGAGGACGACCCGAAGACGAAGCGCGTCAAGCACGGCGTGAAGCGGTGGACGGACCTCGATAAGAAGCGGTGGATGACCTACCACCACCAGAACGGGTGGGTCACCTGGCGGCTCGACCGCGGCTCCTGGATCGAGGATGACCGCGAGGACGACAACGGCAACAACCTCTGCTCGCTCGTGCCGCTCATGAACGACCCGCGCATGCTCGGTCGCAACCGACCCGGGAAGTTCGACCAGCGTCTCGGGCGGTCGGTGTTCCACCCGATCGTCAGCCCGCTGGACGCGTTGAACAAGCTCGCCTCGGACATGATGGTGTCCGCCGAGTTCCATGCCCTGCCGCGCCGGTTCGCGACGGGGCTGAAGGAAGATGACTTCGTCGACGAGGCCGGCGATGCGCTCGACACGTACTCGATGATCGCCGGTCGCATGTGGTCGACCGAGAACAAGGACGCGAACTTCGGGCAGTTCCCCGAGGCTTCCCTGTCGAACTTCCACGAGTCCATCAAGCTGCTCATGCAGATCGTCGCGATGCAGCTCGGCATCCCCGCCGACTACCTCCTGTTCAAGGGCGACAACCCGCCGTCCGCCGACGCTATCCGCGCGTCGGAGGCGCAACTGGTGAAGCGCGCCGAGCGGAAGCAGCGGACACTCTCGACCCGGTGGGAGCAGGTGCAGCGTCTCGTGCTCATGAACATGGGTCGCGAGGACGACGCCCGACCGAAGCAGATCGAGACCATCTGGCGTGACCCGTCGACCCCGACGGTCGCTCAGAAGGCCGACGCGATCATGAAACTGGTCACGACGAAGGACACCACGGGCCGTTCGATCCTCCCGATCGAGCAGGCCCGGAAGGACCTGGGGTACACGGACATCGAGCAGGGCCGCATGCGGGACTGGGACGAGAACGTGATCCTGGATCCGCAGATCGCGGCTGCGGGAAGGCCGATCCAGGATGCTTCAGGCGGCAGTTGATCAGTACCGCGAGCAGCAGGCGCTCTCCGTCGCGGCAGCGTCGGACGTTGGCCGGCAGTGGTCGCGGATGGGCGACGACTTCGACGCGTCCTGGGATCGGGTGAAGCCCAGGGTCCTGGCGACGTTGGAAGGCGCTCGAGCGGAAGCCGTGGGCGTCGCCGTCGGGTACACGGCAGCGGTGCTCGCCGAGACGAACCAGGCCGACAGCCCGGTGGGTGAGCTCGACCCGGCGGCGTTCCTGTCGTCGGCCCCGGACGGCCGGTCGATGAGCACGCTCCTCGACGAGGCGGTCATCACGACGAAGGTCGCGGTCAGACGCGGTGCCTCCGCTGTGGAGGCGCTGCAGGTTGGCCGCCGGTGGCTCACGATGACGTCGCTGACGGTCATGGCGGACACCCGCCGTGAGGTGTACAGCGCCGACATCGTGCAGCGCCCCGACATCACCGGTTACGTGCGGATGCTGAACCCGCCGTCGTGCCGCCGGTGCGTGATCCTCGCGGGCCGCTGGTACCGGTGGAACACGGGCTTTCAGCGGCATCCGCGGTGCGACTGCATGCACATCCCCGGCCGGGAGAACGTCGTTGGAGACGAGCGCACAGACCCGTACGCCACGTTCCGCGGCATGACCGATCAGCAGCAGGACAAGGTCTTCGGTCGCAGCGAGGCGCGAGCCATCCGCGACGGCGCCGACATCTACCGTGTCGTGAACGTCTCGCAGCGCGGCCTCGCGACGGCCGCCGGCGCGCGACGGTACGGGACCCCTTCCCGGCTGACTGTGGACGACATCTACCGGCGGGCAGGGACGCGGACGAACGCGATCCGGATGATGCAGCAGGAGGGGTACATCCTCGACCGAGGTCAGAGCGCGATCGCCCTGGCCCCTGGCGTCCGCACCGACCGGCAGATTATCGCCGCCGGCCGTGGGCGGGGAACGGTCACCATCGGGGGCCGCACGGTCACCACCAACCGGGCCGCGCGCTTCGATGCCGCGGCGGCCGGGCAGCGAGACCCGCTGAGCCGAGCCACGATGACGGCGGCGGAAAGACGACTGTATGACGCGAACTACCGCCTCCAATACGCCCGGATGACCGGGAACGTCCCCCGCGGTGTCGGACTCAGCAGCGCTGACGTCTACGCCTCACCGATCCCGGCATCCGCAGCGAAGGTTGCGGAGCTGGAGCGAGCCCTGGCGCGCGAACTGCGGCGGCTGGGGGAGCGAGGCACACCCGAGTCTGTGCGCCGCCTGGCGCGGGCTCTCGGGCTCATCTGACAGGGCGGCGTCCGCCGGCATCTTCCCCGGTCTACGGGCGCCGCCCTCACACTCTTCCCACCGTCTCGGTGGAGGCGCTACGCGAGCGTGTCGCGGCACGGCCGACGGGCCATAAACGGCGGCCGACGGGCCCGATAAACGGAAGGTCACAACCCACCATGAAGCTCAACGCATTCGGTCAGCTCGGCTGCTCCTTCGCTCCCGCCTATCACCGTCCGTTCCTCCGCTATTTCGACGGGGAGAACGGTGCCGGGGGTGGCGCGCCGAAGGAGTTCAAGGCTCCGGAATCGCAGGAGGAGCTCGACCGCATTGTGTCCGAACGGGCACGCCGCGCCGAGCAGAAGGCCCGCGAGGACGAGCGCGCGAAGTACTCCGACTACGACGACCTGAAGAGCGACGCGGAGAAGTTCCGTGCCGTGACGCAGCCGAAGCCGAAGGACGACGACGGCAAGCCGACGCCCCTCTCGCAGGAGGACGTTGACAAGCGCATCGAGGAGGCCCGCGCGGCGGATCGCCTTGAGCTCGCTCTTGAGCGCGTCGGTGACCAGCTCGACAAGGCGCTCGAAGGGCGCACCGTGCCCGCCTCAAAGCTCTTCGCACTCGACCGCAAGAGCCTCGTCAGCGAGGACGGCAAGAACGTCGACGCGGAGGCGCTGAAGAAGTGGGTCGACGACAACTCGACCGCCGTCGAGACCCCGAGGCCGGGGCGCCGCCCCATCCCCGGACAGGGCGACCGTGACACCAACGCGACCGGCGGCAGCGTCCAGTCGGGACGTGACCTCTACGACGATAAGCACTCCAAGAACAAGTCTGGAAAGGACTGATCATGCCCAAGCTCCGCCAGGAGACCTACGGCTCCGGTGACATGTCGTGGCTCGACTCCAGCCACGGCATCCGGAACGCCCGCACCGAGATCCTCGACATCTCCGCCTTCACGAAGAGCACGCACTACCCGGACGGCTACATCCGCTCGGGCACTCCGGTCGCCCTCGTCGGCGGCCTCCTCGTTCCCTACGACGTCACCGCCGGCACCACGACCGGCGCGGGCGTCCTTGAGGGGCACATCCTCACCGACCAGGTCGTCACCGACGACAAGGACTTCGGTGTCCCGCTGCTCGACCACGGTCGTGTGAAGGTCGCGAAGATCGCGGCGTTCTACAGCAACTTCGCCAAGCCCATCACCGCGAAGCTCGCTTCGCTGATCAAGTACGTCTGAAGGGAGTAGACCATGGCACTTTGGACCGACCTGGTCGACCCGGCCACGCTGACCGGGTACATCCGCCGCTCCCTCGAGGAGTACGAGCAGAGCCGGGGCACCCTGGCTCGCTTCCTGCCGAACCGTGAGGTTGCCGACATTGTCGTGCGCTTCTTCGCTGGTGAGGCAGGGCTGGTCGAGGAGGCGCTGTTCCGCGCCTTCGACGCTGAGATCGAGAAGGGCGCCCGCGTCCCGCGCAAGCGCACCATCCTCGAGCTCGCCGCCGTCGGCCAGGAGATCCCCATCTCCGAGTACGAGCAGCTCCGCACCCGCAATGCTCCCGACGCGCAGCTCGAGGCCTCCATCCTCGCGACCGCGCGCCGCGTCGTGCAGGCCGTCGCCGACCGAGTCGAGCGCCTCCGCGGCATCGTCCTCGCAACCGGCAAGGCCACCATCCCCGAGCTGGGCGCCGACGACGCCTTCGGCCGCAAGGCCGAGCACGACGTCATCGCGGCCAGCCTGTGGACCGCGAGCAACGTCGACCGCCTCGCCTACCTGCAGGCGCTGCGCGAGATCTACATCGACACGAACGGTGTCGAGCCCGGCGCCATGCTCATGTCGTCGAAGGTCTTCACCGCGCTGGGCTCCGGGGATCAGTTCCGCGTGCAGCTCAACAACGGCGCTTCGCGGGCATCCACCGAGGGTGACCTGCGTGACATCGTCACCGGCGCCGGTCTCCCGCAGATCGTGAAGTACGACCGCCGCACCAAGTCGGGTCCCGTCCTCGACCAGACGAAGCTCCTGTTCCTCCCCGCACCGGTCGAGACCAACGCGTGGGAAGACACCGAGCTCGGCGCGACGTTCTGGGGTCAGACCCTCACGTCGACCGACGAGCGGTACGGCATCGAGGAGTCGGAGCAGCCGGGCATCGTCGCGGGTGTCTACCGGGGCGAGAAGCCCCCGATGATCGCCGAGGTCATCTCGGACGCCATCGCCCTTCCCGTGCTCGCGAACGCGAACCTCAGCCTCGCGGCCAAGGTCCTCTGACCCGAGCACCGAACGAGCGGGGCTTGACGCATCACGCGCCGGGCCCCGCTCTCACGAAAGGACACCAGCATGGCGAAGATCCGGGAAGACCTCGATGGCGTCGTGGTTGCAGTGGGGGAGACCGGGCAGCCGATCATCCTCCGTGCGGGATCGACGGTCCCGAAGGGCGTCGAAGTGGGCTCGCACGCCCTTGCTGCGAAGTCGAGCGACGAAGACAGCCACGAAGAGCCCACAGGAAGCGCCACCGGCTCGCCTGACGCGTCCGAACTGTCCCTGCCCCCTCGTGGTGGTGCTGGGTCCGGTGCGGACGCCTGGCGGGCGTACGGCGTCGCCGCTGCCAAGGCGAAGGGGTTCAAGATCGACATCCCCGCCGACGCGACGAAGACCGACATCATCGAGGCGCTGAAGAGCGTCGACATCCCGGTGGAGTGACGATGATGTGGCCGGAAGTCACCGCGGACGACATCGCGGGTCGGTGGCGACCGCTCACCGCCGCGGAGACCGTGGTGGCCGAGGCTCGCATCGAAGACGCGGGGGCGCAGCTCCGCACAGCGCTGCGCCTCCGCGGCATCCACCAGCCGCCCACCTTCGCGACCGCCGAGGAGTTCGCGGACTGGGAGCGGCGGTACGTCTCGACGATCGCCGACGTCGTCGCCCGGTTCCTCAAGAACACCGATGGATGGGCAGAGGAACGAGAGCAGATCGACGACTGGTCCCTCACCCGCCGCCGCGCCCGCGACTCCGAAGAGGGCGAGCTGTTCATCAGCGACGCCGAGGCGGATGCGCTGGTGCCGCGCGTGAAGTCTCGACGAGGCGCATTCTCGATCCGGTTGGGGCAGAGCTGATGGCGTACGACCCGACCGTCCTCGTCCGCGGCCGTGAGCGTGCCGAGCAGCGGATGACCGAGACGGTCATCGCCGGCACGTGGAAGCAGCAGACGGTCGCGGGGAAGGCGACACGGGTGCTGGTGACCGAGAAGTACTCGGGTATCGCCCGCGTCGCGAACGGTGCCAGCCGGGCCGTCTCCGACCGTGACTCCGCGAGTCAGAGCGTCGCCACCCAGGATCTCCGCGTCGACCTTCCCGTTGCCGCGCCGATGCTGACCGACGGCGACGAGATCGAAGTCACCGAGTCCACCTCGGACGCCGCCCTGGTGGGACTCGTCGTCGAGGTCACCGGCATCCCCGACATGGGGCAGGTGACCGCCCACCGATACCCCGTAAAGGAGCAGACGTGAGCGTGTCATTCGACTTCACCGACGTGACCGGCCTCATCGCCGACATGGGCGACGTCCCCGCGCATCTGCAGCGGAACGTCCGCAAGGCCGTGCAGGTCTCCGCGCAGGACGTGCGTGACGACATGCGCGCCGTCGCGCGAGCATCGTCCGGCCGGCACGCGCGCGGCTACCCCGCGTCCATGAGCTACGACATCGAGGTGACCGGCGACGGCATCATCGCCGAGGTCGGCCCCGACCCGTCAAAGGGGCAGGGCGCGCTCGGCTTCCTCGAAGAGGGCGTCGCCGCCCGGGGCACGTCCCCGCAGCACGCGGCCCGCCTCGCCGCGAAGGCGAACCAGGACGGGTTCATCCGGGGCATCCTCATGGCCGGCGCCGACACGGCGGACGTCTGATGCTGCGCCAGCACATTGACGCTGCGAAAGCTCTCGCCGCGGCGCACGAGTACATCGACCCGGGCGACGTCTTCGATGTGTTCCGCGAAAGCGGCGCGACGGCCGTCTCCGGGAACTACTTCGTGCTGACGGTCACCATCCGCGGGTACGCCGGGGAACGGAACACGGCGCCCGAGGACGTCGCTGGCGACTACAGCGTCGAGTTCAAGTGGCGTGTCGTCGCCGTTGACGCCGGCGGTCTCGTCGATCTCGTGGACGCGCTGCGCACCCAGTTCGTCGGGCAGCGGCTCGAGGTTCCCGGGCGTGCGTGCAGCCCGTTCACCGGCGACATGGACGACGCCGACCACGACTCGAACACGCGCCTGTTTTACCAGGACATCTACTTCGACACCGTCAGCAGCCGCGCAGCGGCCACCACCTAAGGAGAAACCATGTCGACCAGCGACACCACCCGCACCGTCTACGGCATCGCCCGCGATCAGAAGCTGCTCAGCGGCGGCTACGACAACGTGGGTACCGCCATGAACCAGCTCGCCCTCTACGAGGAGCAGATGACCCACCTGGGCATCGAGCCGGACGTGCGCCTCGTCGAATACGACGTCACCGTCACCACCAAGGAGAGCCGCCTCCGGGCCTACAAGGAGCCCGTCGAAGAGCAGGCCGCCACCGAGGTCGAGGACGCCCCCACGGGCGACGTGTCCTGACCTCCACCCTCTGACCCCCTCGGTCTCCCCGAGGGTCAACCGAAACCCCCGGTTGCCGGGGAGATGAAAGGAGAACGCCCATGGCAGATGTGCCTGAGGCATTCGGCGGGCCTCCCGCCGTCGACCAGACCGGGAACCTCACCCTCTGGGCGATCCCGGGGAACACGGCCGGTGTGAACCTCGACGCGATCACCGCCGCCAACCTCGGCGCGACGAGCGCGAAGCGGATCACGTACTCGTTCATGCAGGGCGGCTGGAACCCCGGCCCCTCGCAGGGCAAGAACGCCGACACGCGCCTCACCTCGCCCCAGTCGCGGCAGTCGCTGCAGGCTGTCAACCAGGAGATCCCCGACCTGTCCTACGTGGACTCGGCGGACGCGACGTCGGCGTCGGTCATCCTGACGCCCGGCTCCTGGATCATCGTCGAGCGTCGCGGCGTCCCGCAGACGGCCGTCGCGGCCACCGGCCAGAAGGTTCGCGCGTACTCGCTGACGCTCGGTGAGCAGCTTCCCGGCCCCATCCAGGACGGCAAGTTCACCAAGAAGCAGGCCGCGGCCGTCAACTACGTCTCGGCCGAGCACGCCCTGACGTGACCCAACCCCGTGGGGGCGTTCTCCGCCGGACGCCCCCACGGTTCACCCCTCACGGCGGAGAACGGCGGACCCCATGAACTTCGACGAACTCCTCACCCGATCCGAGCAGCGCCCCCGCGCGTACAAGGACGTTCCCGTCTGCCTCGACGGCGACATCGCGGACCGCATCAGCGACCTCCGCGAACAGCTCACCCGGCTTGCCGCGGAGGTCGCAGCCGATCAGCGGCTGGCTTCCGGTGAGAACCCCAGGATCACCGAGCTGCAGGCTCAGATCGATGAACTTCGTAAGCAGGCTCAGGAGTCGCTCGTGACGCTGCGGTTCTACCGCATCCCCGGGCACGCGTGGAGCGAGCTCAGCCTCCACCACCCGGTCCGCGCAGACGTGCCGGTCGACCGCCACTACGGCTACAACATTTCCACCCTCTCCCTCGCGGCCGCCGCGTACGTCGACGTCGACACGGACACCGCCTACGGCTTCCGCCTCGAAGGGGAGGAAGAGCAGGACCTCACGCTCGAGCAGTGGGCGCGCCTGTTCGCCGTGCTGTCCGGGTCCGAGGTCACCGACGTGCAGAACGCCGTCTGGTCGCTCAACGAAGCAGAGCCCGCCAACCGTCTCGACGCGCTGGTAAAAGACTCCGGGGCAGCGCGGCGCTCCGCAACGAAGTAGCTGCCGCCGTTCGCGCCGGGATCTCCCCGCGGAGGTACTGGGGCTGGCAGCCCACCACCACCTACGTCCACGACGAGGACGGCCGTGTCGTCTCGTCGACGACGGACAGCGAGTGGGACGACGAGTCCCGCGACCTAGTGCAGGCGCTCATCATCGTCGAGCGGAACACCGGCGAGTTCGGCGAATGGCTCCCCGAGGCGACGTCGGACGATGCCTCACCGAGCAGCTACGGCAGCGACTACACCTACGTCGCGCGCGGCCCGCACACGAACTACGCCCGCAGGGCCGCGCTCGACGCGATGGACGCGCACAAGAAGGCATCCGGCGACGGCGCCAACCTGAACGGCGTCTTTTTCGACGTCGATCGGGTCACACGGTAGGCCACGGTCGGCCGACGACAGGACGGAGGTTCCCTGTGGAGCGCATCGTCAAGGTCGTCCTGTTCGCCGAGGTGAACAACTACCTCGCCAACTACGAGAAGGCCCGCCAAGCGAACGTCAAGCTCAAGGACTCCGGTGAGGACGCCCAGGCCGCGTACGAGCGGCAGCACGCGGCGATGGAGAAGGTCGGCACCAAGCTCCTCGCAGTCGGCGCGATCGCCACCGCCGCCACCGCCCTGTCGGTGAAGGCCGCGATCGACTGGGAGTCGGCGTGGGCTGGTGTTACGAAGACCGTCGACGGCAACGCCGAGGAAATGGGCGCGCTCGAGGAGCAGCTTCGTTCACTCACCGGCGTGCTCCCCGCCACCCACGAGGAAATCGCGGGCGTCGCCGAGGCGGCCGGTCAGCTCGGTGTGAAGCGGCAGGACATCGCCGACTTCACGAAGACGATGATCGACCTGTCGGAGACGACGAACCTCTCCGCCGACGAAGCGGCGACCAGCATCGCGCAGCTCATGAACGTGATGCAGACCGCCCCCGAGGACGTCGGTCGTCTCGGTGCGACCCTCGTCGCGCTCGGCAACGACGGGGCGTCCACGGAGCGCGACATCATCCAGATGGCGCAGCGCATCTCCGGCTCGGGCAAGCTCATCGGCGCGACTGAGGGCGAAGTGCTCGGGCTCGCGAACGCGCTCGCCTCAATGGGTATCACCGCAGAGCTCGGTGGCGGCGTCGCCTCCCGCGTGCTCCAGGACCTGTACTCCGCCGTCCAGACAGGTGGAGAGCAGCTCGCGGACTTCGCGAAAGTCGCGGGGGTCAAGTCACAGGAGTTCGCGAAGCAGTTCAAGGAAGACCCGGTTCGCGCGCTCGACCTGTTCGCGAAGGGCCTCAACGGGGTCGAGGCGTCCGGCGGGAACGTCGTGCAGACGCTCACCGACCTCGGCTTCCGGTCCACGGAAGAGCAGCGCGTGCTGCTCCAGCTCAAGGGCGCGGGCGACCTGCTCACCGACTCCCTGGACCTGCAGGCGAGGGCGTGGGAGCAGAACACCGCGCTCACCGACGAGGCGAACAAGCGGTACGAGACGACCGAGGCGAAGCTGCAGATCGCCGGTAACGCCGCGCGCGACGCCGCGATCGACTACGGCTCGATCTTCCTCCCCGCCGTCGCGGCGACCGCAGAGGCGGTCACTGAGCTCGCTAAGGGCTTCTCTGACCTCCCGGAGGGGCTGCAGCTCGGTGTGGCTCTGCTCGGTACCGCTGGGGGCGCTGCTGCGCTCATGGGCGGAACGTTCCTCCTGGCCGTGCCGAAGATCGCGGAGTTCAACGCCGCGCTGACCACTCTCCGCGGCTCAGAGCTGCCCGGTGTGGCCCGCGCAGCCGAGGCCACGGTGAACGGGGTCGGACGGCTCCGTGGGGGCATGAGCAGCCTCGTGTCGTTCCTCAGCGGCCCGTGGGGTCTCGGACTCGCCGCCGGTGCTGTGGGTATCGCGGCGCTGCAGTCCGCCCTCGACAAGCTCAAGGCCACCTCCGCCGAGTACGAGAACGTCATCCGCAACGCGAAGTCCCCGCAGGAGCTGTTCGCGGTGTCCGACAAGGGCACGCCAATCTCCGCGCTGCAGTACGCGATCAAGGACGCCGACACCTTCAAGGAAAAGCTCGACATCATCGCCAACAACCCCTTCTTGAAGGGGATGGATCTGGCGACGTCTCAGCTCGACGCGAACCTCGGTCGTCTGGGCAAGGAGTTCGCGCGGCTGGCAGCGACGGATCTGCCTGCGGCGCAGGAGGGGTTCCGCGTCCTCGCCGACGGTTACAACCTCACCGACCAGGAGCAGAAGATCCTGCTCGACCGGATGCCGGAATTCCGTGATGCGCTCACGGCGCAGGCGAACACCCTGGGCGTCCAGGTCGAGGGTCTCGACAACTCGGCCAAGTCGACGAAGCTCCTGGAGCTCGCTCAGGGGGACGCTGCTGCTTCCACGAAGGAGGCGGACGAGGCGCAGAAGAAGTACCTCGAGACCCTCGCTGAGGGGGACTCCCGCTTCGTCGGTTTCGGGGACGCGCTGAACAACGTCCGCGACCGTCAGCGGGAGTGGGCGGAGCAGACCGCGGCCGACACGGAGGACTCGGGCGACTCGTGGCAGGACTACTACGACGGGGTGTCGGTCAACCTCTCCGACTACGTGGCCGAGCTGCAGGCGCAGATCGACGCGCAGTCGGCGTGGGAGCAGAACATGATCCTGCTCGCCGGCCGTGCATCCGACGGGGTTATCGCGGAACTCGCGTCCCTCGGCCCTGAGGGTGCCCCGCTGGTCGCCGAGCTCGTCAACGCATCGGATGACCAGCTCGCCGTGCTCGAGCAGGCCTTCGGCGAGCGGTCGGCCGGCGGAACGGCGGCGTTTGCGAACAACCTCAACACCGCGGCACCGGTCATTCGGGCGGCCGCGGCTCAGCTCGGTCAGGGTGCCGCGTCCGAGATCGCCACGAAGCTCGCGAACGGTACCGCGACGGTCGAGCAGATCATCCGCGACTACAAGCTGACGGTCGAGGGCTACAAGCCCACCATCACCGTCGACACGTCCGCCGCTCGGGCAGCGATCAACGACCTGCGAAACCAGGCCACGTCGCTCGGTGGGAAGTTCGCGATCGTCCCCGGCTTCGCCGACGGTGGTCGCATTCCCGGCATCCCGTCCCGCAAGGACAACATGCTCATCGCGGCGGCCAGCGGCGAGTTCATCACGAAGACCAGCGTCGTGTCCGTCCCGCGTAACCTCGCGTGGCTGGAGCACATGAACGCTGGCGGCGAGATGCCCCCGATCCGCGGGTACGCGGACGGTGGGTACGTCGACCGTCGACCGCAGTACATGTCGTCGTTCGTCACGGCCGGGGCCACGGCACCGGTCCGCGCCGCCGATCAGCGACCCATCGAGATGACGGTCTACCCCTCACAGGGGATGTCGGAGGAAGAGGTGGGTCGTATCGCTGGCGAACGAATGGGCTTCGCGATGAGGAGTGCCTGATGGTCCGCGCCTACATCGGCGGGCTACTCCTCGACGGGACGGACAACCCGGCCACCTACACGATCTCCGAGGACGGGCTGAAGGGCTGGTGGTCGGGCGTCTCATCCGACGTCCCGACCACCAAGCGTCCGCAGATGCACGGCGAGTTCCAGGGCAACGGGACGCTCGACGGGCGCCTCATCACAATCGAGGGGATCATCCACTCCGTCGACGACCAGGGCGCCGACATCAACGCCATCTCCAGCGTCCTCGCCGACGGCAGCCTTGGCCTGCTCCTGATCGAGGAACCGTCCGGTTCGAAGTGGGCGTACGTCCGCCGCGTCGGCGAGCCCGACACGAAGATCCTCGTCTACGGGAAGACAGCCGCGTACCAGGTGCGGTTCCGTGCGCGCGACCCGCGCCGGTACAGCACGGGGGAGTGGCAGAGCACGCCACCGCCCTCACCAGGGGCCGGTCTCGTGTTCCCGGCAGTCTGGCCCGCGAAGTGGCCCGGCGGGGGCGCTACGGGGCGCGTGACGCTTCCCAACGACGGTCGCGCGCCAGCGCCTGTGTCGCTCGTGCTGACCGGCGGTTTCTCATCCGCCCTGATCACGTGCGTCGAGTCCGGCGCCCGCATCGGCTTCGACCGCCCCATCCCCGCCGGAACAAGCGTCGTCATCGAGAACGGACGCGCCACCCTCAACGGGCAGGACGTGTCCCGGTGGCTCCGCTACCGCGAGTGGACAGACGTCCCGGGGATGCTGTCGCGCACATTCCAACTCCAGGTCACAGATCCGGTGGGCACGCCCACCCTCGCCGGAAAGGTGGATCACGCGTGGTGGTAGACGACGACACGCAGCGCACCATGGCGTCCGTCGACGTCGCTGCCGACTCCGCGCAGCCGCCGACACGGTTCTACGTCTTCGAGACGCGCGGCGGGGCACTCCTCACCGAAGTCGAGCCGTCCGTGCACGACTGGCAGGAACAGTCGAACACCGCAGAGACGGTGAACCTCACGTTCGTCGACCGGATCCGAGAGTGGCGGAACCTCTTCACCCCGTGGAAACACTCGATCGCCGTCGACGTCGGCGGACACCTGCTCGGCGGCCCGATCCTCCCTCAGGACTTCGACCGCGACAAAGGACTCCTGAAGGTCACGGCGCGCGGCATCCGCCACATGCTCAACTGGGTACCCGTGCTGCCCCCGCCCCCGGGGCTACTCTCGGCCGCGGCCCCCGACTGGCTCGCACCAGGTGGGATGCCCGCCACTGGGTTCGACACCATCATCAGCGACGTCGACCACGGCACCATCGGCAGCCGCCTCGTGCAGCAGGCGTGCCTCTGGCCCGGGTGGACTGACATCCCCATCCGGTTCCACGCCGACCGGCCCGGGAAGCGCCGGCAGGAGTACACCGCCGTCGAACGGAAGACCGTCAACTCCGCGCTCACCGACCTCTCCGGCCAGGAGGCCGGACCGGACATTCGGATCCGCCTCGAGCGCACCAGCGAAGACAGCTTCGGCTGGGTGTACGAGTCCGGCACAGAAGCTCAGCCTCGGCTGCAGGGGGAGACGCCGCTCACGTGGGAGCCCAGCGACGTCACCGGCGTCGGGACGCGCATGGACCCCACCCGCATGGGGTCGGTCGCGTGGGCCGCCGCGGGGCGTTCTCTCGACACCACGCTGCTGCGGATGACGTACGACCCCTACCTCGTCGACCGGGGATTCCCTCTCCTGCACCTCGACGCGGACGTGTCCACGAGCACGAAGGAGCCGGGAACCCTGGACTCCGCGAACGCTGAGACTCTGCGCACGGCACGCAAGCCGTGGGAGTTTTGGTCATTCGACGCGCCCATCGACGCGTCACCATTCCCGTATGAGTACGGGTGCGGGGACGTCGCCGAGCTGTTCCTGTCGGAGCAGCAGCGCGTGAAGCTCGGCCTCCTCACCGGCCCCGGTACCTTCACCGGGCCTGGGGTCCTCACCGGCGGCACCACCGTCGACTCGATCTACGACTACCTCCCGTCAGGCGCTTACCGGCGTCGCATCGTGGGGCTGTCCGGGTCGTCGCGATCGCAGTTCATCCAGGTGACCTGCGGGGAGATCTACGACGAGGAGGTCTGATGGCCGACCCCTCACCCGACCGCGCTGGAGATGCTGGGGTCGCGGACCGGATCGCCGCGATTGAGCGGGCCATCCGCGCACTCAACTCCCCGTCAGGAACGCAGCAGTTCAACGCGGTTCCTGCGCTCGAGGCGGCGATCGTGGACCTCCGCGCTCAGCAGGAGACGATCACGGAGCAGCAGGCGACGCTCACCGCCCAGCAGGAAGTGATCGTCGAGCTTGTCGACGGTCTCGACCAACGCGTCACCGACTTTATCGAGAACAACATCGACGACATCGTCGCGCAGGTCGTCACCGAGAAGCTCGGCGCTGCAGACATCACCATCGGCCGTACGGGCGGCACCGTCCGCATCCCGTCCATCATCACGACCGACCTCACCAGCGCTTCCGGCCGCGTCGCCACGTGGACGGCTGGCGACGGTCGCGTCGGTCACACGTAGGAGGCACCATGCTCACCCCTTCGCTTCCCAACGAGGATCCGGATGGCCTGTCCGTCGCCGCGTGGCGTCGCATCCAGGCTGGCCATGTCGTCAACTCCGCCGCGGGTGTCCCGCGCACGGGCGTCATCACAGGACCGGCGCTGCTGGTCACCGGCACGACCGATCAGGCCATGACCTACCGCATCGGCCAGTTCGTTGGAGCGTCCTCGCGAGACGGCGTCGGGGTCGAGTTCGTCGCGAACGACGCGTCCGACACCGTCGGAACGGACATCGCCCCGCAGGCGAACAGCCGCATCGACGTGATCTGGTTCCGTTCCCGTTTCCCGTCCCTCACGGATGCCGGACAAACGAAACCCCTCTTCGGGGTGACCCGTGGCGTCGCCAACGCCAACCCGCAGAAGCCCGCCATTCCCGCGGGCGCGGAGGAGTTGGCGACGGCAGTCGTCACGTCAACCGATCTCGTGACGCAGACCTCCGTAATCACCCAGACCGCGAAACTCACCGTGATGGCCGGTGGGCGCGTCCCTCTCCGCAACCAGGCAGAGATGGACGCGTGGGTGCCCGCTGACGGTTCCACCGCGTACCGCATCGACACGGGCCGGTTCTACAGCCGCGCGGGTGGTCAGTGGGTGCTCACGGGCGCTGGGGGAGAAGCGTCCGGCGTCATCAACCCGGGTCTCAGTGCGGGCGGCGACGGCTTCCAGGTCATCACCCACGGGCTGCCGTCACGGCCCCGGTACGTGCACGTGTCCGTCGGTCCTGTGAACGGCGAGACCGATGCACTCGGCAGGATCTTCACGCCGCGCCTGTGGGACTTCCCGTCGCCGACGACGTTCCGTGTGCGTTGGCGTCGCGACGACACGCTCCAGTACATCGCGGACGCCCAGGCGGTCCGCCTCCAGTGGAACGCCGATCTCTGAGGAGGTGAGCCATGGCATGGCGCAACGGAGACATCCCGGAGAGCGACCTCGTCATCTGGGAACGCGGCTACAACAAGACCGACGGCAACTGGTTCTGGGGGCTCACCGCCGGGACCTACGCACGCGTGCTCGCGCTCATCGCGCTCGCGTTCCTACACACTGGGCGGCGGCTATCGCCGGGGGACGGGTGGAGCACCTACCGGCCCCTCTTCGCTCAGGAAATCGCCCGCCGCCTGTTTGGCATCGGTGCGGCATGGCCGGGCACCTCGTCGCACGGCGGGTTCTGGGAGGGGCGCGAGACCCTCGCGGTCGACTTCTCGAACTGGTCGTGGGTGTACGGCGGTGACCGTGCCGCGTTCTACGCCGACTGCCGTGCGGTCGGACTCACCCCCGGGATGATCGAGCCCCGCCGCGGGTACCCCGACGAGCCATGGCACGTCATCGACATGAACCCGCGCTCCGGCGCACCCGCGTCCACCGGCGCGGTCCCTATCCCTTCTGAGGAGGACGAACTGATGGGCGCGAAAGACGACATCGAGCAGCTGATCAACACGAAGTTCACCGAGCTCGAAGAGCACCTACACGATCGGCGCGGCGTCGTCGTCGCCTGGGTGACAGGAGCAGACGGCGTCCGCACCGCGTGGGTGCTCGACCACGGCGCCGGCACCAAGCGCAACGCGTACACCGGACTCTCGAACGAGGCCGAGGTGACCGCGTACATCGAGTGGCTGAACGCGCAGGGCATCCCGACTCTCGGGGGCGACCAGGCGCCGTTCACGATCGCCGGGTACCGCGACATCACCGACCAGAAATGATCGCCATCCCGACCGCGTGGCGGTACAAGCTCGCCGCGATCTACCTCACCGAGGTCATCACCGTCATCCTCGGGACCGTGGGGGCGGTGTTCGGGGCGTCGATCGTCGCGGCGCCGAAGGACTACGCGCGGATCCCGTCGTTCGCTCAGGCGTTCGCGTTCGTCGCACCACCGTGGTGGGGCCTCACGATGGTCATCCTCGGGGTGCTGATGGTCGCGCTGCTCGTGCATTCGCGTGCGGCGGCCGCGGTGCCGGCGTTCCTGCTCGGCATCGTGTGGGTGCTGTGGGTGCTGCCGATCGCGTTCTCCCCGAACTTCGCCCCGTCCGCACCGATCGTGTACACGGCGCTCGCGCTGCTCACTCTCGTCGCGGGGATGTCGTGCCTGGTCGAACGGGGGGAAGCAGATGGACGAACCTAAGCCCGTCCGCCTCACCTCGCCCGACAACGCGTGGGCGGCCGGGGCGATGCTCATCTCCACCGGCATCCCGATCCTGTCCGTCGCCGAGGTGTACCAGCCGGTCGCGCTAGAGGCGTGGAGTCACCTCCTCGCAGACGTGTGGCAGTGGGTGCTGCTGGTGGCCGCTGTCGTCGCGTTCTCGACCCTGCCGCTGATGAAGCGGGCTGAGGGGCACGGGAACCGTATGCGGGCCGTGCAGCGCGTCGAGGCGGTCGCCACGGCTGTCGTGTCGCTCTGCTACCTGCTGCTGTGGGGTGCGCTCGTCCACGAGTACGGCTTCGGCACGAACCCGCTCACGCAGCTCATGGTCGCGGGGCTCGGCATCACCGCTGGGGTGCGGGTCGTGCAGATCGTCCGCGGCCTCGGGCGGTACCGGCGAGCTCTTCGAGCTGGACGCACCACCCATGTGGAGGCGATCGCCCAGTCGAAGGAGACCTGATGACGGTGGATGCGTGGGTGGCGGTCGCCGGAGTGGGCGCGGTCGTGCTCACCGCCATCGCTGGTCTCTTCAAAGCTGTCGCGGACCTCATCGGCGCGTGGCGTCGCCCCGACCGGGCACCCGCGCCGGAGGTCGGTATCCCTGCGGTCGCTGAGCCGCGTGACGACGACATCGACTACCGGGCGTACCTCGACATGAAGGAGCGCGCGGAGAAGGCCGAGAAGGCGCTCAGCGACTACCTCGACGACCGCCGCCGCGCCGCGCCCGACGAAGACACCCACCCCATCTGACCCGGCATCGTGTCGGCGTCTTCGACTGGAAGGACACCCGCATGACACTGCAGGCATGGCAAGCCGCGGAGCCGAAGCACGCGACCGTCCGTGCCTGTGGGTGTGGCACGACTGCGACCTCATCCTCGGCCCCGAGTCGATCGCACCGGGCGCGCGCTTTGGCTGGCGGCCCAGCGGTGTCGCCGCACACACCCTCGTGCAGGTCGAGCCGCTCACCATAACCGCCTCCGTCTACTGGCCCGACTGCTGCGGAAAGCACGGGTTCATCACCAATGGCTCCTACGCCGACGTCTGAAAGGACAGCCTCGTGAATCTCTCGAACCTCTCGAACCCGCTGTGGTGGAAGGACGCCGGCCTCCGCGCGACCTACACCGCCCTCGCGATCGCACTGCCGTACCTCGGTGCGTCGCTGCTCTCCGACATCCCCTGGGTGACGGTGCTGCTCACCGCCGCGCTCGGCTTCCTCGCCTCCATCGTCACCAGCCTCGCCGGGCTCCCCGAGGTCGAGGGCGTGCACCTGCCGTGGTGGCTTGCCGCCGTCGAGCGTGTCGTGAAGACGTTCGCGCAGTCCCTCGCCGCGGGCTTCGTCGGTGCGACGCTGATCACCGACGTCGACTGGGCGTTCGTTCTGCAGGCGGCGTTCCTCGCCGCGCTCACCTCGCTCGTCCGGCTGATCCTCGCGACCCTCCCGGCCGACCCGAGCCCGTCGCGCATCGCCGTCGTCAACGTCACCGGCACGCCCATCACCATGCAGGCGTCGATCCCCGACGACATGACGCGCGAAGAGTTCCGCGAGACTCTTGACCCGCACAACCCGGCCGCGTTCCGGGACCCCGGCGCGCACAACCAGCCGTGATCCTCCGTGCCGCGGCGGCCGTCCTCCTCGTGTGGGCTGTCGCCGCGGTCACCTACCCGGCGCTCTCTCGGGCGCACGCCGACCGCTGAGGAGACGCCATGCCGTTCCCGGAACCCGATTGGGCTGACGGTGACCCGTCGAAGCCCGTCACGGCCGACAAGCTCGCGCAGCTCGGCAAGCAGTACGCGACCGTCGCTGAGGACGCCGACCAGCCAGACACCCCCGTCGGTGCGGCCATCACCCGCGCGATCGCCGCGGCCGGTGTCGGCGGCGGCTGGACCGACAACGGCGACGGCACCATCACTCTCAACCCCGGCACGTTCATCGACAACGGTGACGGCACGATCACCCTCGGAGGCTGACCATGGCTGGCGACATCTACAGCAAGGCCGGCGCGGATGCCGCGTTCGTGCACGACACCGCCGAGGCGCGGACCGAGCTCTTCTCGTCGGCGGAGGCAACCAGCACGTTTGTGTCACTCGTCGCCGCTGCCAAGAACCCCGACCTGCTCATCGTCGGCAACATCACCCGCGACGCAAACCAGGCCGTCACCTCCGCCGATGTCGTATGGCCCGACGGAACCCCGGGCACCTTCACCGCGCTCACGCTGTCGACGGCATTCCCCGGAGCGGTCGACAGCTACAAGATCACGTACGGCTCGCCCGCCACCAAGACCTTCACGCAACCGGCTATCACGCGGAACTCCGCCGGTGCTGCGACGACCGTTCCGCAGATCGTGGTGAGCTGACATGGGTGTTCTCGACGTTCCCGCCTACAGCCGAGCGCAGACCGACGCTGCGATCACAGCTCAGTCGCGCGACGCCCAGGCGCTCGCCCGCCTCGCCGTCGTCGGCGCAACCGACCGCGACTCGGCGCAGGCCGCGCAGCGTGTCGCTTTCGCCGACACCCCCGGCTTCACTGAGGAATGGGCGAACCTCAACGGCTGGGCAGCCGCCGCCGCCAACGCCCAGGTCTCGGCCGGGAAGTTGTACGGCAACGGTGGGAGCGCGGGCGTTCGCCGCGGCATCCCGAACGTAGCCGACCTCCGAGGCGTGCCCTTCCACGCGACCGGAACGTTCGTCAAGAAAGACGCCTCTCCCGTGTCTTGGCTGCTCGGCCTGACGACGGGAACAGCCGCGGACGGATCGGACGTAGCAGGAGCGAAGATCTGGGGCATCTATGAGAACGCCGCTGGTCAGCTCTTCCGTTACACCGGCACCGAGTGGGGCGGCGGCGCGGCCCAGGCGTTGCCCTTCCAGTACGGTGTCGCAGCGAACGCTGGCCTCCCGGCGGGGACGTACTACTGGTCGATCGAGTCCACGGCTTTCGAAGCCACCGTGACCGTCGTAAACAGCGACATGACGGTCGTCACCTCGGCTTACGCCCAGTGGTCGGGCGTGACGACTCCGGTGACGGGCGTCGCCCTGGCCCTGTTCGATTCTCGCGGCACATCCGGCAACGCATTCGGGCCGGTCGTGCTGCGCCAGGGGCGCTCGACTACCGGTTCTCCGCGTGGATCGGTCGAATCGCAGGCTCGCTCGACCTACCACCGCATCCCGGCCGCGAGCACTGGGCAGTTCACGTCGATCCTGACGCCGGCCAACATGGACTCACGGCGCCCCGTGCCGGTGATCCTGTACTGCCACGGCTATAACGAGAACATCGCCAGCGTGAACCCCGCAGGGCAGCCGACACAGTTCGGACCGACGGCGAAAGCACTGGCCGATGCGGGATTCATGGTTGTGGCGTCAGATCTGACGGGGCTGTCCAACTGGGGGAACGCGGGAGCGGTTACTGCGCTGCAGAACCTCTACCAGTACCTCGTCGCTAACTTCCCAGTCGGCCAGATCGGGATCATCGGGCACTCGATGGGGTCGCTCGCCGCGCTGACGACGATCGCTCAGCGCATCCTTCCCAACATCGCCGCGGCATACATGATCGAGCCCGCGTGCAACCTGCGATGGCTGGCCGAGACCTCAAGCTACGCGGCGGCGGTGAAGACCGCTCACGGCGTGGCATCGGATCTGTCCGACTACGTGACGAAGACCGCGGGCCTCGACCCCCTGAAGCAGGAGGGGTGGCGGTACCGCGGCATGCCGATGCGTGTCGTCGCTTCGCCGCAGGACACGCAGATCCTCAAGACGGAGTGCGCCGACAAGCTCGTGGCACTCGTCTCGCCTTACTCGACTGACGTGACGACGCTCACGGCGTCTGGCGGACACACCAACGCGAGCCACTTCGTGCCGTCCGACGTTGTCGCGTTCTTCCGACGGACGCTCGCTGGCGGCCTGGTCGCCTAGGCGGCGACGAAGTCGGGGACGAGTCGGTGCGAGTGAACTGCACTCTCACACCCGCACGTGCCGATGTCACCCATGCCGTAGTCGAAGGCGTGCGCGCATTCGACAGGCAGCCCGCGCAGCTTCACGCCGACCTGCTCGTGCTCGCACTCAGGGCAGCGCGGGGCGCGTTCGACGTCCCCGTCGCTCGTCGGCGGGGTGGTGCTGCGTTCGCGCGCGGTCATGGCCGCGAGCATACTCCGATGCCTCGATCGTGCGCGTCTACGGTGGGGGCATGGTCTTCGTCGTTGTAGTTCTCGAGGTGGTCGGCTTCGTTCTCGTCCTCGTGGGTCTCGTGCGGGGCTACCTCGGCATCCGGTCTCGGTTGGCGGCGGTCACCGCAGCCATCGCGCGACACCGATCGCTTGAGGAGCAAGAGCAGCGAGACCTACGAGAGATGGGAACGGACGCTGAGCAATTGGCACTGCTTCGCCATAACGACGAGATCTACAAGCAGATCGGGCTACCTCGTTCACCAGGCGGGTTTGGTGGGCACGACGAGCCATCCGCGGGAGCGGAGGCACTATTCGTGGCGCGCTCGATCGCGAACGGCGCGGGAGTCGACCTGTCAGTAGCGATAGCCGGACTCTTGCTCTCTACGGTGGCCGGCGTTCTTGGTGCCTTTTCCTGACTGCATCACTCGTGCGCAGATAGCTCCACCCATGACGACGCCCCCGGTGTCCCTCTTCGGAGGTGACGCCGGGGGCGTTTCGTCGTTGAGTCCCAATCCGATTGGTAACCGGTCCCAATGTCGGAGGGGACACGTAGGCTGATCGTCCCTCCCAAAGAAGGGAGCGGCCCCGGACAGGTGCTACCAACACCAGCCGGGGCCTAGCCGACACCAGAGTTCAGCTGGAGACGACCATGTTCCAAGATAGCCGCGCGCGCACGGAATCAGACGCCGCGATCGCCACCTACCTCGCCCGTTACCCGCAGGGCTCGAGGAAGACGAAGGCCGTCGCCCTCCGCCGCTTCGCCGACTGGCACGACGGTGCGATACTCGACGCGACGCGGGCGGAGATCGAGATGTTCTCCCACCACCTGCAAGACACGGTCGGGCTGAAACGGTCGACGGTGTACTCCTACCTCGCGACGCTGTCCGGGTTCTACAAGCTAGCCGTCGGCGACGGTCGCATCGCCCAGGACCCCACGGTGATGGTCCGCCGCCCGCGGGTGCAGTACGACGACGACCGCCTCACCCGCCTGTCCACGCACGACGTCGAGCGGATGCTGCTCACCGCGCAGGGCAGATCACCCCAGCACACCGCCATCGTCGCCCTGCTGGGCCTCCTGGCGCTACGCGCGTCGGAAGCGGCATCCGTCCGCATCGAGAACATGAACGGCCACGAGAAGGGCCACAGGGTCCTCCGCCTCATCGGGAAGGGCGGAAAGCCCGCCACCATCCCCCTGCCACCGCTCGTCGCCCGCATCCTCGACCGCGCCACCGCAGGCCGCACCGACGGGCCCCTGCTGCTGTCCCGCACCGGTCGCCAGCTCGACCGCAACGACATCTACAAGCGCGTCGCCATCATCGGCCGCGACGCTGGCCTCGGCCACGTCCACCCCCACCAGCTGCGCCACGCCGGAGTGACCGCGGCGCTCGACGCCGGCGTGCCCGCGCGCGACGTGCAAGCCTTCGGGCGGTGGTCTGACGGGCGGATGGTGGAGCGGTACGACCGCAACCGGCAGTCCCTCGACCGGCACGCTTCCTACGCCCTCGCAGGGCACCTGTCGGCCGTGGCGGACAGGATCGCCGTGTGATCGTCACGCGCTCCGCACATGCAGCAGTATCCACCCGTCGGGCACCTGCGCCCGCAGGCCGGCCATGTCGGCGGCTTCGATGTCACGGGACCCGTCACGGCGGGAGAACGTGCCCGTCGCGGTGAGCAGCGTCGTCCCGCCCGCCATCTTCACCGGCACGTTCACCAGGTCGAACCCGGCCGGCGCCTGCGCCTCGAGCGTCTCCTGCACCTCGGCGAGGGAGTGGCCTTCGACGTCGATGGTGGTGGTCTCGCGGGGGCGGATGGTTCCGATGAGCACGTCAGCCATCGTACGAACCCCGTGCGCGCGTCGGCGGGACGGAGGTGACTCTCGCTGCGTGGTCTCGTTACGGTGGCCTGATGAAGCCCATCGACTTCGACGCCCTGGAAGATATCGCGGCTGAGCTCCGCGACGCGTCCGCGACCCTGGAAGCCGTCTTCGCTGCTCGAGGTGTGCCGGCGGGCGCGGGGATTGCCAGCGACGACGAGGAGGCGATGGCAGCGGTCGACCGGATGCGCCGCGCCCTCGCCCGGCAGGCTGCCTGGCTCGACGCGACTATCTGACCGCACCGAACCCGGTCGTCCCGTGCGCGGGCGCTGAGCGGCGTTCCCGGCCCACGTGCGCCCATTCAGCGGCGCCGGGTACGTCGGCGATGATCGCGGCGACCAGCGCGGCGGTGTGCTCGTCGTCGTAGTACCCCGCCCACTTCCCAGCCTCCATAGCCAGGACGTCACCGCGGTCGCCGGCCACCTCGAGCAGCTCCGCGATCACCGGAGCCGTGTCGGTCTCGTACCGGTTGCGGGAGCAGATCGTCGACAGGCGGATGCCGAGCATCACGTCAGGGTGCAGAGGGCGGGACATGCCGGCGACGCTACCCCCGACCACCGACACGGCGTACGCTCGGGCTCGTGAAGAAGCTTGGGGGAGCGGTCGCCGTCGCCGCATTCGTCGTCCTGCTGGCTGGGTGCTCGGCGCCCGAGCCGGCACCGACAGTCACCGTCACCGCGCGGGCTGCGCCGGCACCCACGGTGACCGTCACCGTCACGCCTGAGGCCATCCCCTCGGCCGCACCGTCCACGCCCTCGGCGGGTGGCGTCGACCTGCGGAGCGACCAGGGCCTTTGCGCGGCCGACGCCGAGATGACGAACCTGCAGCTCAACGACGCCATCGCAGTCATGCTCGGATACCCCGGTGACCGCGACGCCCGCTCCTACGAGCAGGACGACGCCATCCGCGACTACAAGAACGCCGCGTTCGAAAGGGCATGCCCCGCTCGAGCGAGCTGATGTCGGAACCCCCGAGCATCATGGGGACCATGACGAGCACCGACATCACCGTGCTGCTCGACTTCGAGCGTCAGCACGAGAAGCACACGAGCCAGAAGGAATGGCTCATCATGAAGGACCTCCGCCTGCGACCCGCACGGTACTACCAACTGCTGCTGCGCGCCGCTCGCTCCCTAGAGGGGTGGGCTGAGGACCCCATGCTCTGCGACCGGATCATCCACCGGCAAGTGCTCAAGCGCGAAGTGCCGTCCTGGTCGCTGAGCGCACGCCGCGACTAGGGCGAGGTGTAGCCGAGGTTCGCCGACATATCGAGCAGTGCCTGACGCACACGTTCCCGGTTCGACTTCGACCGGTACTCACGAGACATCGCCCGGGTCGAGTGCCCGACGATGTCCATGATGGTGTCCATGTCGACGCCGGCCGCGTCGAGCAGGTCGACGGTCGTGTGGCGCAGGTCGTGCAGACGGACGGGTCGGTCGATGCCGGCAGCGTCGCGAGTGTCGTTCCACATGCTCGTCGCCTGGTCAGGGTCGATCGGCGTGACCTTCCCGCGGTAAGTCGAGGTGAAGGCCAGACCCCACGGGTTCGACGGGGCAGTGTCCCGCCACGTGTGGAGAATTGAGCGGAGCGGGTCGACGAGGGGGATCGTGCGCCACGACCGGCGCGTCTTCGGTCGAGTGAGGTGCAGCCCTCCGTGCAACTGTCGGTGCTCATACCCGTCCGGCACGTCGAAGCGACGCTTCGGGCAATCGACCGCCCGAGGCTCCCCACATCGGTGTCCGCACCCGTGCGCGTACTCAAGACGCTGGAGCTGCCAGGACAGGTCGAGGTCCTCGTCGACGCGGTCCCACTCGATGCCGATGACCTCGCCTCGGCGGGCGCCGGTGAGGATGAATGTCGCCCACATGTACGCGTCGGGGGAGTGCTCGAACGTAGCGAGCAGCCGCTGCGCCTCGGCAACGGTGAGTACCTCCAGGTCGACGACGGCACGCCGCGGTCGCACGACGAGCTCGGTCGGGTTCCGCTGGATCTTCTCGTCACGCTCCGCGTCGGCGAACATCGCCGCCATCACGGCGTGAGTGTTCCGCCTGTATGTGGACGAGAGACCCGCATTCTCCATCCGGGCGAGCACCTGGCGGATCAGCACGGGAGTGACCTTGTCGAGCCGCTTGTCCCCAATGGCGGGGATCACATGGTTCTGGATGATCGCCCGGTACGACGTGAACGTCTTCGGCCGTCGGGTCTTCGCTGCGACTTCGGTGAGCCAGTACGTAGCCCACCCCTCCACGGAGGGGGACGACGTCGAGATGTCACCCCTGCGCTCCAGCTCGGCGAGGAACCGGTCTCGCTCCACAACCAGGTCCGTCTTCGACTTGCGTCGTATGAACTTCTTGCGCCGTGCACCATCGGCGGCCGGGGGTAGCTCGATGGCGGTCACGAAGTACCCGCGGCTGTCCTTGAAGATCGCCGGGTTCTGCGGCATCAGGGGGCTCCGGGGGTTCAGTAGCGGTGGGTGAAGAGGTCGCGGGCTCCGTTGACCGCAGCTCTTCTTCTCGTGCGCACGACTTCAGTCACCGCTCGTCCTCTCTGGTGCAACCATCTGGTGCAACCAATCCGGTTGCTCACAGTGGGCCGTGGTGGCCCGTGGTGAGACGTTATCGTCCTCTGGCAGCGCATTGCAAGTCGAAAGTGGACACCTGCTTGGTTTCCGGTACCAAAGGTCGCTGGTTCGATTCCAGTCGGGGGCACACGAAGAAGGCCGCGATCACCTCGATCGCGGCCTTTCGTCTGCGTGGAGTGGCTCCCGGGGTCAGTCCTCGTCGGTGACGACGCCGGTGGGCTCCGCGTCTTCGACGATGTGCTGCGAACCGAGTTCGTCGGCGACGGCGCGACCCTGGTCGATCGCCTCCTCTCGGCTCGAGAAGCTCGCCGACAGTTCGGGTCGGCCCTCGACCGTGTTCTCCCACTGGCCGCGGTTCGATCGGGTGGTCACGTCGTTCTGGCTCATGGCATCCATGGGACACCTCTTCGAGCTCCGGCACCCCCGTCTTGACAGGCGTTGTCAAGACCACTCGGGGTTTCGCGGGGTGCTGAGAAGGTGGGATCACCTTCGAAAGGGGTCTGTCATGAGCATCGGAGCCGGTATCGCGCTGTTCGTCATCGGCGCCGTCCTCGCCTTCGCGGTCACCCTCCCGAACGAGTTCGTCGACCTCACCACGATCGGCTACATCATGATGGGGGCGGGCGTTGTGGTCTTCCTCATCGGGGTGGTGCTGTTGATGCGCCGTCGGCAAACCGATACCGTCACCCGCACCGAAGCAGCAGGGGGCGCGCAGGTGACCCGATCCACCACGCGCTCCTCGAACGACGACCTCGTCTGAGTCCCTCGGGGTCGAGCCCCGGAGAACGATCATGACCGAACCCACCCCCACCGTCCCCTACGACCCGGCCGTCGACGATCTGTTCGACGGGCGTTACCGTCTCGGGCGCCTTCTCGGCAGAGGCGGCTACGCCCGGGTGTACGAGGCGGTCGACACCGCGCTCGAGCGCACGCTCGCCCTCAAGATCATCGACGGCGACGGCGCCGACCCCTCGGACGTCGCCCGCGTGCGATCCGAGATCCGGCTCCTCGCCTCGCTGTCGCACCCCTCGCTCGTCACCCTGTACGACGCCAAGCTCGATGCGCAGCCGGCCTACCTGGCGATGGAGCTCATCTCGGGCCCCACCCTGACGGATCGCATCGCGCGGGGCCCGCTGCCCGGCCCCGAGGTCGCCCGCGTTGGTCGAGAGATCGCCGAGGCGTTCGCCGTCATCCACGGGCGGGGCATCGTGCACCGCGACGTCAAGCCGTCGAACATCCTCATCCGCCCGGCCGCCCACACGGGCGAGACCCCGCGGGCCACCCTCGCCGACTTCGGCATCGCGTCGCTGGTCGGGGCGACACGGGTCACGCGTGCCGACACCGTGATCGGTACGGCCGCGTACCTCAGTCCCGAACAGGCTCGGGGCATGCTGGCGGCCCCTGCGAGCGACGTGTACGCGCTGGGTCTGGTGCTCCTCGAAGCGCTGACCGGCTCGCGCCCCTTCGGCTCGCGGACGCCGCACGAGGCCCTGGCGGCACGCCTCGTCTCGCCCCCCGAGATCCCGGCGCAGATCCCGACGGCCTGGCGCGAGGTGCTCGAGACGATGACCGCGATCGAGCCGAGTGAGAGACCGGATGCCACGGGCCTGATCGTGGCGCTCAGGACGCTCTCGGGGGTCGCCGTCCCCCCGCCCCTGCCGTCGACGCCGCCGTCGGCGGTGACGACCGCCGCTCTTGCCGGCGGCACGGCCCCCACGCGGGTCTTCGAGCCGTCGGCCCGGTCCGAGGGGACCGCGGCGCCCCGCCGGCTCTCGCGACGCACGATCGTGATCGGGGCGATCGCCGCGGTCCTGCTGGCCGTGGGCGCCATCGGCACCGCCGTCGCCCTCGGCGGGGCGGGAGCATCGTCCGATCCCGCTCTGCCCACGCTGCCGCAACCCCTCGACCAGCACATGGACGATCTCTGGAAAGAGGTGGCCCCGTGATCCGCCGTGCCGCTCCCCTCGCCGGAATCCTGTTCGCCGGGGTCCTCGCGCTCGCCGCGTGCACCCCGCCCGCCGCGACCCCCACGGCGTGGCAGCAGAACGTGCAGACGGTGGCCGACCAGGCCTCGAGCGGGGACTACGCCTCCGCCCTCGCGAGCCTCGACGCCCTCGAAGCCGACGTCAGCGCCCGCCGCGACGCCGGCGAGATCTCGGCGGAGGAGGCCGACGGCATCCTGAGCCGGATCGCCACCGTCCGCGCCGACCTCACCTCTCTCGCCCCCCGTCCCAGCCCGACCCCGACGACGGAGCCGAGCCCCGAGCAGTCGCAGGACACGGTGACCGACGACGGCGGCGACGAGCCGGCGCAGCCCGCCCCCGACGACAAGGGGCCGGGCGGCACAGACGACAAGGCGCCGGGCAACGGCAACGGGAACGGGAACGGCAAGGGCCCCGGTAAGAAGGACGGGTGATCGGCTTCGCGCCCGCCGGGCCGAGGGGGTCCGAACGCGTGCGAGGATTGCCCGGTGCCGCGCCGCGTGACCGCTGAACTCGACCTCGATCTCGGGGCCTCCGTCGACCTCATCTTCCAGATCACGGCCGCGCGCGGAGTGCCCGTCGTCGACGAGAAGCTCACGTTCGCGCAGGGTGAGCGGCGGTACTCGGCGACCGAACTCGTGGACGTGGCCGGCAGCCGTCTGCACCGCCTCACCGCCGAGGAAGGTCCCCTCTCGGTGCGGTACGACGCGCTCGTCGTCGGTCCCGCGCAGAGCCCTCGCACGAGCGACCTCGACACCATCGGATACTTGCGTCCGAGCCGCTACTGCCAGTCCGACGAGGTGTTCGCCCAGGCGCGCCGGCAGTTCCGGGGCCTGGCGGGGCGCGACCTCCTGGCCGCGGTCTCGGGCTTCGTGGCATCCACCGTCACCTATACGCCGGGGCTCAGTTTCGGCACCGACAGCGCCGTGACGACCCTCGCCACGGGTCAGGGCGTGTGCCGCGACTACGCGCACCTCGTGATCGCCCTGCTGCGGGCGATGGACATGCCCGCCCGCTACGCCGCCTGCTTCGCCCCCGGGCTCGATCCGATGGATTTCCACGCCGTCGCCGAGGCCTACCTCGACGGGGCCTGGTATGTCGTGGATGCGACGCGTCTCGCCGATCGCCGATCGCTGGTGCGCATCGCCACGGGACGCGACGCCGCCGACTGCGCGTTCCTCAGCTACCACGGCGGGTACGTGGGTCTCGAGCGGATGCGGGTGGATGCCGCCATCGAGGGCGTCGACGCGACGGAGCCCGACGACCACGAGGCGCTGGTCCAGATCGCCTGACGCGGGCGCCCCGGCGCCGCGCCTAGACTTGAAGGGTTATGGATCCCGCAGCCCTCTCCGCCGCCCTGCTCGCCGTCATCGCCCCGCTCGCCGAGGCGCGACGAGAGGG
>Ga0308159_1000902_pt1 | contig 52136 bp, 53 predicted proteins | sample PhyCR1_FD_201040 | JGI IMG/M metagenome (GOLD analysis project Ga0308159, IMG submission 201040) | Phyllosphere microbial communities from UC Gill Tract Community Farm, Albany, California, United States - DLSLC.R1 | ecosystem: Host-associated > Plants > Phyllosphere > Unclassified | place: USA...
CAGGCTGCCGGAATAACGTCTGTTTTCCGTTAATGGGGTCGCTCTGACTCAGTAACCTTTTTTGAAAATCAAGAAGCACCACGGCCATCAATCAAAAAGCATTAAGCTTGTCAGAAGAGAGTCCAGCGAATCTACCGGCCCGGCATGATTCGTCTCTGAACGGGTTGTGTCCCAGGGCATGGCGTCGTCAGTACAATAATCACCTGTGCACTGCATATCAGCAGGCTCACTGAGTAAACCAACCGGAAGCCAGATATAAGGCCTGCCACGCAACCGGTTAGGCACTGTAGAGCCACAACTGGCGCAAAAATCGTTGCGATAACCTGTGGGTTTGCGCCATGACGCGATCTGGCTCTCACCGGAAATCCAGCTGAAGTCACTCTCTTTTACGATCGTTGCCAGGTTATAGCCGGTTCCGCTCTGTTTTCTGCACAGAGAACAGTGACAACGGTAATAGCGCGTGGGGGTTACTGATATTTCGAAAGCAACGGTTTCACACAGACATGCGCCTTTCATTTCATCATCCTGTTCACTCAGATTGCTGGATTGTCTGACTACTTGCCTGATCATAGTGGTGTTTGGGTAAGGGGCTGCTAAAGCGCTACCGGAACCCTGTTAATTTAATGCCGCTCCGGCTCATTGCATGATCTTTTGCAGTTTTGAGCCAGAAGCGGATAACCCCTCGTACACCTTCATCAGTACTAACTGCGGCTGAATACCAGTTTCAGCCCTGCCAGCGCAAAGCAGCAGGCTAATAGCGCATCGAGTCCGCGACGAATGCGACGGTAAAATGCGCCCATCACGGCGGTTGAGAACAGCAGAGCATAACCGCCGAACACAACCACGCAAATCACCGCACAGCCGCAGATGATTATCGGCAGCGTGGCGGCGACCACATCCGGCTTCAGTGCAAACGACATAATGGCCACCCAGGTAAGAATCGCTTTGGGGTTGCCGATATGCATAAGTATCCCCTGACGGAACAGTCTGCCATACGCGACCCGCTCATCGCTGGCTTTAAAATCGCTGGCCTCAGTGCGGCGTAAAGCAGATTTGCCGGCTTTAAACGCCAGCCATAACAGATATAACCCTCCGCCAATTTTTAACACGATCAGCAACTGTGCAAAGGTTGCCAGCACGGTCAGCACACCGCAGGCGGCCAGCAGCGCCCAGAGCATCGAACCACTCACGACACCCGCAGCCAGCGCCAGTGCGGCACCTCTGCCCTTTTTCATTGCCGTTCCCATTATCGCCATATTACTTGGCCCGGGACTGGCTGTAGCAACAAAGTAGGTGGTGAAGATCAGGATTAATTCGTGCGAAAGCGCCATGATGTCCTCTGCGATGGATTGTTATTAATCTGTTATATCGGCTGGCGGGCGAATTTGCTATCTCCTGGTTCGTTGCAGCTTCGTTTGGCGCTTTAAACGGTTTGCAGCAATCGAACATTTTCCAGAGATAGCGGACTGCCCGGCGAGGATCGGCAGCAGCTTCAATGGATTCCCTTTCAGGGACAACTCAGGGTCGTTTACGGTCATCCAGACGCAGCTGCAAAAATGTCAAATCCAGCCAGCGTCCAAACTTAGTTCCAACTTCCGTCATTCTGCCGGACTCAATAAATCCCAGTTTTTTATGCAGGGCAATGGATGCCGCATTTTCCGATTCAATCGCCGCCACCATAACGTGCTTCCCGGCTTCGCGAGCAAGCTGGATAAGCCCCTGCATCAGGGCGGCACCCGCGCCTTTACCGCGTGCATCTTTATGAACGTAAACCGAATGCTCAACCGTATGACGATATCCGTCCCAGGGACGCCAGTCACCATAAGAGGCATATCCCAGCACGGTATCATCATTGTCTGTCGCCACAATCACAGGAAAACCGGCCTGCTGGCGGCTGTTTATCCACGCGATGCGGTTAGCCACATCAATACGATTTTCATTCCAGATGGCGGTGGTGTTAAGCACCGCGTCGTTATAAATCTCTGCGATAATTTCAGCATCGCCTTCAACAGCCGCACGGATAATCATGGTGGACACCCCTTTGCTACTTTACTAAAGTAGATGAATTGTTCACTATGATACTTATCCATTATGTTAGATCAAAAGTCCAGCAAAGAAGACAGCCTGAACATCCGCATCGGTCAGAAAGTAAAAGAGGAAAGGGAAAAACGTGGCTGGTCACTTACCGAGCTGGCTGATAACTCAGGCGTTTCACGGGCGATGATCCATAAGATTGAGCGTGGGGAGAGCAGCCCGACGGCGGTTCTGTTAGCGCGCCTCTCAGGCTCTTTTGATATGACCATCTCACAACTGCTTGCTCAGACCGAAGTGCAAACCGGGACGCTGGTCAGGCATGAAAACCAGCCGGTGTGGCAGGATCCGGAAACCGGCTATCTGCGTCGCCACGTTTCACCGGGCGAGATGCCGGTCGATCTGGTCAGCGTCGAACTGCCGGCAAATACTGCCGTGCCGATGCCGGCAATATCATACGTTTCAAGACGCCAGCTGATATGGGTAATTGAAGGGACACTGACTTTTGAAGCAGGTTCCAGCACCTATGAGATGGCTGCTGGCGACTGTCTGGAACTGGGCGATCCGGCTGATTGCGTGTTCAGAAATAAAACGACTCAGGGCTGTCGATATGCCGTTATCGTACTCCGGCCTGCCTGAGCAGGCAGACGGCATAAATCCCTGAGTAAATCGACCATTGGCAGAGGGATGATTGTCACTCAGTCCGGCTATTGATCGCCTTCAGAAATCAAATCGCCAGCCGGACTGAATCTGCTCAGGGAAAGATTATTTCCCCAGAATCTCTCTGCGGACAATCTCAGCGCCCGCACTTAACGCATGCAGCTTGCCATTGGCAACCTGACGCGGCAGTGGAATCATGCCGCAGTTGGTTGAAGGATAGAGATTTTCAGCATCCACAAACTGCAGCGCTTTGCGCAGCGTGTTTGCCACTTCTTCAGGTGTCTCAATGGCATGAGTTGCCACGTCGATGGCACCGACCATCACTTTTTTACCGCGAATCAGCTCGATCAGATCCATCGGAACCCGCGAGTTCTGACACTCCAGTGAGACAATATCGATAGCTGAACGCTGTAATTTTGGGAAGACCTCTTCGTACTGACGCCACTCTGTACCCAGAGTTTTCTTCCAGTCGGTATTCGCTTTAATGCCGTAGCCGTAGCAGATATGAACCGCGGTTTCACACTTCAGACCTTCGATGGCGCGCTCTAACGCGGCGATGCCCCAGTCATTCACTTCGTCGAAAAAGACGTTAAACGCAGGCTCATCAAACTGAATAATATCCACGCCAGCGGCTTCTAATTCTTTGGCTTCCTGATTCAGAATCTTTGCGAATTCCCAGGCCAGCTTTTCGCGACTTTTATAGTGATTGTCATAAAGGGTATCGATCATCGTCATCGGACCCGGCAACGCCCACTTAATAGGACGATCGGTCAGCTTACGCAGGATTTTCGCATCTTCAACAAACACGGGCTTCTGACGTGAGACTTCACCCACCACGGTCGGGACGCTCGCATCATAGCGATTACGGATTCGAACCACTTCACGCTTTTCAAAATCCACACCGCTAAGGTGTTCAATAAACGTCGTCACGAAGTGCTGACGGGTCTGCTCGCCATCGCTGACGATATCAATACCAGCCCGAACCTGATCGTCCAGACACAGACGCAACGCATCTCTTTTGCCGTCGACTAACTCTTCATCCTGCAGTTTCCAGGGTGACCAGAGCACCTCTGGCTGCGCAATCCAGGAGGGTTTAGGCAAGCTGCCAGCAGTAGATGTCGGTAATAAGGTTTTCATAGCAGGTGACCTTCTATATTTAATTAATCAAAGAACGGACTCAGCAGACCATTGCGCGATAAGTGTCTGATTCGGCTTAATAAAATGCGTCTCAGTAAACTTACCCTGTTCGACGGCCAGGCGGCTGCGTTCTTCGCGATCGTAAACAATCCGGGTTAACGAATAATCCTGATGCTGCAGCGTGGGCTGATAGCACTGTCCCGCTGCAGAATTCGCGTTGTAAATTTCAGGGCGATAGATCTTCTGGAAGGTTTCCATGGTGCTGATGGTACTGATCAGCTCGAGATTGGTGTAATCGCTGAGCAGGTCACCGTGGAAATAGAAAGCCAGCGGTGCAACACTGCCCTGTGGCATGAAGAAACGCACTTTCAGACCCATTTTTCCGAAATAGAAGTCAGTCAGGGAAGGTTCATCCTGCTGATATTCAATGCCCAATACCGGATGCTGATTACCGGTGCGCACGTAGGTGTTTTTGCTCGATACACTCAGGCAGATAACCGGCGATTTACTGAAGTTCTCTTTATAGACCGCTGAGTTCACGAAACTTTTGAAAATATTGCCATGCAGCTGACCAAAATCATCCGGCAGGCTGAATTCAGTCTGACCTTTGTTATGTTCTGACAGAACAACGCTGAAATCATAATCACGCACATAGGAAGAGAAGTTATTGCCGACAATCCCCTCGCTGCGCTGACCGGTTTTATGATCCACGATATGCGTTTTTAAAATCTCAATCGCCGGGAACGATTCGTCGCTGCTTCCGGGACGAAGATTCAGCTCAGCAGAAATAATCTCAAGTTCAACAGAGTACCGGTCGCCCTCTGGGTTGTCCCAGTGCGCCAGAGAGTTGAAACGATTGTCGATCATCACCAGGGCGTTGTGCAGGTTTTCCTGACGTTTTTCGCCGCGCGCTAAATTAGCGAAGTTAGTCGTCGCCCGCGTATTTTTCGAAGGATTATAGTTTTCGTCGAAACGAATGCGCTTGAGGGTAAAGGCTAAGTTGTTCATCGCTATCGGGTATCCTGGTCGCTGATATGCGTTGTTGCATTTAAGGGTTATCCAGCGTGGCTAGCCCTTTACAACTATTCATATGACTCAAAGTTATTAACAATTCTTACTTTATGCCTCAACACACGGTTGAAAAAAAGTGATTAAATTTCAATGAACATGAAGGAAATTCATGTTGAGGCAGTAAAGCGGGGAAATTTTCATGAGGCTGCGAGCCTTTTAACACCTGAGGTAAAATCCGGGTGTAAAAAGCCTCGCATAAAGAGGGCTTAGCAAGAGATGTCAGAGGTGGCGTGACCTTTCATCTCTACTTATTGGATGAGGCTTTCATGATCCCATAATCAGGCACGCCAGCGTGCTGTTAGTCATTTAGCGGAAATCAACCGGTTCCCACCCGCAGAGCGTTAAAACGCAGCACGGATGCGGCAACTGATACATCCCGGTCATGGCCAGGCAAGACGACTAAATTTTATAAACGTTATCACACATTACTTTATGTGCGCCTGATTTTACCGAAAGCCTGCAGGCTGCCTCTTTCATCAGTTTTCCCATCTCACTGTCGCGCATCGACTGCGTCAGACGTGAAGCCGGACCGGTTAATGCCAGCGCCGCGAGCAGTTTATTACCTTCACCAAACACCGGTACGGAGAATGCCGCGATATGCGGATCGCGGATACCTGACGTGAACAGCGGGAGTTCAGGTACAGAGTCAAACAGGGGTTCATTCAGCCCCCAGTAACGAAGCACCTGTCCGATGGCAGAATTATCCAGCGGCAGATAAGTGCCGGGCAGACGTGTTTCACGCAGTCCTTCAGAGGGCTCCGCTCTGAAAAGACAGAGTCGTTGACCGTTTTCAATCACATACCATGTGGCGCTTTCGCCTGTCGCAGTCGCCAGTGCGTGAAGTTCAGGCTGAACGATACTGGCCAGATGAAAGGATTGTTCATAGAGCTTGCCCAGATAAAGCAGTCTTGGCCCAAGGGTATAAACGCCATTGTCGCGACGAATGACATAGTTCATGCGCTCAAGTGAGTTCATCAAACGATAAACTGTCGTTTTATGGTACCCCGAAAGCTGCGCCAGCGCGGTCAGCGTCAGTGATTCCTCACCAGGCCTGAAACAATCCAGCAGCGCCAGCGCTTTTTCTACGGCAATTACGCCTTCATTCCCCATCGATACGTCCTCCTGTTTGCGACGGCAGGCAGTTTACCGCGCAATTTGTGATTCACATCGTATTTACATCACAAATGAATGCTTAACACTGGTGCGAACTCAATTAACATCGATATAGTAGTTTTATATTGTACAACTTAGTTGTGCCTGGTAAAACAAAGAGGATTAATCTATGCCCCATGCAGAGAATACCTTCATCAATCGCGACATTATCCGTATCGCACCAGAGCGCGTAAAACAGGCTGCTCAGTTTCAGGCGGCGATCCTTGCTGATGTTGCCGGACGACGCGGAACGCTGCACGGTCGCGTAAAACCTGTGTCCCCCACAATGAAAGTCGCCGGACCGGCTATCACTGTCGAGGTGAGACCGGGCGACAACCTGGCAATCCACGCCGCGCTGGCGATTGCCCAGCCGGGCGATGTCATTGTGGTCGATGGCAAAGGCGATATCAGCTGTGCATTAATCGGTGAGATAATGTCCACCCAGGCAGAAGCCTCTGGCATCGCCGGAATTATTATTGATGGTGCGGTGCGTGACGCCGATGCACTGAGCGCGAACGGCTTCCCGGTTTTCTCTGCGGGCCTGAATCCCTGCGGCCCGACCAAGTCCATTGCAGGACGCGTCAACTACCCTGTTTCTGTGGCGGGCGCAGCCATTCAGCCAGGCGATCTCGTCATCGGGGATATTGATGGCGTGGTGGTTCTGCCGCGTGAAGACGTTCCTGCATTGCTCGAACTGGCCCAGAAAAAACTCGATTTCGAAACCAGCCGTATCGCAGCCATTCGTGATGGCGACCTTCGCGCGCAGTGGTTAGAAAAAGCCCTGCAAACCGCTGGCATGCTGGTCGATGGGGAGACGCTCTGATGACAACCTCTTCTCCCGTGATCCTGGTGACGGGCAATGACCTGGCACCACAGGCAGTAAGCCTGCTTAGTGACTTCAGCATCGTTTATGCTGGCAAACAGCCCAGCGAAGATAGCCTGTTCCAGCTCTGCCAGCAGCATAATCCTGTGGCGATTATCGTCCGATACGGAAAAATCAACGCCCGCATTATGGATGCCGCGCCTGGCCTGCGGGTTATTTCCAAACACGGCAGCGGCATTGACGTTATCGACCAAAAGGCGGCGGCTGAACGTCATATCAGTGTTCAGTCAGCGCCGGGTGCCAACGCAGCGGCCGTGGCCGAGCATACCTGGGCGTTGATTTTAGCCTGTGCCAAATCGGCGATACCGCTTGATCAGCGCATGCGCCAGGGGCATTGGGACAAATCGACCCATAAATCGATGGAGCTGGAGGGCAGAACGCTGGGTCTGGTAGGGCTTGGCGCTATAGGTGGTCGTGTTGCCCGTATTGGCCGTGCTTTTGGCATGAAGGTGCTCGCTTATGATCCTTTTGCCCGAACCTTTCCCGATGAGTGTGAATCCTCCTCACTTGACGACCTGCTGCAACAGGCAGATGTCATTTCGCTGCACTGCCCGTTAACCGAAGAGACGCAACAGATGATTAACGCTGAGAAAATGGCTCTGTTTAAAAAAGGCGCCATTCTGGTGAACACGGCACGCGGTGGTCTCATTGATGAAGAAGCGCTGTTAGCGGCGCTGGATAATGGCACTGTCGCCTGGGCCGCACTGGACAGTTTTGCCACAGAACCCCTGACTGCGCCGCATATCTGGCAGAGTGTTGGAAATGTGATTCTGTCGCCACACATCGGCGGCGTCAGCGATAACTCCTACGTGAAGATGGGTACCGTCGCGGCCAGTAACATATTAAGCGTACTGGCAGAACCACTGAAAAATGAAAGTCCGGTAGCCTGAACCGCCCTCTCCAGCCGATCAGACAGATAACAGCGCTGTCTGGTCGGCTGGTTAATGGGTTTAATCTGCTGCATTAGAGCGTAATGCTTAGCTTTCAGGGTTTCCGATAAGAATCTTATTCTGTTCTATGCCGTCCTGGCTTACTTGCCTTCGCCCACATTAATGGGTTTATTATCCTTCAATCGTTAACGACTCTTCTCGCGTATTGAATGAGGTGGCTCACTTCCGCGTCTCTTTTGGAGCTGACTGCTCTCTCATTTACGCCTCCACACTTCCTGATGCCCGCTAATACATACAGAAATAAGCATGTCTCTGTGGAATTGGGCAGTTATGTTTGATGACGATCAAAAAGTTTAATTGATGTCTATATTTCACGAAGATATGTCCACTATGAGTTTTCATCTTAATCTATTGGTGCAGCACACTGATTGAACCGTTCAACGAATATTCAGTTTTTCAATCGTTGATAGCTTGTCCTTATAGTTGAAATCTTTTAACGTTTATATCTCAGAAGGCACCAGTTAAAGGATACCGAGGGAAATGGAATGAATGCAACAATGCTGGCCCGCTCAATCGTATCAGGCGTTGCTTCTGTACCAATGGATTTCTATCCTGGTCTGGAGCGCCCCTTCAGGATTTGAATCTTTCTGATGGTGGACGACGTACCCAATCACGTAATATGCATGATGACATCCGGATAGGTCGTGTTGTTTTTCAAGCTTTCAAAGACAGGAACGAGATAGCTAAAATCGTAGAGATCATCATTGATGATTCGCTGCGATACCTTCCAGAACCCGTGCTCCGAAAGGTCTATGACACACTCATTGGTGGCGCAACTTCAATGACCAGTCGTACGGCAACACAGCTGTCACTTTCCTCTTACCTGGGTTCTAAAGTCGTAAGTGGCGTCATGCTGTCATTCATTTCCCGTGTGGCACTGCGCGGACTTACCGGCGGTCTGACCGGCGGTGTTATTGTTCAGGGGATGATCTCACGAGCCTGTGAAGCATCACGGAGATTACAGTTGCAAAATCCTGAATTGTTGAGAAAGCTGCGGATCAACGATTACGACATGCTTTATTTTATGTTTGAAGAACCTCTCCAGAACTTTATCAAAATGGGCGAAATGCTGCGTAAAAATCCTTCAGCCTCCAGAGAGTTTATTTATGCTATCGAAAACTATTAAACTGCTCCGTAAGCTCATTGCAGAAGTATCAGGTGGTTTTTTCTTGATGGCTATGGTGGTTGGAATATTCCTGGCGGTCACCGTGAATGAAGGTGCCATGCGCATTATCGGACCATTGCTCATACTCATAGTTGGCCTGATTGTTTATGGACTCACATATCTGATTGCAGACAAAACTGACCGACATTAATTAGCTTTAGCACCGCATGTAAGGGAATCAGTCGTTTATTGTCAAAATCTGTCATGACGTGACCCATTTTCTTGCTATCAGCGCAATGCAACAATTTTAACCAGGCTTGTTTGATGAGCGCAAATATCAGGGTTATTGTCTTGATGTCACTGATTAAGGCCTGCCTAACAAAGCAGGGATGATGTACCAGTAGGATGATGACACAGGATTTTTTCAAGCGCTGAATCATATCGCCTTCTCATTTGTCGGAGACAGAGATAAAGTCGGAAGAGGCCGCCTGCAGACGCGCTGATAAGCGTCTGCAGGCGAGATTACTTTATTTACTGACTGATGAAGCGCTATTTTCAACGTCGATGGTTAACTCTTTTTTGCGGCCCATGACCAGCACGGCAATGCCCCCGATGCCACAGAGGATAGCCAGAGGCACCATGGCCAGCGTATGGCTGCCGGTCGCCTGATTGATAATGCCATAAACGTTGACCATCACCCCACCGCCGATCAGGTTCGCCATCGCACCGATAGCCGCCAGACCCGCTGCAGCGGTAGTCGATGACATCCATCCCGATGCCAGCGCCCAGAAAGGTCCTTTCATTGAGTAGGCCCCGATTAATACCAGCGACAGGATCACCACACTGCCGGTCAGACTATTGGTGATAAAGGCTGACAGCAGGCCACCTGCAATTAAGAACAGCGTTAACGCGGTGTGCCAGCGACGCTCGCCGCTGCGGTCAGAACTTCTGCCCCAGATAATCATCAGAATGGAGGCCAGGCCGTAGGGAATCGCATTGACTAAACCGGTGGTGAAGTTATCCAGTCCAAACGATTTAAGCAGTTGCGGAGACCATACGCTCAGCGTTGAGCCCGCCGCAGACGCGCCTGCATAAATCAGCGCCATCACCCAGATATGTTTGTGGCGCAGCAACTGCCACAAAGAGATATGACCTATCGCCTTCTTCTTCGCATTTTCAGCTTCAAGAGTGCTGTTCAGCCACGCTTTTTGTTCCTGATTTAACCAGCTGGCATTAGTGGGACGATTGCTCAGTAAAAAGAAGGCTGCAATACCCAGAATGACCGCCGGAATACCCTCCAGGATAAATAACCAGTGCCAGCCACGCATACCGTACCAGCCATCCAGTGACAAAATCAGACCAGAAATGGGCGATCCAATAAAGTTCGCTGCAGGAATGGCCACCATAAAGGTAGCAATCACGCGTGCACGGTACTTTCCTGGGATCCAGTAAGTCAGATAAAGAATGACGCCAGGGAAAAATCCGGCCTCAGCGGCACCCAGTAAAAAACGCAATATATAGAGTGTATTGGCACTTTCAACAAAGGCGGTACAGACAGAGATGATACCCCACGACACCATGATGCGAGAGATCCAAATCTTTGCGCCAATTTTCTGCATGGCCAGATTGCTGGGCACTTCAAACAGGAAGTAACCGACAAAAAACAGACTGCTCGCAAAACCAAATACCGCTTTCGACAACCCTAAATCTTCGTTCATCTGCAACGAAGCCATCCCAATGTTGCCGCGATCGATAATGGCAATCAGATAACAAACAATCAGGAAGGGCAAAATGCGCCAGACCACCTTCTTAACGGTCTGCTGCTCAATATCGGCAGAGAAAGTCGTGATGTGCTGTTTTTCAGACATGATGATCCTCACAATTTTGTCATCGCTTTACGTGCAATCCGCAAAGCGCTTTGTTTTACTCTGTAAAACCGTAATGTACTGAGTAAAACCATTATCACGATAAAAACTCTTTCCCGCCGGAAGATGTAATCAGGTTGTGTTATTTGTCACAAAAAAGTATTCCTCTACCTTGGTTTATGTGACGAGTATGTCGTTAACGCGTGGAGTTCAGCGATCTTTTTAATGAAGTGACGATGGCACTATCTGTATCATCACTCTTTCATGATGATGCCGAAACTGCGGCTGTAGCGCTTTTTCTGCTATGTGACGATGCATTGTCCGTTACCGGCAGCCAGTACATCGTCGATGGCGGGCTGCTGCATGACAGATCCATAGTCAGCATTCGCATTTGTAACCGACCTGACAAATAATGGTCAGGAGATAATGATTAACAAAGCGAGGATCGCATGAAGACTCCCCTGCTCAAAACTGAACGTCTTATACTTAAGCCATTAATTTCTGAAGATGCAGTTCAGATTCAGAAACTTTATCCGCGCTGGGAAATTGTTCGCTATATGGTCGCCTCCGTGCCATGGCCTTACCCTGAAGACGGGGCACAGAATTACGTCAATAATGTTGCCCTGCCCGATATGGCAAAAGGCGTTGCCTGTTTCTGGACGATCAGACGTCATGAAAGGCCAGACGAGGTCATGGGTTTAATCTGTCTGTATGACGTTGAAGATAATAACCGCGGATTCTGGCTGGCACCGGAATATCAGCGTCAGGGCTATATGCGTGAGGCGAGCATTGCAGTGACGGATTACTGGTTTAACACCCTGAATAAAACGGTCCTGCGAGCGCCAAAAGCAGCCCTCAATAGCCGATCCCAGCGGATATCAGCCCGAAGCGGCATGCGGCTCATCAGAACAGAAAAGAAAGACTATGTCAGTGGCAGGCTGGATTCTGAGATCTGGGAAATTACCCGCGACGAGTGGAATGCCCGTTCACATAGCTGAAAATAGCCAGGGAATATTGACTTCTGATTCTATGCTGACACCGCCTTCGCATGAGGACGTTAGATACGTAGAAAATATTAATACTCGATGCTGAGGCTGGTCATCAGCATGATGAGGCTGGCCTGAATAAATATTATCTCCGGAAGGACAATATTTTTGCAAAACACACAGCCTCATCGCGATTTACGTATGGCCCATAATTATCTATGCGCTCGTAACTATTTTTCTGATAAAAATTCACAGCCTTATGGTTAACAGATCGTGTTGCAAGCCAGATTTGGTCGTACCCCATACTCAAAGCAGATTTTTCGAGGAAAGTAAGTAACGCATTACCGATAGCCGGGGAACTACGATCCGAAAACATCCTTTTCAGTTCGGCTATATGCTCTGTTAACGGTCTGATTGCTCCGCACCCTACCGCGTCACCCTTATTGTTTCTGGCGAGCACCCAGAGCGATCGCTCTTCATCCATTGAGTCCATTGTGAAATTGCTTTTGCCATTATCACCCGTAATCGCTGCGAGTTCTGCTGACAGTTTTGTTATTAAAAGCTGAGATTCAGCCGAGCGAGGATCGGCCTTTTCCAGAGTTATCATGCCCATACCCTTTGTTGATTATTACAGACAGGATATAAAGAGTTGATGCTAAAAGCATCCTCCTTCAAATGCGATATTGAGTCGCTGTCGGTATGAATTACAGGTCGTTATGTCGGCAGTACGTTACGATTACGCCCTTTGACATGTTGGTCTGAGTACGGTTTAAGTTGCCTGTGGATCCCTCCCCTCCCTGATGCTCGCACAGTCTGCACACTTATGACCTCCACGGACTTCACTAACCGCCAATTCCAATACAGACCGCATTAGCGGCTAACCCTGTACTTCACATCTATAATTCAGTCACTCAGGCCCATGCGCCCGATCCGGATAGCCGATTAATCAGCGTGGGGGTGGCTGGACGTCGTAGTGTCAGCGATACACCGATATTCACTCCCCGGATGATACCGGCCGGATTTAAGACGCTCATCATTTACAGAAATAAGGATGCCTCATGATCTTTTCTCTCAAAAATCAGGTTGCGCTGGTTACCGGTGCCAGCTCGGGTCTCGGCTATGCCTGCGCAGAAGCACTCGCTAAAGAAGGTGCCTGTGTAGTGATTAACTACCATAGCCAGGCGGAACCGGCCGGGGAGCTGGCTGAGAAAATCCGCGCCCATGGAGGCCGTGCAATTGCTGTCAAAGGAGACGTGTCGAAAGAGGCGGATGTAGAGAATCTTTTTGACCAGACGATCAAGGAATTTGGCAGGCTGGATATCCTGGTGGCGAACTCAGGACTCCAGAAAGATGCCCCATCCATTGAGATGACGCTTGAGGACTGGAATACCGTTCTGGACGTAAACCTGACTGGCCAGTTCCTCTGCGCGCGCGCTGCGTTGCGTCAGTTCAAGCGTCAGGAGCATCGCAAGGACATCAGCAAAGCTGTCGGTAAGATTATTCATATGAGTTCGGTTCACCAGCTCATTCCCTGGGCCGGACACGTCAACTATGCCGCATCAAAAGGCGGCGTTGACTTGCTGATGAAAACGCTGGCTCAGGAAGTGGGTGAAGAACGTATTCGTGTCAATGCAGTGGCACCCGGCGCTATCGCTACCGCCATCAACGAGGAAAGCACCCAGGGTGAAGCGGGCAAAGCGCTGTTAAAGCTCATCCCTTACGGGCGTATCGGTGCGGCTGAAGATGTGGCGAATGCCGTCGTCTGGCTTGCCAGTGATCTCTCTGATTACGTTCATGGCACCACGCTTTTTATCGATGGTGGAATGAGCCTTTATCCCGGATTCCGCGACAACGGCTGAGTGATGCGTCACTGTACCTGGTGGGTGGCCGACTGATTGATAGCCCGTTGATGGGAATGGTATCCGAAACGGGAAGTCCGGATTACGCATTCTCGCCGTTCATAATAAACGCCAGCGGGCTGGTGCGTTCAGTCCATGCCGCAATCGCTTCAGTAAGGTTGAACGGGAAGAGCATCGATTCAATCTTTACAGCTATCCGGGCTAAGCAGACGCGTGCGGCAGACCTCCAGAATTTCATCAGCAAGCCCGGAACTATCCGGGCAGGCACGCGAAAGCATCAGGGCACCCACAAGATGCGCGAGCGTATTAATCAGATCCGGACGGGTGACCTGTTCCGTTTCTAAAACGGCAAGCTGTCGTTCCATTCCGGCCGCAAAATTCTCGCGGATGGATTCAGACTGGCGCGCTGCATCGGTGCCCAGGGCCGACATGACACACCCCTTGGCCATATCATCGCGATGCTGCCGGGAAAGATAATATTCAATAAACGCTTCCCGACTCGCCCCTTCAGTTTTCTCAACAGACTTCGCGAAGCCGCAGTTCATCGCTTCGGCTAACAAATCGGCTTTCGACCCAAAGTGCTTGTAGAACCCGCCATGCGTTAACCCTGCGGCTGACATCAGTTCAGCGACGCCTACCCCATCGTAACCCCGCTCACGAAAAAGTTCTGACGCCGTTTCAACAATTCGGTTCCTGTTTTCGCGAACCTGCTCTTTTGACACTTTCATCTTTTCCTCCTGAAACTGAGCTTAAGTATACATTGATGATGATCATAATCAAACCAGTTGACTTTAATGATTACGATCATCATCATTAAATCAGTTTACTGACCCGCTAATCCGCAAAGGAATAACCATGACGAATCAATCCTTATTTCAGCCCTATGAACTGGGATCTGTCACGCTTGCGAATCGCATCGTGATGGCCCCGCTGACACGTAACCGGGCAGGCGCAGGTCTGGTGCCAGGTGAACTGGCAGCGACTTACTACGCTCAGCGTGCCACAGCAGGATTACTGATTACCGAAGCTACGCAGATTTCAGCAGAGGCGCAGGGCTATCAGGATACGCCGGGGATCTACACGCAGGCCCAGATTGAGGGCTGGCGTAAAGTCACAGACGCGGTTCATGCCAGAGGCGGACGGATATTTGTGCAGTTATGGCACACAGGCCGAATTTCACATGTCGATTTACAGCCAGAGGGTGCCGCACCAGGCGCGCCGTCAGCTATCCGTGCTGAAACCAAAACCTTCGTGAACAACCATTTTGTTGATGTTTCAGAACCCAGAGCGCTTGAGCTGAAGGAAATAAAAGGCATTGTTGCCGATTTCAGAAAGGCATCAGCCAATGCCATTACCGCAGGTTTTGATGGTGTAGAGATACACGGTGCGAATGGCTATCTGCTTGAACAGTTCCTGAAAGATGGTGCCAATCAGCGTACCGATGAATATGGCGGTTCAGTTGAGAATCGTGCGCGGTTGCTATTAGAGGTCGTGGAGGCCGTGAAAGATGAGATCGGCGCCGCGCGGACGGGCGTTCGCATCTCACCGGTCTCACCTGCTAATGCAATTTCATGCAGCGATCCGCAGCCACAATATGACTACCTGGCAGAGCAACTTGATGCTTCAGGTATCGTTTATCTGCATGTCGTTGAAGGCGCGACGGGAGGTCCCCGTGATGCCTCACCGTTCGATTACGCTTCGCTGCGTCGCCGCTTTAAAAACACCTACATCGGTAACAATGGCTATGACCTGGCGCTGGCGTCTGACCATCTTGCACAGGACAAAGCCGATTTGTTCGCGTTCGGTCGCCCCTTCATTTCTAACCCCGATTTCGTCCAAAGACTTAAGTCGGGAGCGCCTCTGGCCCCGCTTAATCCTGAAACACTGTATGGCGGTGGTGCGGAGGGCTACACCGACTATCCATCGCTTAGCGGTAACAGTTAATAACTCTTTAGATATCACGGTTAACCCTGCATCGCTAACGGCGATTTTTATAAAACAAATGAAGAAGATAAAATTATGACTCGTACATCAGTCCTCATTACAGGCGCTTCAACGGGTATTGGTGCTGTTTACGCTGAGCGTTTTGCGCGTCGTGGACATGACCTTGTTCTGGTTGCTCGCGACAAATTGAAATTAGAGGCGCTGGCAGAACGGCTGCGGCAGGAATGTCATATTTCCGTCGATGTGCTGCCTGCCGACCTCACGCTGGCGAGTGATTTAGCTGCTGTTGAAGCACGCCTCCGGGAAGACACGCGGATAGGCACTCTTATCAATAACGCAGGTATCGCTCAGTCCGGCACGTTTACCGAGCAGACGCCTGATTCCATCGAACGCCTTATCGCGCTTAACGTCACTGCCCTGACGAGACTGGCCACTGCTGCAGCGGGCCGGTTCGCAGAAGCCGGAGAAGGTTCGATCGTCAATATCGGTTCCGTAGTCGGTCTCGCCCCGGAATTTGCAATGACGGTTTACGGCGCAACAAAAGCCTTTGTTCTTTTCCTTTCTCAGGGAATGAACGTTGAGCTCTCTCAAAAAGGCATCTATATCCAGGCGGTGCTCCCTGCAGGTACATACACCGAAATCTGGGATCGTGCCGGTATCGACATCAGTAACGCTTCAAAAATGATGGAAGTGGGTGAACTGGTTGACGCCGCTCTGGCGGGTTTTGACCGCCGCGAGCGCGTGACGATTCCGCCATTACATAATGCTGAGCGCTGGGATGTTCTTGATGCCTCCCGTCAGGGTCTCCTCTCGGACATCAGGCAGGAAGAGGCCGCAGAGCGATACAAGACCCTTTAGCTAAGCACAGCTCAGCAGAACCTTTTCAGGGTTCAGCTGAGCGGTAAATCGACCATGAATCTCTTAATGCGTCTCTCTTCTCTGAAGGGAAACTGAACCCAATCACACGAGCGTATCCCTAATGAGTCAACAACGTGTAGCACTGGTAACCGGCGCCTCTTCAGGTATCGGTGAAGCCTCTGCCAATAAACTTTTAGCCGCGGGTTACAGGGTATATGGCACCAGCCGGCGTGGCCCACAACCAGGTCAATACGCCTTTCCACTACTGGCGCTGGATGTCACGGATGACACTTCGGTGAAGAGTGCCATTGAGGAGTTGATTCGGCTGGAGGGGCGAATCGATCTCCTGGTGAACAACGCCGGTTTTGGGGTAGCGCCAGCGGCGGCGGAAGAGAGTTCAGTTGAACAGGCGAAGCAGATCTTCGACACAAATTTTCTGGGGATTGTCAGGCTGACGCGCGCCGTGCTGCCTCACATGCGTCGTGAGGGCAGCGGGCGCATCATCAATATCGGTTCAATTCTGGGGATCGTGCCGTTGCCGTATGTGGCCCTCTATGCGGCCAGCAAACATGCAGTCGAAGGGTATACAGGCGCACTTGACCATGAACTGCGCACGCTGGGCATCAGGGTTTCTGTCATCGAACCGGCATACATAAAAACGCAGTTCGAAGCTCACAATATTGAACCGGATGCAAAACTTGAAGAGTACGACCGTATCCGCGCTAAGTTAACGAAGGTGGTCAGTAAGGCAATGGCTGAGGCGGAAAGTCCGGAGGTAGTAGCGGAGGTGGTGGTCAAAGCGGCTCAGACTTTACGCCCAAAGGTACGCTACACGGCAGGAACGCTGGCCGCAAAATTGAATTTCATCCTCCGATTTGCCCCGGCAAAACTCCTGGATAAGGTCGTGCGGAACAGCCTTCAGCTGGATGCCAGAAATTAAAAAATCACATTTTCGCGACTGGCCGCCGGTATCCGCTATCTGTTATTTCAGTCGTGTCCGGTTTCGTTGAATGAAGGCATGAGCATATTAACCGGCAAATCCTTATTCCATTATTTATTACGTTGCTCCCGGGAGCTTTTTTTGCTCAGTAACAGAGGCACCTGAGAAGACTTCAGTGCTAAAAATCAGAGGATAAACACCAAATGAAAACCAGGACGATGCGAGCCTTTACGTTTAAACGCTACGGGAAATCACCTGAGCTGGGATTTGAAAATGTAGATTACCCTTCCCCCGGTGCCGATGAAATCCTGGTAAAAGTCTATGCCGTTGGTCTGAATCCCATTGATAACATTATCCCCAGCGGAATATTCAAACCGATTCTGCATTTTAAACTTCCGGCGACGCTGGGCAGTGATTTGTCAGGCGTGGTTATTGCAACAGGAAGTCGGGTGACACGTTTCAAGCCGGGCGATGAAGTCTTCGCCAGCATTTTCGACATTGGAACAGGTTCACTCGCCGATTTTGCACGCATTCCTGAACGTCTCGCGGCTTTTAAGCCCGAAAATCTGGATTTCATTGAGGCTGCTTCGCTGCCGATGGTTAGCCTCACCGCCTGGCAGGTGTTTACAGAGAGAGCACATCTGCGGCCAGGACAAAAAGTATTTATTCCGGCAGGTTCGGGAGGGATTGGCACTATTGCGATTCAGCTGGCGAAACATCTTGGCGCCAGGGTAGCGACGACGACCAGTTCAGCCAACGTAGAGTGGGTGAGTCGGCTGGGCGCAGATGAAGTAATTGACTATAAAAAGCAGGGATTTGAAAAGGTGCTAAGTGGCTACGATCTCGTACTCGGCACGCTGCGGGGGGATTCCATTGAAAAAGCCATGCAGATTCTTAAACCTGGCGGAAAGATACTTTCTCTGGTCGGTCCATTAGACGTTAATTTCGCGCGAGCCAGGCAACTGAATATCTTCCTGCGGATGATATTTGCCCTGATGAGTCGCAAAATTATGCGCCTTTCAAAAAAGCGCGGTCTGGATTATTCATTTCTCTTTGTTCGTCCTGATGGCGATCAACTCACCCAAATCGGCAAACTTATAGAAGCAGAACACATCAAACCGGTGATCGACAGGGTGTTCCCATTTGCAGACACAAAAGATGCCCTGGCTTACCTTGAACAGGGACATGCAAAGGGTAAAGTCGTGGTTAAAATTCATCAGGAATAACAGCCAGATCTGACGTGAAAAATAATCATTAACCCTGGCGGTAGCGCCTGAAGTCAGAATGCTGGCCTGCTAACTAAGCATCTGCTTCCCAGACCCCGCTGTCGTTATGCACTCTGTGGTAATGTTAACGTCACACGGTTTTTGCTCTGAGGATTCCGACATGTCTCCCTTTTATCAACTCACTGCCACCAGTCTGAATGGCCAGCTTATCCCGATGGCCGACTACGCTGACAAGGTGGTTCTGGTGGTTAATACCGCCAGCCATTGTGGATTCACGCCACAATACGCAGGTCTTGAATCGCTCTATAAAAAGTACGCCGCGCAGGGGCTGGTGGTGCTGGGTTTTCCCTGCAACCAGTTCGGAAAGCAGGAACCCGGCGGTGCCGAAGAAATCGCGCAGACATGCCACATCAACTATGGTGTGAGTTTTCCGATGTTCGGGAAAGTTGAGGTCAATGGCACCTCAACGCACCCGATTTTCCGTTACCTGAAAGATGAATTACCCGGCGTGCTGGGTGGTCGTATTAAGTGGAACTTCACTAAGTTCCTGATCGGACGCGACGGCAAACCGATCAAACGCTTTGCCCCGACCACCACCCCGGAGAAAATGGAATCCGCCATTCTTGCTGCTCTTTAAGTGAGGTGTTTTACCATCTCACTGTCAATGACGGGATTACCAGTAAACTGTTTATTTCCGCTCCACCTGGCAGCGCCTGTAACTCCTCGACGTCTGTTCAGTGCCAGAAGCGGACGTTACTCACTGTGAGAAGCAGAACGCATAGCAGCGTTATGCCCGGTTTTGTCAGTCAGTCCGGATATAACTGCCAGAATCAGCGCTATAACCGAGAGTATCGCGCCTGCCCAGTCAGGCGACTGAAGACCAAAGCCAGCCGCTATAACTGCCCCTCCCAGCCATGCACCCAGGGCATTACCGAGATTGAAGAGACCTATGTTAACGGCTGCAGCCAGCGTCGGAGCCCCTGCCGCCCGCGCTTTGTCCATCACCAGTTTCTGGATGGGGGACACGGTCGCAAACCCAAACGCAGCCATCAGAAAAATACAGACCGCTGACATGACCTGGCTGTGGGCAGTAAAGTTAAATACCAGCAGGACGATGGCCTGAGCGGCCAGGGTGACGTAAAGCATCGGCATAAGCGCGCGATCGGCATATCTGCCGCCCAGCTGATTACCGACAAATAGCCCCAGACCGAACAGCAGCATCAGCCATGCCAGGCTGCTTTCGCTGTATCCGGCCAGCCCGATCATCATGGGGGCGATATAGGTAATGGAGGTAAAAAATGCACCCGGCCCAAAGACCGTTATGCCCATCGCCAGCAGAACATTGACGTTGCGGAAGGCATTAAACTCGTGTGCGAAATTATGGTTCTCCGGACGGGGCTGATGCGGGATAAGCATGCCGACGCTGATAACCGTAACAACTCCAATTGCGGCAATAACCATAAAAGCATCCCGCCAGGAAAGATGCTGCCCGATCCAGGTTCCGACGGGAACACCAATAAGATTTGCTACGGTCAGTCCCATGAACATGAATGCAATCGCCCTTACCCGCTTAGACGGCGCAACCATATCGGCAGCAATGATCGAACCAATACCGAAGAAGGCGCCGTGAGTCAGAGACGTGATGATCCTGCCCAGAATGGCAATGCCCAGCGTGGGCGCAAAGGCCGTAACGAGGTTACCCGCCACAAACAGCAGCATCAGGAAAACCAGCATGGCTTTTCGGGGCACTTTTGAGCCCAGAATAATCAGGGCCGGCGCGCCGACAAAAACACCCAGCGCATAAGCCGTTGCCAGATTTCCGGCCACGGGAATAGTAACGTTGAAATCAGCGGCAATAACGGGAAGCAGGCCGGCAATGATGAATTCAGTCGTACCGATACCGAATGCACCAATCGCCAGCGCCCAGAGAGCAAGTGGCATAACAAATATCCTGTCAGTTAACCTATTTTTTTGTCTGAGCTGCGCATAACACGTGCCGGCTTTCGTTTAGAGAACCGGCACATGACATGGTGATGGCAGCAGGACAGACAGGATATAAGTTTGCTTAGAGTTGATAAACAGCCCTGAAATCGCCTGAGTGGTGACAAAAATTCTACTTAAGAGTGCCAAAGTATCCTTTTTCGGCCTTACTTAGCAGTTCATCGACAATAAGCCTGACCTTGGGGATCAGATGCCTTGTCCGGGGCCAGACAACGTTCAGCCCGACGGGTACGGGCATATGATCGGGCATAACAGCAACAAGCCTGCCCTCATCAATATGGCTGTTCACCATCGATTCCGGAAACTGGGCAATACCTGCTCCTGCCAGGCAGGCCTGAAGCATGGCGTCTCCGTCGCTTATCTGGTGTGCCGAGGCCGAGATAAACTTTATTTCCCGCTCCCCGGCTGGCCGTAGCCGCCAGGCAAGCGGTGCCCCCCGCCGGTACCCCATAATGCAGCAGTGTTTTTTTAGCGCTTCGACATCAAAGGGCTGACCATGCCGCTCAACATAAGCGGGAGATGCGCAGAGCATGAGGCGCTGTCGGCTCAGACGACGCGCAATCAGCTCATCGGTACTCTGCAGTTCGCCCAGGCGCAGTACCAGGTCAACGCCCTCCTCAACCGGATCAATCAGACGGTCGTTAAAGGTCAACACCAGACGCAGGGCTGGATAACGATTCATCACTTCAAGCAGCACCGGCATCATCAGGTTGCGTCCGAATGATGCCGGCATGTCTATACGCACCGTTCCGGCAGGATTGTCCTGCCGCCGGCTGAGCGTATTTTCAGCCGAGTCCAGAATTTCCAGTGCAGAGAGGCAACTGGTGAGATAGGCCTCTCCGTCACTGGTCAGGCTTAGCTTACGGGTTGAGCGGTGAAACAGCCGCGTTCCCAGCCTCTCCTCAAGCCGCGCCACGCTTTTTCCGACGGCAGATTTTGTAATGCCCAATTGCTCCGCAGCTTCAGTAAAGCTCCTGGACCTGGCCGTTGTGACAAAAGTTGTGATTCCTCGCAAGGATTCCGCTGTAAACCCGGTAGACATAAAGTTGACTCTCTGGCGACTCATAGCGTGTTTATCGATGTGTAATTCTATACCAGGCTTAAGTCAGTTCGAAAACAAAGTGCCGGCACCTGTCGGCGTATCCATATTAAAAAAACAGGGAGCAGTCATGTCACAGGCAAGACCTTTGAAATTTGTCTCACTGCTGGGCAGTCTTCGCGCGGATTCTTTTAACGCCGTCGTAGCCCGCAATCTTAGCCTGCTGGCGCCGGCAGGCGTGGATGTCAGCGCGCTCAGCTCTGTCGGGGAAATACCGCATTACGACGCTGACCTGCAGGCTCAGGGATTTCCTGAATCGGTTGTGGAAATGGGACAAGCGATAGCGGCAGCAGACGGCCTGATTATTGTCACACCTGAATATAACTATTCTGTGCCGGGCGCCCTGAAAAATGCGCTGGACTGGCTTTCGCGTCTTCCGGATACCCCTGTCGCCGGTAAGCCTGTCGCCATAATCACTGCGTCACCCGGTGCCATAGGTGGCGCAAGGGCGCAGTATCACCTGCGCCAGATTCTGGTCTTTCTCGACGGCAGAGTGCTTAACAAGCCAGAGGTCATGATTGGACAGGCCTCCTCCCGGCTTGACCCGAAATCCGGCCGCATAACGGATGCAGACACCCGTGACCATATTTCGGCTCAGCTTAGTGCGCTCGCGACAATGGCAACTCGCCAGGGCTGATTAATAACATCACTCACATCTGAACAACCACAGGGAGAAAACTATGTCTACCAACGTTATTCGCGGTATGGACCACGTCGGCATTACCGTTTCGGATATTGATGAGGCTACCCGCTTCTTTTCTGACGCCTTTGGTGCAGAAGTTATTTATGACTCCGTCTCGCCTTCAGACGACGACGTAAAAGGCGAAGAAACGGAAAATATTCTGAACCTGTTCCCGGGAACGAAAATTACCACGGTCAGAATGATGAAGCTGAAGCACGGCCCGGGACTGGAGCTTTTTGAAATGAAGGGGCCAGAGCAAAGTCAGCCCGTACGACCCAGCGATTATGGCCTGCAGCATTTTGCTGTTTACGTTGATGACATCAACGAGGCTATCAGCCTGTTCGAGCAGGCTGGCGGGAAGATGTTTACTTCTCCTCAGCCCCTGATGTTTCCAACTGAGGTGGGAGAGAATAACTTTTTCTGCTACGGCCGCACGCCGTGGGGTAGCGTCATTGAACTGATTTCTTTACCTTCAAAGCTGCCGTATGAAGACCATACCTCTCTGCGCCGCTGGAAGCCCTGAGTGTAACCGGGTGCGCCAGCGCAGGCGTACCCGTAAATACTAAACGTCCGCTTCTCGCTCATAGCTGACTTGCCCACGAATAATTTCCGACTCATACCCACGTACAAGACAGTTGCTTGCAGCTGGAGTGGCTGGTTTTCCAGGCGGCCCCTATAACGCCGCCCCGGCACCTATCACATACATGTCCGGGAGGGCCCACTTCTGGTTTCACTATGAATGTTGACACCTGCAACATCCGCTCACAAGAGTGTGAAAATCATCCCTGAAACCGATTAAGATTCACAAGTTGTCGCAGCATCTCGATATGAATCGGTTTATCATTAAGCGCCGGTATGTAAGTAAACGATGTACCACCCGCATGCATAAAAATCTCCCTGTTCTGCTCATCAAGCTCCTCAAGCGTTTCTAAACAGTCTGATGCGAACCCCGGGCTGATTACATGCAGGCTTTTTATTCCTTCATTCGGTAGATTTTTAATTGTCTCATCAGTAAAAGGCGTTAACCATGGCTCTCTGCCGAATCTTGACTGGAACGTCATCAATATTTTCAATGACGGCATATTGATTGCTTCAATGAGTAATTTTGTCGTTAACTCACATCTTTCCTGGTATCGGTCCCCCTCTTTGACAAACCTCACCGGTATACCATGATATGAAATCAACAATGCATCTGGAATGCCGTTAGCTTCGAAAGATGCCTGAACGGATGCTCTTAACGCTTCAATGTAGGCAGGGTGATCGGCATAGTCATTGATGAAGTTTATGGAGGGTGTATACCGGTTCTTCATTATCTGCAGGTGACGGCTCACGCTATCCCAAACAGAAGAAACGGTCGAAGATGAAAACTGGGGATACAAAGGAATGACGATAATTTTATCGACGCCTTTTTCCAGTAGCCTGTCAATTGCACCACCTATACCCGGCTCGCCATAACTCATCCCCAGCTCGACAGGCATACCTGTCACTTCTTCAAGCGCACGGGCTTGCCTGACGCTGTAAACCATGAGAGGAGAACCTTCCTCCATCCAAATCGAAGAATATAATTTCGCCACTCGCCTTGCACGTAATGGGATAATCACGCCATGTAGAATGGGGCACCAGATGATTCTTGGTAAGTCAACCACTCTGTAGTCATGCAGAAATTTAGATAAAAATTTCTTTACCTCAACAGGCGTTGGTTCTTTTGGTGTTCCAAGGTTAACAATCAAAACACCCTGTTTATTCGTCATCAGGTGGGACCCTCAAGGCCATTGTCACTAACTCACTCATGCCAGTCACTCCGTAGCAGTTTGTCTTAAAGGCCTCAATTTGAGCTCATTTTGTAGAAATAATTGAAATGCAGATTTACTGTTTCACGGCTTATGATGCTATGAATCGGATTGCTGTCATCGCTTTTACTCAACGATCATGATTTTAGGACATATCATCAGTGAAAACATTACTTTCTCTATCGTCAGATTTAACCAGTGCGGGGCTACGCGACGTCATCATTGAAGTCGGGGTGTGGAGGAGTTAGCTGGAGGAGGTGAGAAAACCGTATCTGGATGCCCGCGCAGATGCATGCCTTAGGCTTGATCTTTTTATGCGTATAAGTGATGAAGGCGACTAACCTGCTCCCTGTTAATTCTTACAGAACGCTTTTAGCAATGTCCGTTACTCGCTCAAAGCGGACTGACATGCCTCAACAGCTTACCACTGCTTTTACCAGGCTGGACGACGTTGCATGAACTCATTTCGGGTAATGTCGTCAGCAGGCGAGCCGCGCAGCGGTGCGACAGCTAAATTTAATAGTTACAATATACTAATGCGATTCAATAACCGGCGGAGGATTAGGCCGGCGAACCGGCCTGAGGCATTATCAGATGGCGCAATAAACGCGCGCTTCACGTGGCGTGTAGATACCAAACGTCACCACGCTCAGTAAGCCATTAACAAACGTCTGCTGCACTTCAACCCGGTTAACTTTTTCCTGGCCGCCGCACACCTGCGCCGCATCAATGCTCTTACGCTGACCGATACCTGAAACAAAGAACGGCTGGCTGGTGGTTTTCGTCGCCGCGCCAACTTGATTCTGTTTCATTACGAAAGTCTGCTGCGCACAGCCGGTTAAACTCAGAGCCAACAATGCCGCAACACAAAGCTTGTTCATAAATATCCTTATCGCCTGAAATAAAAAAATAAATGCTGAGTGAAATCATCACTCAGCCAGCAATCAGGTTATCGACAACGAAAGCGGAAACATGAGAAAGATTTTCAAGTAAGCCTAACGGATACGTTTTGCTGAACAGCACAGCAATAAAAAAAGCCCCCGCACTGCAGGGCGCTTTTTATGTTTACCGCAGCATTTCCGCTTAGCGAGTCAAATCGTCGAAGAACTTTTTGACGCCATCGAGAAAGCTTTTTGAATGCGGACTGTTCTTCTCGCCCGCCGCACCACCAAAGCTCTATTCCGGCTCACGCAGCAGCGACTTATGCTTCTCGCTCATAGCGGACCCTGGCCTGCCGTCAGTCCGCTTTGTGCCAGAAGCGGACATCAGTTCCAATTAATATAGTCAGCGCAATGCCTTTGAGAAACAGACAGCTTCTGCCCTGCCTATATATGGGCCGTAATTCTCGATAGGGACATAACCATTTTTCATGTAGAAATTTACTGCACGATAGTTGATGTGTCGGGTTTCCAGCCTAATTTCGATATGTCCCATCTCTTTTGCAGATTTTTCAAGAAAAGTGAGTAAAGCACCGCCAATCCCTGACGCACTTCGGTCTGAAAACATCCTTTTAATCTCGGCTATATTTTTGGTTAATGGCCGTATAGCACCACATCCCACAGCTTTGCCTTGAGAATTCTTTGCTAATGCCCATAAAGCATTGTCATCATTCATTGCTTCGACGGTGAAATTGCTTTTGCCGTTATCACCAGTAATAGCGGCAAGTTCTGCTGATAGAACTTCGACTAAGCGATGGGACTCTGAAGAAAATGGATCTGATTTTTCTACTGTTATCATGGTCATATCCTGCAGGATAAATGTGACCAACTTAAAGCATCCTGTTAAGGAAAGCATCAGCCTAAAACGGGTGATGGGACAACACTTATTCAAACCATCCTATGGATGTCATGTCCGCTCCTCGCTCAAAGCAGCCAGTCGATGCGCTAACATCACGTTTTCAATCAGTCACCGTTTACTGCGCTGGCGAACGTGTGCGGAACTTCCGCGATGTCTGTTTCTCTGGGCTTCCTTTCTTCCCATAATCTGCCGATTGGCATGCAGTTCTGTGCAGGGTTTAATCAGGAGCATTTATTGCTGGCACTGGCGGGTCAGCTTGAAAGCGCTTATCCGTGGCAGACAAGAAAACCGGAGGTATGGGCTGGGCGCTAAAGACCTTTCAGAAGCATCGCCTGATGATTTTTCCAGGACGTGTAAGCGACGACTTCCTCTCTGCTATTTTTTGTCTCGAAAATAGTGGGGAGAGGCGACCGGCTCATAAAGTCACCTGGAAAACTTTAGCTCACTGCTCACGGTTGACATGACCCTCCGTAACAGGCATACCACTTTGTCAGTTTTGCCGTTAGCGAACAGGTGAACAGGTGAACAGGTGAACAACCGGGAACTTCCGCTATCGACCAATCTGATGTTGTGAGTATTTGCGCTCGTCGTCAGAAGCGGAATAATATCGATTTCGGTGGTTTAGACTGTTGAAGTCACAACTCAGGTCTGAAAGAGCGGGAGATTAATATGCAATCAGTTCGCCTCATGGGTGACGGATACGAACCTCATGTGACACAGGAGGAAGGTAAACTGATCTACTCACTGCCTGTCGATTCTGGTTTTATCAGCTATGAATTTGCCTTTGAGATCAGCCGGCACGATCTGGATATTCTGCTTTCCGATGATTACAGACGTGCCGTGCTCGAAATTACTGCGCATACCTTGCTCCAGCGTTCGACGCTAACAGGCTATGACCGTTTTACCCAGAAAGACTTCGATAAACTGGTCACGAACACCCTTCACTCCACACCCGATTTCCTGCAAACATTCATTTCTCAGATAAGCCATGAACATCACATTGTTATAGAGCATTACGTGAAAGAAATCATGGACCGGCGTTCTGCCTCACAATGAATACAATGAGTACTAAATTTTGGTCTCCCGAAAGTGAAAAACCAACAGAAATAATAAACTGACGCAATATGATTTTACGCTGCGAAGTTATTTCTGAGTCTGAACAATAAAGGGGGACCAGAACAAACCCAGGAATGAAATACCAGTCTTAGAAATGTTCTTAGCTGTAATAGCAGGGGGAGAGCTTCTCAATGAGTCAAAACCCTCCCCCATGACATCGAGCAACCCCGCAACGTCCGCCGCTAATCCCCTATGCAGTCATCCCGCCATCAATCACCAGTTCGGTACCGCTGACGTAACTGCTTTCATCGGAGGCCAGAAACAGGGCCGCAGCCGCTACTTCATCAGGATTACCCAGCCGCTTTGCCGGGATCCGTTCGCTGAGTGTCTGCCTGACTTCATCGCTGGCCTGGCTAAACATCGGTGTATCAGTTGGGCCAGGGCTGAGTGTATTAACTCTGATGCCACGCGGTGCCAGCTCGCTGTTCCAGGTGCGGGCATAGGATCGCACCGCAGCCTTGCTGGCGGAATAAGCAGCATAGCCAGGATTAGCAATGCTTCCCGCGATCGACCCCACCAGTACGATGCTGCTGCCCTCCCTCATGAGCCGTACCGCGTGCTGCACCGTCAACACCATGGCACGCACATTCAGATCAAAGATGCGATCAAGGTGCTCCTCCGTGGTCGCTTCCAGGCTCGCAGGTTCTGACACGCCAGACGAGTTGACGAGGATATCAAGTCTGCCAGCCCTGGCATTGAGGGTTTCAAACAGACGCTCAAGGTCGCTTGTGTGGGTGATGTCACCCGCAATCGCCTCGACCTCACCGCCAATCAGCGCTACAGCCTCTGCCAGCTGTGCTTCACGTCGACCCGTTATAAAAACCCGTGCGCCTTCCTGAACAAAACGGCGAGCAACAGCGAGGCCAATACCGCTACTACCTCCGGTGACCAGGGCGATCTTTCCACTTAGTTTCATCATTACAACTCCGGATAGGGGTTAGACACCAGATGGTATATTTATTATATTTAGTGTCAATTACGCACCTGATGTACACCAGATATCCTCAAGGAAACCAAATGACCACTGATATCACCGTAGTGCTGGCCGAGATCAACAGCACGCGCCCTATCCTGGAACAGGTGGCAAACAAGTGGTCAGTACTGATCCTGACCGTGTTGTGCTCCCAGCCCTCACGTTTTAACGCCATCAAGCGCAGGCTCGACCCCATCACACATAAGTCTCTGACGGAGGCATTGCGACGGCTGGAACGCAACGGATTAGTGAGCCGCCACGTGATTGCCTCCTCCCCTGTGGCGGTGGAATATGCGATTACGCCGCTGGGCCGAACGTTGCAGGATCCTTTTATTGCGCTGGTGAGCTGGGCAAAGCAACATGGGGGAGCGATGGAACAGGCGCAGACGGTTTATGATAATGGATGGGATATCGATGAGTCTGTATGAACTCCGCCAGGGTGGCGTTCCTGCCTGTCAATAGCGTCAGGTTAATGAGAAGATGAGTTCAGCAGGAACAATGAATTGCCGTACGCGGAGTTCCGCGAAGTCACTCAGGCCAGTTCATCACAGACGTTTGAGGGAATTCAGTAGCCTGTCTCGCACATAGATGTTGGTCATCAGCAACAGACTTCTTTTTGTGCCTGAAACAGAAAACCTTTCTGCCGTGGCACGCGGTTTCAGAATATAAGGCGGGTTAATCAGGCGTTCAGGAAATGTGTCCTTGCGGGAACAGTCGGCAAAGCGTTAAACGTAAGATCCATTACCGTTAAACCGGAAGGTCATACCAGCAATCATTTGCATCGACTAAGGCTCTTCTGACTCAAAAAACTGATACGACCCATCACGTCGGGCTTTGGCCTGGTACATCGCTTTATCCGCGTTTTCGAATAATATTTTGGCCGATGCCGTCCCAAAGCGGGCAAGGCTGATACCGATAGCCGCGCCTATGCGCACGTCCATATTATCAATGGCGAATGGCGCGTGCAGACTTTCAATAATACGCAGGGCAATGGCAGCGGCTGTGTCGCGATTTCTGCACTTTGCCGCCACAACAAATTCATCTCCGCCCAGTCGCGCCAGTGAGTCGCCCGGACGCATACAGCGTTGCAGCCGTTCACTGACCTGCTGCAGCAAGGCATCCCCTGTCGCGTGGCCCATCAAATCGTTCACCGCCTTAAAGCCATTAAGATCGATAAACATCACCGTCGTGTAGGCCTCATCATCCACCTTCGCCAGCATGCGCCCGACCTGGTCGTTGATCCAGGTACGATTATGCAGCCCGGTCAGTGTGTCCAGCGTTGCCAGCTTCTCCAGATTGCGCATCCTCTCTTTGTCTCGCGTAATGTCGCGCGACACCAGAACTGCACCGATATTTTTGCCGGTAGAGGGATTGATGACGCCACAGGCTTTGGTGCCCAGAATGATGTAGTGGCCGTCACGATGCAGCTTGCGCACCTCAACGACGTCCGGCAGTACTCCTCCATTAAAGATGCAGGCGAGTGCTTCAGAAGCGGGGCCGCGGTCATCGGGATGCAGGAAATCTACCACCAGCTGACCGACAACTTCTTCGGCTGTCCAGCCAATCATTTCGCTATAAGAGGGCGAGATTGAAACGTACCGGCCATCCGCGTCGCAATGGGCAATCAGATCGGTACTGTTTTCAATTAACAGACGATATTCTGCCGCCGTGCGCAGCGCATCTTCCAGCGCTTTACGCTGTCCGGTCACATCCAGAATGAAGCCGTTATACTGCAGACGGGACGTGCCAGGCTGGCGATCCGGCAGGCCAGATACAATGACCCGACGCGTCTTGCCATCCAGACAGTTGATCGGCACTTCAATATGAAAAGGCGTCAGGAAATCAAGCGCTGCGGTCAGTTGCAGCGCGATCTTTGCATCGTCGTCGGCCTGTGCCAGTCTCAGCCATGAACTCAGCGTCACACCCTTCAGTTCAGGCATCAGACCAGCAGGGCTTTCCTGACTGGCGACGCAGATACCCTGGGCGTCTGTAGACCAGACAGCGGTAAAAGAGGGTTTGATCATTGTGTTCATGGCGGCCGGCTCCGACGTGGCTGACGATATTAAACAGGCTCAGTACTCGTCGCTACAGACCTGATTATAACCGTTAATGTCCGCCTGTAGCTGAAGGAGGATCCGGAGACAGGTTCATCATTGCGAGAATACCCGCCATTGACGACGGCTGACGCTGCGCTTGTCCGTCTGCAGCTGCTGAGGTGCCGCCCTGCCCGCACAAGAGTGAGCGAACCCGGGATTCAGTGTCAGAAGTATGAGCCAGTGTTTATCGGCCGATCGGGCCAGAATCTTTAATGATGCCACCTCTGCCAAAAGCGCTGGGGTATGATTATGTTGATTAATAGCAACCGGATAATCAGGCGTAAAATCACTTTACTGTTTTAGTCTTCTTAATACCTTTTTGCAGCCCGCAGCAAACGCAGGCTGCAACGGTCAGGGTCAACTGACCAGACCTGGATCAGTCTGCCGTATGTGTGTGATAGATCTTGCTGACCACGGTCCAGCGATCGTTCACTTTCAGCAGGTTAAAAAAATCAGTGAAACGGAAACCAGAAATGTCGTCAGTGTCGATGCGGGCATTGGCGGCAGTCCCAACAATATCTACGCGCACGATAGCCGCTTTTGCTTCGGGTGAAGGACGGAATGCAGTGTCGATGGTGTCAAACAATCCCTGAATTGGACCGCCGCTGAGGTTGCCGTCACTGTCGAGACCAAAAATGGTCGCCCTGTCGCTGAAAGCGGGCTTCATGAGCTCACTTTTCGCCTGCTTACCTCCTTCGTTATACTGATTCAGCACTGCCACGATGTCGTTATAGTCCTGCACATAGGTCGTGTTATTCATCTGTTTTCTCTCCGTTCTGATTAATAAGGTATCCCTTCAGACACCCCGCTTTTGGGTGATATTTTCTGACCCAGACATGTACCGACTCAGCGCGACAGCAGCCTGCCGGGGGAGCGCAGGCGGGATAAAAGGCGAGCCACTGTGTCGATTTAATTATGTAGTGATCACTACGTAATATTATTATTGTATAGTGATCACTATGTAATATGTCAAGAGAATGATTGAGGCCGTCTATGAAAATGTCTGACCAGCCTGCCGTGACTGAAAAGCCGAAAGGCCGGCCACGAAGCTTTGACCGTGATAAAGCGTTGCTGAAGGCGCTGGATCTGTTCTGGCGCAAAGGTTTTGAGCCAGCATCGGTTGCCGAACTTTGCGCCGCCATGGAAATCAACCCACCCAGCCTCTATTCCGCCTTTGGCAACAAGGCAAAACTTTTTCTGGAGGCCGTGAACTACTACGAAACGAAGTACTGGAAAGCGACCTGGTTGCGGCTTGATGAGAGGCAGGATATTGGTGAAGCGATTGACGGTTTCTTTAGCGAAGCAGCCGATATTCTGCTCTCCCCTTCAGCGCCCTGCGGCTGCATGGTGGTGCTGGCAGCCATCAATGTTTCAGCAGAATCGACGGACGTTGTCAGGGCGGTTAGCGTTCTCAGACAGGAAGGGAAAGATCTGTTTGAAAAACGGCTGGTCAGAGCGGTTCAGGAGAAACAACTGCCCGCAGATACCAATACCGTCGCGCTGGCTACCGTTCTGAATACGCTGCTGGAAGGCATGTCGATAGAGGCGAAAGATGGTGCGACGCTTCAGAGCCTGAAATTGATCGGCCAGCACGCCACCCGACTGCTTCACCCGCTCACAATCAGAAACTGATAGCATGCAACAGGTTAAAAGTTACTAGACGACCGGTCAGTTTTTCACTAGAGTGTGCACATTATGAAAAGAAACGTGACAGATATGCGGCAGCATATCATTGATGTGGCCAGGGCGATCATTACTCACAAGGGCTACAGCGCCGTCGGGATTTCCGAGATTGTAAAAGCGGCAGATATCCCAAAAGGCTCGTTCTATTACTACTTTCCCTCGAAAGAAGCGTTTGCAGAGGCGCTGCTGGAGCACTACTTCAGCCACTATTTGCTGGAAGTAGAGCATCAGTTAGGCGGAACAGGAACGGCGAGAGAGCGACTGCTGCGCTATTTTACCTTCTGGAAAACGACCCAGGGTGCAGACCTGCCTGAAAGCAAATGTCTCGTGGTCAAGCTGGGGGCGGAAGTCTGCGACCAGTACGAGAACATGCGGCATGTGCTGGCCACGGGCACCCATGAAATTGTGCTCAAAATTGCTGCCTGTCTCCGGCTCGGTCAGGAAGATGGCTCCCTGCCCGCCGTAATGGATGCCACTGAACTGGCAGAAGAACTTTATCAGCTCTGGCTGGGGGCTTCCCTGATGGCGAAAATCCACGATCCTGACAAAGCGTTCAGTCAGGCAATGAACGCAACAACACGGCTACTCGGGTAGCCGGTTTTTTTTATCCAATTACTAGACGACCGGTCAACTATTAAGAGGTTTATATGACTGACAACAGTACCCGTACCGATTTATTTTCACCTGTTTCGATGGGCAGCCTTCAGCTGTCAAACCGCATTGTCATGGCGCCGGTCACGCGTAGCCGTTACGGTGAAGAGGGTGTGCCTGATGAACTCCATGCGACCTACTATGCACAGCGTGCCGGGGCTGGCCTGATTATTTCTGAAGCCACCAACATCTCTCCGCAGGGACGCGGCTACGCCGCGACACCGGGGATATGGAGCGAAGAGCAGGTAGCTGGATGGAAAAAGGTCACCGAGGCAGTCCACGCCAAAGGCGGCAAAATCGTCTGCCAGTTATGGCACGTGGGCCGTTTTTCAAGCGTGGAACTGCAGCCTGACGGCCAGCGTCCGGTTGCGCCATCTGCCATTAAAGCTGAAGGACAGACTTATACCGTAAACGGCTTTGTGCCGGTATCGACGCCACGTGCGCTGGAAACAGAAGAAATCCCCGGCATCATTGAGCAATACAAACGTGCAGCTGAAAATGCCCTGCGTGCCGGTTTCGACGGCGTTGAGGTCCACTCTGCCAACAGCTACCTGCTCGATCAGTTCCTGCGTGATTCCACCAATCACCGTACCGACGCCTACGGTGGCTCTATTGAAAACCGCGCCCGCCTGACGCTGGAAGTGACAGAAGCCATCATCAACATCTGGGGCAATGACAAAGTCGGTATCCGCCTCTCTCCGGTCACGCCTGATGCCGGTAACACCCCGCCAGACAGCAATGTTATGGCGATGTACGGCTACCTCATTCAGCAACTTAACCGGTTCAGCCTGGCTTATCTGCACTTCGTTGAAGGCGCGACGGCCACCTCTCGTGATGTGCCTGCCGATGTGGACATGGACGCGCTGAGCGCACAGTTCAACGGTCCGTTTATTGGCAATAACAACTATGACCTTGAGATGGCCATCAGCCGCCGCAACGCCGGAATTATTGATGCGGTTGCCTTTGGACGCCTGTTCATCTCCAACCCGGATCTGGTTAAGCGTCTGCGTTACGGTGCCGCGCTGACCATCGCGCCGAAAGAAGCCTATTACGGCGGTGGTGCAAAGGGTTACACCGACTGGCCGGAAGCCAGCAATTGATAACGGTTTATGGCGGGTGACTACCCGCCCCTTTCACCAGAAGGAGAATCAAAATGAATTACCTGCAACAGAAAACAGCCATTATTACAGGTGCATCCTCCGGGATCGGCGCGGCTACCGCGCTTGAACTTGCGCGTCATGGCGTGAATATTGTGGCGGCAGCACTGGACCAGAATGGTCTTGATACGCTGGTGCGCCAGATAGAAGCTGAAGGGGGACGCGCTGTCGGCCAGGTAACCGATGTTACGCGTCTGGAAGAAACCCAGGCGCTGGTGAAGTTCGCCAGTGATACTTTCGGCTCGGCAGACATACTGATTAACAATGCGGGCCTGATGCTTTTTTCAAGCTGGAGTGACGTTGCCTGGGAAGAGTGGAACAAAATGGTCGACGTCAACATCAAAGGCTATCTGAATGCCATTGTCTCTGTGTTACCCGTTATGCTGAAGAAAAATGAGGGACAGATCCTGAATATGGCATCGGTTGCAGGTCATCAGGTGGATGCGGGTGCAGGGGTTTACAGTGCAACTAAATTCTTCGTCCATGCCATGACAGAATCGATGCGCAAAGACTTAGGGGTTAATCACGGGATACGCGTCAACACTATCAGCCCTGGCGTAATCAATACCGGCTGGGCCGATAAAGTCGGCGATCCTCAGGGCCGTAAAGTGGCTCAGGAACTGAATAAATTAGCTATCAGCCCACAGGATGTGGCTAATGCGGTGGTGTATGCACTAAATCAGCCGCAGAACGTTACCGTCAACGACCTCATTGTCTCTCCCACCAGACAAAACTGGTGATATCCGGATAACAGCGTCGGGGTTGCCACGCCATCCACCCTGTCCTGATGCTGATTATCAGGGCAATACTGCCCCGGTATGACTCGCACGCCCTGATGCTACTTTTTCTGCAATTTTTACCTGATTAAGCCGCCGGGCTATCACTATTTGCATCGCGTGAAAATTAAGAAGAAAACAGAGCAACTCAGAATTAATTCTTATAGGTTAACAGGAAAAACAGCCCAAACACCGCACTCCGACAGAGCAAATATTACATTAAATCATAGGGTAAATGCCGGTTTGGTGATTGACAAGCTGTGATCAAAATTCCTGTCATAGTTTTCTTTAGCTTAACCTTTTCTTAAGATTAATCTTATAACATCGTCTCTGTATTAGCCTATGTTGGGCTGTTCCGGAGTCTCACCCTATGCAAAATAACAACACAGCTTCTCACTCTCTCAGTAAAGTTCCGGCCGTTACCGCGGCTTTCTGGTTAACCAAAATCGCTGCGACTACCTTGGGTGAAACCGGCGGCGATGCGGTGACCATGTCGATGAATCTTGGTTACCTGACCGGGACATTGATCTTCGCCATCATCTTTCTGATCGCGGTGATTGTGCAGATAAATCGCCACAGTTTTAACAAATGGATTTACTGGTTCACCGTGGTGGCCACAACCACGGTCGGCACGACGATGGCAGATTTTGCCGATCGCTCACTGGGCATAGGGTATTTAGGTGGCACCGTGCTGCTGAGCACCCTGCTTATCCTTTCGCTTTTCCTGTGGAAAATCACCTGCGGTACGGTTGCGGTCAGTTCAGTGAGCAACGGCGTCACAGAGAGTTTTTACTGGGTCACTATTATGTTTTCACAAACCCTGGGCACGGCCTTAGGTGACTGGACGGCAGACACTGAAGGGCTGGGCTACGATGGCGGGATCCTGCTGTTTGTTGGCGCGCTGGCAATCATCTGGGCGGCCAGTCGCTTTACATCACTTTCGCGTACGGGGTTCTTCTGGGCGGCCTTTATTCTGACCCGACCACTGGGTGCCGTGGTCGGCGACTTTCTGGACAAACCCCTTGCCTCAGGCGGACTCGCGCTAAGCCGCTACGGTGCCTCACTGACGCTGGCGCTAATCATCATCGCTCTCTTGGTGATACTGCCGCAGCGCCCGGCAATGAAGACCGCCACGGCGAGTTAAAAAACGTTACAGTCAGATCTACAGATAACGCATCGACTTAAACATAATCAGGGCCGCCAGCGATGGCGGCTTTTTTATTTTCTTATGCGTAACAGGCTACATCAGACAGAGCGCTCAAAGGAGACGATTTGACCATCGGGTGCAGCAGAGAGTACCGGCAGGCTCTCTGGTGGCTCAAACATCTTCACCCGAAACGCAGTGTTGCTGGCATCAAGGAAAACGGTTCTGAGATGACGGTTACAGATGAACCATATTTCATCGCGGTCATTTGAAAGAATGTAGTAAGCATCTGATGTTTCAGAGGGGTTAAAACAGCCCAGCGCGCGATAAGCCGTCTGTGGGGTAAAACCGCTGGAAAGCGGCAGCGGCCTGGGGCCATGCGCTAACTCTTCGATCCTGAGATAAAGTCCCTGTTCAAGCCACAACATAATGTCACTCCCTGAAAGTAGAGAAACCGGGCTGAACGTGTCGGCTGCATTACCGCGAAGCAGAATGCCCATTCACTGACCGATTTAGTGATCGGATAATTTTTCCGGCATGCAGAAGCGTTATCCTGATCTGAGCATAGCAGCGGTGCGTTCTTATGCTTTTTTTATCTTCTTCCGGTTCTCTGCTACTCAAGACGACTGGCGAGCAGCCGCAGTTGCTCAGCAATCTGCTTCAGATCCCGCTGCTGCTGACCGGCGATACCCGTCGAGCTGCGCACCACCAGTTTTGCCGGAAGGATTGAAGAGGAACGCTGCTCATCCTGCTCACTGGCTAACAACAGACGCGCGACCGCCTCTTTGCCCTGTAAATCAAGATCGAGCGACACCGTGGTCAGCGCCGGATGGAAGAAGGCACTTTCATAGGTGTCATCGTAGCCAATCACCGAAATCTGCCCCGGCACCGCTACCCCGCGCTGATGCAGCGCGCTCAGCACGCCCAGCGCCATCTGATCGTTTCCCACCAGCAGCGCGCTGAACTCCGGCGCTTCACGCAGCAGTTGCAGCACGCCGTTGTAACCACTTTGCGCATCCCAGTTACCGTGGCTGACGCTGACCGGCTTCAGACGATAGCTCTCCAGCGTATCCAGCCAGCTCTTTAACCGCAGATTGGCAGAAACGGACTCCTCTGGCCCGGCCAGCAGAGCAAATTCCCGATGCCCCTGCTCATAGAGATATTTGACACTGGCACGGGTGCCGTCAGCCGGGTTAAACGAAACATTAAACACCGCGCTGTAGGGATCAACATCAAGAAACAGGCACAGGATATCGTCGTTCTCCTGCACGATCCGCTCCGCATCACTGCTCTCCAGCGGGACGTTGATAATCACCTTATCCACGCGCTGCGACTTCAGCTCATTGATACAATTCTGCAGACTTTGATTGACGTTCTCATCAATCATGGCGATCAGCACCTGATAGTCAGCGGCATTGGCATATCGTTTAACCGCAGCGGCCACCTGCGAGGGAGCATGCAACGCCAGCGATGTGGTCACCAGACCCAGCGTTGTGCTCTGCTTACCCACCAGCTGTTGCGCAAGTCTGTTTGGCACGTAGCGCAGGGTCTCAATAGAGTGCTCCACCTTGCGCCGCGTTGATTCTGAGACGTTTGCCGACTTATTCAAAACCCGCGAAACCGTCTGATAAGAGACGCCAGCATGGCGGGCGACATCCTCTAAGGTGGCATTTTTTGATTTCATAATTCGCATCCCTGATTACCGATGGCGGAATGGTATCACAGCAGCCGAATAAGCCAGGTTACCGCAGTCACATTGCGCAAATAAAAAGTAAAAGTCATACCTTCACATCACGAGATTTGGTGATCTGATTCACTAATCGTTACAAATACCGCCACTTTATTTGCACTGCATCACACATTATCGCGATTTTGTTTGTCACCCATCTGACAAAAAGCGTTAACTGCCGCTGTCATGTGAACGTATTACAAATAAAATTGAGGATAACATGGAAACAAGGTTACGTACTGCTGCTGTGGCGCTCGCTGCGGCCCTGACCTCCCCGACGCTCTATGCTGCTATCGACAACATTGATTTCCATGGCTATCTGCGTGGTGGCGTTGGCGTATCGCAGGATGGCGGTATTGAAGAGTATCAAAAGAACAAGATTGGCCGTCTCGGCAACGAAGCTGACACCTACGGCGAGGTTGAGCTGGGCAGCGAAGTCTACAAAAAGGATGACGTCAGTTTTTACGTCGACACCATGGTCAGCATGTTCTCCGACGGTTCTAACGATAACGAAACCACCCTCGGCGACGATGCGCAGTTTGGCTTGCGTCAGCTCAATCTGCAGATCAAAGGACTGGTGCCGGGTGACAAGAATGCGGTGATCTGGGGCGGTAAACGTTACTACCAGCGTCACGATTTGCACATCATTGATACCAAATACTGGAATATCTCCGGCTCCGGCGCGGGTATCGAAAATTACACTCTGGGCCCGGGCGCGATCTCCTTTGCCTGGATCCGTGGCGATGCCAATGACGTCGATTACCGGGTCGATGGCGATAACGACGTCAACATTAACTACCTGGATCTTCGGTATGCTGGCTGGAAACCGTGGAGCGGTGCCTGGACCGAGTTTGGTATTGATTACGCCATGCCGAACACGACCAAAAAGCAGGAAGAGTATGGTGGCCTGTATGATGCGGAAAACGGCGTAATGCTCACCAGTGAAATCAGTCAGGATATGTGGGGCGGCTATCAGAAACTGGTATTCCAGTACGCCAATAAAGGCCTGGCACAAAACATGATTTCACAGGGCGGCGGCTGGTATGACATGTGGAACGATACCCGCGATGCCACCGGCTACCGCGTAATCAATACCGGCCTGCTGCCGATCACCGACAAGTTCTCCCTGAATCAGGTCTTTACCTGGGGTTCAGCGGATGATGTCACCGCGCAGACCAGCAAAAGCACCCTGCTGTCGCTGGTGGGTCGTGGCCAGTATCAGTTCACGCAGTATGTCCGCGGCATCGGCGAAGTGGGTAGTTTCTGGCAGAAAGATGAGAGCAAAGTGGGCAGCGACTACAAACAGGCGGGTCAGAAATATACGCTGGCGCTGGGTCTCGCAGCCGGTCCCGAATTTATGTCACGCCCGGAACTGCGTCTGTTTGCCTCTTATCTGAATGACTCAGAAGACGGACACAGTTTCCAGGACAACACCAGTAACAACACCTGGAACTTCGGCGTACAGGTCGAAGCCTGGTGGTAACCGAGCAGTCTCCTCATTGTGATCATTGTTAAGCTCTTATGCAGGGGCTTATTTGGATAACCGGCGACGGTTATCCATTTTTTTTACTCCGGCTGAAGCGGCTTAAAGAATCGGGCTTCCAGCAACTGACGCAGCTGGTCGGACTGCGTACCAAAGATGGCATGAACTTCCTGCCCCAGAATCACCACGCCAATCGCCCCCGCTTTCTGTAATCCTGCCGTATCCACCGCCCTCAGCGATGTCACTTTCACCCGCAGCCGGGTTAAACAGGCATCCACCTGCTGAATGTTTTCACGCCCGCCAAAGCACTCTACAAGACGCTCCAGCAGCGCACTGTCTATCTCAACCTCTTCCGCCGTCAGCGGCTGCCGACTGAAATATTGCTTAAACGATTTCAGACTCACCATGTTGTTCTCCTCCAGATAATAAAAAGGCGGGCTGCTGCCCGCCACTCACGACTGATAAACGAAAACGAGGGGGACTGTCTTCAGGGCACTCACAGAAAATACACTCTTCCTGCCCTTAAACCCTATTCCCCCGCCACAAAGTCCGCAATTAAAGCCACGGCAGAACTTTCCACACACAACTCCCATGCGCAAAGCGATGGGGCATATGCCCCTGAGCCTCTGCCCAGCCTGCCAGCAAATTTAACCAAACCAGCTCAATATCAACAGTTCCCGCCCCTGCCACAGACAACGCCCAGACTCAAAGCGATGGGGGCATATGCCCCCTGAGCCAGTGCTCAGACTACCAGCATCGTCCACCTGACCTGCTCCATGCCAGCAAACGGCATTCAACTAACTTTAAAGGCTTGCGCCTTCAGTTAGCGGCACACTCAGAACGCGACATCCCCACGGCGCCAGCACCAGCGATCCCCCCACAACCGAGCCATCGATCAAATCGCTGAGCCCGGCAGGCAACGACAGCTGCTGCACCTGACCGGTAAAATTTTGCACAAAAAGAAACGCCTGTTCGCCATCAGTGCGCCGCTGAACGACCACGCCCGGAGGCAGATCAATCGCCAGCGCGCGTGGCAACGCCAGCTGCTTAATCAACGCACCATAAAAATCCCGCTGGAACGACAGATCATTACGCGACGCAATATACCAGGCTTTGCCCTGACCCACGCGATTCACCGTCACGGCCGGGGTACCGGCATAAAAATCGCTTTCATAGCTGGCCAGCGCCGTTGCCCCTTCCAGATGAATATGCTCGCAAAGCTCTCGCGCCTGATAAGGCCCGCTCAGACCCAGCTCATTGCCGCGCACCCCGCGCACACCATTGAACTCCTCATCAGTCAGACTATCGATCTCTTCTGACCAGATGCCGAGCAACGGCCGCAACGGCCCCGGGAAGCCACCGGGATAACACAGATCGCTCTCATTCACGATGCCGCTCCAGTAGCTGGCAACGAAATGCCCGCCCTGCTCAAGATGCTGCTCCACCCGCGCCGCAAAACCCTCCCGCACCATATACAGCATCGGCGCAATCACCAGATCGTAACCGCTGAGATCGCAGTCGCCGTTAATTACATCCACCGCAACGCCCTGCTCCCAGAAAGCACGGTAGTGCTCGTTCACTGTGCGCTCATAATGCAGTCCGAGATTGCGCGGCCCCTGCGCGTTATCCATCGCCCAGCGACTCTCCCAGTCAAAAATAATCGCCACCCGCGCCTCAACCCGGCTGCCCATCACCGGCGTCATCGCGGCCAGCATCCGGCCCAGCTCACTCACCTCACGACCGGTGCGCGTATCAAGATGACCCACATGATCGACCACCGCGCCATGAAACTTCTCGACCGAGCCGCGGCTCTTACGCCACTGGAAATATTGCACCGCGTCCGCACCATGGGCCACCGCCTGCAGTGACGACAGAATATGCATCCCCGGCTTCTTCAGCTTGCTGGTCGGCTGCCAGTTGGTGGCACTCGGCGTCGACTCCATCAACACGAAAGGCTTGCCCTGCTTCAGGGTGCGCATCAAATCGTGGTACATCGCGGTATAACAGGCGAGCGTGGTCTCATCCTTCTCGTTATGCCACATCGGGTAGCTATCCCAGGAGATAAAATCGAGCACCGGTGCCAGCTTCCAGTAATCGTAGTCGTAGAAATATTCCATAAAATTGGTGGTCGCAGGCAGATCGGGATTGGCCTGCTTCAGCGGTTTAATCTCCTCACGACAGAAATCAGTAACCTGATCGGTCATAAACCGCCGCCAGTCCAGATTCAGACCGTGAATCGACATCTCACCCTGTGGCGCTGGCGACACAATCTGTGACCAGTCGCTGTAGGTATGGCTCCAGAAATCACTCCACCAGGCGAGATTCAGGTTCTCCAGCGTCTCATAACGGCGCTGCAACCAGCCGCGAAACGCCTGCTGACAGCGATCGCAATGACATTCTCCGCCATACTCATTGGAAATATGCCAGCCGAGCACCGCCGGATGATGCGCATAGCGCGCCGCCAGCCGGCTGTTCATCGCCTGCACTTTCTGTCGATACACCGGCGAGGTCATGCAGTGGTTATGACGGCCACCATGCAGAGCCGGCACGCGATCGCGCCCCACACGCAGCACCTCCGGGTAAGCCTGCGACATCCAGGCTGGCCTGGCCCCGCTCGGGGTAGCAAGAAATACAGAAATCCCCTGCAGCCAGAGCGTATCAATCACCTCATCCAGCCAGCCAAATTCATAGCGCCCCTCTTCCGGCTCCAGCTTCGCCCAGCTGAAAATACCCACCGACATAACGTTGCAGTTCGCCTGCTTCATCATCATTACATCGTCATCAATAATGCCCGGCTGGTGCGTCCACTGTTCCGGATTGTAGTCAGCACCATGCAGCAGCCGGTTAACCCGGGCGCTGAGCGGGGGAAATTTATTCATACCTGTTCCTCAGAGGTAGACATCAGCGTTTGCGCTAATGGTTAATGAAAAACCTGCAGCGAAGGCAGCGCCTTGCCGTGACAGTCAAACAGCGCCTGGTTTTCGCGGGCGTTACCCTGTTTCCATTCGTCGTGGATATATTTCATGCCAGCGGGCGTCGCCCAGGTATTGCCGGGCGCAGGGATCCACGCCGGTTCCCAGTAGACGACACCCTTGCCGCGATTGTCCGGCACCGCCAGCACCGCTTTAATCAGGTCATGCAGATAGGCCGCCTGGCCTGCTACGCTGCCGGGATAGCCACCCGCCTGCTCCTCTTTGGCCTGGAAACTGTTCTCCGCGCTATCGCAGTTTTCCAGCGTGTAGCCATAGGCCGCTTCCACCACCATCACGTCTTTGTCATAGCGCCGGGAGATATCATCCATGTTGGCTTTCAGGGCGCTGATGGGGCCGTTCCAGTAGGTGTACATCGACAGGCCAATCACATCGAATGGCACATCACGCTTAACGATCTCGTCGAACCACCAGCGGAACATGTCGTTCTTTGTGCCCTCAGCCAGGTGCAGCATGATCTTCACCTGAAGCGGGTCGCTGAGGTTCTCACGCACCCCGCGGATCCCGGCTTTCAGCAGACCGGCCAGCCGATCAAACTCACCGCCGTTCTGGCCCCAGCTTTTGCCTTCCGGCCAGAGCATGCCACCGTTAAGTTCATTGCCAATCTGCACGATATCCGGCATCACACCTTCCGCTTTGAAACGGGCGATGGTGTCGCGGGTGTAGTCATGAACCCGGGTTTCCAGCTGCGGAAAAGACAGCGACTGCCAGGCTTTGGGCTTGAACTGCTTGCCTGGATCAGTCCAGAAATCGCTGTAGTGGATATCCAGCAGCAGCTTCAGGCCCGCCGCTTTAACGCGCTTCGCCAGCGCCAGCGTGGTCGCCAGATCGTTGCCACCACCACCGTAGGTCTGACCGCTGTCGTCGCGGGGATCCACCCACAGCCGCAGCCGGATGGTGTTGATGCCGCTGGCTTTCAGGATAGCGATGGCATCCTGCTGCTGGTTATCTGCGTTGTAGAATTTCGCACCCTGCTTCTCCAGTTCAGCCAGCGATGAGATATCCGCACCTTTGATAAAATCGGCTGGCCACGGCCCGGCAGAGCCGATGACTGGCTGATCGGCGGCGAGCAGCGGTGTCGCCCAGGCAAGCGCCAGAGCGAGAATCAATGTTTTTGGCGTCATGATTTATCCTTTAGTACTGCCTGAGGCCAGGCCAGAAACGAAGTATTTCTGCAGGGCCAGATAGAACACCGCCACCGGCACGGCGATCAGCACGGCACCGGCGGCATAGGTGGTGTAGCTGGCGCCCATTTTTTGCGAAACCAGGTTATAGAGGCCAATCGGCAGCGTGAACTGCTCTGGCGTTCGCAGAATGGTGCTGGAGAGGATGAAATCACCCAGCGGCCCGGTGAATGAGAACAGCGCCACTACCGCCAGAATCGGCTTCGATAGTGGCATGATAATCTCAACAAAGATGCGGAAGTTACCCGCACCGTCCATGCGCGCCGACTCATCCAGATCTTTGGGAATCGAGTCGAGATAACCCTTCATCAGATAGGTGTTCATCGGGATCATCCCACCAACGTAGATCAGCACCAGCGCCAGATGGCTGTTGATCAACCCCAGCAGCTGCGACAGCACGAAAATCGCGATCAGCGCCGAAAACTGCGGGATCATCTGTAACAACAGAAACAGCATCAGTCCGTTCTGCCGCCCCTTGAACCGAAAACGGGAAAAAGCGTAGGCGGTACAGCTGACGCTGATCAACGTCAGCACCATGGTCAGGAAACTGATTTTCATCGAGTTCCAGTACCACGTCAGGTAAGGCACCGTGCCATTGAACAGGTCGCGGTAGTGCTGCAGCGACGCATTCTCCGGAATGATCGAACTACTGAGCAGGCTGTTACCTGCATTCAGTGATGCCCCTACCGTCCAGACCAGCGGATAGATAATGATGGCCGAGACGGCCAGCACCACCAGCCAGGTCAGCGACAGGCGTATCCACCTTTCGCGTTTAATACTGCCGGACTTCGCCATAACTGCTCCCTTACGCCATCTCATCTTGTTTAAACGACCGGGTCGCGCGGAACTGCCACAGCGCCAGACCTACCACGAAAATCGACAGCAAAATGGTGATAGTGGCGGCGATAGCATATTGCGACGACGACATGGTGAGCTTGTAGATCCACGACACCAGGATATCGGTTCCTCCGGCATTCGACCCCGCCACCGCCGGACCGCCGTTGTTAAACAGATAGATGATGTTGAAATTATTAAAGTTGAAGGTGTATTGCGTGATGATGATCGGCGCAATGGCGTAGAGCACCAGCGGTAGCGTGATGGTTTTCAGCCGCGTCCAGGCGCTGGCACCGTCCATGATCGCCGCCTCATAGAGATCGTCAGGGATCGCCTGCAGGACGCCGGTAGTCATCGCAAACACAAAAGGGAAACCGAGCCAGGTCTGCATCATAATCAGCGCGGTTTTGGTCCAGAACGGATCGGTCATCCACGCTTTGGGTGCAATGCCAAAGAAGTCGAGAATGGCGTTGTTGATCACCCCAAAGCTGTCGTTGAACATTCCGGCGAAGACCAGAATGGTGACGAAGCCCGGCACCGCCCACGGCAGGATAAAGATGGTGCGGATCAGCGGCTTGAAGCGCAGGTCCTTCTGATTGACCAGAATCGCCAGCATGACGCCCACGGTGCACTGCAGCGTGGTAGCGAGCAGTGTCCAGACCACCGTCCACTGCAGCACGTCAAAGAAGGTGGAGCGCCAGATCGACAGGGTAAAAATATTGATGAAGTTTTTGAACCCCACCCAGTCCACCAGCTTCGCCGGTGGCGTGTGATAGAGGTTGTAGTTGGTGAATGCGATGGCGAAACCGAACAGAATCGGAAACACCACCACAAACACCAGCAGAATAAAGCCGGGTGAAATCATCAGATAGGGGAAGCCATCGCGCAGCAGTAACTGATACTGCTGGCGCACGCTGTTTAGCTGCTGCCCCTTGTCGCGCTTAACGCCATTGACCCAGGCGTCGCGCATTGACACTCCCCAGACCGCCACGCCGAAGGCGGCAATCAGCACGCTGATAATGCCCTCTGCCAGCAGGAAAATGGAGTTATCACGCGGCACCGATTCGCCCAGCGTATAGAGTCCCCAGAATCCCTCACGCAGAAAATCGTGGAAAACGCCGGTAAAACTGCTGAGCAAAATCAGAAAACAGAGCCCTTTAGCCCACTGGCGGTGGTAAAACTGGCCGAAGCCAGGCAGCAGTGCCAACACAGCACCGGTGGTCGCATGACGACGCGGACGCTTAGCCGTCACCAGATTTTCCTCGGAAGATATAGCCACACCCTGATCCTTATCCTGTACGGTTATCCCGTGAACCTGCATTACTGGTTGCTGGCCTGCATCGCTTCTATCTGCATGGTGATCTGCTTCACTGCATTATCCAGTGCCGCTTTTGGCTCCTGCTTGCCGGATACACTCAGCTCAAGGGCAGCATTAGCTGGCCCCCACACTTCCTGCATTTCCGGCACGCCTGGCATCGCTGACGCACGCGCCGCCTGCACCGCGACCGCGTTGGCCTTCTCATCATCTTTGATAATTGGATCGTTCATCAGCGCGGTGACCGGTGGGATCTCCTGGGTTTTCTGATAACGCTCTTTCACGTACTGCGGCTGGTTGATGAAGGTGAGGAACTTCTGCGCCAGCGCCTGATCTTTGCTCCAGGTAGAGACCACGTAGCCTTTGACGCCCAGGAAGGAACTCATCGGCTTACCGTTAGGCAACAGCGGCAGCGGCGCCACGCCATAGTTGATTCCGGCAGCCTGATAAGGCTGGAATGCCCACGGCCCATTGATCACCGCCGCCGCTTTTTTCTCGGTAAACAGCGAGTCGATGGCGTTGAGACCGTTGTCGCCCATGATGCCGCCTGGCAGCAATCCTTCACTGAAGAAGCGCTTGAGATAAGTCACCGCTTCCACGCTGCCTGGGGTGTTCAGACCGATATCCTGAGTGTTAATGGCGCCTTTGGCGTCTTTGCCAAAGATGTAAGAGCCCATCGGGGCCATCACGCCCCAGCTGTAATAAATCTGGTCAAACTTAGCGAGCAGGCCATACTGCTTCGTCTCGCGCTGCTTCTGTGAGAAGGCACGGTATTCCTCCAGCGTTTTCAGTGGTGACGGCAGCAGATCTTTGTTGTAGATCAGCACCAGCGTTTCCACCGCTTTGGGTACGCCGTAGACCACATTGTTCTGTGTGAAAGCCGCCATTGCTGAGGGGGTGTAAGCGCTCTGCTCTGCTGCATCTATTTTCAGCGGTGCCAGTAATCCCTGTACGACCGCGCTGCCGAGCTGGTCATTAGGGATCACCAGGACATCCGGGCCAATACCCGCCGGGCCATCAAGTCGCAGCTTCTCAATCTGCTGTGCAAACGGCATCTCCTGAACTTTCACTTCAACGCCGAACTGTTTCTGAAAATCGGCGATCGCCGTTTTGATGCCGTCTGATTTTTTAATGTCTTCCCAGACGGTAAGTTGCTGAGCGGCCCAGGCGGATTGATTAAGCATCAATGCGGAAAGAAGTAGCGTAACGCTGATTTTGATTTTCATTACTGGCCTCGTGTGAAGGTATGACATTTTAAGCTGTCATTTGCTGATGTTCTTTTTTCAGGCACATGCTGAACAAGGAATTATTGAGCATATGAAGTGTGAATAACGTATCGCATTTGAGCCATACGCTACGCGGAATGCGTACCGCGCTCCAGCCCGTTCGCATCAATGTGTGATCGCTATTACAGAAATCAAAATCAGCGGTAGGGCGCACCCTGGCAGAACGATATAGTCAGCGCAGGCACCATCAGGGCTGAGGTGTAAAAAGACAAACTGTTATACGTCGTACATTTTAGCCGCCAAATCCCTTGCCATGAGGATCAGCATGTCCAGCATCAGATTGAGAAACGTCACCAAACGCTTTGGTAAAACAGAAACGCTGAAAAATATCGCGCTTGATATTGAGGCCGGTGAGTTTGCGGTCTTCGTCGGTCCGTCAGGCTGCGGTAAATCCACACTCCTGCGGCTGATCGCCGGGCTGGAAGAGATCAGTGACGGTGAGATTTTGATTGGTGATGAGGTCATGAATGATGTCGCACCCTCGCACCGCGGAGTGGCAATGGTGTTTCAGTCTTATGCGCTTTACCCGCATATGACGGTGGCGGAAAATATCGGTTACGGCCTGAAGGTGAACGGCCTGCCGAAAGCGCAGATTCAGCATCAGGTGGAGATGGTGGCGAAGACGCTACAGCTTGCGCATCTGCTGGATCGTAAACCAAAGCAGCTTTCCGGCGGTCAGCGTCAGCGTGTCGCCATTGGTCGCGCAATCGTGCGTAATCCCCGGGTGTTTATGTTTGATGAGCCCTTATCGAACCTGGATGCGGAACTGCGTGTCGATATGCGGCTGCACATCGCGAAGCTGCACCAGGAGCTGAAAACCACTATGGTCTATGTGACGCACGATCAGACGGAAGCAATGACGCTGGCCGATAAGATTGTGGTCATGAACTACGGCAAGGTTGAACAGGTGGGTTCACCGATGGAGCTCTATTACAACCCGATTAACCGCTTTGTCGCCGGTTTTATCGGCTCACCTAAGATGAACTTCCTGCCTGCACGCGTGGAGCAGTGCGGCCCTGCAGGGCTGGTCGCCCTGATCAATGACGGCGAACATCGGCTGCAGCTCCCCTCGCCCATCCGCCAGTTGCAACCAGGTGATGAGATCACGCTGGGTATAAGGCCGGAACAGTTGCAGATCAACGGCGATGCACCACTGAACATCAACTTCCATTGCGAAGTGGTTGAGCGACTTGGCAACAACACCTATCTGTTTGGTCAGAGCCACGGCCACGACGGCTTCAAGATGCTGCTGCCCGGCGATGTGCATTTCCGTCCTTATCAGACGCTGCGCCCCACCTTCCATCCGCACCACTGCATGGTGTTTGATGCTGAAGGTGCGCGAATCAGCGCGGATATAGCGATGCCGCAGGTTCGCGCAGCCTGAAGCAGATGTTTGCAGGGCGTTAACGAGAGGCCGGAGACGGCCTTTTCTGTTTTCAGGCCTGGCATAACGCCTGAAGAAAGAGCTCTGGAAAGGGGTTTGCGGGCAAGCCTTGATGACGCGCAGAAGCATCAGCCCGAGCTTAAGCCTGAACATTGTTCAGACAAGGCATTGCAGGTGTGTTCTGAGTAAACTCATGAACCCCACCGGCAACCCCTTCTCCGGGTCGATCAGCTAACCGGGCTTATCGACTGAGGCCTTACTTACCGAGGATATTATTTACTGCTTTCAGGTGGCCAGCCTTGTCTTTGTGGTTTGAAACCACCTGAATAACGGTGAATTTCTTGTTGGCGGCTGCCAGCAGAGTGGCCTGCTGCACATCGTTGCCACCCATTTTGTCGGTGGCTTCAATATGATAGACCGGCAAACCGTTGGCATTTTCAGTTTTCTCACTGATCACCGTATAAGACGGTGAAGCCTGCTTCTGCTTGTCTTTGATAGACTTCCCGCCTTCAAGAAAATCAGCGTCACTGCCACCACGCGCAATCACCGGGATCTCTTCTTCGCCAATGATCAATACGCGTTTTTCCTGCTTGTTCACATACATGGTACCCGGTCCGCCGCCCGGCACAGGCTGCTTTTCATAGCCCTGCAGTTTGAACGTCTGTTTGCCATCCAGCAAAGAGATCGTCTGAGTCTGCGTATTTGCAGCCTGCGCTGTTTTCGCTTCGGCTGCTGATGCGATCATCGGGGTGCTGCCAAGAGCAGCGGTCAGGCAGAGGGCACCCATAATGTTTAATGATTGACGTAATTTCACCGTGAACTCCTTCGTGTAGTGGATATTTCCATTTCACTGGCACCACATCAGGTGTCAGCGAGGCAGAGGTGTTATCGGGTCAGGTCGTAAATACAGATCCCTGAGCCGAGCAGAAACAGAATAATCGGCCAGTAGAGAACGGGAATAAAAAAGAAGTTATGGGTTTTTTCGGGGGCCATCATTGGCTGGCTTTTCGTTGCCTGGGCAAGGGAGTCCAGCCATTTTTCCTGCCGGAGCACCCAGACAAAGGCCGCGCAAAAAAGGGCAGAAACGATCAGCGTAGCCCCTGTCGCCCATAGATGTGCGACAAAGAAACCGTCGTAGTAATAAATATCTAACAGCCATTTACACAGGAGGTAGGCGGCACAAATTAATACTGCGACGAAAAAACCCACTCCGCTCCATGCGATCATCTTTATATCCTTCTAAGGTGTGAGGAACGAGGAATATTTTTTTTGAAAATTAACATATTTTTATCATTGTGGCGATATTTTCTTTGGTGCTAATATCAATTACATCCAGCACAGAAAATGTCCGGCCTGTGCAATTTTCACATTGCTGATTCTGATGGATTTATTTTCAAATACTGCTGTTTAACCTGAGCCGGCACCCGTGCAGCTAATTGCGCACCCAGGGTACTGTATGGCTATTTTTACCGTACCGATATTATTTTTGTGCGAATTAACGCGGCTTCTCTGTTTTTAAAATTCGTATGCGCTGTTCTGGCGGTCGATGAGCACCATTCATGCGGCTGTCATCCGTCTGAAACAGTGTCGGTCTCTGTAGTTTTCTGCGCAGGATTTTGAGGTAACTATGAATCAACCTATTGAAAATAATAATAGAATTAACGAAACCAAAGAGTACAGTGCGAAATGGCAGACCCGATTTGATTTTTTCGACCTTCATGGTGCTCCCAGTACACCAGGCTTCAGACAGGCATTGAAACAACTGCCTTTCAGGCAAAAATTAAAAGTGAACATGAATTTAATTGCCTTCCTTTTCGGCCCGATTTATCTGTTCGTACTCGGCCTGTGGAAGAAGAATGTCATGCTGATTTTAATTATGGTGGCTGTTTATACTATTTTGATCATCGCCTTAGCGATAGCGGGCATGGAATTTCCACGGTATCTTCAGGTTGGTCTGGGCTATGGCTTTAATGCCCTGTACGGCATGAGCACCAATTACAGCTATTACCTGAAAGAGAAAAAAGGCGATAACGGCTGGAATCCCTTTAAAGGGATGCGGTGGTAATTTTTTCGCATCGCTCTGATGGTAAAATATAGAAATAGGGTGTATCGGGTGCAGACAGGTGGCGGGGGTTAGCCCTCAGTCAGGAGACCAGATAAAATAAGTGATGCACACTAACTCAAATTAGTGCTGTTGCGGCAGAACCACCGGAAGCCGCGAGGAAAATAACCTGACGGAAAAGGAAAAAATCGCCGAAAATATCCGGCTATACCTTTTCAAAACGGGTTCAGACTGGCTTATAATCGCTCTGCAATAATTATAATATCGTGAAGCTCGCATAAATGTTTCCGCACCGTTTAACCGGGGCCAGGATATCCTTTTCGGAATTTCCTGATAGCGGCAGCTTCTCCCTTTCATAGACATGCAGGAAGTTATTATTTTGAATACATTAACGGAATTGAAAAAGGGTTATCTAAAGGTATTTTTCTGGCTGCTGTTCACACTGTTTCTCGTCCCCGTCATTACCCTGTTTTTTGCTGAATATGGCAACAAGCAACTTGATCAGCAATACACGCAGTTCTTCATGGACGATGCGCGGGAACAACATCAGGATACGGACAAACTACAGGCGTTTCTGCAGCAGAACCCGCCTTCCAGTGTCTGCGGCCCGGTAGATGAAAATCTGCAGGATTACAAAAACGCCGTCTGCGAACCGCAATCCGAACTGTGGCAGTTCTACATGATGGATAAAGTGGCATTCTGGACACTGATCGGCAGCGGCGCTGTCCTGCTGATGGTGTTGCTGTTCAGTGCGCTGGCCTTTAAAAGCCGCCAGGGACAGGTTATCAGTCTGGCGCTGGCCCGCAAGTTCCTGATGCTGGCCTGTTCGCTGGAAGTCATGGTACAGGGCGGCATGCTGGTATGGCTCTCATTCTGGGGCACCGCCTTTTTCACGCAAACCTACTATCCAAAACTGGTGATGGCAGTAGGACTGCTGGTGCTGGCCGGTATGTATTACATGATTAAAGGCATCTTCAAAAAACTCCCACCGGAAGAGAGTATTGAAGGCGAAGTCGTGACCCGCGAAGCGGCACCGGCACTCTGGTCACAGATTGATATGCTGGCCGCCAGAGTGGGCACCACGCCACCCGATCATATTGTTGCGGGTATCGACACCAACTTCTACGTGACCGAAGCTCCGTTGAACGTGAATGGGAATCCGCTCACTGGCCGTAAGCTCTATGTCAGTATTCCGCTCCTGCGTCAGCTCACCGTTGCGCAGGCTGATGGCGTGATGGTCCATGAACTGACCCACCTGCATGAAGGCGACACCGCCTCCGGCGCATTACTGGGACCGAAACTGCACCGGTTTGATCTCTATATGCAGCTGATGGGTCAGAATGTGGCCACGCTGATCGTCTTTTATCCGCTCTATCTTTATCGCATGCTGTTTGAACTGGCGTGGCAGCGTAACAGCCGTGAACGTGAATTTGTCGCGGATCGCAATGCATCAACTCTGGTCTCCCCTGCCGCGATTATCGAATCACTGATCAAAGTGTCTGCGTATGCCAGCTACCGGAATGAAGTTGAGCGAAACTTCTTTAATAACCAGACGCTGCACGAAAATGAACTGGGGATCAGTAAAACTATTGCTGCCGGTTTGCCAGAACATGTCGCCTCTCCGGACTTCATCAGCGTCATCCGTGAGCAGAATGTGCCGCACCCGTTTGATTCACACCCGCCGCTGGCGGAAAGGATGCGCAACGTAGGGTATGAGATTAACGAAGCTGACTATGCAGCGATCGCCGCCGATTTCCCGGCCCAGAGCTGGGTCGATCTGATGCCGGTTGCCGACGAGATTGAACAGCAGTTGTGGCAGAAATATGAACGCGACTTCTCTTCTGTGCATGAAGAGAGCCTGGCCTGGCGCTATCAGCCTGACGGTGAAATGGAAACCGCGCTGGTGCTGAAGCATTTCCCCAATGTTCCTTATACCCTGAAAGATGGCTCGCAGATCGTCATCACCTGGCAGGGCATCGTGTCGCCGAAAACCGGCGAAGTGCTGGAGTGGGATAACGTTAAAAACATCAACGTCATTCGTAACTTCGGCCGGGATAAGCTCTACGTGCAACATGTGCAGCCAAACTCGCAGGGGAAAAAACGCAGTGAAATCCCTCTGCCGGGCCTGAAAAAGGAGATTGAAGCCTTTAAAAACACCCTCGGCTATTACTGGCATCGTCATCAGACAGTCAGGGCGTTGCTGAAAGAAGAAACGGCGGCAGCGACGCAAAGCGCAT